>Ga0268266_10000035_pt1 | contig 351632 bp, 316 predicted proteins | sample KBSS13metaG_FD_190356 | JGI IMG/M metagenome (GOLD analysis project Ga0268266, IMG submission 190356) | Switchgrass rhizosphere microbial communities from Kellogg Biological Station, Michigan, USA - KBS S1-3 metaG (SPAdes) (version 2) | ecosystem: Host-associated > Plants > Roots >... | reverse complement strand
CTCCATTCCTGACGTGCGTCAGGAATGGAGGAGGTCTCGGTGAAGACCGCGACAAGATCGCTGCCCAGCTTGGCACAACCTATCGGATTGTGCAGATACCCATAGCCGCCTGCGACGATTAGAAGGAGCAACAGGCAAAGGGGAAGGTAGCGCATGAGAGCATTCGGCTACTTCCCCCATTGGACCGTGATCAGTTCCGCGCCCTCGCCGAGCGGCTCGAAAGTATGGCTCTCCGCATTGGCCGGGACGAGCCAGCTCGCGCCGCGCTTCAGGACCTGGTCCTCGATCTTCAGTTCGCCTTGGGCGACGAAGTGGTACTGGAAGCTGGTTTGGTCGCTGGTCCAGACGCGGTATTCGCCCGGATAGATAAAGGCGCGCTCGACTGAGAAATAGGGACAGTAAAGGACCCGTTCACCATGAGGCTGCGTGAACTGGGGCTCGAAATCGTTGAAGCGGATCGAATCGAGCGCTTCCTCGCGATGCAGTGCGCGCGGACGGCCCTTCTCATCGACACGGCCCCAATCATCGACGCGGTAGGTGGTGTCGGAGTTCTGCTGGATCTCGAGGATGACGTTGCCCGCGCCGATGGCGTGGACCCGCCCGCTGGGGAGGAACATCGCCTCGCTCTGCTGCGGATGCAGCTGGCCCAGGAGTCCCGGAAGTTCCGGCGTGCCGATCGCCTTTTCAAACTGATCGCGGGTGACGCCCTTCTTGAGGCCGGCATAAATCTTGGCCTCCGGCTTTGATTCGAGGAAGTACCACATTTCCGTCTTCGGTTCGCCCGGCTTGCCTGGCGGCGGGTGGACCTGGACGCTGAGATTCTCCTGGCAATCAAGGATCTTGATGAGAATGGGGAAACGGGCGAGATCAGGTGCGCGGGAACCAAAAACCTCCAGGCGCTTTTCCTGCCAGAGCGTGTGAAGGGTCTGGTGGGTTTCGGGCTTGAGGCTGGGTCCGGATTCGATTTCGCTGCACGCTTCGGGACGGTCGACCAGTTCCCAGCTTTCGCCGACTTTTTTTCCTTCCGGCAGAGTGCGTCCGAACAGGCTGTTGATGTTATGGCCGCCCCAGATGCGTTCCTGGTAGATGGGCTTGAAGAAGTAAGCGTTCATGGTTTGAGAAAGATCACGGTGCCGGGTTCGACTTTCATCTGCTTGGCGGCGGAGCCCAGGTTCATGGCGATCTGGAGCAGCCCGTTGCCGCCATAGAGGAGGATGAGTCGCCCCTTTTCACCCTCGCCGTAGGTTTTGACCAGCGGACCGGAAAAACTCTCCTTGCCGATGGAAATCTTCACCAGGTTGCCGTCTTTCAGCTTGGCCGCGACCTCACTGCCATTCTTGAGGTTGAGGACAACATTGCCGTAGTGATCGATATGCAGGACCTGCACCGAAATGATTCCGCTGGCAAAAGTCGGGTCCTTGATCGGCAGCATCATCAGGGTCTTGACCGGAGTACCTAGCTTCTCGGGATCGATTCCGGCGGCAACGCGGGCCGCGATGGGAGCGAAGATATCCCGGCCTTGAAAAGCGGCGCCTAGGGGGGCCCCGGGAAGATAGAATTCGGGTTTATCGAGCTTCCACGCGCGCGAAAAGCCCTCGCTGTCGATGACCTCGGTGAACAGGCCATTGTCCGGACCGACAAAATATTTCCCGGTCTTCGTCTGGATGAGGACCGGATCGCGGGGTGCTCCGACTTGGGGATTGACCACGGCCACGAAAATAGTCCCGCTGGGAAACTGCTCCGCCGATTGATCGAGCAGGTAGGCCCCTTCCGGCACATTGAAGGGGGGAACCGTATGAGTAAGGTCCAGAATCCGGGCGGCGGGATGAATGGTCAGGATGACGCCCTTGAGTTGCGCGACATAGGGGTCCTCCAGGCCATAGTCCGAGAAGAGCGCGATGACCGGCGCCGGCGCTGCTTGCAGGGCGCTGGCAGACGCAAGCATGGCGAAGATGACGGCAAAGCCGAGCTGGGCGGAAGAGCGTATGGTCGACATGTCTCTCAAGCGGAACCTATTTCCGGCCAATGACCAAGCGAAAAATGAATCGATTTTCAGAGTCCGGCCTGCTTTTTGACCCGGCCCGATCTTCATTCCCCTTTTTCTCTCGCCGCCACTGTCCTCGACAGGCTTAGATCATGCGAGGAACTGGCCCCGGCGGTTTTGAGATATTATGCGCCTGATCAGAGAGATTCAACTGCCCAATGGACGCAAAACGGCCAATCTCGGCTTTGGCTGCGCGGGCCTCCTGAGGTTGCCCACGTTCCGGCAACGGGAGGGCCTTCTTCGTACGGCAGTGGAGGCTGGCCTCACCCATTTCGATGTGGCCCGCATGTATGGCATGGGCACGGCGGAGGGGATCGTCAGCTCGGCGCTCAAGCCGTTCAGGGACCAGGTCACCCTTGCGAGCAAATTTGGTCAGCCCTATTCGACTCCCACCGGATGGCGGCTGCACGCCCAGTCCCTGGCGAGATGGGCATTCAACTGGAGTCCCGCGCTTAAGGAGAAAATCAAGGGACTTTCCCGCCCGAAAACCCAGCCGGGTGTTCAGGTCGCGGCGCGCAATAATTATGACGTCGAGGAAATGGAAAGAAGCCTCGAGCTGAGTCTTCAACAACTTCAGGTGGACCAGATCGACCTTTTTTTTATTCATGAACCCAGCCGGAACGATTTGATCTCGGCGGACCTCGTCGAAGCTCTCCAGGCAAAGAAAACGGCAGGCAAGATTGGCGCATTTGGAATCTCCACGGGCCGCGCTGAAATGGAATATTTCCTGCAGGCGCGACCGGAACTTTGTCGCGAAGCCATCCAGTATCAGTCTTCCCTTTTACAACCAGGCCTCGAGAGCCGGATTCTGTCGGGCAAATTTACAGGAATGTTCGGCGTACTCGGCGAAGACCATCGGTTGCTCAGCACCTTTCTCTCCGCGAACAAGGGCTTTGCCGGGACTTGGTCCAGTCAACTGGGCCTTGATTTGACGGTCCGTGAAAACGTGGGAATCATCATCCTGGCAATTGCCCTTTCATTGCATCCCCACGGGCTCGTCCTATTCTTTACCTCCAAGCCCAAAAGATTGCGCCACATGGTCAGCCACTTGAAAGATAACAGTTTTTCCGGGGAAACCCTCCGGAAATTTCATCACGCCGTTGTCCGGGAGCTTCATGCAAATTGATCTGGAGCAGGCTCCCCCGGGAAGCGAATTCCAGGGCGACATCTGTGTCATCGGCGCGGGCATCGCCGGGCTGGTGTTGTCCCAAAAGCTGGCCTCTTATGGATTCAATATCCATCTTTTGGAAGCCGGTGGCCCAGGCTTGGAGCAACGTAGCCAGGACCTCTATCGCGGCCAGATGAAGGGCGTGTTTCATCAGGGAACGACCGAAGGCCGGTTTCGGGCCTATGGCGGAGCGTCGACCCGGTGGGGCGGTCAGCTTTTGTCCTATCCGGAAGAGGTTTTTCAGGAGCGCCCCCTCTTCGGCAACATGGGCTGGCCGATCACCGAAGCCGAGGTCAGACCCCACTACTCGGAGATCTTCAAGATCATGGGAGTAAATGATCTTCCGTTTACGGACGACATTCTCGAGAGTTACGGAACGCGGCAGGCCTGGCAGTCCCCGGACGTCCGCGTCCGTTTGTCGAAATTCGCGCCCTTCGGAAAGCGCAACCTCGCCAAGACCCTGGGAAAGCGATGCGTCGCCTCGGACCGCATCACCGTTTTCTTCCATGCCAATGCCACGTCGATTGACCTGGCTCCTGTGCAGGACCGGATTGAATCCGTGACAGCAAAAAATTATCAGGGTGGCCGCTTCAAGTTCACCGCGCGGGAATACATCGTCTGCACCGGCACGATTGAAGCCTCCCGCTTGTTGCTGAGTTCAAATACGGTCCAGCAAGCTGGCGTCGGCAATTCGACCGACCAGGTCGGCCGCTATTTTCATGATCACTTGACCGTGAAGGCAATGACCCTCGGAGCCGAATCCCTCCCGGCCTTCACGCGTTATTTCGCTCCCTATTTCATCAAGGGAACCCTCCATTCCCCGAAATTGGAGGCGACCTACTCTCTCCAGCAGAAACTCGGCCTGCCTGAAGTGATGGCCCATTTCTTCATCCACGAAGCCGACGACAACGAGTTCGCCCTGCTCCGCCAGGTCCTCGTCGATTTGCAGAGGGGAAAACTCGCCCTCAAGCGGATCAGTCAGGTCCCCTTGCTCCTCAGCGGCGTCGCCCAAATGGCTTACGCCTTGAAAGTGAAGGGCCGACGGATTCTTTCCTCCCAAGTCAAAGTCACCCTGAACATCGAAACGGAACAACGCCCGCGTGCCGACAGCCGCATCCAGATCTCCGACCGTCTGGACGCCATCGGCATGCCGGAAACAATCGTGGACTGGAAAATTTCCCATGAGGACGGCGAATCCCTGCAGCGCTATGCCGTGGTGATGGACCAATATCTGGCATCCTTGGGCATGAGCCGGCGTCACTGGAAGGTCAGTCCACAAGACCCTCCCCAGGCCTGGGCCCAGGCGGGAGAGGATATTCTTCATCCCATGGGCGGCACCCGGATGGGGACATCGCCGGAAAAAAGCGTCGTCGACCGGGACCTCCGCGTGCACGGCGTGGCCAATCTCTCCATCGCCAGTTGCTCGGTCTTTCCCTTCGGGGGAAGTTCCAATCCCACCTTCACGATGATGGCCCTGGCCCTTCGCCTCGCCCAATCCCTGCAGCAGCGGATCCGGGCCTAGCCACTTGACGGCGCGGGATGTTGGGTAACTGTATCCCATGTTGACCCTGCAAGACCCCATCCGTATCGGAGCCTGGAACCTGCGCAACCGCATCATCATGGCGCCCCTGACCCGGTGCCGTTGCAGCGAGGGCCGGGTGCCGAATGCCTTGATGGCGGACTATTACCGCCAGCGCGCCAGCGCGGGCATGATTATCTCCGAAGCCACCTCCGTCGATCCCATGGGCGTGGGCTATCCCGACACCCCGGGCATCTGGTCCGACGCGCAGGTGGAAGGCTGGAAGCTCGTGACCAAGGCGGTCCACGACGCCGGCGGCTTGATCCTCCTCCAACTTTGGCATGTGGGTCGGATGTCCGATCCCCTTTATCTCAATGGTGAGCTACCGGTCGCACCGAGCGCGATTGCCCCCGGCGGACACGTCAGCCTCGTTCGCCCGCAAAAAGCATTTGTCACTCCGCGCGCTTTGGAGATCGGAGAGATTCCCCCCATCATCGAGGCCTATCGCAAGGGCGCGGAAAACGCAAAGGCCGCCGGATTCGACGGCGTCGAGTTACACGGCGCGAACGGCTATCTGCCTGACCAATTTTTGCAGGACGGTTCCAACAAACGGTCCGACGCCTACGGTGGCCCCATCGAGAACCGCGTGCGCTTCATGTTCGAGGCGCTCGATGCGGCCATTTCCGTCTGGGGCCCGGATCGCGTGGGACTGCACCTCGCGCCGAAGTCGGACGCGCATAGCGTTAGCGATTCCAACCCCGCGGCGACCTTCGGTTACGTGGCGCAGGAGGCCGGCAGACGCAAGATCGCCTTCATCTGTGCCCGCGAATCCCTCGAGGAGCCCCGGCAGGGTCCCGCCATGAAGAAGGCCTTCGGAGGCCCGTTCATCGCGAACCAGCAATTGACGAAGGAGACGGGCAGTCAGCTCCTCGCCAGGGGCGAGGCAGATGCCGTCGCCTACGGCCAACTTTTCATCGCCAATCCCGATCTGCCCCTCCGCTTTGCCAAGGACGCGCCTCTCAATACTCCGAATCCCGAGACATTTTATGCTCAGGGCCCGCTCGGCTATACCGATTATCCCTTCCTCGGCAGCTGATCCGCTGAATTGCATAATGCACGCGGGTTCGGTCGGGAATGGATTTTTTTCTGACCAAATTCGAAAGGATTGTTCCCACGCTGGTCTGAAAAGAGCTATGTTCCCCGCATGGCTGACAACCGGGCAAAAATCGCGATGGCATTGGGGGGAGTCCTCTTATTGGCAGGTTGCGCCTCGATCAGCGTCCAGCCCGGTTCGGAAACCTCGACGATGTCCAAGCCGAAGAAGGTCTACGTCGAGGCCTTCAACACCTCCAGGGGCATCTTCAATGTCGACCGCGAAGGCAAGGAACTCGCCGACTTCAAGACGAATCTCCAGTCCATGATGACCGCGGGCATCACCTACGATTTGACCAAGCGGCTCGTGCCCGCGGTGCCCGCCGACAAGCACAAGATGGACGTGCGCGAGAGTGCCTGGTTGATCCGCGGCGAGTTCGTCCAGGTGAACCAGGGCAGCCGGCTGTTGCGCGGCGTGGTCGGGTTCGGCGCGGGCGCAACGAAGATGGTCTGCAAGGTGGAAGTCTACAATCTCGCGGACCTAGACTGGAAACCGTTCCTCACCTTCACCACCATGGGCGGCAGCAACGCCGAACCCGGAGCAGTCTCGGCCATCGCGACGGACCCGTTGACCCTCGTCATCGAGGCCGCGGCCAGCGGCGCCGGCAATGTCGCCCACGGCATCACCGAGGACACCAACCGCACCGCCCGCGTCATCACGTCCGACCTCAGCGACTACATGTACCGCCGGCACTGGATCACCGAGGACCAGTGGGTCAAGCCCAAGGCCTATACGCCCGAAATGCAGCCGCCCCCTTCGATGAAGTAGCTTCATTCGCAGGGCTCCCCTGTAGCGGCGGTCGATGACCGCCAAAACGCACCGGCAGCGCGTTTCCTCTTCTCCCGACGGTCATAGCCGCCGCTACAGAACAATGCCCGCGAGAAGGACTATTTCTTCGTCTTCGCCGGAGCGCGCAGCGCGCGGAACTGGGTCGTGGTGCCTTCGACACGGATCGCCACCCGGCCCTGCTCAAAGAGCGAGGCAAACGCCGGCGTGATGTAGTAGCCATCCTTCACATTGTTCCAGTCCAAGTTGCCATCCTCGGCACTGATCGGCGCGAGATAGGTCTGGGTTCCGATGGTGACCTTGGCCGTCATTTGGTTGGCCTTGGCCACCAGGATCCGGACCGACTTATCGGAGTCGGCCGAGGCCAGGGACATGGCGGCGATGAAGAGACAGAGGGTGGTGGTGAGTTGTAAGTTTTTCATAGGTGCTCTCTCATCGCGGAACCTCCAAAGTTTCTTACAAACTATTGAAGATTTTCAGGCTGCTTCGATGGCTGGGCATGGGAAGGTCAAAGACGTGCAATTTGAAAGCGAATACGGCAGTATCATTCGTGCGGTGATGGCCACCGGCAAAGGAAGCCAAAACTACTTCGCCAGATTGGCCTTAGCAGACGAGATTTAATTCAGACGCCAGCTCTGAGAATACGACGTAAATGGATAAGCCAATAAGTTACGCTGAAAACAAGAACCAAACGGTGCATGTGGTCTTGGATTCTAATTTTGGCGAACGGCTTCACGAGATCAAATCCTATCCCGTCTGGATTGCTAAAAGCTCAATCAATGAACCCGTAATTCAAGCTTTATGGGCTCTCGAACCCACAGCCAGTCATTTGAATGGCATAACGGCATTTAACTGGGAGACAGGTGCGAACGAGGAAAATAGATTTCTGGGAAAATTAGAAACAATTGATCTCCACCACGGGCCTTATTCGTCAGAATTTTCCTACACATCGCTCGTTATCATTGGTTTCCGGCTTACAGACAAAATCCGTGAGGCGCTCAGTAAGATTGGCTTCAGCGATTTCACCGAGACCATCGAAGGCTTCACAGCGAGACGAAGTCTAGAAGAAGCGAAGAAGGTGCGCAGCGATTGAAGAATGTTTTGCAGCATACCGGAGCATGAATATGGGCCGATGACAGATGAAGAAAACAAAAAGCCCCTTCACTGCGAGGTGAAGGGGCTTTTGTCTGCACCGCCGCACAGAGTTCGACGGCTACCTGATTACGAGCAACCCAAGCTCGCTCCGCAGTTCAGGCACGTGGCGCAGGAGCCGGTGTGCTTGATCTTGCTGGAGCCGCATTCGGGGCAGGTCAGGCCGTCCTTGAACCGGATGACCAGCTCGCTCGAGTCGGTCTCGATCAGGGTGCGGCGATGGTGCGCCACCGCAACGGGCGAGGTCTCCTCATTCACGGCAAGATCGGTCACCGGCTTATTTAAGGTTTTTTTTTCCATTTCCCGGACTTCCTTCATGCCGAGTTCCGGCTGGTTGGCGTTGGGATTATTGGCCTCAAGATAACCGGCGATGAACTGGTTGCCCATCCAGCGGAAGATGTAGTCGGGAATCGACTTCGCATTCCGGATGTCCGGGTTCTTCGTGAAGCCGCTCGGCTCGAAGCGCGTGTGGGCGAACTTCTTGACCATCGCCTCGACCGGCACGCCGTACTGCAGCGCGAGCGAAACGAGGGTGCCGATGGTGTCCATGAGACCGCCGATCGTGCTCCCTTCCTTCGCCATCGTGATGAAGAGCTCGCCCGGCTGCTTGTCGTCGAAGAGACCGACGGTGAGGTAACCCTCGTGACCGGCGATGTCGAACTTGTGCGTGACGGAGACGCGAGTGTCGCTCATCCGGCGGCGGCTCGGCTTGGCCGCGGCGACCGGCGTGGCTACGGGCGCCACCGCGGTATCCACCGTGCCCATGTCCTTGTTCTTTTTGACATTGAGCGGCGCGGAACGCTTCGAGCCATCGCGATAGATCGCCACGGCCTTCAGGCCGAGTTTCCACGACTCGATGTAGGTCTGCATGATGTCCTCGACCGTCGCCGAGTTCGGCAGGTTGACCGTCTTCGAGATCGCCCCGGAAAGGAACGGCTGCGCCGCGGCCATCATCTTGATGTGGGCGCGGTAGTGGAGCGAGCGCGTGCCGTTGGCCGGCTTGAACGCGCAATCAAAGACATGGACGTGCTCTTCCTTGAGGTGCGGCGCACCTTCGATGGTGTCCTGCTTGTCGATGTAGGCGATGATCTCCGTGACCTGGGTCGGATTGTAGCCGAGTTCCTTCAGCGCGCCGGGCACCGTCTGGTTGACGATCTTGAGCATGCCGCCGCCCGCGAGGAGCTTGTACTTCACCAGGGCGATGTCGGGCTCGATGCCGGTGGTGTCGCAATCCATGAGGAAGCCGATCGTGCCGGTGGGGGCAAGAACGGTGACCTGCGCGTTGCGGTAGCCATGTTGGCGGCCCTTGGCGAGCGCGCCTTCCCACGACTTGACCGCCGCCGTGCGGATCGAGGTCGGGGCCGTGGAATCGATGTCCGCGCACGCCTTGAGGTGGCGCTCGATGACTTCAAGCATCGGCGCGACGTTGTCGGGGGCGAGGGGTTTCTCGACGCCGGAGCAGCGGGAATTGTGGTAGCCCGGGAAGGGGCCGGTCGCCGAGGCGATCTCGGCGCTGACTTCGTAGGCGGTTCCCGTCATGAGCGACGTGATCGCTCCGGCGAGGCCGCGGCCTTCATTGGAATCGTAACCCTTGCCGTAGCTCATGATGAGCGAGCCGAGGTTGGCGAAGCCGAGTCCGAGCGTGCGGAAGATGTGGGAGTTTTCCGCGATCGGTGCCGTGGGATAGCTGGCGTTGTCGACCAGGATTTCCTGCGCGGTGATGTAAACGCGGACGGCGGCGCGGAAGCGGTCGACGTCGAACGAGTCATCGGCCTTCTTGAACTTCATCAAGTTGAGCGAGGCCAGGTTGCACGCCGTGTTGTTGAGGAAGAGGTATTCCGAGCACGGGTTGGTCGAGTGCTGCCGGTCCGTGCCCTTGCAGGTGTGCCAGCCGTGGATCGTGTCGTCGAACTGCATGCCCGGATCGCCGCAGATCCAGGTGCCTTCGGAGATGGCGCGCAGGAGGTCCTTCGCCTTCTTCTTCTCGCAGTTCTTTCCTTCGCGGACCGTCTTGGTCCAGAACTCCTTGTCCTCAATCGCCGCGTTCATGAACTCGTCGCTGGCGCGGACGGAAAGGTTCTCGTTCTGGTACATGATCGAGCCGTAGGCCTCGCCATTGTACGAACCGTCGTAACCCTGTTCGATCAGGGCCCACGCTTTGCGCTCTTCCTTCTGCTTGGCCATGATGAATTCCTCGATGTCAGGATGATGGTCCTTGAGGGTGTTCATCTTCGCCGCGCGACGGGTCTTGCCTCCGCTCTTCACGACGTTCGCGATCTGGTCGTAGACCTTGAGGAACGACATCGGGCCGCTGGGACGTCCGCCGCCGCTCATCTTCTCGCGGGTCGAGCGGATGGTGGAGAGATCGGAGCCGGTCCCCGAGCCGAACTTGAAGAGCATGGCTTCCGAGCGGGCGAGGTCCATGATCGATTCCATGTTGTCCTCGACGGCCTGGATGAAGCAGGCGCTGCCCTGGGGATACTCATACTGTGTCGGCGCGCGCTCGGTCTGGCCGGTGGTGCGGTTGAAGAAATAGTTGCCCTTGCCGCTGTCCTTGCCCACGCCGTACTGGTGATAGAGGCCGACGTTGAACCAGACCGGCGAGTTGAAGGCGCCATGCTGGTTGACGCAGAGCCAGGTCAGCTCGCGATAGAAAACTTCCGCGTCTTCGGCGGACTTGAAGTACCCGTCCTTGATGCCCCAATCGGTGATGGTGCGCGTGACGCGATGAACGAGCTGGCGGATGGAGGTCTCGCGGCCGTTCTTGTAGGGATCGGTGCCATTGGCGATGTCGCCATAGAAATACTTCGAGACGGCGATCTTGGTGGCGAGGACGCTCCAGCTCTTGGGCACTTCCACATTCTCCTGCTTGAAAATCGCCTTCCCGGAATCATCGGTAATCTCGGCCGTGCGCTTCTCCCATTCGATCTCATCATAAGGATGCACGCCGGGCTTGGAGAAAACGGGCTCGAACGTCATGCCCTTCGCCTTCGACTTGCTGGTCTGCCCGGCAGCAACCGCCGCAGCATGCACACCGGCGGTGGTGGAACCGACACCACTACCTGTAGGGGTCTCGGAAGGAATGGCTTCAGGGCGGGAGGGGCGTGTTTTGGTGGGGGCAGCGGTCGTTTTCATAGGGCAGCGAGAGGACAGGAGGGGGCTATTTTACGACGGCTATCCGGCAGCCGATCTCTACCGTATAAGGTAGCGCGTCGCGGGGTCTACTACTACTGATTGTGGTTTGGCAGGTCAATGAAAAATAGTTCATTTACGACAAATTGATTGCAAATATGGCAATACGAAGGAGATAAATTTCATCCAGAGGGCATGAGAGGTAATATATACTTTTGTATAACGAATGCAACTACTAATTGTGGTGGACAACGAAGATAACTGTACTCTGGAATCTACTCTGACGGGGAGATTGCGCTGAAAAGGCATTTCTTTAGCCATTACGGATGAAAGCTTGTGAGTTATCATAGGTAGAGGTTCCGCGCATGAAGCCCCTTCAACTTAATCCTCGCCGCCTGCGGTCGGGTTTTACCCGAGTCGAATTGGTGGTGGTAATGGTGATTATTGCCATTTTAGTCTTGGTGCTTTTTCCGGCTGGTTCAGACGTCCGACCGGCCCGGGCGGCCCAAGCCGCTGCTCTAGCCAGTCAAATTCAAACGGCGGTCATGGCCTATGATACCGAATATGGTCGTCTCCCGGTAGCGAAGGCCTACGAAGGAAAGGACACTTATTATCCTGCGAATAATGCAGCGATGTGGGCGCCCATGATGATCGCGCTTTGCGGCAACATCGATCCGGCTGATCCAGATAAAAAAGTGGATCCATCCATCGCAACCATTCCCAACGAGCGGAAAATTGTGTTTCTGAATCTGAAAAAGTCCGACCTCGATTTGAGTTCCGGTGTGGGAGTGGTCAAACAGCCATTCCCAGATCGCAATGGAAAGGCACAGTTCTTTTTCATGGCCATTGATTCCAATGGAGACGGAATTCTTGGCGACAAGGATCAACCCGCAGGCAAGCTTCCCGATTTTTCCAGCGGAGCTTTAAGCGGGGCAAAGATCACGGCCGATGTGGCCGTATGGAGTAATTGCGCCGAGGATCCAAGCGATCCCAAGAAAATGAACTTCTGGGTGCATACTTACTAATGCCTAAACGATCACATGCGGCACAAAATGGCTGGTGTTGCCTAAAATGGGACGGCTGTCTTCGCGCACCCCCATCCCGACGGGCTCCGGCCCTGCCATCCAGATGCCACACTGGGCATACGTCCCGGCCCGCGATCGAATCAGCGGGCAGTACTTCTGGAAAATAAAGCTCTGGTCTTTCGCCGGGCCCTCGCGCTGGTCGGCGGCCATTCCGTTTTTGTAGTAGGTGACGTTCGCGCCCTCGCGGCCAAACAACGGCTTGGCCACATAGTCTCCGCGCAGAGGCTGGCTGGAGACGGGCAAAAGATACCGGTGATCCGGATAAAGTTCCTGCAGGACGAGAAGCAGTTTTTTGCTGGCGAAAATTGCCTTCCACGCAGGCTCAAGGACCATCCAGTTGGCTTCGCTCAGGTGTGGAGCAAACGACTCCTGCCCCAGCCATTCCCAGGGATAAAGTTTCATCAGTTGCCGGATCGGTTGATTCTGCTCATCGACAAAGATTTTCGATTTGCGTTCCCAGCCCATGCGATCAATCGCCAGATAGCCGGTCGCAATACCCGCCTCCTGCGCCGTTTGCTCGAGGTAACCGATCGTCATGCGGTCCTCGGCATGGTCCCCCACCGAGGTGAAATGCATCATCTTCGCATGGACCTGCCGGTGCTCGATCAATTCCTTCCACCGGGTGATCAGCCCCTCGTGGATCGAATTGAACTGGTCCGCCCGGGGAAAACGGTCGTTCTTCCAGTACCATTGAATGATGCTCGATTCGAGCAAGCCCGTCGGCGTGTCCGCATTGTACTCGAATAACTTCGGAGTGCCCTGCGCATCGAACGTAAGGTCGAACCGGCCATAGAATTCCCTCTGGTCATTCTCCCACGAACTCCGGATGACGCCATGCAGCGAAGGCGGAATCTCAAGTTCCGCCAACCCCTTTTCCCTTTCCAGCACCTGTTCCGCCGCGGCGAGAAACATCTGATGCAGTTCCTTGGCCGCCTCATAAAGTTCATCGACCCTGGCCCCGGAAAAGGAATAATACGCGTCCTCTTTCCAATACGGCGCGCCATTCGGATCGGTGTGAAACACCAGCCCCTGGCTCTCGACGATCTTCTGAAAATCGGCCCGCGGTTTGCAGTCGTTGCGGATCATGGCGATTACTCCCCTCCGCCATGGCCGCCCTCGCCGAAGCCGCCCCGTTCAATGCTTTCATGTGCGGCCCCGACCGACCCTGCCGAGTAATTTGCCGAACCGCCCGTGACCATTTCCACCGTCGAACCCGGTGCCGGCCGATAATAGTAATTGGGATATCCGTAGATGTGATAATAGCCGCAATGCCCCAGATAGCCCCCATTGGCCGGCGTTGAGTAAACGTAAGGGCCAGTGGGCGGCGCATTAGTGTTGTAAACGGTGGCAGCCTGCTCGGGCTTGAAGTCATTGGGCGGCGCGATCATGACCTCCTCCGGGCTGCCCTTGCTACAAGCAGCCAGGGCGAGGGCCAGGGCTCCGGACATACTGAATGCCAGTAACTGCCCCTGGCGCTTCCGGCGGTGAGTGGTGACGGGTTGGGAGGAACCCGTTTGGGTAACCTGCAACGTGTTCATAGGTGTCCGGATACTTCATCGCAAATACCCCCCTGCCACAATGATAACTGGTCTGGAGCCCGACCGATTATTCCGATCTCCCAGATAAAGAAGCCCTTACGTGGCGGAAGCCCAATCCAAGCCGAATTCTGCCTCCACCAAGCCCGATCCCTCGCAACTTTGAGATGCAACCTTCTCGCCACTATCCACTTAAAGCACCGTCCCCTTCTCCATGATGAGAAGAGTGAACACCTGCTCATTCGGCGCGCCCGCATTGAGGGTATAGAAAATCTTGCTCCCCTGCTTCTCCAGCTTGTCGCCATTCTCGAAGTACATGACCGAATCGTGCGTCCAGTCGTGGCTTTTGATCGCACGCATGGTCTGGGGATTCACCTTCGCGAATTCCCGGACAAGGTCCTCCGAAGTGACATTCGTCCCATTCAGCGGCCAGTGATCAATGACCCGCCGCAGTTGCGTCAGTTCCCATCCCTCGGAGCTGTGACTCCACACGCAATACGCGTTCTCGTTGGTAATCTCCACCCTGCGCTTCACGTCGCCATGGTGCGGACCCAGGCAGAGCGAAATGAAGAGCAGAAGCTTGGCCGTGGTCAGCGAGATCATGGGCAATAGCCTCGTGTATGTTGAAAATCGCCGCACCCTCAAGCCGCGCGATTAGGCACAGCCGCCTAGTACGGTTTCCCATTCACCATCGTCTGGATTGTGTAGATCTGCTGGTTATAGCCGCCGGCATTGACCGTATAAAAGACCCTGTTGACGCCCTGCTTTTGCACGATGTCCCCATTTTCAAAATAGAGGGTCGAATGATGTCCGTCCTTCCAGTCATGCTGGGAGATGGCGCGGACCATCCCGCTGTATTTCCGGTTGAATTCGTTCAGCTCCTTCGTCGAGACCGTCGTGCCGGTGCCCGGCCAATCCTCGACCGCCTGCCCCTTCTGCACCACCGTCCACCCATCGGCATCCTGCGTCCAGACGATGTAGGCGGTCTTGGTCGTGATCTCGATCGTGTGATTGGTATCGCCGTACTTGGGACCGAGGCAAAGAGCGATGAACAGCAGGAACTTGGCAGTCGACAGGGAGATCATGGTTAAGTCGAGAAGAGCATAAATTCCCTCCGAGGGCAATTTCGATCTCGGGCGTTGCCAACGCGATAAAAGCCATCTTGTAGAAAAAGTCCTTTCGTGCCGCCGGATGCCGACGTACGATAGGGGCCTAAACCATTCCGTTAAATTACATGAGCTTTTATCAAATGATGCCCTCGTTCAGCGAGGCCTTTAGCCGACTCGCCCAGACCCGGGAGAAAGGCTGCCTGATGGTTTACAACTCCCAGGAGGCCGTCCATCTCTTCGTGCAGAACGGCAAGGTCGTCGGCGCCAGCGGAGGCAAGCACGAAGGCGACGCGGCGGTCGAGCATGTTTTCCAGATGAAGGGCACCTCCTACGGCTGGATGCCCGGCGCGGAGCCCGAGAAGAGAAACGTCAACGTCGACATGCAGGAATATCTCCACAAGCACTCGACCCCGCAGGACACCCGCTTCGGCAAGACGATCCGCATGCCGACGATCGGTCCTCGCACGCAAACGAAGACCGAGGGGACCTATTTCTTCATCCCCGAGGAATCCCCGACTTTTAAACTAAAAGTAAAGAAGGCCACCAACGTCGTCGGCCGCGAAGGCACCTGCGACGTCTACGTCGAGAGCGGCCAGGTCTCCCGCAAACATTGTCTCCTTCAGGTCACCGAACGCGGCCTCCTCGTCCGCGATCTCGAATCGACCAACGGCACCTTCGTCAACGGCATCCCCATGACCGAAGGCTACATCAACGTCGGCGACCGCCTCAGCCTCGGCACCTACGTCCTGACCCTGCATCGCGAGAAGACATAGTCTTCTCCGTTCCGTCATCCCGAGCTTGTCGAGGGATCATGTGTTATCTCCACAGGAAAAGAATCGCGCAAAATGAAACGTGTCGAATTACTCAAAATAGAAGATACGTTTGCAATTGAAGGGGCTGGGGTGCTCCTGCTTACGCCAGACTTTTCTGTTCCGAAGAATGGCTGGAAAACGCGTACGGAATCTGTGACGTTAGAGACGCAAGATGGAACAAGAGTAGAGGCCATGGCTGATTTTTCATTGAGCCATTTCAATATCCGCGATCCCCATGTCTCCATGGATCGAAGGTGGCGAGTCGTTATTGGATTGAAAGATAAGAAGAAAGAAGAAGTTCCGCTAGGCACTATCTTGTTGGTCTCTCAGGAAACAAAAGACGCATTGCTCAGCAGGGATCAGTAACCCATCTTGGGGTGAGATTAAGGACTTTCAGTTCGAGTTTTGAAATCATTGCTCTTGCTGCAAAGAGCAAGTCCACAGGATGACGGATTCTTTATTTTGTCCCCTTTGTGCTCTCTGCGTTCCTTTGCGGCTAAATCTACTGCGTCCTCCCAAACTTCTTCTCCAACTCCGCCAGCGAAAGCTGGATCATCGTCGGCCGCCCATGCGGACACGTATACGGCAGATCACAGGCCAGCAGATCGTGGATCAGCATGTCCCACTCCGCGGGCTTGAGGGCGTCATTGGCTTTGACCGCATGGCGGCACACCGTTTTCGCGACAACTTCCTCACTCAACCGGCGCCCCTTCCTCGTTTCCCCGCCCTCCTGCTGGAGATCGACAATCACGGTGCGGATAAACTCGGCGACATCCTTCGGTTTCACCATCGCGGGCAGCGCATCGACGAGAAACGTGCTCGGACCAAAGCGCGTGATACCGACTCCGGCCTTCTGCAGCGGTTCAAGCTGGGCGAGGAGAAAGTCCGCCTCGCGCGGCAGGAACTCCAGCGTCACCGGAAAGAGCAGTTGCTGCGAAGCGGGGTCCTGCAGCGCCATCCGCTTGAGCATCTGCTCGAAGAGGACCCGCTCATGCGCCGCATGCTGGTCGATCAGCACCATTCCCTCGGGACTCTCCGCCACGATGTAAAGCAGCCCCACACAGCCGACAATGCGCAGGCCAAGTCGATTGGTGATAAGCTGCTCGGGCCGCGGCGTCGATTTCTGGGGAAGGGGATCAACCGGAAGGGCTAGCGTGGGTTGAAGGGCGGAAGGCTCGGATTCGCGATCAAGTTGGAGTGGGGGAGCTTCTTGGGGAGCGCCAGGCTGCGCAACGGTGGCGGGCGCTGTTTCCGCTGGTGAACGGGGCACCTGGGCCTGATGGATTTGCTTGGGTCTATCGGACACATCAGACCTATCGGACCCATCCGTGGAAGGTGCCGCAGGCACAGCAACCGAAGGCCCATCAAACGTAAACTTCGCCGCCGGCGTCCCCGCGAAACTTCCGAGCGCCTCCTGCACCGAGCTGACCACAAAATGCCGGATCGTAAAGTCGTCGTGAAACCGTACTTCCCTCTTCGCCGGATGAATGTTGACGTCGACACCCGAAGGATCCATCTCGAGAAACAGGATCGCCACCGGATACCGCCCCTTCATCAGCGAATTGTGGTAGCCCTCCAGCAAACCGAAATGCAGCGTGCGGTTCTCGACCGGTCGCTGGTTGATGAAGAAAAGCTCCTCATGCCGCGCCGCGCGGCTCACTCCCGGCTTGCCAATAAAGCCGCGCAACTTCAACTCCCCGCTGGCCGCCTCAATGGGCACCGTGTTTTCGATCCACTCCGTTCCAAAAATCGAAACAAGCCTCTGGCGCAAATCCTCCCCGGGCATCCATCGTTGCGCAGGCTGGTCGTCCATCGTGAGCGTGAAGCCAACCTCGGGCCGCGCGAGTCCCGCCAGCAGCGTGACATGCCGGATATGGGCCGATTCGGTCGGCTCCGTGCGCAGGAATTTCCGGCGCGCAGGCAGATTGTAAAAAAGCGAACGGACCTCGATCTGCGTGCCCGGCGCCAGCCCGATTTCGTGGACATCCCGCAGCTTGCCGCCGTCGATGATGATTTCCGTTCCCGCCATCGCGTCATGCTCGCGCGTGCGCAGCCGGAATTTCGAAACGGACGCAATGCTCGGAATGGCCTCGCCGCGGAAGCCATAGGAGGCAATCCGGTCGAGATCGTCACTGTCGCGCAGCTTGCTCGTGGCGTGACGCTCCAGGCAGAGCAGCGCATCGTCCTTGCTCATGCCGCAGCCGTTATCCGTGACCGAAACGAGACTGCGCCCGCCCGCGCCGATCTGGATGTCGACCTGCGTCGCACCCGCATCGAGCGAGTTTTCCAGCAGCTCCTTCAGCACCGACGCCGGACGCTCGATCACCTCGCCCGCCGCGATCTGGTTGGCGACGTGCTCGGGCAGAAGGTGAATGCGGTTCATGGAGAGGGCGGAAAGGGAAGGATAGGAATATACGAAATCTGGACAAGATGCTAATCAGGGAATGTGCGGCTCGCGATACCGATTTCGGTTGTGGCGTTGAGTTTGCTGGGCGGCTTGGTGCGCGCCGACGAGCCGTTCCTCAAGGTGACCATGGATGCCGGCGTCGGTTACATCGTGCCCGAAAAATACGCGGACGATCACAAGCTCGAATTGCTCAAAAGCATCCCGGGCGACCTGAAGATTGACGGTTTTTGGACGCCGACTGAGCAGCATGTCACGGTGGCCGAACGGATTTTCCGCGAGACGCTGCACCAGACCGCGAAGGACGCCACCGTCTTGTTGCCCGATCTCGCCCAGGCAACCAGTCCCGACGATCTCGAGACCCTCGCCCGGGAGCAGAGGGAGGCGGAGGCGATCAGCCGGAACTACGGGACCTACACGCGGCAGTACCTGGGAGTGGTCATCGACGGTATCCGGATCGTGCTCTGCAATTACTCGGACGCAAAGAAGGTCGATCCTGCGACCGAGTTCATGTACCTCGAAAAGTATTTTGTCAGCGGTGAGAAGACCCACTTTTTGCAATGCCGGGTTGATCCCCGATTGAAGACGTGGTCGAATGTCTCAATCATCGGGTCGTGGCTGCCGCCGGAAAAAAATCATCCCTAATCAAAACTCAAGGAGCGCAATGAACTGTTGGAAACCCGTCTTGTTTTTAATTTTGGTCAGTGGTCTTTCCCTCCGGGCCGATTCTCCGGCCTGGGTCAATGTGACCAACGATCTGGGCGGCGATGCCGCCACGTGGGGCCGGTTCTCGGCGATGACGCTCGGTGCGGCTCCGGGGGCCGACACGGTCTACGTCCATGTTGGGAGCGTGGGTCTTTTCGCCACGAAGGACGGCGGCGCGCACTGGACCAACACGCAGGTGCCGCCGGGGCCGTGCCCCATGGACGGTTTCGTGAGCAACTTCGTCTTTGATCCCAAGGACCCGAAGACCTTCTGGATGGGCTGCTGGTATGGCAAGGGACTCTTCAAGACAACCGATGGCGGCGCGACGTTCCAGCAACTCGGCACTATGGATCGGGGCGAGGGGGTATCGGTCGATTTCACGGACCCGGAACGGAAGACCATCGCGCTGGGGCAGCACGAACAGTTGCAGGGCCTTTTTCTCTCCAAGGATGGCGGCGCGACGTGGAAGAAAATCGGCGCCAATTTGCCGCCCGGCACGAATTTCCCGAGTTGGCCGTTGCTCCTCAGTTCCAATGTCCTTCTCGTCAATACTTCCGGCTACCATAAGGACCTGATCTCCGGCCTCTGGCGCTCGGAGGATGCGGGCGAAACGTGGGCGAAGGTCTCCGATTTCTTCGCCACCGGGACGCCCACGCTGACTTCGAAGGGAACGGTTTTCTATCCGATCAAGGAGGGCCTGGCGCGCAGCACGGATGGTGGAAAGACCTGGACCCTCTTGAAGGCGCCCGTGGCCGGAACGATCATCGAACTGCCCGACGGACGCCTCGCCGGGAAGTGGTACACCGCCGCGGGATTCATCAAGATCTCCAGTGACAACGGCGACACCTGGCAGGACTACGGCCCGAAGCTTCCGGTGAACCCGACTCCCTTGGGCCCCGGCATCGTCTATCTGCCGGGGACCAAGGCGTTCATGATCAGCACCCCCGGCAAGGACAAGAAGATTCCCGATGCGGTCTGGCGTCTGGATGCGCTGCAATAAAAGGGGGAGGACCCAATCGATGAAACAATGGGTGATGATGATTCTTTGGGCTGCGGGTAGCGTGTTGCCTCTCTGCGCCGGGGAAAATCCCATCTCCCCGGAGCATCAGGCGGTCCTCAAGGGAGAATGGGCGCCGACCCGGGACCAGACCGACAAGGCGCTGGCGGCGGCAATCGCCCTGGTGCGGCAGACCGCCGCGCAACCCGCCGGCACGTCCCCCGCCGAAAAGTACCACGTGGAGGGCGCAAAAAAGATTGGCGAGGGGATAACGACCTACGCCGTTCAATTCACCGGCCAAATCCGGAAGGGAAGAAAAGTCATCTCGTGCAGCTTTTTCCCCACCGCGGAGTTCAAGTATTTTACCAACTGGAAGGAACTGCCCGTCGTGGTCGAGGACGGCGGCTTCAGTTTCTGGCAGGTCGACTACGATCCCGAGACCGGCCAATGCGGGGAACTCCAGATCAATGGGATGGGGTGAAACAGAAGGAATGAGAAATGAGAAATGAGACATATTGCCCTAACGATTGTTGAGAATAGCCATTTTGCGACTTTGAGCGATTGAGAGTATCTCTCTCATTCCTACTGAGCATTAAGCGACCCTTAAGGGCGACTGGATCCCGACCAACGATCAAAATTCCGCGCCGCCTATTTCTTGGGCACGTAAAGTGGGCACTGCGAGGCTTCGTGCCATCTGAGCACGCTTTTGCTCGAAGGATAGTGATGATTGCGTTCAGATTGCCTTCTCACACCTTTGTTGTTCTCTACGGTAAGACCGTCTGGAGGGAGATAGGGAGGTGTGCGACTTTCACAGCAATCGTACCGTAAACAAGGGCTACGCATCGGCTTACGATAAGGCCAAGGGGAAATCATGGCGGTCCAACCGTCTCCGGCCATCTCGCCTAAGACCACCATACAAGCCGCGTTAAGGAAAGTGATCCTAAAATTAAAAGATTCAAGGAACTATTCTGTTCTGTCCAGAAACGGATTCCTGTTATGCAGAGAAGCGGCGCTGTTACGTCAGCGCCGCTTCTCTGCGAGATTGTTGTCAAGAGTTTGTTATTTTGTCAATGAAATAAGGCCAATTTAAAGTGAAATTTCCTTTGCGCTATAAGTGACAACTTGGTGTAAGGTGGGAATAAGAAAGAATAACTATTCACTTGACAGTATCTAAAAAGTGGCTAGCGACTTTTTCTTAACGAACACGAACATCAAAACTACTACATGCTTATGAAAATGCCGCGACTAATGAAGAAGAGCGGTAGGTTTCCCATCTACAAGACTGTTCCTAATCCTGAATCTAGGGTAGGAAAGTTCACAAAGGAAGGGATTGCGAATGCTCTTCTGGAGCTTGCTAAAGCAACAGCCGAAATGAATAAAGCGTCCCTCGCTCCGAAGACATCAGCCGAAGCGAGCGAGAAATAGAACGATAGAACTTAAGGAGCCGCAGCTTAGGCTTATTTCAGCCTAGCTGCGGTTTTATTTTCTACTTTATGGGCCTTATCTCTACCGATCCACAAGAGGACGCTGATCAACTAAGAGCGTTTTGGGATATCTTTTTGGAAAGATGGAACGCATGGTATGCGGTAGCGCCACCTCACAAGGCCTCCGTCAGTGAAGAGGTCATAGAGCCGTTCTTGCTCGCTGCAAAGGGTGTCATGGAGGATGTTTTCCCGCCTAAGCCAAGTGCTTTTAAGCGACTAGGAACCTTTGCAGTGCTTATCCAACATTTTCCAATAGTTAATCTTGTTCACAAAAATGGAACCCCTTTTAGTTCAGATGAAGATTGTCAATGGACGCCGAGATTAGCCCTAGCCGCCGCCCAAGTTTTTGCTAGCGAAATGAGCGTTATATTGCCGAGCGGAGAGCAAAAACTGAATTGGTTTCGCATGCCTTCCCCTCATTTTCAATTGGAGCTGATTTCTGTTTTGAGAAACTACCGACTGGGAGCACATGAGGATAATGATCTGGATCCCGACATCCTATCTGAGCGGGCGTTAAACGCGAGCCTGATACTGGAGGCCTGCTATTACATCGATGAGATCAAAAAAGGCGGCGGAAAGGGATACCAAAAAATATTGGGTGATGTTGACGGATGCTTAAAAGACCTCGATCCCATTCATCAGATGGACATTGATTTTCATCAGGTCGCAATCGCCATCGCGGCAATGTAATAAAGCCGCCGAAAGCAGGTCCTAAACGAGTTTTAAATTAGGACGCTACCAAATTCTTCCCGCGGATTGACACCGCCCCCGAGTTAAAGAATCCTTTCCTCTTCCCATGAAAATCTCCCTCGGTTCCGATCACGCCGGTTTCCTTTACAAAGAGAAGGTGAAGGCCCTCCTTATTTCCCTCGGGCATGAGGTGAAGGATTGCGGCACCGACAGCGAGAAACCGGTCCCTTATCCCGAGTACATCCGCCCGGCCGCCCAGGCCGTCGCGAGCGGCGAATGCGAGCGCGGCATCGTCTTCGGCGGTTCCGGCAACGGCGAGGCCATTGTCGCCAACAAGGTGAAGGGCGTCCGCTGCGCCTATGTCTGGAATTCGCAAACGGCCGAGCTGGGCCGCAAGCACAACGACTGCAATGTCATTTCCATCGGCGGCCGGATGATCTCGGAGTACATCGCGCTCGAATGCGTCCAGATCTTCCTCAACACGCCGTTCGAGGGCGGTCGCCATATCGAGCGCATCAAGGAGATCGAATAGTCCCGCCTTTGTGCTATAGTCGTTTCCGATGTCCTCCTATACCCTCCTCAAATCGAAGCTGCACCGAGCCACGGTGACCGGCGCCAGCCTTCATTACGAAGGCAGCCTCACCGTCGCCGAGGACCTCGCGAAGAAGGCCGGCTTCCTGCCCTACGAGAAAATCCTCGTCGGCAATATCAACAACGGCGAGCGGTTCGAGACCTACATCATTTTTGGCCGCGCCGGATCGAAAGTCATTGAACTGAACGGCGCCACCGCCCACCTCGGCAAGATCGGCGACCGCCTCACCATCATGAGCTTCGCGGAAGTGCCCGCCGACCTCGCGGCCAAGCACAAGCCGACCGTCGTGCGCGTCGACGAGAAGAACGACATCCTGCTGTAAGCCGCCACCATGGCTTCGCCGCAATCCCGGTTTGCTGCCCAGTTCGCGCAGGGCCCGTTGCCGGTCTCCGAAAACCAGGTCTACCGCGAACCCGGCTGGCATGTCTGGTGCACCAGCATCGTCCGCGACGCCAGGGGTCTCTACCACCTCTTCTACAGCCGCTGGCCCGAGGAAAAAGGCTTCGAGGCCTGGGCCACCCATTCCGAGATCGCCCGCGCCACTGCCACCAGCCTCGAGGGACCGTTTAACTACACGGCCCCCGTCCTCGTTCAAAAAGATTCGCAAGTCCCTGCGTGGGATAGAGATGGGTTCCATAACGTCATGGTCAAAAAGTACCAAGACAAATTCTACCTCTATTACACCGGCCAGCACGGCAACGGCGACTGGTGGGACCACCGCAACCACCAGCGGATCGGCGTCGCCGTCGCCGATACTCCGGAAGGCCCATGGCAGCGCTTCGCTCACCCCGTGCTCGATGTGACCCCGGGCGCCTGGGACAGCCTCATGCTCGCCAATGCCACCGTGACCGACACCCCCGATGGCCGTTACCTCATGATCTACAAAGGCGTCGGCGACGGCCCTCCACCCTTCGGCGGCCGCGTCCTCCACGGCGCCGCTTGGGCTGATTCTCCCCTTGGCCCCTTTAAAAAAGACCCCAAGCCCCTTTTCGACGAGAGCGGCGTCAAGTTCGGCTTTGAAGACCCCTACCTCTGGCGCGAAGGCGACATCTACTTTTGCCTCATCAAGGACATGGGAGGCTTCGTCTCCCCCTCAGGCGAAAGCAGCCTCCTCTTGATGCAATCCCCGGACGGTATCCATTGGGAGAAAAGCGACCCGCTCCTGATCGTGGGCAAAACCCTCCCTTGGCATGACGGAGCCCCGCGGACCTTCGACCGGATCGAACGCCCCTCGGTCTTTTGGGACGAAGAGACCCAGAAGCTGGCCCTCTTGGTCGCCGTAAAGCCCAAATCCGACCAGGAACCCAGCTTCAGTTTGCGGGTGCTTTACCGCTGAGTCCTGCGCCGCGTCAGTGTTCCCCTTGATCGGCAAGTGTCCGGTCGACAGACACTTTTCGCCCCCTCAAAACGCAATTGAAGGCGATTTGCCAAGGACCACTCTAGGCGTAGGACGTTTTAGTCATGTCGGGAATGCAAATTGCATGTCTCGCGCCGTGCGGAACCTTGCTCTTTAAGTACGTTAAGATTATCTTAAAGTCCTTTCACTCAATGCACGATCGACTCTGGCTTTTTCTGGCGACGCTCGGCTATCTCGCCAGTGCGGGCTGGGGGCTCTACGCCTTGGGCTCGAAGCGGCCTGCGTCCAATTTTTGGACGTTTCTTTTGATTGGAACCGCTTTCGCGCTACATACCGTTTTTCTGGAACAGCGGGGGGCGGCGATTCAGCATTGTCCCATCACTAACTTGTTCGAGACGCTCGCCTTTTTTTCGTGGTCGCTTGTCTTGACCTACCTCGTCGTTGGCCCGGCTTACCGGATGTCGATTCTGGGGGCCTTCACTGCTCCCGTGGTTTTTCTCATTAATTTTTTCGCCTTGGCGGCAGCGGCCCAGATTGATCTGCCCGGCACGATGCCGCATTTGGGCTGGCAATTGGAGTTGCACGCAACGCTGGCCTTGCTGGGCCTTGGAGTTTTGGGCGTGGCGGCGTTGGCGGGAATGACCTACCTCATTCAGGAGCGGCAATTGAAACGGCATGCGTTGACATCATGGTTCTACTCACTTCCCAATGTCGGATGCCTCGAATTGGTGCAGCAGCAGGTGCTGGTCTGGGGTTTCATCATTTTTACCGCAGGGGCTTTTCTCGGTTTTTTCATTCCGCACCAGAACTCGGAGGACTGGGTGAAGATCGTCTGGTCGGCGGTGGTCTGGAGCCTATATGCCATCTTGGTCGTGGTGCTGGGATTGGGACGACTGAGCCACAAGAAAACGGCACTGCTTTCCGTCGCCGGATACGTTTTCATTTTGCTGACTTTTTGGGGGATTAATTCCCTCAGCGAGGCACACGTCTTTCCGCATGAGGGGTAAATGAGCGCGAATGCCAATATCATCTGTGGAGGCCTCACCTTTGAGGGTGTCCCCGTGGAATTGAGGGAGAAGGTTGCTTTCCGTGATGCGCAGTTGCCTGCCGCGCTGGTGGAAATGCGGGAAAGTCTTGGCTTGCGCGAGGCGGTGCTGGTTTCGACCTGCAACCGGGTGGAATATTTCGGCGCGACGGAGCAACCCGAGCGCGCCGAGGCGGCCTGGCCTGATTTCCTGCGCCGGTACCATGGGGTGAAGGAAGATTTTGCACCGCTCTCCTTTCAACTGCGTGGAACTCCCTGTGTGGAGCATCTTTACTCGGTCGCCTCCGGGCTCAAGTCGATGGTGGTCGGCGAGACAGAAATCCTGGGCCAGTTGAAAGACGCGTACGATGCAGCCAAGACACATGGCCAGACCGGCAAATGGTTGAACCGCTTGTTTCAATCGTCTTTTGCGGCGGCGAAGTCGGTTCGTTCGCGGACGGGCATCACGCGGGGCAGCGTATCGGTCGGTTCGGTTTCCATTGAACTCGCGGAAAAGATTTTTGGCGATTTGAAAGGCTGCCGGGTCATGGTGATCGGGGCGGGCGATACAAGCGAGCGTACGGCGCGGTCGTTGCTGGGCCGCGGGGTGCCGTCGATTTTGGTGGCGAACCGCACCTTCGAGCGGGCGGCTACCCTGGCCGGAGAGCTCGGCGGTGAGGCGGTGCGATGGGAAGAGTGGGAAGAACGGGCGTTGGAAGTGGACATCATGATCAGCTCGACGAGTGCTCCGCATTACGTTTTGACCCGGGAAAAACTGGAGGCGCTTTTGAAGCGGCGCGAACGGCGTGCGCTCTTTCTCATCGACCTCGCGGTGCCGCGGGATTTCGAGCCATCGATCAATCTGCTCGACGATGTATTTCTCTACGATATTGATGACCTGCAATCCATCGCCCACGCGCACCTGCGCGAACGGCAGACGGAGATCACCCGTAGCATGGAGATCCTTCAACCGCATGTGGAGCGGTACATGGAATGGGCGGGGCGGCAAACGGGGAAAACAGGTCCGGATGGCGTCCGAACCGGATGGGTAGCGGTATGAGACCGATGATCATCGGCAGCCGGGGAAGTGCCCTCGCGTTGGCGCAAAGCCGGGGCATCATGTCCGCCCTGAAGAAGGCATGGCCTGGGCGTAATTTTGAGATCAATGTCATCCGGACCGAAGGGGACCGTCTGGCGGATCAACCTCCTGCCGGGGCAGACGATGAACCGCTGGGCAAAGGGCTTTTCACCAGCGAACTGGAGCAGGCATTGCTGGAACAAAAAATCGACCTCGCGGTGCACAGTCTCAAGGACCTGCCGACCATGCCGGCCAACGGGTTGGTATTGGCTGCCATCCCCAAACGCGCGGATGCGCGGGACGTACTCGTTACCCGCGGAGCTGATTTGCATCAGGAACTGCATCACGAAGCGATCATTGCCACGGGAAGCCCACGCCGCGCGGCGCAGATTCGCCTGATCCGGCGCGATTTGCGGACGGAACCGATACGGGGAAACATCGATACCCGCTTGCGCAAGTTTCGGGAAAACCCCGGATGGGCCGCGCTTATTCTTGCCGCGGCAGGGCTGGAGCGATTGCAGCCCGATCTATCGGGACTTAACGTGACTTACCTTCCCTTTGAGCAGATGTTACCTGCACCAGGGCAGGGTGCGCTTGCTCTCCAAACGCGCAAGGAAAAGGCGGAGGACATCCGGAAGCTCGTCAGCGTCCTGCACGACAAAAACACGGCGGCCGAGGTCGGTGCGGAGCGAATGTTCCTTCACGCATTAGGAGGAGGTTGCCGGGAACCAATTGCGGCATACGCGGTGACGACGGCGGAGGGTCTTCTGAAACTCGAGGGCATAGCCTGGCTGATCGGTGAAAATAGTCCCCGACGCGGTGAGATGGTGAAAAAGCTCGATCAGTTCGAGACTTTGGGGGTCGATCTTGCGGTGGAAATTTCCCGATGAGCGCGGGTGAGAAGAAAGGCCGAGTTTATCTTGTCGGCGCGGGACCGGGTGCCTTGGGGCTGGTAACGTTGCGGGCGCGGCAATTGATCGAGCAGGCCGATGTGCTGGTCTACGATTATCTCTGCAATCCCGAGATGCTACGCTGGGCGCGCGAGGACGTGGAAAAAATTTATGCCGGTAAGTCGGCTTCGGCGCACACGCTGACACAGGACGAGATTAATCGTTTGTTGGTGGAGAGCGCGCAGGCTGGAAAGCAGGTCGTACGGCTCAAGGGTGGCGACCCCTATGTTTTTGGACGAGGCGGCGAGGAGGCCCAAGTGCTGGTGCGCGCTGGCATTGCCTTCGAGACCGTGCCGGGTGTGACGTCGGCGATTGCCGCACCGTCCTATGCGGGGATCCCGGTGACGCACCGCGACTACGCTTCGACCGTAACGTTCGTGACAGGCCATGAAGATCCCTTGAAGCAAGACTCGGCCATCGATTGGGCGCATCTGGCGCGTCTGCGGGGGACCAAGATTTTTCTGATGGGCGTGGAGCGTTTACGTGAAATTACCCAGCGGTTGATAACCGAGGGGGCCAGTCCTGAAACGCCGGTGGCGTTGGTTCGCTGGGGAACGACGAGTCGGCAGAAGAGCCTGGAGGGGACTCTGGCCACGGTGGCTGATCTTGTCGAAAAACGGGGCTTCGCGGCACCTGCGGTCACGATTGTCGGAGACGTGGTTAAACTGCGCCACGAATTGAACTGGTATGAGACATTACCTCTCTTCGGCCAGCGTGTCGTGGTCACCCGCACCCGGCGGCAAGCCAGCGCGTTGACAGAAAAGCTTCGTGTGCTTGGCGCAGACGTGCTGGAGATAGCGACCATTCGCGTGACGCCTCTTCCTCTGAGCCAAACGCAACGGGACAAGCTGGCGGATTTGGGTGCTCATTTCGACTGGCTGATCTTTACCAGTCCCAACGCGGTCGATTTCTTTTTTGAGGAATTTTTGAAGATCTCCGCCGATCTGCGGACGCTCAAGGCCGTAAAAATTGCCACTGTCGGTCCGGCCACGGCAGCGCATTTAAAGTCGCGTCATTTGCAACCGGATTTACAGCCCGGAATCTATACGGCAGAGAAGCTGGCCGAGTTGTTTTCGGAGACGATAGTCAAGGGCATGCGCTTCTGTCTGCCTCACGGACAATTGGCTGATCCCCTCCTGGCCAATCATCTCCGGGACCGGGGAGGGCAGGTCGAAGAGTGGGTACTTTATGACACGCTGCCGGAAGAGGAAGACTCCACCGGCGCGCGGAAGCGCTATTTCCAAGAGGGGGCACAGTGGATCACCTTTACGAGCTCCAGCACCGCGGAAAATTGGCACAAACTTCACTTAAAGCCGGAGGATGGCATGCCTGTGCCGAAGGTGGTGAGCATGGGGCCTGTGACGAGTGCGACGTTGCGCAAGATGGGGTATGGGATCGAAGCGGAGGCGGCTGCTTCCAACCTCGATTCATTGGTGGAGACTATTGTCCGATTAAGTATAGAATCGCCCCATGCCGACGATTGACGAATTAATGGACGAGGGGAACACTGCGCTGGCCATTGGGGAACTGGATGAGGCGGTCAAATTCTTCCAACAGGTGGTCGAGCAGGACGCTCAAAACGAAGACGGCTGGCAGGCAATTTGCATGGCCCTCTATAAACTCGATCGTTATGAAGAGGCCATTGTCGCCGGAAAGCGCCTGGCCCAGATTAATCCGAATAATCAATTTGTCTGGTCGAGCCTCTCTCTGGCTTACAACGCCAATAAACAAAAAGCGGAGGCCGAAGCAGCAGGTGCGAAAGCACGAATCATTTCCTGGGGAGGTAAGATCAAACCGGAAGTGGTTGATACAAATTCTCCAGAAGCGAAATCTCCATAAGATATTTAGAGATTGCAGGCAATATAGAGTTGCGTCTCATGTCGCTATTCTTAAGATTGTATTACATGTCATTATCTAATCTATCGAGCGCCCAATTGGCGCAATTAATCGGCCTGATCAAGGAGAAGGAAGCACTCCAGGGGAAGCTGGAAAAAGTTGAAGCAGCACTGCAGGCCCTCGAAAGTGGAAAGTCTGCGGGAAAACGTGGACGCAAACCGGGGCGTCCTCCGGGTAGCAAGACCAAGGCCACGACGGGACGGAAAAGCAAACGCCTAAAGGCCCCCTTGCTCAAGGCGCTATCTGCTGCCGGAGCTTCGGGTATTACCGTGAAGGAACTGGCGACCAAATTGAAGGTCAAGCCGGGCAACATTTTCAGCTGGTTCTATACAACCGGCAAGAAGATCAGCGGCATTAAAAAGGTCGGTGAGGCGAAATACGCCTACAACGCCAAATAGAATTTAGATTCATCAACGGCGGCAATTTTCCTGACGGGAACTTGCCGCCGTTTTTTTTGTTTCGAGGGTCCAGCGATTAATTGTCACTGTCGTTCATGGCCTTGTTCTTGGGCTCGAGGCTTGCTTCCATTTCGATGCGCTGGAGAGGATTGTCTCGCGAATCATGGGGTTGATCGCCGATTTTTTTGGCGACATCGATGCCCTTGATGACGTGACCGAAGACGGTGTACTTCGCATCGAGGCTTGGGCAATTTTCCAGGCAAATGTAGAACTGGCTGCCATTCGACTGGCGCTGGGGATTGACGTTGTCCGGCAAGCGCGCCATGGCCACCGCGCCTTCGTCGTGGGTCAATTTGATTTCGGCCGGCAATTTGTAGCCGGGGCCGCCTTGACCGTAAGTGGAGCGTTTGTCGGAACGCGAATTGGGATCGCCCCCTTGAATGATGAAGTTCGGAATGACCCGGTGAAACGTGGTGTGATTGTAGTAACCGTCCGAGACAAGCTTGCGGAAATTCCCACAGGTGATGGGAGCAGCGGCGGTATCCAGCTCGATGACGATATTGCCCATGGATGTTTTCAGGACGACGACTTGTGCCTGCGTAGGTGCATCATCCGCGGCGGGAGGAGGATTGACTGCGGGGGTGGGGCTCGCCGCTAAACGCGGAGCGGGCGTATTGATGACGGGAGGCGGAGGAGGAATGGGAGCCGGGGCGGTGTCGGGTGGAGGAGCACTGGGAGTGGAGGCAGCGGTCATGGCCGGTGATTCCGAAGGAACAGGAGGTGTGCCCGGATTTTTCGAGGACTGGGAGGGGGCAGGGGCAGCGGCGGGAGCGGGTGCGAGAACAGGTTCCACCGGAGGAAGAGAGACCAACTGGGCGCGGGGATAGGTCTTGGCGGTGGAGCTACCCTTTTGCGCTGACATACCGGTGAGCTCGGCATCCTCCTGGGCTACCGCCGCGTTGCCGGCTTCGGATTGGGCCTGATTGGCCGATTTGTGGTGATCGCAACCTGCGAGCAAAATCGCGGTAAAGAAAAGCCCTGCGCGCAATCTCATCATGATTTCGTTGAGTTAGACAAGGCGGTGGAGACGGTCAAGCCCAGGCCTTCGGCGTCGAGGCTCGTGCCCAATTCAGCGGCTTTGATTTGGACATAGGCGAGCGCAATCCCCTTTTGGAGGCGCGGCGAGAAGCCGGAACTGGTGACGGCACCGACTTCCTTGTCCCCGTGGACCAGCTTGGTTCCAGCCGGAGGAAATGCATCGGATGCTGATTGGAGAAAGACGAGGGTCTTATTGACGTGGCCTACGCTTTTCAGGCGGGCGATGGTCTCCTGGCCGACATAGCAGCCCTTGGTGTAACTGATCGTGGCTAGCATGTGGGGACCGGCTTCGGGAGGCAGGGTGTTGGGAGTAAGTTCCTTGCCCCAAAATGGGATACCATGCTCAAGCCGAAGCGTTTCGATGACGTCGGCGGGAACGGTATCCCCGACGATGATTGCGCCGACGGTGGCGTGCCAGACATCGTGGCCCGGCAGTCCAAAGCGGGCATGGGGAATCACAAAACCGACAGGGGGAGGCGGCGGTGCGGTGGCGCCGAAGACATGGCTCAGGCTCCACTGGTCACTGACATCCTCGAACGCGGCGTCGTCCGCGATGAGATATTTGTCCAGGCGGGCTCCGAGGCTTTCGCGCAATTCGGAGTCGGCATCGAGATAGAATTCAGCTTCGCGAGCGGCGATATGGAGATCGCCCTCCATCCGGCCTTTGGCCGTGCAGACCGCGGCGTAGCAGGTTTGGCCGTCGGCGAGTTCGGAGATGTCATTGGTCACCTGGCCGTTGAGATAACGTTCCCGGTCCGGTCCCGAGAGCCGCCACAAGGCGCGGGGGGATAGAACATGGGTCAGGGTTTCACCAGCGAGGATGCGGCGATAGAGATCGAGGTTCATCGGGGGGGCATGATCCTAACGCAGGATTTCGCTGGGAACCTATCTTAAAATTAAGATCCGCAATGGCGGTAATAAAGGCGGTTAGACTTCCTCTTCCACTACCGGATTCCGCAGGACACCGATGCCTTCGATCTCGATCTCGACGACATCGCCAGCCTTGAGATAGACGGGCGGCTTTCGGCCCATGCCGACGCCTTCTGGCGTGCCGGTGAGGATGAGCGTGCCGGGTTCCAGCGTGGTGCTTCCGCTGAGGAACTCGATGATCTCGGCGACGGAGAAGATCATGTCGCGCGTGTTGCTTTGCTGCATCGTTACGCCATTGACGCGGCTGGAGATCGCGAGGTCATTCGGATTCTTGATGCTGTCGGGTGTGAGGAAGGCGGGACCGACCGGACAGAAGGTGTCGAACGACTTGCCGCGGCACCATTGTGAACCGCCCCAGGTCTTTTGCCAGTCGCGGGCGCTGACATCATTGCCGATGGTGTAGCCCAGTACATAGTCGAGGGCATTGGCGCGGGAGACGTTCTTGCATTCGTACCCGATGATGACGCCGAGTTCAGCTTCGTAGTCGACTTCGTCGCTGCGCAGCTTGCGTGGCAGGACGATGGGGCCCTCTGGATCCTGCAAGGAGGCGGGACTTTTGAAAAAAACAACGGGATGACTGGGAATTTTCGCGCCCGTTTCCTCGGCGTGCTTGCGATAATTCAAGCCGATGCCATAGATGGTTTTGGGCTCGATCGGGGCGAGCAAATTGAGCACCTCGATCCGCTCATTGGTGATCTTCACTTCACCGCAGGAGATGTCGCCATTCAGGCCGAAAAAGTTCTTCCCATCGTCCGAGGTCGCCATGCGAATGTTGTGGGACTGGTCGCGCAAACGATAGATTTTCATCCTTTCCTTTATAAAGGAAAATAATTGGCTCTGCGAGCGGAATGGCAAAAAGCACGAACCTTTTACGTATTTCTGCGTAAAAACTAGCTTTTATTCTGGCCACCGATCTGCTTCCCTTGGCCGAACCGTTACCAAAAACCAACTGTCCACATGCCTATTCTCGGGAACCTATCCGAATTTCCTTTGCCTGAAGTTTTGCTCCTGATTGGGGCACGCACGGGACGGTTGCGTCTGCTGGACGTTCCGGAGTTCGGAGTCCTGGAAATTGATTTCTTCAATGGAGAAGTTCACACACTCTACATCGGTAAACGGTCACTGACCGAGGTGGACGAGGTCGTGGAAAAGCTCAGCGCGGTCGTGCAGGCGCAGGGCGGGATGTTTGAGTTTAAGATGCACGCGGTCGTCCCGGTGAAGCGTCCGCAGCCGCTGACCGCCATGCAGTTGGTGATGTCGCTGGTCTGCCACGTTGATGAACAGGTGGCCCGGCAGCAGGCGGTACCGCATCATTGGTACATGCTGGAAGCGAAGCAGCCGGAGATCTGGTTGGAGCCCGAACTGCACGAGTTCTTTCTGGCCGCCATACCGTTCCTGAAAACGGGGGCTTATCGCGACGACTTGGCAGAGCGGCTCAAATTGCATCCCGACACTGTCCACAAGAACCTGACGAACCTGCGGTTACTAGGCTTCATTAAGCTGGTCGAGGGGGCCGAGACGGTGCCGCTGGCCGGGGTCGACGTGCAGGAAAAAATTTCGCGCAAGAGCAACGAGTATCTGCGGGCCTCGCGTGCCGTGGGACAGATTCAGCGGATCACAGCGAAGCTGCCGAAGATCAAGTAGCCGTAGAGTTCACGATGACGGATTGTTTTATCGTTTGCTCAACTTAATAACGTCCCTGACCAATGCATCGATATCGGCATGAGTGGTCTGCCAGGAGCACATGAGCCGGGCGACATTGCCTCCGATGAAGGTATAGATGATCCAGCCACGTTCGCGCAGGCCCATGAGAATATTCTCGGGGAGAGGGACGAAGACGGCATTGGCCTCGACTGGATGTGCGGTGATGAGGCCGGCTTCCGTCTCCAGCTGCGAGGCAAGGCGGGTGGCGCATTGGTTCGCATGGCGGGCATGCTTCAGCCAAGCCCCGTCCTCGAGGACACCAACCCATCCCGCGGCGAGCAGGCGCATCTTGGAGGCGAGCTGGCCGGCTTGTTTGCAGCGATAATCGAATTCACGGGCGAGGTCGCGGTTGAAGAAGATGACCGCCTCGCAACTGGCCATGCCGAGCTTGGTACCGCCGAAGCAGAGCACATCGATACCCGCCTCCCAAGTGATCACCTTGGGGGCGGTGTCGAGTGAGGCGGCGGCATTGGCGAAACGGGCGCCGTCCATCTGGGTGACGAGACCGAAACGCCGCGTGGTCTCGCGGATGGCGGCGAGTTCGCCGAGGCTGTAGACGGTGCCCAGTTCGGTCGATTGGGTCAGGCTGACGACACGCGGCTTGGGGTAATGAATATCGGTGCGCTTGGAGGCAAGTTCCGCAATCGCTGCCGGACCGATCTTGCCATGCTCGCCCGCCGCACCGAGGAGCTTGGTGCCGTTGGAGAAAAACTCGGGCGCGCCGCATTCGTCGTCGATGATGTGGGCGTGCTCATGGCAGATGACGCTGTGGTAGGACTGGCAACAAGAGGCGAGAGCCAACGAATTGGCAGCGGTGCCGTTGAAGACGAAAAAGATCTCCGCCTGCGGGGCCTCGAAGAGATTACGCAGGAGATTGGCGGCGCGCTCGGTCCAAATGTCGTTGCCGTAGGAGGGGGCGTAATCACGATTGGCGCGGGCCATGGCTTCCCAGGCCTCCGGACAGATCCCGGCGGTGTTGTCGCTGGCGAAATGGGTCTTCGGGGCGGGGGGGGACTCGGGCATGCTTCAGTCTGCGACCGGGACAGCCGGACGGCAATCTCTCTCGATGCTCTGGAGCCACCAGCGGGTGGCAGACTTTTTGCCGCGTCCGAAACTGCGCTGGAAGTAGAGGTTCATGATTGAGCCGTCGGACGTCTCAACGCGGTAAGAATGTCTGCGAACGTAGCGCTCGTCGCTGCCGTGGGCGCAGTCGCCGTGGTCTTTTCCCTGCTCCAGCACCCGCGCCACGGAGAATTCCCTTTTTCGCCACCTGAACTTGTGAGGCAGCCCCGGCTCGCCGCGTGCCATGCCAGCTGGATCAAAGCTCTGATCGAGCGGCGTGATCGGTTCGCTGACGAACGAGGAGGGCATCCTTCCACTGTAGGTCAAAACCGTATCGGACACAAACCGGCCCGATGCAATTTGGCTTAGTTCACCTGGCTGGGCGGCGTAACCATGCCGGTCGAAGGCGCGGTCGTAATCGCCGACTGGCCGCGGCCGTCGTTGGCGGTGATGACGCGCGCACCGGTACGGCGGGTGAAGAACGCCCAGACCCAGCGGATGACCACCGTCAGCTTGTTGGTGAAGCCGACGAGGAAGAGGATGTGCACCCCAAGCCAGGCCAGCCACGCGAGGAAGCCGCTGAACTTGACGCCGGCAATCATCGCCACGGCGCGGGAATGGCCGATAGTCGCCATCGTGCCCTTGTCCCAGTACTTGAACGGATCGCGCTGGGCCGGTTGGAGAGCGGGCTCGGCCTGCTCGGTTTCGATGACCTTGGCCACGTACTGGCCCATCTGGATCGCCGCGGGGGAAACGCCGGGGACCGGGGTGCCATCCTTGTTGAGGATGAAGGCGACATCGCCGACGGCGAAGGCCTCAGGATAGCCGGGGATGCTGAGGTCGGGATTGACTTTGATGCGGCCGGCACGATCGATGTCGACGCCGAGCGTGCGGGTGATTGGGTTGGCGCCAACACCGGCGGACCAGACGATCGAGGCGGCCTCGAAGGTCTCGGTCACGTCCGGTTTGTCCTTGGCCGAGACGACGACGGTCCCGGCCTTGATATCCTTGACCATGGTATTGAGGCGGACTTCGACGCCGATTTCCTCGAGCTGGCGCTGGGCGCTGGCGGAGAGATCGCGCGGCAGGTGCATAAGGATACGGTCGGCGGCCTCAATGAGGACGACGCGCACCTTAGTGGGGTCGATCTTGCGGAAATCGTGGCGCATGACGAAGCGGCCCAGTTCCTTGCAGGCTCCGGAGAGTTCCACGCCCGTGGGCCCGCCGCCGACGATGACGATGGTCATCAGCTTCTGAAGCTCTTTGGGATCGGAGGTCAGTTCCGCCATTTCGAAGGAGAAAAGGATTTCGCGGCGGATGCGTAGCGCGTCGTTGATCGACTTGAGGCCCGGCGCGTGTTCGGCCCACTCGGGATGGCCGAAGTAGCTGGTGACGCCGCCGAGGGCGATGATGAGGTAATCGTAGCTGATGCTGCGGTCGGACAGGATGACGGTGCGGGTCTTGAGATCGACGGTCTCGACCTTGCCGAGCTCGACGCAGACGTTCTCATGATCGCTGAGAATGGAGCGGAGCGGCTTGGCGATCTCGACCGAGGAGAGGGTGGCGGTGGCCACCTGGTAAAGGAGCGGCTGGAAGAGGTGATGGTTCTGGCGATCGATCAGCGTAATGCGTCCGTTGATGTGGCGCAACGACTTGGCGAGGTTGAGGCCGGCAAAACCGCCACCGAGAACGACAATGTGGGGATTCGTTTTGTTGATCGGTTTGACGTCAGCGGCTGCAGCAGCGGCCGGGGCAGGGGCGGTATCGGTAGCGGACATGGGCCAGAAATATACACAGCGTCACTTTTATGGCAAACGTCATCGAAGGTTTTTGAGGCTGATGGGAGGGGCTCGTCCAAGGTGGTGAAAGGGGTGATTTTGCTGGAGTTGGGTAAAGTGTCTTGAGCTTGGAAGAAGTAGGGGGTGCCGGGATGCGCATAATGGGAAAATTATTTACGCGGTTCTTTTAGGAATTGTGATCGTCGCGATAGCATCCTTTGCTCGCCGATTGCCAAGACATGGTGGGAACTGGGGCACGCCTTTCCAGGCTGAATTCCAAATTGTACTACTGCCATTGGCTGCCCCTTCTTTACGCGGGCGGGACATTCAAGTAGTCTGGTCATACGTGATCATGTTTTTCAGGAACACCCAGCCAGAGATGGAAAGCCATGAGTGACCTGACGACGATGCCGCGCCGACCCGGCGGGCGAATGGCCTCGCGGCCCCTGCATTTTATCTGGCTCGCGGATGGATCCGGATCGATGCGGATGGGCGGCAAGATCGAGGCACTCAACCGGGCGATCACCGAAGCGATCCCGCATATGCAGTCGGTCGCGCGGGAAAACCCGCAAGCAGACATTTTCGTCAATGCCATTGGCTTTGCCAATGAAGCGCGTTGGATGGAGGAAAAACTGACACCGGTCTCGGAGTTTCGCTGGCAGGACTTGCAGGCCGGAGGCGAAACCGCGCTGGGCGAGGCACTGGCCATGGTCGGCGACGTCCTGCAGCAACCGCTAATGACCGACCGGGCCTGGCCGCCGATCATCGTCCTGGTGACCGACGGGTTGCCCACAGACGATTTTCATGGCGGACTGGAACGTCTTCTTTCGAAGACTTGGGGACAGCGGGCGGTCCGTCTCGTCGTGGCCATCGGCAAGGACTCGACCTCGGATGATGTCAGGACGATCTTTCGCTCATTTATGGGGAACGAAGAAGTGCAGCCATTCCAGGCCAATAACCCCGAGGCCCTGGTTGAGGCCGTCCGATGGGTGTCAACGGCCATGCTCAAATCCGTGCTTTCGCCGCTGACCAAGACGGCGGACGACACCGAAGGCGACCCAATCACGCCGATCTCTTTCGGGGTCGAGACGGAAGCGTCAGATGAGGCCGATGTATGGTGAACTCCCTTCGCTGGACAGCCTTGGGCGCGAGTGTGCGAGGCGCCTCGCATGAGCGGAACGGCCTGAACAACCAGGATGCGGTGAGGCTGGCCAATCCCTGCGGCAAGGATGATTTTCTGGTCATGGCCATTGCCGATGGTCATGGCAGCTCGCGCAGTTTTCGCAGCGAGCAAGGCTCGGCCATGGCGGCGGAATGCGCCTTGCGGGTGCTCGGGCAATTTGTGCGCCGATTGGGACCCGATGCGCCCCTGAGCCGCGTCAGATGCCAGGCGAAAACGCGCTGGCCACTGGCGATGGTGCGGGCCTGGAAGGCCGCAGTTCGGGCCGATCTTGCGAAGTCCCCATTTTCTCCGCTCGATTTCGCCGCTTTCCCGGAGCCGCCGCCGGTGATCAAACCGGGACAGGAGTTGCCCGGAGCGGCCTACCTGGCCTATGGCGCGACACTGGTCACCGTGGTGATTACGCGGCGTTATATTCTCTATTCACAACTTGGGGACGGCGACATTCTCGCCATCCGGGAAGGGGGCATCGTCGTGCGACCGCTCCTGAAACAACACGAATTCATGGCGAACCAGACGGTGTCCCTTTGCACGCACAACGCCCCGCGCCAGTTTCAAATCCACGTCGAGCCCTGCCGTGCCGATGCGCCCGCAATGATCATGATTTCCACCGACGGCTACGCAAACTGCTTCGGCGATGAAGAGGCGTTTTACCGGGTCGGGGCTGATTTCCTGGCCTACGAGCGCTCGCACGGTATCGGCGTAGTGGGCGAGATGCTGGAGGGCTGGCTGCGGGAATCCTCGCATGACGGCAGCGGTGACGACATCACCGTGGGACTGGCCACACGTTCCGGTCTGGTGAATTTTACGACCGGAGTTTCCCCATGAACACCTTTAGCCCGGGACAGACAGTCTGGCTGGAACTTGCCGGGGAACGCTGCGAGATGAGGGAACTCATCGGCGCAGGCTCGCAAGGGCAAGTCTACCGTGCGTTGTTAAGCGGACAGGAATTCGCGGTGAAATGGTACTTTCCGGGCAGCGGGACGAAACAGCAGCGTGCGGCCATTGACTTGATGGTCCAGAAGGGGCCGCCCAACGACCGGTTCCTCTGGCCTCTGGACACCGCCCTATGCCAGGGCATGCCGGGCTTTGGCTACCTAATGGCGATGCGGGAGCCGCGCTACCGGAGCATGGCCGACTTGATGAACCGCGAGATTGACCCCAGCTTTCGCGTCCTCATCCACGCGGCCATCGAATTAGTCGACTGTTACCTGCGGCTCCATTCTCTGGGGCTTTGCTTCAGCGACATTTCCTTCGGCAACATTTTTCTCGATCCGGACACGGGCGAAATCCTGCTTTGCAATAATGACAGCGTCGTGCTGGACGGCGAGGACGTGGGCGGCGCATTGGGTTCGCCGCGCTTCATGGCGCCGGAAATTATCGCCGGGCTTTCCCGTGCGTGCGCGGTCACGGATTTGCATTCCCTGGCGGTGATCCTGTTTTACTTCTTCATGATCCACCATCCACTCGAAGGCCGGCGGGAAAGGGAGATCACGTGCCTTGATGTGGCGGCGATGAAGGAACTCTACGGGGATGCGGCGCTTTTCGTTTTTGATCCCAAACAGGGGGCCAACCGGCCGGCTCCCGGGGTGCATAACAACGCGACGCTTTTCTGGAACATGTATCCCGGTTACGTGCGCGACATCTTTACTCGCGCCTTCACCGAGGGCCTGCGCGATCCGTCGGCTCGCGTGAAAGCCGGCGACTGGCGCACCGTGCTGTTGCGGATGCGCGACCAGATTTTTTACTGTCACAAATGCGCCGCGGAGAATTTTTTGACCAACGAAGGCGATCTGCCGGCGGCGGAGCAGCCATGTTGGGCCTGCGGTGAGGTCCCGATTCCGCCGATGCGTCTGCGCCTTGGGGCCCATTCGGTGGTGCTGAACCAGGATACGCTGCTTTACGCGCATCATCTCGATTCGCACCGGCGCAATGATTACTCGGAGGTCATGGCGGAAATGGTGCCACATCCGAAGAAGCCCGATGTCTGGGGGCTCAAGAATGTGTCTCAGCAAGCCTGGACGAGCGTCTCGCCAGCGGGAACCACCGTCGAAGTCGCCCCGGGCCGCTCCGTCTCGCTGGTGCCGGATTTGCGGATTCGGTTCGGCAATATCGAAGGACGGATTGCGTAACGTCGCTTTTTCGCTAAGCCTGACCGAAATCATATATGAATACTTTCAACCACATCGCCATGAATTGCCGGGACCTCGCCGCGCAGGAGGCGTTCTACACGAAACATTTCGGATTCAAGCGGTCCCGGACTTTTCTCAAGGGCAAGCCGGAGGAATTTTTTCTGCTCAAGCTGGGGGACATGCGTCTCGAATTGTTTCCGACCGATCCGGCCAAGTCGGCGGAGGTGAAGGGCGGGGAGCAGACCGTTGGTTTTAAGCATCTGGCCTTTAATGTGCCAAAGCTGGAGCCAGTGATCGATGCGCTCAAGGCCGACGGCATCGAATGCGATCCAATCAAGGAGGTCTCGCATCTTGTTCCCGGATTGCGCATCGTCTTCTTCCGCGATCCCGAGGGGCATATCCTTGAGTTGATGGAAGGTTACGTCGACGAGGCGTAAGTAAGCTTGTCCGCGAGCGCCGGCAGGCGTAGGCTTATCCCTTGCCCATTGGCAGACGTTATGCATGCCCGACTTTTTCCTTCCCGCGAGGATTTCCGGAAACTGGCCCATCAGGGAAACCTAGTGCCGGTCTACCGCGAGATCATTGCCGACATGGAGACCCCGGTCTCGGCCTTTCACAAGATCGACACGGGTGATCATTCGTTTCTTTTTGAGTCGGTGGAGAAGGGCGGTAAGTTCGCTCGCTATTCTTTTCTCGGCGCGAGCCCGCAGGTAATTTTTCAGGCCAAAGGCAAGGACGTCACCCTCCGCGAAGGGACCGAGCAGCGCAACTATACGATTGAGCGCGATCCATTGCATGAACTCGAACGGCTCATGGCGGGTTACAAGCCGGTGCCTGCGGTTGATCTGCCCCTCTTTTATGGCGGCGCGGTCGGCTATATCGGTTACGAGGCCGGAACCAGCTTCGAGCCCAGCATCACCCGCGCGAAGAAGGACGATCTTGGCGTGCCCGACGCCTATTTTTTCATCACCGATACGCTGCTGATTTTCGATCACCTCGAACGCCGGATCAAGATCGTGGCCAACGCGCACGTGGCCGATCCTGCCCAAGCTGACCGTGCCTACGACGAGGCGGTGGCGAAGATCGAGGAACTTGAGGCCCGCCTGTCGCGTCCGGTGCGTGCGAGCTTGCTGCCCGTTTTCACCGAGGTCGCGCCGCTGGAGCCTTCGATCAACATGACGCAGGAGCAGTACGTCAAGATGACCGAGAACATGCAGGAATTCATCCGCGCGGGGGACATTTTCCAAGTAGTGCCGTCGCAGCGGTTCGAGGTGCCGTTCAATGGCGCGCCTCTCGATCTCTATCGCGCCTTGCGGCTGATTAATCCATCGCCCTACATGTTTTTGCTCAAACTTGGTGGTATGGCCCTCGTGGGTGCCTCGCCGGAACTCCACGTTCGCTGCGAGGAGGGCAAAGTGCAGATCCGGCCCATCGCCGGGACGCGTCCGCGCGGCAAGACGGCTGAGGAGGACGATGCCTTGACCGCCGAACTGTTGGCTGATCCCAAGGAACGCGCCGAACACGTCATGCTGGTCGATCTTGCCCGCAACGATGTGGGCCGCGTCTGCAAATTCAATACGGTGCGGCTGACCGATTTCATGACCACCGAGCGCTACTCGCACGTCATGCACATCGTCTCCAACGTCGAGGGCGAACTGAATCCCGGTCATTCCGCCTACGACGTCATGCGCGCGACCTTCCCTGCTGGAACGGTCAGCGGCTCGCCCAAGATCCGCGCCATGCAGATCATTGCCGACCAGGAGCCGACCTGTCGCGGCAGTTACGCGGGCGCGGTCGGTTACTTCGGTTTCTCCGGCAATCTCGATTCGTGCATCGCCATCCGCACGGTGCTTCTTAAAGACGGCAAAGCCTATCTTCAGGCGGGCGGCGGTCTCGTGGCCGACTCCACCCCTCTCGGCGAATATCAAGAATCCATCAACAAAGCCAAGGCGGGGCTGAAGGCCCTCGCGATGGCGAAGCAGTTTTAGGCCATGCTCCTCATCATCGATAACTACGATTCGTTCACGTACAACCTCGTCCAATATTTTGGCGAGCTCGGCGCGGAGCCGATCGTGAAACGCAACGACGAGATTTCCCTTGCGGAAATCGAGGCACTCAAGCCTGAGGCCATTGTCATTTCGCCCGGGCCGTGTACGCCGAAGGAGGCAGGCATCTCCAACGAGGTCATTGCGAAGATCGGGCCAAAGCTGCCGGTCCTTGGCGTCTGCCTGGGGCACCAGTGCATCGGCCACGTTTACGGCGGAGCGGTCGTGCGCGCGGGACGGCTCATGCATGGGAAGACATCCCCCATTTTGCATGACAACACTGGGGTCTTCGCGAAGCTGCCAAGTCCCTTCGAGGCGACTCGCTATCATTCGCTGATCATCGATCCGCCTACTGTACCCGAGACGCTAATCGTCAACGCCCACACTGAGGAAGGCGAGATCATGGGGGTGCGCCATCGCGCGTACCCAATCCACGGCGTCCAATTCCATCCCGAGTCGATCCTGACCCGGCACGGCAAGGACCTCCTTAAGAATTTTCTCGGGATTGCCAGTGAGTTTCATGCGAAGAAAAAGGCCGCTTGAAGTTGGAGCAAATCACCGGAAGCTGACCAGCCACACGAGTGTGCGACAAGCTCAGGATGTCGGAGTTTGAGACCTTAAAAATTTCGTAAATTTGGTAATTCCGTCTAGGTTTTCTTATGAAGCACCTCCTCCACCACCCCGTCTATAAGATGGCTTGCGATCAGTTCGACGCGGTTGCCAACTTCCTTAACATCCCGGAAACGATGCGGGAGCGGGTCAAAGCTCCGAAGCGGATGGTCACGGTCTCGCTGCCGGTGAAGCTCGATTCGGGGGAGGTGAAAGTTTTTGAAGGTCATCGGGTACAGCATCACCTTACGCTGGGGCCGACCAAGGGAGGTCTCCGCTATCATCAGAGCGTTGAGCTGGGCGAAGTGGCCGCGCTGGCCATGTGGATGAGCTGGAAATGCGCGCTGGCCGATCTTCCCTACGGCGGCGCCAAGGGCGGTGTCGCGATCGATCCGAGGAAGTTTTCGATGGGTGAGCTGGAACGGATCACCCGCCGGTACACCAGCGAGATGATTCCCTTCATCGGGCCGCAGACCGATGTCATGGCGCCGGACATGGGCACCAACGAGCAGACCATGGCTTGGATGATGGACACCTATTCGCACCAGGTCGGCCACGCGGTGCCGAGCATCGTCACGGGCAAGCCGGTCAGCATCGGTGGTTCATTGGGACGCAAGGAAGCAACGGGACGTGGAGTCGCATTTCTCGCCAATCGCGCGACTGATATGCTCAAGCTCCAGAACGACAGTCGCGTCATCGTCCAGGGGTTCGGCAACGTCGGCAGCTATGCCGCGGCAGGCATGGCCAAGTTTGGCTCAAAGATCATTGGCATCAGCGATGTCAGTGGTGGCATCTACAATCCCAAGGGAATCGATTTCCAAGCTCTTGAGGACCATGTTGCGCGCCATGGAACCGTGAAAGGCTTTACAGGTGGGGAGAAAATCACCAACGAAGAATTGCTTATCCAGCCATGTGAAGTGCTCATCCCGGCGGCGATGGACCGGGTTATCACGGAAAAGAACGCGGGTAAGCTCCAATGCCGCATCCTGGCCGAAGGGGCCAACGGTCCCACGACGGTCGAGGCCGACGCCATCTTGCGGCAACGCCCGGAGATCTTTGTCATTCCCGACATCCTCTGTAATTCCGGCGGTGTCATCGTCAGCTACTTTGAGTGGGTGCAGGACCTCCAGAGCTTTTTCTGGGCGGAATCGGAAATCTTCGACAAACTCTACCGCATTCTCGGTCATACGCTCGACAAGGTCCTCAAGGAGGCCCGCAAGCACAACATCGATCACCGGACGGCAGCATTGTCGATCGGCATCCAAAAAGTCGTCAACGGCAAGGCCATTCGCGGTCTTTTTCCCTGAGGCCCGACAATGGCGGGAGGAGCGGACGAGAAAATATGCTTATCGTCCGGTTAATTTTTGGCAAACTTCGCGTTACATGACATTTCGTCGTTTTCTGTCCCTGGCCGTATTCGCCATTCTAATTTCAAGCGGACTGGTTAAGGCCGCGAATGATGCCGCCGCGGGCAAGCCGGCGGGCCGGACAATTACCCTGAGCGATTTCGGTGCGGAAGATCTCGCCTATCTCTGCGTTCCCAATACGCCGCCCACCGTCGGTATCGTCCTGGTGCCGGACGCTTTCGGCCTTGATGCCTTCACCAAAGCCGAAGCGGACCGGCTCGCCGGTTTGGGCTATCTGGTCCTGGCGGTCGATATCTACAACGGCCATACGACAACCGATCCCGGCGACCTCGCCAACCTGACCAAGAATCTCAACGCGGCCTCGATCATGAAGACGCTCGACTCCGGCATCCGCTTCTTTCGTGAAAGCCCGAAGTTCAAGGTCGACCACATCGTGGCGATGGGTTGGGGTGCCGGTGCGACCTACGTTTTCCAGTCGGCTCGCGAGAACCGGATGCTGGATGGCGCCATTACGTTTTACGGCCCCGTCGAGACTGATCCGGCGCAGGTCGGGAAGTTTGTCGTGCCTCTTTGCGCGATCTATCCCGAGAACGATCCTGTCGCCACGCATGATAATGTGATGGCCTTTCAGAACCTGATGAAGGCCCAGGGCAACGATTTCTCCGCTTGGTTCATTGCCGCTCCGCGTGGATGGTCGAACCCGAGCAGCAAGGGCTACAATCCCGTCGAGGACAAAGAGGCCTGGAAAGTTGCCGTGCCGTTTCTCATCCGCATCGGTGCCGGGCCGGTCAAGGAGAAGAAAGGGCCATCCATCATCGACAAGGCCAAGAACGGGATTGAGAACTTTTTCAAATAGCCGATGTTGAGTTTTGACAGAGGGTTGGTCCGATCATGACCTCATGGCGACTTCTCATTGATGGTGCGGCTTCCCCGGCACGGAACATGGCCGTGGACGAGGCGCTCCTGCGGGAAGTCCGCGAGCCGGTCCTGCGCATTTACGAGTGGAACATCCCGGCAGTCAGTCTCGGTTATTTCCAGTCATTCGCGCTGGCGGGAGAACGTCCTTTTATCCGTCGCTATACGGGAGGCGGGTTGGTCGATCACGATCATGACATGACCTACACCATCGTCCTGCCGCGAGCGCATCCGTGGATGGAACTTTCCGCGCCGGACAGCTATTGCATGATTCATCGCGGCGTGCAGGCTGCCTTGGCGGCTTGTGGCATTCAAAGCGAACTGACGCCCGAGGCGAGCACCGCCGAGTCCGACTCTTGCTTCGCCAAGCCGGTCCGCTTCGACGTCATGGCTGCCGGCAGCAAATTGAGCGGGGCCGCGCAACGCCGTACGCGTGAGGGGCTACTTCACCAGGGCAGCATCCTTTTGCCCGATCCCACCAGAAACAGTGACTTGCGCCGAACTTTTGCCGGGCCCTTTTCCAAGCGGCTGAAAATGGAGATGCAGCCGGGTAATCTCACCGCTTCCGAGTCCTCGCGAGCGGCGGATCTGGAACGCGACCGCTATTCCACCGAGGCCTGGAATCGATCCCGGTAAGCACGTTTTCAAGTGTCAGAATGACCCTGTGAATAACTCAGTGCAAATGGACTCATAGTCGTGCGCGGTCTCAGCACTTTGATCAAGGAGTCGGTTTTTCGTAATTTATTGAAAATCAACTGTTTGATAGCCTGTCAGCGCCTTGGGTTAGTCCTTGAAAAAGCGTAAAAACTACCCTTAAAAAATACGCATTACTTGTTGTGAATTTCGGCGCTTTTTGGATACAATTTACGGCTTATGGCAGACCCCAAAAAACAGCCCGCTAATGAAGGCGGCGATGAAGCTCTTGATTTCAATTCTGGCGTTGGTGAGAACACTTACGACGCGTCAAAACTCGGCAAATTGGAGGGTCTCGAGGCGGTCAGAAAAAAGCCCGGCATGTACATCGGCGGCACCGATGAGCGGGCGCTGCATCATTGTATTTCCGAGGTGCTGGACAACTCCATCGATGAGCATTTGGCTGGTCACGGCAAAAAAATCGAAGTGACGGTCCATGTCGACGGATCAATTTCCATTCGCGATGAAGGTCGCGGCATTCCGGTCGATATTCATCCGCAGTACAAGATTCCCGGCGTCGAAATGGTGCTGACGACCCTGCACTCGGGCGGCAAGTACGGGCAGGGTGGTTACATTTTCTCCGGCGGCACGCACGGGGTCGGCGCGAAATGCGTCAACGCGGTCTCCGAATGGTTCGAGGTCGAAGTTTCCCGCGACGGCAAGGTCTATGGCATGGAGTTCGAGCGGGGCAAGACGGTCAAGAAGCTCGAAGTAATCGGCAAAAGCAAATCGACGGGAACGCAGATCACCTTCAAGCCCGATCCTGAAATCTTCAAGGAGACGGTCGAGTTCAAGAAGGAACTCGTCGTCGGCCGTCTGCGCGAACTCGCCTTCCTGAATCCCGGCCTCGAAATCCTTTTCACGGATGAACGCGTCGAAGGTTCCGAAGCGGAACGTTTTTATTACAAAGACGGCATTGAAGAGTTCGTGAAGCAGCTCAGCAAGAACAAGCAGGTCGTGCATCCGAAGCCCGTCCGCATTTCGCGCGTTAAGGAAGCGGCGGTCATGGTCAATGACACGCCGCGCCCGATCAAGCTCGACATCGTTTTCCAATATAACGACTCGATCAGCGATCAGATTCTGTGCTTCACCAACACCATCACGAATCCCGATGGTGGCACGCACCTGGCCGGATTCCGTTCGGCCCTGACCCGTGCGATCAATCAGTACGGCAAGGCGAACACGCTCTTCAAGCCGAAGGATCCCGCGCTTTCCGGCGACGATGTTCGCGAAGGTCTCGTGGCGGTCATCTCGCTGCTGCATCCCGATCCCAAGTTCGAGTCCCAGACCAAGGTGAAGCTTCTTTCGCCTGAGGTGGAAGGCGTGGTCTCTTCGGCCACGTATGAGAGCTTGATGACCTTCTTCGACGGCAATCCGAACATCGCCAAGCGGATCATCGACAAGGCACTCAACGCGGCCCGTGCGAACGAGGCGGCCCGCCGTGCCCGCGAAGCCGTCCGCAAGACCGCTCTCTCCAGCGGTGGACTGCCCGGCAAGCTGGCCGACTGTTCGAGCCGGAATCCCGAGGATTCCGAACTCTTCATTGTCGAGGGTGACTCGGCCGGCGGTTCGGCCAAGCAGGGCCGCAACCGTCACAACCAGGCCATCCTTCCGATCAAGGGCAAGATTCTCAACGTCGAGAAGGCGCGCCTGGACAAGGTGCTGCAAAACGCCGAAATCAACAGCCTGATCAAGTGCGTCGGCACCGGTATCGGCGAAGGTGGCGACTTCGGATTCAATCTCGAGAAGCTGAAGTACCACAAGATCATCATTATGACGGACGCGGACGTCGACGGCTCGCACATCCGCACCCTGCTCCTGACTTTCTTTTTCCGGCAGATGCCCGACCTGATCCGCAAGGGTTTTGTCTACATCGCGCAACCGCCCCTCTTCCAGATCAAACGCAAGAAGCGCGAGGAATATGTCGAAGGCGAAGTCCAGCTCAACAAGATGCTGATCAAATTCGGCAGCGACGATGTCCAGCTCAAGAACCTCTCCGACAAGAAAGTCATGACCGACACCGCGCTCGTCGAAATCCTGGAAATGCTCGAGTCCCTCGACAAATTTACGCGGGCCATTGCGCGGCATGGCGGGGACTTCGGCGATTACCTCGCCAAACGCGATGCCAAGAGCCATGAGCTGCCGCGTCACCTGGTCAAGGTCCGCGAAGGCAACCAGGAAACCGTTAACTACTTCCACACCGATCATCAGCTCAACGAATTCGCCCAGGCCAATCCTGACCTGCGCCTTTTCGGCCAGGAACCTGCGGAGGAAGCAGCCGAGGGCGAGAAGCCCGCAGCGAAATCCAACGGCACCGTTAACCGCCGTCGTTGCATCCACGTGGAACTCCACGAAAGCAAGGCCGTCGCGGAGTTGCTCAACAAGCTCGAAAAGAAAGGCCTCTCGATCGACCAATACAGCGCCGCCGACAAGCCGCTCTTCGAGTTACTCGAAGGGGAGGGGGACAGCCAGAAGAAGCGCCCCCTGTTTTCCATCCCGGAAATCCTCGAGTCGGTGAAAGAGGTCGGCAAACGAGGCGTGCAGATCACCCGGTTCAAGGGACTCGGGGAAATGGACGCGAAGGAGCTGTTCACCACGACCATGGATCCGGTCAAACGGCGACTGCTTCGCGTGGAAGTCTCGGATGCTGTCGAAGCCGAGGAGATGTTCTCTCGCTTAATGGGTGATGAAGTCGAGCCGCGCCGTCAATACATCGAGGACAACGCGCTCAACGTACGGAACTTGGATATTTAAGATCCTATGTAGCGGCGGTCTATGACCGTCGCTACATGGGATTGACTAAAGCTTAAGGCTTCGCAGGTGCAGGTGCTGCGGGCGTGGATGGAGCGGGGGCAGGCGCAGCTGGCACAGGCACGGTTGGCATATTCTGCAACGGCGCGACCACCGGGCCGCTCAGTTCCTGCAATTTGGCCTGGGCCTGTTTGACGAATTCGGAATCGGGATCAAGGCTGGTTTCCTCCAGAAGGATTTTCCGCTCGTTCTCCTTGTCGCCGCGCTGTTCGTAGATCCGGGCGGCGGCGTTGTACGCAAAAGGGGCATAGGCGGTCTTATCGCCGCGCCGCGCGACATCCAGATAAGCGGTGAGGGCCTCGTCGACCTTTCCGGTGGCTTCAAGGGCCGAGGCCAAGCCGACTTGGGCTGAATCGCGCAGTTGACGGTCAGTTCCGGCGGTATCGAGGATGCGCTGATAATCCTTGGTGGCGGCGGCGTAATCGAGCTTGGTGAAGGAGTCATCCGCCGCCTTGATCAGGGCCATGGTCCCTTGGTCGGTGTGGGGATACTTGTCCGCCACCTGCACCAGTTCTTCCGGGGTCTTGGCGGCCAGAAACGCCTCGCGGGCGCCAGCCTCGGCGTTTTCCCGCTGCACTTGCTGATTGTAGTAGTAACCGAGTCCGCCAAGGACGATGACGAGGACGGCAAGGATCGGATAAACGACCAGCCGCAGGTTGATCGTTTCGCCATCAATGATATTTGCGTCGTCCAATTGCTGAGTTGCCATCTGGAAAGATTAAAAATCCCGGCGATGCGGTCAATGGTTAAGTGCGGGGGACCTCCATTTTGCCGCTCATCGCCCCTTCAACATCGGGAGGAGGTTGGCTTCCAGGCGTGCAAAACGCGCGGCAATGGCGTCGTCTGCGGCCTGGCAGGTTTTGGCCTCTGTCGCCAGGAAGAAGAGGAAATCGTAAAGCCCCTGCCAGTCGCGCAGGGAGATGGATTCGGAGCGAATGGCCGTGCCTGGCCCCATGTTGTGATAATTGTTCAGCGCCACGCAAAGCGCGCCCGTCGGCAGGCCACCGCGGTGGAACACCGTCGCTTCGCAGGTACCGCCGCCCATGAGAAGGCGCTGCCACGCCGTTGCGGGACGCTTGACCTGTAGATCGTGGAAAGCCGTCTCCAGCCAGTGGGTGACCTTCGAGTCAAAGATGCTCGTCCGGTCGCCCACCCGCACCACAGGCCCGGCATCGACCCGGGCAAAGCCGCGGGCCTGGCTCGTTTCCAGCGAGAGGGTAGGAATAGACGAAAGCGGCTCCTTCGCCTTTAGGGAGGCGAACGATCCGGCAAAGCCGATCTCCTCGGCCCGGGTGAAGAGGGCGTGGACACTGGCCTTGGTGTCACTTAGGGCCAGCCGGCGGAGGAGGGCCAGCACGGTTGAGACCTGCGCGAGATCATCACAGGCCGGGCTGATGAAGAGTTTCTTGGTGCAACGCGCCTTGGGCAGATCCCAGACGGCAAAGGTCGCTTCTGCTGGAATGCCCCGGTCAATCGTCACCCGTTTGGCTTCGTCCGAAAACGCGGTGTTTTTGATCGAGGCCCGACCGAGCGGTTCGCGCGTTTCTTCATTGTGAAAGACGAGGGTCTTTCCGGCGAAATACTTCTCCGAAACGCCCCCGGCAAAGTGGAGTTCTTCCATACCACCTGCGCGATGGACGACAAAGGCCGGATGGTCCATATGGGCCACGACCCGGAACGGTTCGCGGTCGTCGGCCTCGTGATGATAGGCGGCATGAAGGTTGCCAAATTCGTCCAGACGTGTCGTCAGGTGGGGCAGGTCGCGAAGCTGCTCCAGCAGACAGACGCGGACATGGCCTTCATGGCAGGCGGCGGTGGGGCAGGCCGCGATCTTCATCCCGGCTTGGTAGAGTTCTTCGTCTAGAGTGTGGGGCATTTTAAAATGCGGCGCCTTTCAAGGCCTTGAGAATACAGGGTGCCTCGAAAATACTACAAAAATCCCGCCAAAAATCCTGTTAATCTGACTAATCCTGTCTAAAAATCTCACCTTCCGTTCGTTTCGTAAAATCCGCCTATTGCGCAAAACCTCAGATTCCGCCATGACCAGCAAGATTCTCATCCTCGATTTCGGTTCCCAATACACGCAGGTCATCGCGCGGCGCGTCCGGCAGGTGAATGTCTACTCGGAGATCATGCGCTATGACACGCCGGCGAGCGTCCTGAAGAGCCTGCGCCCTTCCGGCATCATTCTTTCCGGCGGGCCGGCCAGCGTTTACGCCAAAGGGTCGCCGCAGCCCGACAAGCGCATTTTCGATTCCGGCATCCCGATCCTGGGCGTCTGCTACGGCATGCAGCTCCTGGGCAAATGGCTTGGCGGCGAAGTGGCGCCGAGCGCACGACGTGAATACGGGCGCGGTCATCTTCGTGTCTCGAAGTCCTCGCCGCTCTTCAAGGGACTGCCGGCCAAGCTCGATATCTGGAACAGCCATGGTGACAGCCTCAAGAAGCTGCCCAAGGGCTTCCATTCCATCGCCACTTCCGACAACTCGCCCTACGCGGCGATCGAGGACTCGAAGCGCCGGATTTACGGGCTCCAGTTCCATCCCGAAGTCGCCCACACCCCTCGCGGTATGGAAATCATCTCGAACTTCGTCCTCGGCATCTGCAAGGCGGAACCCGACTGGACGATGAAGAGCTTCATCGAAAGCACTTGCGAAACGGTGCGCCAACAGGTCGGCAAGGACCAGGTGCTGCTCGGCCTCAGCGGCGGCGTCGATTCCTCCGTCGCGGCAGCCTTGCTGCACCAAGCCATCGGCGACCAACTCCAATGCATCTTCGTCGATAACGGACTCCTCCGCAAAGGCGAACGGGAGAAGGTGCAGGATGTCTTTGGACGCCACCTCAAGCTCAAGTTGCTCACCGTCAACGCGGGCCCCCGCTTCCTCAAGGCGCTCAAAGGCGTCTTTGATCCGGAGCGCAAACGGAAGATCATCGGTCGCACCTTTATCGAGGAATTCCAACGTGCGACCAAGAAAGTGGGTGCGGCCAAGTTTCTCGCCCAAGGCACGCTGTATCCCGACGTGATCGAGAGCGTGGCCATCGGCGACAATCCCGCGGCGATGATCAAGAGCCATCACAACGTCGGGGGGCTTCCCAAGAACATGAAGTTCAAGCTGGTCGAGCCACTGCGCATGCTGTTCAAGGACGAAGTCCGCGTTGTTGGCGAAACACTCGGTCTCCCCAAGGAAATCGTCTGGCGTCATCCGTTCCCCGGCCCTGGCCTGGCGGTGCGGACCATCGGGCCACTCGACGCCAGCAAGCTTTCCATCCTGCGCGAGGCCGATGCCATCGTCATCGAGGAAATGAAGGCCGCCAAGTGGTACGAAAAAGTCTGGCAGGCGTTCGCCGTGTTGCTGCCGGTGCGCAGTGTCGGTGTCCAGGGCGACGAGCGCACCTATGACTACACTTGCGTGTTGCGCGTGGTCGAAAGTCACGATGGCATGACCGCCGACTGGGTTCGCCTCGACTACGAAGTGCTCAGCCGCATCGCGTCGCGCATTACCAATGAGGTCAAGGGCATCAACCGGGTCGTCTACGACATCTCTTCCAAACCTCCCGCCACGATTGAATGGGAGTAGGCTTTCCCAAACTGGTTAATTCTGTCTAAGGTTCCCCGTTCCCCATGAGCTCAAAATCCTGGCGCGTTCTCCGCTATACCCAGCCGCAATTTGCCAAGCAAATCGCGCTCTTAAACCGTCATGCGGAACCGGCGGCAAGCCTCTTCGTTGCGGTGGGTGAAATCATCGCGTCCGTGCGGCGGGAAGGGGATGCCGCCCTGATCAAGTATGCGAAGAAATGGGACGGCGTGGATATTCCCCGCGGCGGGCTCATGTTGCCGGTACGTAAATGTTCTCCTTCGGATGCGGTCGTCAAGGCGATCGACTATGCGTTGAAGAACGTCATCGCCTTCTCGAAATTGCGCAAACCGCGCAACTGGTCGCGCAAGAACCGCGAGGGCGCCCTCGTTGGAGAAAAATTTGATCCGTTGGAGCGGGTCGGCATCTACGTTCCAGGAGGAACAGCACCGCTCGCCTCGACGGCACTCATGACTGTGCCGTTGGCGAAAGAAGCCGGTGTGCGCGAGATCGTGGTCGTGACGCCGCCACCGGCCAACGAAACGCTGGTTTACGCGCTGCGCAAGGCCGGGGCCACGGAAATCTACCAAGTGGGCGGGGCGCAGGCCATCGCGGCGCTGGCCTATGGCACTCCCACCATTTCACGCGTGCAGAAAATTTTCGGTCCCGGCAACGCCTGGGTCGTCGAGGCCAAACGGCAAGTCGTGGGCGCGGTCGCCATCGACCAGTTGCCCGGGCCGAGCGAAATTGCGGTGATTGCGGACGACTCCGCCCGCGCCGATTTCATCGCGTCCGATTTGCTGGCGCAGGCCGAGCACGGCCACGGTAGCCAGGTGATTCTCGTCACACCTTCGGCCAAGCTATTGGCGGAAGTCGAGGCCGAACTGGCCCGGCAGGTGCCGCTGCTGTCGCGGGACAAACACTTGGCCGATGCACTTGAGCATGGATGCACGCTGATCCTGGTCGAGGATGTCGGCGAGGCCATCGGCATCGTCGAGGATTTTGCACCGGAGCACCTCAGCCTCATCATCAAGGATGCCCGCCAGTGGGCCTCGCACATCCGCAATGCGGGCGCGATCTTCATTGGCAATTTTTCCCCCGTGGTCGCGGGCGATTTTATCGCCGGGCCCAGCCACGTTCTGCCCACCGGCGGAGCGGCCAAGGCGTTCTCAGGCCTCACCATCGACCAATTTTTCCGCCGCACGAGCATTGTCGAATATCCCGAGCGTGCCTTGCACCGCGTGCGTCCTTATATCGAGACACTCTGCGGACTGGAACAGCTCGATGCCCACGCGCGCTCGGTCAGCATCCGGTTCGATCCGGAGGAAAAGAAATAGTCATGAGCACGAAACGCCAGGTACAGATTCATCGCGTCACCGGCGAGACCGATATTTATGTGAAGCTCACGGTCGACGGCAGCGGCAGCTCGAAAATCGCGACGGGCATTCCGTTCTTCGATCACATGCTGACGCTTTACGCCAAACACGCGCTGTTTGACCTCGAGGTGAAAGCGAAAGGCGACATCCATGTCGACTTTCATCACACTGTCGAGGACACCGGCATCGTGCTCGGTCAGGCGCTGATCAAGGCGCTCGGCGACAAGAAAGGCCTCGTCCGCTACGGCAATTTCCATTTGCCGATGGACGAGACGCTGGTTCGTGTCGCGCTCGATTTCAGCGGTCGTCCTCTGCTCGTCTGGAATGCGCCGAAGAGTTTCAACCTGAACCGGCTCAAGGCGGGCGATTTCCCGGCCCAGCTCACGGTCGAGTTCCTCCGCGCCTTCGCGCAGGAAGCGGGCCTGACGCTGCACGTCGAAGTCCTCTATTCCAGCGAGACGCACCATCTCATCGAAGCGGTCTTCAAGGGGCTTGCCCGCGCTTTGGAACAGGCCGTTCGTCGCGATCCGCGGGTGAAAGGCATTCCGAGTACGAAGGGGATGCTCTAGTCTCTCCATCAGTCAGACTGAGCTTGTCGAAGGATCAGTTCTGTTTGTCGCGCGACTCAACTAGGCTATATTCTTTCCATGATCGGCATCGTTGATTACGGCATCGGCAACTTGCGCAGCGTGCAGAAGGCAGTCCAGCACGTAGGAGGCGAGGCGATCTTTGTCCATACACCGGAAGAAATCACGCAGGTCGATGCGTTGATCCTGCCGGGCGTCGGCAATTTCGGCGATTGCGTCCGCAGCCTGGCCAAATCGGGCATGTGGGACGCGGTGCAGACGTGGGCGAAATCGGAGCGGCCTTTCTTCGGTATTTGCGTCGGCTACCAGATGCTTTTCGATTCGAGCGAGGAAGCGCCCGGCGAAAAGGGGCTCGGCATCTTTGCCGGTGGCGTGCGCAAGTTTTCCGAGAAGCATGGCCTCAAGATTCCGCAGATCGGCTGGAACACCGTGACGGTAAAACAGCCCGGTGCGCCGCTGCTGTGTGGTATTTCCAACGACGACTACGTCTATTTCGTCCATAGTTACTACGCCGCGCCAAAGGATTCCTCCATCATCGCGCTCGAAACGACCTATGGTGACACCTTTGCCGCCGCCGTTGCGCGGGGAAACCTGCTCGCCACGCAGTTCCACCCCGAAAAAAGCCAGCGCGCCGGACTGCAAATGCTGAAGAATTTCGTCGCGCTCAGCGCCAGGGTCCCGGCCGCTGCATAAGGCTTTTCTCTCCGGTCAGGATGGGGCACGCTTTCCCCGTGCGCGTGTTCCGGAGTTCCCTCGTTGGCTTGGTTGTCGGAGTGGCCATCCTTCTTGCGGTCCTGCTCGTCGCCGGCTATTTGCGCGGCCAAAATAAGTATCCCGACCCCGTGGCCCTGGCCGCAGCGACTCCGTACCAAAACACCTTTTTCGACCCCGATCCGAATCATCCATGGAACCAGCTTTACGGGATGCTGTTCATTCGGCCCGCCTGGAACGGAAAGCTCTACGGCCAGGATGAAATGGATCCGCTTTATTGGGGCACAACCCGGTATCTTTTGGATGGGCCGTTGCATCAAAAAGCGCTGGCCGCGCTGGACCTATTCATCCAGTCCGGTTCTGCGCAACGGATCAAAGACCCGCTGAAGCGCGCTCTGTTGCAACGGATGCTTTGGGCCGTATTTGACCGCTGGTCGCACCGTTTCTTTGATCCTTATGACCGGGATGCCATCGCCAGGGAAAATACCACCTTTGCCTCAGAGCACCGGGAACTGCAAATCCGGCTCGTCAAAATCATGCGCAGCGTGGCCTTGACCGACGAGGAAATCGACGCCTTGCCCAATAATTACAACCGGGAGAGCGCGGCAAAAGCTTATCCCCCGGCCTTCGATCCCACCCACGTCGATCAGCCTTTCCTTCCGGCGACTTTCTTCTCCCGTGCGGATTGGGTGGAGTTGGGTACCGATCGCTATGAACAGGTGGCGCCCGTCCATGTGAAAGCCGTCTCCGGGCGGTCCGATTTTCATGTGCTCATTAGTCTTCCCTCTGGACGAAGCGACACCCTTGCCTACCTGAAGCGGCTCCATGATTTTCAACCTCACTGGGTCTATGATCAGAGCAAGGCCGGGAACTTCTTTGATCGAGGTGGAGAGGGGCCTCCGTGGACCAACGCCGATGTTCCTCAAGTGCCACCGTTCACCAAGTTTGCCCTGGTCCGAACAGCCAACCTTATCAATAACAAAGGTGAAATTCGCAATTCCCCACTCATGGAATCGGTGCAAATCCGGGTGATCAGGACCATTCTGCCGAATCATAGTTCCGGGGGAGAACAGTCATTTTTCCTCTTTACGCTTGATCAAAGAAAATTGCTGCAGGGTGAAGGCGGCTTGGTCGCGCGCGGCAAAGATGATCTCGGTTTCGATCTGGTTTTGGAGTACGGCCAGGATCCCCTGCAAAAGCACAGCGAAAGAAGTCGTGATCCCGTTTATCACGGGGAGTTTTCCCGGGTGAGCAGTTGTTTTTCCTGTCACAGCGCGCCCGGCATTTTCTCCATGAATAGCTATATCCAGTTTTTTCAAGATCGGCGCACCTTGGTCCCGCCTACCCTTCAGGAAGGCACAAGTGAGTCGTTGGAGTGGAAACAGGAACAATATAATTGGGGCCTTCTCCAAGCCTACTGGTTCACGCAATAGTTGGTTTCAAAATTGCACGCGAGCGTTACACTTAATCATTATGTTTCGTCCATGTATTGACCTGCATGAGGGCAAGGTGAAGCAGATCGTGGGCGGTACGCTCGGCGAGTCCGGCCTGCGCACCAATTTCGTGTCCGATCAATCGGCGGCGTGGTTCGCGAAGCTCTATCAAAAAGACAATCTGACCGGCGGTCACGTCATCATGCTCGGGCAGGGGAACGATGAGGAAGCGCGCTCGGCGCTTGCGGCATTTCCTGGAGGCCTGCAAATCGGTGGCGGCATCAACCAGCAAAACGCCGCCGCGTGGCTCGAAGCGGGGGCCTCGCACGTCATCGTTACCAGTTGGGTCTTTCGTGAGGGCCGCTTGCATTGGGAACGGTTGACTGAGCTCGTCAAGACAATCGGTAAGTCGCGTCTGGTGCTCGATCTAAGTTGTCGCAAGCGAGGCGACGATTATTTCGTCGTCACCGACCGCTGGCAGAATTTCACCGAATTGACCCTTTCGGCGGAGACGCTCGGAAAGCTGGCCGAAAGCTGCTCTGAGTTTCTGATCCACGCCGTCGATGTGGAAGGCCTCTGCTCCGGCATCGACCACGAACTCGTCGAAAAATTGGGCCACTGGTCTTCCATTCCGACGACCTATGCGGGCGGCGCCAAGACGCTCGCCGATCTTGAGGACACGACCCGGCTCAGTGGCGGCAAGGTCGATTTGACCATCGGTTCTGCCTTGGACATTTTTGGCGGCAAGGGCGTTCTCTACGCGGACGCTGTGACCTTTAACAAGCGGACCCGTGCTGGCGCTTGATTTAACAAAAAGTTACTAGCCCCTTGTCCCTAGGAATGGTAATCAATCGCGGACGTATCCAGCCAAACCCAGCCATCGCCAGTATCCATCATGAAAAAATTTATCGTCGAACTTATCGGGACTTTCTTCCTCGTCTTCACCGTCGGCACCTGCGTGATTAATCCCGCCGCTGGCGTGATCGCCCCGATCGCCATCGGCGGCGTCCTCATGGTGATGATTTTTGCGGGCGGTCACATTTCTGGCGGACATTTCAACCCGGCGGTTACCATCGGTGTGGCGGTGCGCGGTCGCCTCCCCTCCAATGAGATCCCTTCCTACATCCTTGCGCAGCTTGCCGGTGCGGTCTTCGCCTCCGGTGCGGCTTATTATCTGAAAGGCTCTCCGGGGCCCATTGAGCCATCCAGTTATGCGGTTCCCCAACTCGTCCTGTCGGAATTTCTCTTCACCTTTGCGCTCGTCTACGTTGTCCTCAATGTGGCCACGGCCAAGGCGAATGCCGGGAATTCGTTCTACGGTCTGGCCATTGGTTCGACTGTCATGGTCGGCGCCTTCACCGTCGGCCCGATCTCGGGCGGCGCGTTCAATCCTGCAGTGGCGACGGGCTGCTTCTACATGGGCTTGATGTCGGTGTCGAACTTCCTGATCTACGTCGCGACGGAATTTTCCGCGGGTGTGCTTGCCGCGTTTGTCTTCAACTGCCTCAATCCCGACGATAAATAAGAAAATTCAACGCTCCCACGCCTTGACCAGTTCGGGGAAAGTGCAGTCACGGCAGCGGGAGCAATCAGTCTGGCAATAGTCGCGGAAAATTTGCAGGAGGCCCTGCTGCACCAGGGCTTCGCGCGTCTGTTTCGGTTTCAAGGCGGAAATGAGCGTGCGTTGCGTGGCGATCCTCGCCGCGCTATTGGGAGAGGCACTCGTTTCGCTGAGCGCCCGACGGGCCGCTTCCGGGTCTTCCAGCGAGACCATCGGCCAGAAGACATTGATCAGGATGTCTTCGATGCGCTCGTCGCCCACCAATCGACAAGGAGCGCGCAATGGCGAGCCGGTCAATGTGGCATGTTTTTCCCAAAAAGGATCACGAATAGCCGCAAGGATCGTTCCGAAACCTTTCGCATCCCGTGCCTTCATGTCGGCGAGCAGATCTGGAATTCGTGGAACGATCTGCGCGAGCGCGGCTAGCCGCCGCTCGGGCCGATTGAGCGGTCGCTGTCCGGCCAATTTCCATTGCGATTTCGGGAGCAGCGCGTAATCGAGTTCTCCTCGTGCCTTCCACCAGATTTCCCAGAGCTTTCGCAGCCATGATCGCGGCTCTGCCTGCAAACGGGTGACGCTTTCGTTGGGCAGAAACCCCGCCAATCCGAAGAGATGGGCGAGTCGCGATTCGTGATCGAGTCCCCGCAGTTTCGTCCAAGGCAGACGTTGGGCGACGAGCCGCATCGGAACCTGATTGGCATGAAAACCAAGCGCCTCGGCCAGTGCCTCATGGAGAGCCTGTTCCGGATTGGTCAACCGGCGTCGCCACGACCAGCGCTGGGCCTTTTGTCGCAGACGAAAGAGCCCCGCCGCCCGAAGAATCTCGAGCAGACGTTCCGCGGGCAACTCCGCCAGGACCTGTGAACAACGGCCAGGAGTGGAATCGGGGAGCGGTTGACGAAGCAGAGACGCGCATAACGGCTGGAGTTCCGCCCAGGACGCGACGAGTTGGGAGCTGAGGACCACCTGCGGCACGCGTCGAAAAGAAGAGGTTGCAGGAAAAAAGGATTTTGCGCTCCTGTCTTCCCAGACCACATGAAGAACCGTTCCGTCGTAGGCAGGATCAGAATGGTGGCCGTGGACACTCCAATCGGAGGGCCGCAAATGAACCTCGACATTGCCAACGGTCACCGCTTCGTCGGGGCGGTCATCTTTCCGGAACCGCACCGCGGCCTGGGTGAAATCGGGACCGCCTCCGTGATTCCAGAATCCCGGCTGGATGATCTCGACCGTGCGACCGTCGTCGGTGGTCAGGACCGGTCGGTGGTATTGCTCAAACCAAAGGGCCTGCACTTCAAGTTCGGAGGGCGCCGAAACCGGTTCCTCTCGCAGTGACTGGGGTGGCAAGTAGGAGGCTTTCATTCTCGTAACTTGATTACCCGTCAATTAGCATCATAAGTGAAAGTCGTCGCGCATGAAATCACGCCTGTACTCTTTCATTCTTATTTTGGTCCTTGGAATATTGGCAGTGGTCATGCCTGGACGGGCCGAAAACCTTACGCCCCCTCCGGATACGGCCCCAACCATGTCCGCGCCATCAGTGCCCGCGCCCCCGGCCCTGACCGCACCGCAGGGAAAAGTCCCGCCCCCGCCCCCGGTCGATATCGCCAATGAGCCGATCGTCAAGGTCGTGGCCAATGTCCAGCCAGCCGTGGTCAATATCACCGCTGAACAGACCGTGCCGCAGTATGTCACCAAGTACGACCAGTATTTCCGGCTCTATCGCGGAGTGATCAACCGGACCGCGCAGAGCATCGGCTCCGGGCTGATCATTTCCGCCGACGGCTACATCGTCACCAACGCACATGTCGTGGCGCTGGCCGAGACCAAGAAAGAGGTTAACATCACGCTGAATTCCGGCTCGAAGTACCGGGCCCAGATCGTCAACGAAGACGAGGACAAGGATCTCGCTTTGCTCAAGATCGAGGACAAAGCGACCCTCTTTCCCTACTTTGACCTGACCTATACCTCGCCGAATCTTCTCGGCGAGACGGTGATTGCACTGGGGAGTCCTGCGGGGTACCAGAACTCAGTCAGTCAGGGTATTCTCAGCGCGAAGAACCGGAACTTCACAGTCGAAGAGCACACCTACACCAACTTGATCCAGACCGATGCGGCGATCAATCCCGGCAATAGCGGCGGTCCGCTGGTCGACCTCAACGGTGGCCTGGTCGGCATCAACTCGGCAAAGATGGCCGGACAGGCGATTGAAAGCATCGGCTTCGCCATTCCGCACGACATCGTGGTGGCTTGGGCGAACGAAGCGGTGGCCGTGGCCAAGGGCCTCAAGCCCGCACCTGCGGCGATGGCAATGACCTTGATCGATGTGCTCAAGCAGCGGCTGGGCATGACGGTGAAGACTCTCACTCAGGCGAAGGCGGCTGAAATGAACCTCGAGATACCGGGCGGCCTGGTCATCACGCACGTGGACCAGGGCGGTCCCGCGGCCTCCGTCGGTCTGCGCGAGGGCATGATCATCGTCTCCATCGACCGCAAGCAAGTCGTCGACGAGAAAAGTCTGCCCAAGGAGTTACTTCAGGTGGAGGCCGGCACCAATGTGCCCGTCCACGTCATTTTCATCCAGTCGATGGGCCTGATCAACATTCAGCGCGGCGGCTCGGCGGTTTTGACCGCGCGATAATTCCTACTTTTCCTTTTTTGCGGCCAAGGGCTTCGACTCAAATTCCAACTCACCTTTTTTCGCGGTGACTTCCACGCGCGAATGATCGGTGATCTCACCCTTGAGCAGGGCGCGGGACAGCTTGGTCTCGAATTCGCGCTGAATGACCCGCTTGAGCGGTCGCGCGCCGTAAAGTGGATCGTAGCCGCGGCGGGCAAGGAGTTCCTTCGCGGTATCAGTGAGTTCCAGTTCAATGTGCCGGTCAGCCAGTCGACCGCGCAGCAGATTGAGTTGCAGGTCCACAATGCGCTCGATTTCCTTCAACGTGAGCGGCTTGAAGAGAACAATCTCGTCGACGCGATTGAGGAACTCGGGGCGGAAATGGCCGCGCATCTCGGCCATCACGGCTTCGCGGGTCTTTTCATTGATCTCGCCGCTTTTCTCGGAGGCGTTCTCGATCAGGTGACGCGAGCCGATGTTCGACGTCATGATGATGATCGTATTCTTGAAATCAACCGTGCGGCCCTGGCTGTCGGTCAGGCGCCCGTCGTCGAGAATTTGCAGCAGAGTATTGAAGACATCGACGTGCGCTTTTTCGATTTCATCGAAGAGGACGACGCAATAGGGCTTGCGCCGCACCGCCTCGGTGAGTTGTCCACCCTCATCGTAACCGACATAGCCGGGAGGTGCGCCGATCAGTCGCGCGACGGCGTGCTTTTCCATGTATTCGCTCATGTCGAGCCGGACCATGTTTTCCTCGCTGTCGAACATCGACTCGGCCAAGGCGCGGGCCAGTTCGGTTTTGCCCACTCCGGTTGGACCGAGAAAAATGAACGAGCCGATGGGCCGTTTCGGGTCTTTGAGTCCGGCACGAGCGCGGATGACCGCATCGGCAACCGCCTGCACCGCTTCGTCCTGACCGATGACCCGTTCGTGCAAAATCGCATCGAGCCGCAGCAGTTTCTCCTGCTCGCCTTCGAGCAGCCGCGCCACGGGCACGCCGGTCCAGCGCGCGACCACTTCCGCGATTTCATCCGCCGTGACTTCCTCCTGCACCAGGCGGGGGGACTTGCCGTCCTTCACCGACTTGGAGATCTTTTCCTCGGCATCCTTGAGTTCCTTTTCCTTTTGCGGAAGCGTGCCGTAGCGAAGTTCCGAGGCCCGGGAAAGATCATTCGCGCGCTGGGCCTGGTCGATTTCATTGCGGACCCGCTCCAATTCCTCGCGTAACTTGCTGGTCTGCTCAATGGCTGCTTTTTCGTTTTGCCATTGCGCCTTGAGGCGATCACGGTCGGCCTGGACGTTGGCGATTTCCTTTTCCAATTCCACCAGCCGCTCCTTTGAGGCCGCATCCTTTTCCTTTTTCAGCGCCTCCCGCTCAATGGCAAGTTGTGTGACGCGCCGTTCCAGCGTCTCAAGTTCCTCCGGCATGCTCTCGTTTTCGGTGCGGAGCTTGGCAGCGGCCTCGTCCATAAGATCGATCGCCTTGTCGGGCAAAAACCGGTCGGTGATGTAGCGGTGTGAAAGAACAGCGGCGGCGACCAGCGCGGCGTCCTGAATACGCACGCCGTGGTGGACCTGGTACTTTTCGCTCAGGCCGCGCAAAATGGAAATGGTATCCTCGACACTCGGCTCGTCGACTTGCACCGGCTGGAAACGGCGTTCCAGCGCAGCGTCCTTCTCGATGTATTTGCGGTATTCGTCGAGCGTCGTGGCGCCGATACAATGCAGTTCGCCCCGCGCCAGCATCGGTTTGAGCATGTTGCCGGCATCCATCGCGCCTTCGGCCTTGCCCGCGCCGACCATGGTGTGGATTTCGTCGATAAAGAGGATGATCTGCCCCGCCGATTTCGTCACTTCCTGCAACACCGCCTTGAGCCGTTCTTCGAATTCACCGCGGAACTTGGCTCCCGCGATCAGAGCGGCGAGATCGAGCGAGATGATCTTTTTATCTTTCAGGCTGTCGGGCACATCCCCGGCGACGATCCGCTGGGCCAGTCCCTCGACGATGGCGGTCTTGCCTACGCCCGGCTCGCCAATAAGCACCGGATTGTTCTTTGTCCGGCGCGAAAGGACCTGAATGGCACGGCGAATCTCAGTGTCGCGTCCAATGACCGGATCGAGTTTGTTCTGGCGGGCGAGAGCGGTCAGGTCGCGTCCATATTTTTGCAACGATTCGTAGGTCGCCTCGGGATTCTGGCTGGTGACGCGCTGGTTGCCCCGCACGTCCTGCATCGCGGTGAGGAACGCGCCGCGAGTGATCGTGAGGCTGCGAAAAATGCGCGCAATCTCGGTGTCCTTGCCCTCATTGAACATCGCGAGGACGAGGTGCTCAACCGAGACGTACTCATCCTTGAGTTTCTTGGCCTCATCCTGGGCGCGAAGGAGAAGCTGATTCAATCGCTGGGTGATGCCGACCTGGCCGGTCGCGCCGGATCCACTGACCTTGGGGAGATGATCCAGCGCCGCTTGCGTCTTCGTCAGGAGGAGATCGAGCGACACCTTGAGCCGCTCAAAAAGGCGGGGAACCAGCCCATTCTCCTGGGTAAGCAGGGCGTAAAAGAGATGTTCGACGTCCACCGCCTGGTTACCCAGCCGCGTCGCTTCGTCCTGGGCCGTCGTAAGCGCGGCGGTGGCCCGCTCCGTAAACTTGTTTAAATCCATGCCTTACTTTAGCACCGAAAGTGGGGAATCAAGTGTAACTATGCGTCGATCGGCTCAAGGCGTCTTCAGATATTTGTCCAGAAAGGTCATAACGGCCTTGTCGATGTCGGCGCGGCTCGGATCGATAACCGTGCCGGGCTTCGGTCTAAAGCTGTGTTCCCCGTTTTTGACCACCAGAACTTCATGCGGCACGCCAGCTTTGGTCAGGGCCTCATCGAAAGTGGTCGACTGTGCTAGCGGAACAAGTGTGTCGGAATCCCCGTGCACGAGGAACATCGGCGGATCGCCTGCCTTGACATAGAAGATCGGGCTGCCGCTTTTCCAAAGATCCAGGTTTTGTTCGCGCGGCACGCCGAAGAGGCCCGTGGTGAGATCCAGCGCTTGCTTGGTATAGATGTTCGGGGTGATGAAATCGGTCGGTCCATAAAAATCGACGACGACCTGCACGGCACTGCTTACGCCCCGATAGCCGCCGTCTCCCTCGTACTCCTTGACGTCGGCCATGGTGCCCAAGCAGGTGACCAGATGACCGCCTGCACTGGCGCCCCAAACGCCGATGCGATTGGGATCGATATTGTACTTTGCTGCATTCGCTCGGAGCCAGCGGACTCCCAATTTACAGTCTTGAATTTGCGCGGGCCACTTGGCGACATTGCTGAGGCGGTACTCGATCGAGGCGGCAAAATAGCCCTCCTTGGCAAGTTGAATAATCGGGCTGTTCTTATGGCTTCCGCCAATCCATCCGCCGCCGTGGATATAAATGACCGCCGGTAGCGGTTTGGAGGACTCTTTCGGGTAGGCGATTTCGGCGTGGAGATCGCGGTCACCACCCTTGCCGATGACGACGTCGTGCTCCACCGCAATTCCCTCGGGAATTGGAGGTGCCGTCGGTGCGGCATTGGTTGTCGGGGAATTTGTCTGCGCCAGCACGGACATCGGGCCGACAAGGAGTGAAAAGGCAAGACAGCGGAAGGGCACGGCGAGGGAGGACATACCTCTTGAACCATCCCCGCCAGGCAAAGTTTCATCAATAGACGGGGAGTGGAGAAAAGACTGGGAGGTTGTACGTCGCGATGAATTTTGAAAAAAATGTAGACTTGGCCAATAAGTTGCTTCGACAGGCTTACCTCCAATTCAATCTAACGATTTTATGAAAAAGCCATCCCATCGTGACGAGTCGGGTGCGGCGTCCCCACAAGGACAAAAACCATCCCCCCGGAACAAGGGGAAGGAGGGGCGGTGGGTCTTCAGTCTTGCCAGTGAACGGCTCTTTTCGCTCGGCACGACCGAACAGGCGCGCCGCATCGCCTATCGGACCGCGACCGGCGAGTTGCGGTTCCTGCCACTCTGATTTTGGGGCCACCGGGTCGGGGCGCTTCTGCCCCGGCCCGGTCGGAATTCGGTCTTGTTCACGAGCCTCCGGCTTCTACGATTGCCCGCACATGACCATCACTCCCGCCGAACTCAATGCCCGTCTCGACAAGGGAAAAGATTTTCGTCTCATCGACGTTCGAGAGGAAGACGAATGGGCGATTGCGCACTTGCCCCAGGCCGAATTGGTCCCCCTGAGCAAATTTCAACAGCTTGCCCTTCAGGACCTGGCTCCGGACGAGACGATCGTTCTCTATTGCCATCACGGGATGCGTTCCGCCAAGGCCCAGGGATTCCTGAAGGCCCACGGCTATGCCAACGTCATCAACCTCACCGGCGGCATCGATGCCTGGTCATTGCAGGTTGATCCCACGGTGAAACGTTACTGAGGCTTGTAAAAAAGCGCCCACCGGCCCATCGCAAGATTCCTCGACACTTCCACCCCGGAAGCGTAGGCTTTTCTCTTTAATTGCCGTGAAAATTCCGATGCCTTTGAATCGCATCTAAACTCTTTCCAACGGACCCGGCCACCGGCGGGCCAAACTCTTTCCATCCATGAAATTCATCGAAAGTATCTTCGAAAAGCTTCGCAAGCATCCGAAACGCATCGTCTTCCCCGAGGGGACGGAGCCCCGGGTCGTTGCCGCCGCCGCGGAATTCGTCCACCTTCGCCTTGGCGTCGCCGTCCTGCTGGGCAAAAAGGACGAGGTTGAAGCCGCCATCAAGAAGGCCCGGGTCTCACCGGAAAAGATTCTCATCATTGATCCGGAAACCGCCGAAGATCTGCCTCTTTTCGTTAAACGCCTGGAAACGCTCAGCCGCTACAAGAACATTGCGGACGCCGATGCGCGCAAGATCGTGACGAACGCCAACTACTTTGGCGCCATGATGCTCCAGAATGGCCAGGTCGATGGTCTGGTCGGCGGTGCCGCCTCCAATTCCGGCAGCATCCTTCGCCCGCTCTTTCAGCTCATTAAGCCGCTGCCGGGCATCAAGTCGATTTCCTCGTGCGTCGTTCTCCAGGTGCCTGACCTCAACTCAGGCGAAAAAGGCGTCTTCACCTTCGCCGATTGCGGTGTCATTCCCAATCCAAATGTTGATCAACTCGCCATGATCGCCACCGAGTCGGGTCGGCTTTTCCGTCAGTTGACCGGCGGCATTCCGCGTATTGCGATGCTGTCGTACTCAACCAAGGGTTCAGCCCAGACACAGGACACCGAGAAGATCGTGGCCGCCACGGCACTTGCCAAGCAGCAGCTTTTTGACAAACAGCAGGCTGGTGAAATCGATGGCGAACTGCAGGTCGATACCGCATTGATCAAGGAAATCGCCGAGATCAAGGCCCCGGGCAGCCCGGTCGCGGGTCAGGCCAATGTCCTCGTTTTTCCCGATCTCAACTCCGGCAACATCGCCGTCAAATTGGTGCACCGGCTGGCCGGAGGCGAGGCCTATGGCCAGGTTCTGTTGGGACTCGAAAAACCGGCGGCGGATCTCTCTCGCGGCACCAGCGTCCACGAGATCGTGGGCGTCGCCGCCATTGTCAGCCTCCAGGCGATCGAGTACCGCCGTCTCTATCCCGAGCAAGGTGCCGGGCGCTATGACGCCACCCCGGCCGGTCCGGTCAACTAGTCGGCTCAGACATTTTCCAGAATGGCCGTGCTCTTTTCCCAGGACGTTTTCAGGGCCTTGGCTAGGTCGTCCGCGCTGGAAAGACTGATTCCCAAGTGCCGGACGAGCCCATCCTTGAGTCCATAGACCCACCCGTGGATGGAGAGATCCTGTCCGCGTTCCCATGCGGTCTGGACAATAGTCGTCTGGGCCGCATTGATCGTCTGAGCGATCACATTGAGTTCGCACAGGCGGTCGACCCGCGCCGCTTCGTCGCGAATACAGCTCAAATGATCAGTGTACTTGGCCGTAACGTCCTGGACATGGCGCAGCCAATTGTCGATGAGGCCGAATTTCTGCGAACCCAATGCGGCCCGGACACCGCCGCAACCATAATGGCCTACGACAATGATGTGCTTCACCCGCAGGACATCGACGGCGTACTGCATGACCGACAGGCAATTGAGATCACTGTGGACCACGATATTGGCGACATTACGATGAACGAAGATCTCCCCGGGCAGCAGGCCGCAGATTTCATTCGCGGGCACGCGGCTGTCGGAGCAGCCGATCCAGAGGTAGGTGGGGGCCTGTTGCCGGGACAGCGTGGGGAAAAATTCCGGGTCGCTCTTCCGGATTTTCTCCGACCAGGCGCGGTTTTTTTTAAGCAGGGGATCAAGCGGATGCATGGGCGTACGGTGAAGCGAGGCGTATGCCAACACCCTACGTATCTACACCGGTTTTGTCATCCTGGAACCATCCAGCACCTTCCTGACCGATTGGAGAATCTCATCCGTGCGAAAAGGTTTGGAGAGATAGGCGTCGTTATGGAGGTAAAGCAACCCCGCCTTGAATTCCCGGCAGGAGTAGCCGCTCCCCAGGATGACGGGCAGGTCTGGCTGGAGGTTCTTCAGGTCCGTACACAGGGTGATACCATCCACCCGGGGCAGGCCGACATCGGAAAAGACGAGGTCGATGCGGCTCTGGTGCTCGCGGAACAACCGCATGGCCTGGTCGTAATCGCATGCGGCGAGGACTTCGTAACCGTGGTCCTGCAGAATGGTCTCGAGGAAAAAGCTGACGTCCGGTTCGTCCTCCACAAGGAGGATTGTTTCAGTGCCGCGCAGGGAGGAGTCCTCTCCGGGAGGTGGAGGCTTTGCGACGGACGCCTCGACGTCGGAGACCGGGAAAAAAAGGGACACGCAGGTGCCTTCGCCGGGTTCGGATTCCACCTGGACGCAACCATTGTGCGCCTGCATCAGGCCATAGACCACCGGGAGACCGAGTCCGGTCCCGTGTCCCCGTTCCTTGGTGGTAAAAAACGGCTCGAAGACATGTTCACGGGTGACCGAATCCATTCCCATGCCTGTGTCGGCCACTTTCAGGCAGGCATATTTTCCGCTTGGTAACTCCGGCAGCAACTCAGGCAGTTCCTCGGTCGAAACCAATTGGGTGGAAAGGACGATATTTCCCCCCTGGGACATTGAGTCGATTGAGTTGGTGACCAGATTTTGAAGGATGCATTCCAACTGATGATTGTCAGCCATGGCGGCGGGCAGGTCCGGCGACGGTTCAAAACTCAACTGGATGCCTTCCGGCAACCGGGCCCGTAATCTTTTCAAGTTTCTTTCGACCGACTGGTTGAGATCGGTGGGAATCGCATGCCCGTCGCTATTGCGGGCAAACGCCTGCAGCTGCTGGACGATTTCTACCGCGCGTTGGCCTGCCTCCGTAATCGTGTTACTGATTTCGAGCACCCGGGCGGGATGCATGTGCTCCGCTTGCAGCAGCGAAGCGTGCCCGAGGATTATCGTCAGGATATTATTGAAATCATGAGCAATACCGCTGGACAGGGTACTGATCGCTTCAAGACGTCCGGCTTCCCGCATCCGGTTTTGCAACTGGCGGCAGAGCGATTTCTCCTCCGCTTCAGCCAGTGCGCGGCGGACAGCCGGGGCCAGACGGGAAAGATGGTCCTTCAGGACATAGTCAGTTGCGCCGTTGCGCAAGGAGTCGATCGCGGTTTGCTCGCCAATGGTGCCTGAAAGAAAAATGAAGGGAATTTCCGGCTTCAGCGCGCGTGCTATTTCCAAGGCATGCAGGCCACTGAAGTTGGGCAGTTTGCAGTCGGCGAGAATCAGGTCGAACGATTTGCCTTCAAGCGCATCGAAGACTTGGAATCGCGTTTCCACTCGTTGGATTTCACATTTCAGTCCATTGCTGAGAAGAAGTTCCCTGACCAGATCGGAGTCTTCCTTGGAGTCTTCAATATGAAGAATATTCAGCAGCTTTTTCATCAGGTGAGTCGCTTAAGTGCTTGCTGGCGAGGACCGAAAGATTTTGGACAGGAACTGTGCGCCACTAACTTCGTGGTGATTCCCACTTCGCGCAAGTGGTAGACACATTAAATTTTCCGTTATTTTTCCGGAGAACTTAAAGGGGCGGTTTCGACATTGCGGAGCACGCAAGAGCCGGATAAAATCGCGTATGAGCTTGCCTCGCATGGGGTTCCTAGGCATCCACCAGGGCCATTTCTAAAGCCACATGGAACGAGATCCGACATTCACGGTGCGTTCCACCCCAGCCGAGACGTATTGGTTGACGCGGTTTGTCCTGCTGCGCTGGTTCGGCTTTGTCTACCTCATCGCTTTTTATGTCGCTGCCCGGCAACTGGTGCCATTGGTCGGTGCCGATGGACTCACCCCGGCCCCACTCTTTCTCGATGCGGTGCGCCACTACTACGGTTCAGCGTGGGCCGGCTTTGCGCATCTTCCGATGCTTTTCTGGCTCGACTGCTCCGATACCTGGTTGCGGGTCGTGCCATGGATCGGAGTTGTCCTTTCCTGCGTGATGCTCGCCGGTTACGCGAACGCGCTGATGTTGACGGTGATGTGGATCCTTTACATGTCGATCGTCCACATTGGGCAGGATTGGTACGGCTACGGGTGGGAAATCCAGATGCTGGAGACCGGCTTCCTCGCCATCTTCCTTTGTCCGTTGTTTGATGCGCGGCCTTTTCCCCGGCGGCCTCCCCCCTATGCGGTCATCCTGCTTTTCCGCTGGCTCATTGTCCGCATCATGCTCGGCTCCGCCCTGATCAAACTACGCGGCGATTCGTGCTGGACCGATTTCACCGCGCTCTACTATCACTTCGAGACGCAGCCGATTCCGAATCCGATCAGCCGCTGGTTCCACTTTCTGCCTCACCCCGTTTTGCAATTCGGGACCTTTTGGACTTTTGTCGTCGAACTGGGGGCGCCGTGGTTTGCCTTTGGGCCGCGTTGGGGACGCCTCATCGCGGGATTCCTGATGGTTTCGTTTCAGCTTACTCTGATTGTCTCGGGCAATCTTTCGTTTTTCAACTGGCTCACCATCCTGCCCGCGCTCGCCTGTTTTGATGACCGCTTCTGGGGCCATATCTTGCCGGTGCGCCTCGTCGCCAAGGCCAATCAGGCGAGGCATGATGCCATCCCCAGCCGCGCCATGACGGTCACCACTTGGGCGGTCGCGGGGCTCATTGGTCTGCTCAGTATTCAGCCGGTCCTGAATCTCTTCGATCCCACGCAGCGAATGAACGCTTCGTTTGATCCGCTCAGTCTGGTCAACACCTATGGCGCCTTTGGGACAGTGGGGCGTGAGAGGCCGGTGATCGTTTTCGAAGGCAGCAATAGCACCGATCCGGCGACCGCGACCGATTGGAAGCAATATCCCTACGTCGGTTCGCCATGGGATCCGCAGCGAAGTCCTCCCTTTATTGCCCCCTACCAGCCGCATCTCGACTGGCAACTCTGGTTCGCCGCCATGGGATCACCCCGGCAATATCCCTGGACGTTGAACCTTGTCTGGAAACTGCTGCATAACGACCCGGCAACCTTGGGGCTCTTCGCGGGCAACCCCTTTCCGGATCATCCGCCCCGTTACATTCGAGCCGTGCTCTACAAGTACCAGTTTGCTCAGCCGGAAAATCCGGAACATCTCTACTGGAAGCGTGAAAAGCTGGGCCTCTGGCTGCCTCCGCTCTCCACTGACAGTCCCGACCTGCTCACCTTTCTACGGGACCAGAAATGGATTCCCTGACTCTCCGCACTACCACGTGATGATGTAAAATTGCCCCAGCGAACACCGCGTGGCCTCTTCCTGCGTCATCCATCGTTCCTGGGTATTGCGGCCCCAGGGATCGGACCACGCGATCTCCTTCGTCTCCGGGTTGTAACCGGTGATCAGGACTTGGTGGCCCCCGAAGAAGGGGAGGGGTGCCGGACTTTTCGTGGTCGGCGCACGGCTTTGCTCCAGTAATTTTTTCCAACCATCCCAGTTTTTGTCGCGGTCACACACGGCGGACCTTTGTTCGGATGGGGCATAGCCCTCCGGGTTGAGCGACCAGAAAATCGGGATGCCTTTGTCGATGTAACGTTTCAGGCTGTGAGCGTCAATTTGGTCAATATTTACGAACTCGGCCTTGCGGCCATAGTCGTGCAGGACGTCGTCGAGCTGGCTGGCCACATTTCCGCCCGATTCACCACCGCCGAAACCGGCGCCGCCAATCCGGCTCAAGCTGTACATGTCGCCGGGCACGCCCGTGTAGCGCAACACGCGCTCCCACGTGGCCGGGACGCAATAGCCCTTGAGTCCCTGGTCGGCCATCGGCAACTGGGTGATGACCACATCACCGTTGGATCGATGCTCGACCGCATCAGAAAGTTTCGTCGCCATTTCATCGCGGGGGATGCGCTCGGAACGTCCACGGTTCTCAGCGAGGCTGGTCGGGACGATGCGGAGCAGGTTGTATTTGTCTTCCTGTCCGGTGAGCAGGAAGGAAACGCCGTTCCAGTCCCAGCGCAGGACATTCTCGCGCGAAACGGCATTGCTGCCGAAATTCGTTCGCGTTGGCTCGCCGAAAAGCGCGGTCAGGTTCCTGGTCAGCGTTTGCTCCTCGGCACGCCGGTCTTTTTCGAAGGTGGCTTCCAGGGCATCGGCCTGGGCCTGGAGGTCGGCAATCTGCTTGTCGGCGTCCGGTGCCGGTTTGTCCGTCGGATGCTTGAGATGGGTGATCTTCGTCAGGAGGACATCCACTCCCTTGTAGTCGCCATCATTGGTGAAGGCGATCAGCGCGGACGTGGGAATATCGTTGGCATCGGCGTAGAGCGCCACACAATACGCATTGCCGCCAAGAATGGACGCCGGGGCATAGGTCAGGTCGGGACCGAAAAAGTAGCGGCGATAAGCGGTCTCCCATTTCGTTTTGTCCTCGAGTTTCAGCCCCGTTCGTTGGGCGATCAACAGTGCAGGTTCTTTCCAGAAATTTTGCATGGAGAAGAATGGCTTGCCGATGCCCTTATTAATCACTGCAACGGAGTCTTCGGTCACCGCCGAGCTATTGTTGCTTGCGGGTACCGTTTGCACAGGTGCAGACGACGAGGAGGCATTGGTTACTGCTGCAGGGGAGGGAACTGCGACAGTGGCGGTCGATACGACAACAGGTGTTGGAGATGCCGCTGCGGGCGTGCTCGCAACGTAATCGGTTGCAACTTGCGACACCCGAAACCGCGCTCCCTGGTCATCTTGAATAATCACATGCTGTCCATCGCTGCTGACCAGGATGTAACGAGCCCCCACTTTCGCTTCGCTCATCGCACCAATGCTTCCGTCCGCTGTCATCGCCGCGATGGGCGCTCGTTTTAGGATCGTCACCGTAACCGCGGCTGAGTCTGCGGCGGCAACGTGCAAGGCAAGGAATAAGCAAACACCGCCAAGCGCTAAGCATGCTCGGCGGGTCGGATCAGGCGTGGTCATGGAACCTAATTGAGCAAGTTACACAGGAGAGAACGATTTCCCATATTTTTTAGAGCTATTAACAAGGTTTTAATGATCGATTTCCACTAATTCTAGAGATCACGTAATACCTTCTTAAAGCATGTTAACGATAGGATGTTACATCATTATTTTTTTGACGCACAACTGTAACATTTTAAACCTTGTCGGAAGGTTATTCACAAGTTATTCACAAGGGTGGCGGGAGAAGAAACCGCCCTTGCCTTTGAAAAAGATCCTCCTTCTCACGGCCGGATTCGGCGAAGGGGAAGATGTCGCGACCGCGAACGTCCGCGATGCCCTTGAGCATCTGGCTCCCAAGGAAGCCCGCGTCGAGGTCCTTGACCTGCTCGACTCCTGTTACGGTCGTTTTCACGACATGATGCGGCACACGTTTCAGGCCGCGCTTAACCGCGCCCCTCGGCGTTGGTACGGCCTTTATCAGTTACTCGGTACCTCGCAAGTCGTCGAAGGCCAAATCGACGGCCTCGCGCGCTTGCGCGATTCTGTCCGCGATGCCTTGCGCTCCTTCAAGCCGGACGTTGTCGTTTCGACCTGTCCGATCTACTGCTTTTTGATTGGCGAAATCTACCGCGACGGACGCACCCGCGACTTCACCCTCGTCTCCCTCGTCACCGATGCCGTGGTGAAGGATTCGCCCTGGCCCAAGGCCTTCTCAGATTTCTTTGCCGTGACCAACGAAGCAGCGGCCCGCACCTTGGTCGCGGATGGCGTGCCGGAGAAGAAAATCGAGGTCTTCGGTTTCCCGGTGCAGTGGCGGGCATCCGCGGCGAATGGCAAATTTGAAAATGCCCTGCCTGATTTGAGCGCGGGCAAGCGTCCCAGGATTCTTTACGTGATCAACAGCGCCCGCAAGAAAGCACCCAAGGTCATCGATCGCCTGCTGGAGCATGCTGACTGGGACATTACGGTTTGCGTCGGACGCGACACCGATCTCGACGAAATGGCGCGCGAAAAAGCCGCCACCGCGCCGGGCCGCATGGAGGTCATTGGCTACACTCGCCGCATGCCGCAACTTTTGCGCGAGCACCACGCGGTGATCAGCCGCGCCGAGGCGGGCATGGTGCAGGAAGCCATCGCGGCCCGTTGTCCCATGATTGTCCACCGGCTCGGTTCCGGGCAGGAAGAGGGAAATTTTGCCTTGCTGCGCGAGGCCAACGCGGGCGTTCTGGCCGAAAAACCCCGCGAGGTGATCGATTGGCTCGAACGTGCCCTGCGCGACCAGGGGCGCTTGCTTTCCCTCTGGCGCAAAAATCTTGAGCCACTCGGTCGGCCCGACAGTGCTCTTAGCCTGGCCCGGTTTATTCTCGACCAGGCGGCGACCACACCTGTGCCGGTGCCTGATTTGCACGCTTTGCCCTCTCCGGGGAACGACCCGGTCTCCGTGATCCGCAAGCCAACTCTGCTTCGCCATTTGCCGAAGAAGCTGCTCCTTTGCGATCTCCACACTCACACGACGTGGTCGGACGGCAAGCTGAGCGTGCCAGAGATCGTCGACTTCTACGGGCAACGCGGCTTCGATGCGCTTTGCATCACTGACCATCTTTGCGATCCGCAACGCCTGCTCGGTAAATTGGTCAACCTCACCGGGCTGGTCATTCCCCCAGACGAAATCGAGCATTACTTTGAGGAGATCGAGCGTGAAAAGAAACGCGCTTGGGCCAAGTACGATCTTCTTTTGATGACCGGTGTCGAGTTCAACAAGGACGGTCTTACGCCAAAGACCTCCGCCCATCTGCTGGGCGTCGATCTCAAGGAGCCGATCAACCCATCTCTCGGAATCAAGGAGACCATCGCGGAAATTCACGCGCAGGGCGCGCTGGCCATCGCCTCCCACCCGCACGAGATCAAGAGCGAGTGGGGCAAGAACACGCTCTACTTCTGGGAACATATCGAGCAGTACGCGCCCCTGCTCGATGCCTGGGAAGTGGCCAACCGCGACGATATCTTCAACCCGGTCGGTCTCAAGAAGCTCCCCTTCATCGCCAGCAGCGATTTCCACAAACCGAAGCACATCCACTCATGGAAAACGGTGCTCTATTGCGAAAAGGAAGCCGAGGCCATCAAGCATTGCATCCGCGTGAACCGCGATGTTTCCCTTACGCTCTACCGCGACCATCGCTTCGGTCTGGAGGAAAGCCATCTCCACTTGCCCGCACTCGAGAATACGACCGAATTGGTCGAATTCGGGCAGCCCAAACTGGCCGCCAAGCACGGGTAGGTCTTTAGTTCCTGCTCCAATCCAACATCCGCTGCAACGGGACCAGCGCCTTTTCCCGCAGTTCAACCGGCATGATCAACTCCGGCTTCTCATCGCGCAATGCCTCGTAGACTTTCTCCAGCGTGTTCATCTTCATGAAGCGGCAGTCCGCGCAGGCGCACTTGTCGGTCGGGCCGGGGATGAAGACCTTGTCCGGCATTTCCTTCCGCAGACGATGCAGCATGCCCGACTCCGTCGCGATGATGAACTCATGCGCGGGATTTTCCCGGCAATAGCTTACCATCTTCTCCGTGGAACAGACTTCATCGGCTAGCATGCGCACGGGTCGGGTGCATTCGGGATGCGCGACCAGCGGCGCGTTTGGGTGCTCGTGGCGGATCTTCGTGATGCTCTCGTGCGTGAACTCAATGTGGATGTAACAGTTGCCCTGCCAGAGCCGCATCTTGCGCCCGGTCTTTTCCATCACCCACTCGCCCAGGTTCTGGTCCGGCACGAAAAGGATTTCGCGGTCCTTCGGCACATGCTGCACCATCCGCTCGGCGTTGCCTGAGGTGCAGATGACATCGCTCAAAGCCTTCACCTCCGCCGTGCAGTTGATGTACGCCACCACATAGATTCCCGGATGCCGTTCCTTGTACGCCGCCAGTTCCGCCGCGTCGCACGACTCCGCCAGCGAGCACCCCGCATCCATGTCCGGCAGCAGCACCTTCTTGGCGGGATTCACAATTTTCGCCGTCTCCGCCATGAAGTGGACGCCGCAGAAGAGAATGATATCGGCATTGGACGCCTGCGCCTGATAGGAAAGCCCGAGCGAATCGCCCACATAATCGGCGACCTCCTGGATTTCCTTCACTTGATAATTGTGCGCCAGAATCACGGCGTTCTTTTTCTTTTTCAGGGCCAGGATTTCCTGCTGCAGGGGACTCATATCCCTACCTTAGCGCAAGGGAGCGGACCGGTCTACGATCAACCTTTGTGGACCCTGACCTGAAAATCCTGCTTTGCCCGGAGCCCGGTTTCCCCTAGGGTGTACCTCTTTCCTCTCGCCCTCGCGGCGGGATACTTTTGGACGGGTCGCATAGTGGTTTAGTGCGGTCGCCTGGAAAGCGGCTGTGGGGTTAAACCCACCGAGGGTTCGAATCCCTCCCCGTCCGCCATCTCTTGCCTAAGAGGTTGGTCTTGAGGTAAGTCTCTGGAAACCAATGCATCGAGGTTCCGCAATGACACACATTATTGTCACACAAACGCGCCCGATCCCGATGCCTCGCCAATCTGGTTTACTTGAACGCAAAGGCCGATTTTACCTCAACATGCGGGTGCCGAAAGACCTGCGGTCCCTCTACGGGAAAAAAGAAATCATCCGAAAGTCACTGGATACTTCCGACCGTGGCGAGGCGATCAGCCGGGTGAGGTTCGAGGCATTCAAGCTTGATTCCGAGTTTGAAGCGAAGCGGAGAGAGTTAAAAAATGCTCAACCTCCTCCTGCCGTTCTCACCATCGACGACAGGGAGGCTCATGCTCTGGTGTGCCGCTGGTTCATTAAGCAAGAAAAGCTCTCTCAGGATTGGTGGGAAAAGGAAGGAAGCAAGTTTGAAGAGACAGACACTGAGGAGACTTTGGAAAATCTCAGAACAGATGAGGTGGTTTACAGCGGCGGCAATAAACATTATCGGGCAGCGGACGGAAGCGGGGATTTAGATTCGTTTCTTAAATCTGTTGGGATGGACTGTCCGAAAGGTTCTCCTGCTTATGGAAAACTCACCTCCCTATTCACCAAGGCCCGCTTGGAAAATGTGCGGCGCACGATGGCCCGAGTCACTCACCAGACGGTTTCCTCTCGGGAGCCGTTGTTCCGCGACGTGTTTGCTCATACTGAGGTGCGTCCGGTACCGCAGACGGTCACAGTCGGAAAAATGGTCGAACGCTTTCTCAAAGCTTTGACTGATGCCAAGCGCACAGGGAAAACGCTGCACACATACGCGGTTCCCTGTCGCCTCTTGAAGGAGGAACTTGGAGAAAAAACGCCAGTGGCAAGCATTACGAAAGAACGGATGGAGGAACTTTTTGGGCTGCTCCGCAAAGCCCCTTCAAACGTCACCAAGCGTTATCGCGGTCTGAGTTTGAAACAGGCCATCGCCATGGCCGATAAAAAGGGAGACTCAAATCGGTTGGCAGCCAAAACATTGGAAAACTACTACATCAACATAGGTGCCATTTTTAACTTTGCGGTCGAAGAGGAGTTGATCTCCAAGAACCCGGCGAAAGGCCGATTGATGAGGGCATCATTTGTGGGCGATGACTCACCTAAGCCTAAAGCACTTTTTACAATCGAGGAATTAAACCGGCTTTTCCGCGATCCTCTATTCACCCATAACGGGGACAAATTGAAACGCCGCCGTAAGCCCGAAAACAAGATTTTGAATCAGGGTCGGGCATGGCTGCCACTTCTCTCCCTATTTCACGGTTTCCGATGCAATGAGGTTGCCCAGCTTTATACCGAAGATGTGAAGACCGAAGGCGGTATCTCGTTCATCGAAATTCGGGAGGAAAGGGAAGATGGCTCAAAATCCGATAAGCGGATCAAGACGAAACAGAGCAAGCGGCGCGTCCCCATTCACGCTGAAGTTCTGAAAATAGGTTTTCTTGATTTTGTTAAACAGCGGAGAACAGCTCCGTCCAATCCGAGGCTTTTCCCAGACCTGTCTCGCAGCGCAACGGGTTATTTTAGCGATCCTTTTGGCAAATGGTTTGCTCGATTTATTGACAAGGCGGTAGGAGAGCAGTGTAAAGGGACATTTCACTCGTTTCGACACCAGTTCCGCGATGCGATGAGAGAGGCTAAGGTGCCAACGGAAATTGCTGAGAGGCTTTGTGGCTGGGAACTGGTGAAGCACAGCGCAGAGCGCGAATACGGAAGGGGGCCGAGCCTAAAACTCCTGCGCCAGCAAATGCAGAAGGTAAAATACCCGAAACTCAATTTAGAGCATCTGTATGTCAAGTAGGAGAGGTCGGGGACGGTTTCTGCGCGCGAATGTTCCGGGTAAAGCGCAGCCACTGCTCGTCTTTTCCTCTCTTAATCTGTTTATAAAAAACTTGGTAGGCTAAATGGTTTTGATTGCACCAATTTTGCAATTGATCCCAAAAGGATGGACGACCCGCTTCTTCGCGAAAATTCATGTTGAGCAGAAAGGCGATATGAAGCTCGTAACTACCTTTCGCAATGACGCCTTCGGTAATATCGTCAAGGGTCATTTCGTATGCGCCGCCGACTGTCCGCTTTTCGTACCAGACGTTGTTGCAGGATTTGCAACGATACATTTTGCGGTCATCGACCGTTTTAATCTCAACTTCTCTACTTGTGCATTTGCGGCATCCTATGGATTGATCTTCGGTTAAATGGAGGGCATTTAAGGCTTCGACAAGGCGATCCCAGGTTCCATCTCGAATATCGCTTTTGGCGTCTTCAAAGAGGATTTCAATCGCATCACAGCCCTTGGTGTTCCGCAGGTCAAATGCGGTAGGTAGGGTGACGGAATGACTGTAGCCATTTGCAGGCTGGCCATTAAGAAAGGCTTTGACGGTAAAAGTCCAACCGTCGGACTGTAGCCGAAGTTCGTAGGTTTTTCCGTCATGAATGAACGACTGTGTGGTGTGTTGGGCAGTCATAATGTTGATGGGTGCTTATACCACCATTTGCCAAATGGCAACTCATCATCACGAGTAAGAGTTGATAGCTCCAAATCTTTAAGGCTTCGTTTGTGGATTGTCAGTGGGTGGCGATGACAAGCCCGGCAACATGATAATCGCGGATGGGGGCTTTGCTTGGGGGTTGTCAGGGGATGATGACGACTGGGCCATTTTATCTCCAATCTTGATATTGATTACCCCTGCATCGTAGTTATCGGGAACCCATTTCGGTTCTTTTCCTGAGTATTCCTTGAGTAGCTTTCGGAGCGACAATGCGGCTGGATCATCCGGCCTGCTCGCTATTGTCAATCCCGGCACAATACCGTCCATTGGTTCGTACCCGGCCATATTCCAATCCAAGTCTTTCCCCACCTTTTTAAGACTCTTGTAAAATCCCCTAGCGTCAGTATCGGATGCAAACCATTGGACGGAAACTCTTTTAGGGCCGAACGATTTTAGGGCGACAATCCACTGGGCTATTTGCGCGTCAGTAAGAGGTGGCCATGCGTCAGGATCAGATATTGCGCCTTTGTTGTACGCCTCCAGAGAATTTATTTGGTTCTGCCTGACTTCATTGGAATTGGTCAGCTTTGCAATCTGCCCTTGGGCGGAGGTAAGTTGCTTTTCAATTTCCGCGCTCTTATTCACAAGGGCTAGTCGAGTTGTCTCAGACTTTTGGTATTGCCAGTAAGGAGCAAGAAAAAGAGTGCTCACCAAAAAACAACCTAGGAAAATCGCGCAAAGCCTCCATCTATCTGACAAGGCTGGGTGGCTTAAAAGATTTCTCAGCCCCGTGGGGCCGCGATCCTTGATGTAATCGTAGACGATTGCTCCGATGGCCGCAATCGCGAGGTCTACGCCTCCTATGATGCCCCAAGAGGATTCGATTGATTCCAGTAGGGACTCCCACCAGAACAGCAAAAAACTACTCATAATTTGATACCCTGAACTAACCGATCTCTTGCGTCACGCGCACAATCCTGACTTCCTTCTTAAAGTGTATCCAAAAAATGGTTGCCCGATTTTTCGCCTCTTTCCCGAATTGTCAGTGAGGGCAGTAAAATTTTTTAACTGTATCCAGAAAAAGAGTAGTATATTTGGATACACTCTGATATAGTTGTTCATGAAAGATACGAAAATTCCGGTGGCGATCCTTGTCAGGGTTTCCACCCACAAACAGGAAACCAATCGGCAGATTTCCGAACTGGAAACTTATGCCGCCTCAAAGGGCTACGAGGTAGTCGCCGTCGAAAAGGAAACGATCTCGGGCCGAGCCGATGATTGCGAACGCGAGGGATTACGGAAGGTGGAGGAACTTGCGCGAACTGGTCGAATTAAGAAAGTGCTGGTTCACGAGATTTCTCGGCTAGCTCGAAAAAATAGCGTGGTTCACAAGTTTGTGGAGACGCTGGAGGAGTATGGAGTGTCGCTTTATTGGCACTCTCAGAATATTGAAACATTGTTGCAAAACGGGAAACGCAACCCGGCGGCTGGCATCATGCTGGCCCTCTTGGCAGAAATCGCCCGCAGTGAAGTCGAGACACTTCGTGAGCGGATTAAATCAGGATTAGCGGCGGCGTTGCGTAAGGGAAAAAAGTTGGGACGTCGCGCAGGTACCAAAGATAGTCGTGCAGAGATGTTGGAAAAACATAAGGACATCGTGCGACTTCTACGAGCGGGGCAGTCGATTCGGAATGCGGCTAAAATCTCAGGAAAAGGAGTATCGACAGTCTGGCGCGTAAAGGAGGTAATGTCATGAGTTGGCACTTCTTGAGTTACGGCTCGATCACAACTGTTGCGGACGAGTTGATCGGAATCTTGTCCAAAGCCTGTGAGCGAATAGTGACCGTGGGTGAGTTGCCGGGAAAGTCCCCAGTGGTCAGGGAAATCAGATTATTGGCGGTCCCGAAAGCCGACCGGCTCGCCGAAAAATTGCAACTGTTGCAAAATCGAGGGGCTGTAATCCATGTCGGGAGGGATCATTACCAGTTCCTCTATAAGGGCGACGCTTATCCCTTTAAGCTGATGGTTTCGACGGGCGAAGCGTGGATTGCGAGCTTGTTGCAGGCGTCCTCGGGCCGGGATTTGTACATCACCATTGCCACCGCCGCCAAAAACATGGGTATGAAATGGGTGCCTGCGCGAGGCGGCTTTGAGGATTTGAAGACCGGCAAGGTACGGATCGTGGCCCGCGAAGAAGAGGTTTTCGAGATTGCAAAACTGCCTTACATCCCGCCCGAGAAGAGAAATCGGTGGCCCGTGTTCGAGTTAAAGGAATCGGGAATGCCTCCTATCCTGACCAAGGAGCAAATGAGGGCATGGGCTGAATCTGTCGCTTGGACGGACACGACATGCGGCGGGGAACTCCATCAATACACTTTCCGCAAAGCAGGAGAGGATCGGGCCTTCGTTCATGTCGCAGAATGCACCAGGGTGTTGGGATATGACGGAACGTACCTGCGTAAGAAATGGCGGTATCTCGACTTGGATGGCCTCTGCTATTTCACGTGCGGCACGACGATTGAGACGACATCCCTGATAAACCGGAAGAGATTGCAGCAACCCGAAACACCGTGGGCGAAAAATCGGGTGCCGTGGACTCCCTTCGACCAGCAAAAACAAAGCCCAAGTGATTTACGAAACGATCAGGCCAAAAGGCAACTGATGCTCTGGGATGAAGCAGGAAAGGAATGACGCCATGATTACATCGCCTCCCTACAAGAAAGCAGTTGGCCGGAAGTGTAAGCGGCTCGAACCCGAGAGGGTGACTAGATTGCGGGATGCCTTTGTTGCCGGGAACACGATCCGAACCGCCTGTGCGATGGCGGGTATCAGCGACAAATCTTTTTACCGCTGGCTTAAGGAGGCGGAGCACGCACCAGAGGGGCACGAATTAAGAGAATTTCGAGACACAGTAAAAAGAGCGAAAGCAGTTGCGGAACATCGCAATGTCATGGCGATTCAGAAAGCCGCGCAAAAGGATTGGCGGGCAGCGGCTTGGTTCCTTGAGCGCACGAGGCCGAAAGATTGGGGGAAGGTAAAGGCTACAGTCCTTCGAGTAGGTGAATCCATTGGGTCTTGAGCACTTTACGAAGTCGAACAAGTAGTCCCAGCGAGGGGGCATGAATTCCTTTTTCAAGCTTTTGGACGTAGCGCGTACTGACATCCAATTTCTCGGCAAGTACGTCTTGGCTCAAGCCGGACGCCTTGCGGAGAAACGCGATATTTTTACCAAGCAGCGCAGCTTCGCGCGGAGTAAATCGTTGTACTGCCACCCATAATTGAATAGGGACAAGAGGTTGGTTGCGACACGCCGTTAGACGGCGTTTGCGCTTGCTCTCAAAAAAGGAAAGAGCTAACCCAGTGAGAGAAATAGTACTTCGGTCGCATCCTTACGGATCTCCAACTCGGATAATACATTTTATGAATAGAGGGCTCATACCGTGCAAGGGTTGCGGAAATCCAGTCAGTAAAAGTGCCAAAGCTTGCCCGTCTTGCGGAGCACCGGTTAAGCGGGGCATCGGATGCGGGGGCCTCATCGTTCTCCTTATCCTAGCGGGAGGCATTGTGTCGCTAGTATCAACCGGGGGCGGTGGGCAGCCAAGCCAGTCCGCAGCCAGCACTCCAATTCCATCGCCCTCAGCCGCGACTAGTTCTTCTGGAACTGATAAAGCAGAGACTATTCGCCCCTTTGTTGAAAAGGAGGATGTCCATGGGAACTGGACAACAACGGACGGCAAAAGTTACTACGTCAGCCGAATATGGCGCATCGAACCCGATTCGGTAACGATTGTGGATAATTTGGGGGCAGAAGTGAGAATCAATTTGGCAATGCTTCCGTCCGATCTCCAACAAAGATTCAATTATGATCCTGACAAGGCGCAGGCGGCGATTGATAACCGAAAGGCACAGGCTCAGGTCCAGCGGGAAGCGCAGTTCGTGAATCAAGTGAAGAAGTCCCAAGTTAGGGTAGGCGGTAGGATCGTGCAGATAATCGCGTCTGATTCCGCCGTCCTCCTCGCTACTGAGGGTGGTAAAATGATTTACGTGTCGGGTGTGAATGCGGGTAATCATGTCGATGGAGACAATGTATCTGTGATGGCGGTTCCAAATGGGCCGACGACGTACACGACCGTTCTCGGCGCACAAGCCACAGTTGAATCCTATTACGTGCTACCGAAGGATTGACGCAGTTAGTGATCGTCGCCAAGGAGCCTGCCAATCGCTCCAGAATCCCCTACAGCGCGCTTTGAGGCTCAAGGTGGGGAGAGTGTAGGGTGGCGGGTAGCCGAACGCGCTGAGAGGATCGAATGTGGGAGTTTCGGGAGCCAGAAAAGGAGGGGCCTTCCTTATTGGCCTCAACTGCGTATGTAAGGCTGCCAGTAGCTATGCCGTACGCAGTCTGCGTCTTGATGCCAGTAAAAATCCCAATCCACCTTGCCGCATGGATGAAAGAGCTTCACGGTAGGGAGGTGTGACTGAATACCTCCCATGCGAATTTTGAAAGACACCCTTCCTAAGGAGACAACGAAGAGCATTTCCGAAAACGCATGTTATCGCGTTACCCTTCTCCACGATGATCGAATTATTGTTTACTAGGATATCAAGCAAGCCATGTGCAGCCTCGATGCTTCCACACGCCTCCTGAACTTTAAGCATTAAATCCAAAGCGGCAAATTGATGCTCAGGAGTACCGGCGTTGCGTCGAAAGTGTCTCAGGACTTCGTTGACTCTTTGCGCTGCGATACTGGCGAGAGATTGTAAAAGAGGGAACACGCCTTGAATGTTTCCAAAGGTATGTCGGTCGCCGGGAATCCGAAAGCCGCGATCTCCCGACAGGTGGTGGAAAACTTCAAAGCGAATCCGATGATTGGTTTTTGCGTAAATTTTCAAAATTTCACCAGCCCGCGTTTGTAACCTCAGACAGCGCGAGTTTTCCATTTCCTCTACTGTAACCGTGCAGGGATAGTCTCTCGTCCGAACAGGACGGCGCGAGAATGTCCGCAACATTGGTTCGAGGGCCAATACAGTCCCGAGAGGGGTTAGGCTCGCGAACTCCCAATAGGTTTCCACTTGATGCAGATTGTATTTCCACGGCCCAACGAGTTGTGACGTATCCACCATTCCGGCAGCCCTATTCAAATCCGATACCACGGCTTCAGTGCTTGCCCTGATAAATTTTCTCACTTGCCCCGGCCATGCGGCGTCAGATGCGACGTGCTGCAAATGGCTACCCAAAATCCAGTTGTCTCCTCCGCATAACGGAAATTCTTCTTCGTCCCTTTGGCTGATCGTTCTCTTAAACAAACTCACCTCGAAAGACGGTGGCGCCCGAAAGGGATGAATGATCGGTGGCAGCTTTTGATGCCTAAGAAATCTCGTCGGATTTAGTGACGTTTGCACCTTCATGCGCCAAGCATTTTCTTGGAATCGTCGAAGTTCGAGATTCCCGCTCAGTAATGGAGCAGGAAATTCTTGGCTCCCTACGGTGAGTTTGTTCCTCCGAATAGCTTGTGTTAGAAATGATGGCCTCACATCTGGACGACCGAAAAAAAATCCGTGTGGACCGAGGTCTGGGCCGTCTCGCTGGTCTTCCGGCGGAGAGCCGAGTAGGTGAAGGAATCTCTCTGCTTCAACAGCATCGCCGAAGAAAACACCGTCCTCTATCCCGATTTCCATCTTGTCCTGTTTCGCGTTTTCGGGTGAAACGGTGAGGCCATAGCTGAAAACGGGAAGCGACATCGAAATTGTTTTCTACACTGCCACAATTTGTTGACAATGAATCAGTGGGGTGTCACACAAGATGGATAAACAAATCACACATTGCGGATTTGCGATGGTTGATTTTCAGTGACTTACAGAGGATGGGATGTAATCCCTCCCCGTCCGCCCCAGCGGACGCCTGCCGCGAAGCGGCAAATCTCCCCTGATTCGAACCGCAGGTCGGTCGCGTCGCGGCAGCGACATTTACCCTAGGCATAGCCCAATTCCCGACAGTCTCACTACAGGCGGGGCAATCCCTCCCGTCCACCTCTCTTGCCGGGAAGGTCGATGTTGAGGTATGTCTCTGGAAACCCATGCTGCGTGTCATGTCCTTTAACGTGCGTTGTTCTCATGCGAACGATGGTGATAATTCGTGGCCCTGGCGACGGGAATTGCTGATCGAAACGATTCGAGAAATTGACCCGGATCTGCTGGGAATGCAGGAGGTTTGCCCTGACCAGGCGGCCTGCCTCCGGGTAGAGCTTTCTGATTATGAAATGGTGGGAGGCGGTCGTGATGATGGCCGCAACGAGGGTGAAGCAAGCCCGGTCCTTTTCCGCAGGGAGCGTTTTGCTTTGCTCGACTCAGGGCAATTTTGGTTAAGCGAAACACCGGAGGTCGTCAGCTCCATGGGTTGGGATGCGGCATTCCCGAGAATTTGTACCTTTGCGAGATTATGCGATAAAATGATGGACCAGGTGGTGGTTTATCTGAATACACACTGGGATCACAAGGGAGAGGTCGCTCGTCATGAATCGGCAAAGTTGATGAGCGCCAAAGCAGGAGAACTCGCTGGAAATGATTGGGTAATCATCACAGGCGATTTCAACCTTTACGAGGATTCCGAGGCTTATCGCACATTGATTGGCACGAATACGACAAACGTTCGACTAGCGGATGGTTATCGGAAAATTTATCCCAAGAGGGAAAACAACGAGGCGAGTTTTCACGGATTCAAAGGCACGGTCGAGGGCTCCCGGATCGATTGGATTCTCCACTCGGAACGATTTGTCGTGAAGTCGGCAGAAATTGTTCGGACTTCAATGGGGGGACGATATCCATCAGACCATTATCCAGTAACATCCGCACTAAGTTACGGTTAGAGGCGGAAGGACTGTAAAGTTATGTGCGCCTTGACCCAGAAGTCGGTTTGGTGCGTTGCATTGAGTTTCTGCCACTTAAGGTAACTGAACCTGACGACCGTTTTCCTGAGCTCCTCTTTATGATTCCCTGTCACTTCTTCTGCCTATCCTCCGTCAGCGCAATTGTTCTGGCATCGTTCGCCAATCTCCACGCGGACGATGTCAAGGTCGTCAAGGATGTCGCGTATCTCGGCGCTGACCGCACAGAGAAACTCGACGTCTATCTTCCCCCGGACAAGTTTGTGCGTCCATTGCCCGCGCTCCTCTGGATTCACGGCGGTGCCTGGGTCCATGGCGAAAAGAGTGGAAAACGCGAGCAGAACATTGGCGAGAATCTGGCGAAGCACGGCTACGTTGTGATCTCGATCGACTACAAACTGGGAAAGAATTCGCCGGGAATCCCGCCCGATCCTCCCGTCAATCAGGACCCGCCGCCGCCAGCCCCGCTGACCGTCGCATCGCCGCAGGCGGACATTCCCTGGCCGCAGAATATTGCCGATTGCAAATCAGCCTTACGGTATGTTCGCAAGGAAGCGGCCCAGTATGGAATTGATCCCAATCGCATTGCCGTGGGAGGCGGTTCGGCTGGCGGGCACCTCTGTCTCATTCTCGGGCTTAGCGGAAATTCGCCGGAGATGAACAAGTTGGGACTTTATCCCGAGCAGAGCAGCAAAGTCTCGTGCATCATCGACTTCTATGGCGCCACGGAATTCGTCATTCCCCGGCGCATCGATATCGTTTCGGGTGCGACACCGGAGGAGACGGGCCGGAATATCAAGGCAGCAACGCCGGCGACCTATCTCGCCAAGGATTCCCCACCTGTCCTTGTCGTCCACGGCGACGCCGACCAGACCGTCTCGATCGAAGCATCAAAACGCCTGGTCGAGGCCATGGACAAAATGGGCATTCCGCACCAATTTATCATCGTTCCTGGCGCCCCCCATGCCTTTGATTTGCAACCCAAGCAAATGGACCTTCGCCCCGCGGTGCTTGAATTCCTCGCCAAGTACCTCGGCAAGCCGCAGGAAAAAAGCGGATAGACCTAACCGGCGACTTTTGCTTCGCGATATTTTGCCAGCAGTCCAATCAGGCGCAGGCCCTTCCATGCCCGCGGAACGTAACGCCGGGGCGAATACAAGCACCGGAAAAACCAACCCAGCATCCAGCGGTCTGCCCAGACGGGGATGTTGGCCTGCAGGCCGGTGATAAAAGCGATGGCCGCACCCACGCAAATGATCGAGGGCCGGTATGAGAGATTTTTTCTCAGGTAAAAACCGAGTCGCTCCTGGACGCCACCGCCAATATTGACGATGACATAGCGCGGACGACGGGCCTCGATAAACCGCAGTAATTCCGGATCGGTGAGGGGCCCCTTGGTATAAACCGGTGCGATAAAACAATCATCTTTCGTCACCGCATAGTTGTTTCGGGCCAGCCACTCCACGTTGACTTCCATCTCGCGGGCCGTCGGCATGATCCAGACCGAGCTTCCCGGTCTCCGCAACTCGTCGGTCGCCAAAAGTCCGCGGAGGAGTTTCAGGCCTGAAATGCGAATCAGGCTTCGCCCGGTCAGGGCGCGCCAGAGAAGAACCATGAAGCCGCTGTCTGTGATGGCGAAATCGCTCTGTTCCAGAGCCTCGCGGTAATCCTTGTCCGTGGGAAGGTCCACCAGCGCCGGTGCTGCCGGCACCACGACGAAATGGCCCTCCCGGCAGAGGTCAAGCAGTCCGGGAAGATCTCCCACGTAGAACTTGATGCCGAGGATTTGCTGAAAAGGAGCCGACGTCGCCATGGTCAATTCTTTCCTGCCTCACGAATGCGGTCAAGGCTGTCGCGGGAAGTGTCCAGGATCATGTCCGCAAGGCGGAACGCGGCCACTGTGTGCGCAAAAAGCCATCGGAGGAAATATACGAGGAGATCGACCGGGACAGGGTCTGTCCGGGGACCCAGAGTCCGCTGACCTGCCAGCACATGGGGTTGCCCACGAGTCCGAGTTCGCCACTCTCCAGGAGATTGGAAACCATTTCCACCGCCCGGCGCCCCGTGGTGAAGTTGTCCCGTCGCAGCCCCGAAAACTGGTAAGACCTGTGCAGGCCGGGCGGATCGTCTTCGCGTACGTCTGTGCGAAAAATAGAGACATCGTCTGGAATGCGCAGGCCAAGTTTTTGCAGCCACACGCAGATTTCCATGATGCGATGACCGATCAATACGTCCGGTTTGTAACGGCGCATCCACCGGCGAAAGTTCTTCTCATTCCAGCCTCCCTCCATCGCCAGGATGGGAACGCGCTGTCCCGGGGGAAGCTTTTGTTGCATGAGGAGAAAGACGGCATAGTAAACGCCGTATTGGTGCTGGTTTTGCATCGGTTCGATGGCCATGCCGATCCGCCGGTAGCCGACTTTTTTCAGGACATGGATGCTCTCCAGTATCTTCGGATATTCCGCGGACTCGACCCGGTGAAGGTTGAGCGGGTTCCAAAGAGTGCGCCCGATTTCAACCGCGGCGAAATGCTCCCAGTCGAACCTGAGCCGCGGTTGCCGATGTTCGAGACGGGGCATGATGATTAATCCCCGAATGCCACGGTTTCGCAGGATCGCGCTCCAGCGCCGGTGCTGGGACGGATTTCCCGACAACACAAAGGCCTCCAGTTTATAGGCGAGGCTCGCCGCCCGTTGTTCAGCGCCTGCGTAGAGGGCCGTCTGAAAGTCAGGGCAGTCGTTCATGGGATATTCGATGATGAAGCCCAGGGTTTCGCGGTACCGCGAAGTCTTCGGTTGCCGGGCGAGGGAGAGGGCTTGCGCCAGGAGCGGGTGGACCTGGTACCCGGCTTTTTTCGCCGCCTTGCGAATGACTTCGCGGACTTTGGATGAGATCCTGCCCGATCCCCGCAGGGCACGCGAGACGGTTGAAGGGCTGTACCCCGTTTCTTGGGCGATGGCGCGAATGGAGGAAATCATGGCCTCAGTCTAAGTGATGGGATCGCTCTTTTCCAAGGTTCTATGAGCAACAGTTGCGCTGCCTCCTTCCGTGTCAACAGATACGATCGTATGGCTTCCGTCTTTGCAGAATGCGACGCAGGTTTCGATCTCTCCGCCGCGAGGTCCGGGTTCCCGCTGATTTTGGCCGTGGCCGTCATTGCGGTCGGCTTGATCTGCATTACCATGTGACATGCCATGGCAGGTGGAAATGCGCGACGGAAGTGTCTACCTGCCGCAGATTGATCTTTGGTGTGATGCGCGAAAACCAGCCCCTCTTTCCTTTGTCTCGCACGCCCATTTTGATCACCTCGCCAAACACCAGCGCATCATCGCCTCAGAGGCCACCCAGCGGCTGATGTCTCAGCGTCTGCCCGGTAAGCGCGAGGAAACCATCTTGTCCTTCAGCGAGCCTTACGCACTCAGTTCCGGAACCGAGCTGAGTCTTCATCCTGCGGGCCATATCCTTGGCTCGGCCATGCTTTATCTGCAACGAGACGGAGAATCCTTTCTCTACACCGGCGACTTCAAACTTCAGGCCGGACTCTCGGCGGAACCGTGCCGCCCTCCCAAGGCTGATGTGGTTGTGATGGAAACGACTTTCGGGCATCCCCGTTACGTTTTTCCGCCTGCGGAGAAAATCCGCGCCGACATCGTTCATTTTTGCCGCTCAACTCTTGCCGAGGGGGCCATTCCGGTGCTTTTCGGTTATTCCCTGGGCAAAGGACAGGAATTGTTGGCCAATTTGGCAGAGTCCTCTCTCCCCGTCATGCTCCATCCGCAGACGCAGAAGATGACACGCCTCTATGAAGAGCTCGGTCAGGTCTTTCCTGCTTATCGGGCCTTTGCGCCGAGTGAGATGGCGGGGCATGTCGTGATCTGCCCTCCCCAGGCCCGGCAATCCGATTGGCTGGGTAAAATCGAGCCTCGCCGCACGGCCATGATTTCTGGCTGGGCCCTCGATTCCGGCGCCATCTACCGCTACGGATGCGACGCCGTTTTTCCCCTGAGCGATCACGCGGACTACAATGAACTTCTCCAGTTCGTCGAACTGGTGCAGCCCAAACAGGTCTTCACCATCCACGGGTTCGTTCAGGAGTTCGCTTGCACCCTTCGTGAACGCGGAATTGAGGCCTGGGCCCTGGGGCAGTTGAATCAGCTCGAAATGTCTCTGGGCTAAAAATCGACACACATTTGTCACCTGTTCGTAACATTACCCGGTGACGTCCTCGTCATCTTTTGCTAGCTGTGTGCAATGACGACGACTTGGAAACGAATCCTTGGCAGAGATGAAAAATTTTTCGACTTGCTGGAGGCCAGCGCCGATGAGGCCAACTCCGCTGCCGAACAGCTCCGTGAATTCCTCCAGAAAGTCCAGGTAGTCCTTTCCGATGACAGTCTCACGGAATTGATCTTCAGTCGCCACAAGGACAAGGAAATCACCAAACAAATCACCGAGGAGCTCTGCAAGACCTTTGTCACGCCCCTCGAGCGCGAGGATATCGAGGCCCTGTCCAACTCGCTCTACAAAATTCCCAAGACCGTCCAAAAAATCGGCGAGCGGCTTCTCATTTGCCCGCGAGACATCGTCAAGGACGAGTCGCTGCATAATCAGGTGCGGTTTCTCGGGCAGGCATCCGGGATCGTCGTCAAGATGGTCAAGCTTCTGCGTTCAGGACCATCGCTCAACGCCGTGGTCGACATGAATACCCGGCTGCAAATGATCGAAGGCGAGGCCGACCGGTTGGTCACCCGCATGCTTCGCGACCTCTACCAGGGCACCCGGGAGGCCAAGGACGTCATCATTCTCAAGGACGTTTTCGAATTGTTGGAGCGCGCCATCGACCGCTGCCGCGACGCCGGCAATACCGTTTTCCAGATCGTCTTGAAGAGCTCCTGATCCAACGCCCATGCTCCTTCTTGCAGCGGTCCTCCTCGCGGCCATCGTATTCGAGTACATCAACGGCTTTCATGATGCCGCCAACGCGATTGCCACGGTTGTGTCCACCAAGGTGCTCACGCCGCGCCAGGCCATTCTGCTGGCCGCTATTGGCAACTTGATTGGCGCCCTGATGGGTACCGCGGTCGCCACCACCATCGGTGTCGGGTTGGTCGATCCCAATGTCGTCACCACCCTGACAGTACTCAATGCCCTGCTGGCGGCGATCATCTGGGGGCTGCTCACTTGGTGGCTGGGACTCCCCTCCAGTTCCAGCCATGCCTTGATCGGTGGGCTTTGCGGCGCGGCCCTTTCGGCGTCGCATCTCAACTGGACGGTCCTCAAATGGAGCACCGTCAATTCCTCCGGCCACACCCAGGGACTTTGGCCCAAGGTCATCGTGCCGATGATTTCCTCTCCCCTCCTGGGTTTTGCCTTTGGCCTCTGTTTCATGTTCTTGATCATGGTCGCCTTTTTTTGGATCACGCCCCACATGGCCAAGCTGACTTTCGGCCGCTTGCAACTCGTCAGCGCCTCATTGATGGCGATCAGTCACGGCTCGAACGATGCGCAAAAGACCATGGGTATTATCGCTCTGGCTCTCTTCAGCGCCACCACCGCCGGGACCTTGGACCATCTTCCGTCTTGGCTCTCCTTTCTCCGCACGCCAACCTTTCACATTGAGACGTGGGTGGTCTTCCTCTGTGCTTTCACGATGGCTGCCGGTACTTCCATAGGCGGGTGGCGCATCATCCGGACCATGGGGCACAGCATCGTGCGGCTTCAGCCCGTGCACGGCTTTGCCGCGCAGACATCCGCGGCGGCGGTCATTCAATTGGCGAGCTACTTTGGCATTCCCGTTTCCACCACCCACGTCGTTGCGACTTCCATCATGGGAGTCGGTGCGACCAAGCGGCTCAGCGCGGTCAAATGGGGTATCGTCAACCGGATCGTCTGGGCGTGGATTCTCACGATCCCTATCACTGCTGTCCTCGCCTATTTAATCGACACGGTCGTTCGGCATTTGGGTTGAACACGGTCTTGGTTTAAGACCGCGCCACCAGGAATCCATAAGCTCCCAGCTTTACCCGGTTTGGTAGGGCTTGTCCCGTCACGGCGTCGACCCAACCAGACTCCGAAACCGGAATGGTGACCTCTTGCGGATTGAAGTTCATGACAAAAACAAACGTTGTTTGATCAATGACACGCTTTTGCGCATTCACGCCGATGGGGAGAGGAGCCGGCCACGCACTTTCGAGGCCCGCTTTCTCCGCGACCGCTCCGATGAAAGCATCGGTAAATTCCTTGCCAGTACGGAAAGCGACGTAGTAGGAGCGGCCCTTGTCTAGCTCATTGACCGTCAGGCACGGTTCCCCGGCATAAAATTCCGAAGCATAACAGGCGAGGGGACGCGCCGTCTCGAGTACCACGCGTTCGCAAAGGTCCCGGGCTTCTCCCGCGGGTGCCAGGCTTCCGGATAAAGGCTCGATCTTTACTTTCTCCTCGTCGTAAAGGGCATCACATTCCTCCACCCGCAGTCCCAGCAGGGTGCGGAGCGGCCCCGGTTGACCGCCCTCAAAAATCAAGTCCTCCGGATTGACCCAGCCGGAACAACAGGTGACGACCACGGTGCCGCCCCTGCGCACAAATGCTTCCAGTCGTTCCGCCACGCCCGGCTTGACCAGGTAGAGAGTCGGAACCAGCAGCAGACGATAGGACGAAAAATCGTCCTCGGAGCTGATGACATCGCAGGGAATCGAGCGCTGCCAGAGTGCCTCATAGTGGACGATGGCCTCCTCGACGTAATTCTTTCGGTCGTTCCGAAAACCTGCACAACCTTCAAATGCCCACCGGTTTTCCCAGTCGTAAATGACTGCGGCCTGCACGGAAGTCTCGCCCCCCGGAACATCCCGCAATTTCTCCAGCACCCGGCCGAGTCCCGCGACTTCCTGGAACACGCGGGTGTCCTCGCGTCCTGAGTGGTCGACCACCGCGCCATGGAATTTCTCAAACGATCCCTGGCTCTTCCTCCACTGAAAGTATTGGACGGAATCGGAGCCATGCGCGATGGCCTGGATTCCTCCCAGCGCATTCATGCCGGGGCGCTTGAGCTTGCTCACCCGCTGCCAGTTCGTGAGCGAAGGCGTGCATTCCATCATCAGAAAGGGCATGCCTTTCATGGAACGGTAGAGGTCGAAGTTGAAGGCAACGTCAACTGCCGACTCGACTTCCGCGCCGGTTTTCCGGTGCCATTCCGGGTAGATATCGATGCAGACCAGATCCACTTCGCGGGCAAAACGGCTGTAGTCGAGGCCGTCAAAAAGTCCCATGAAATTCGTCGTCGCCGGCGTTGCCTTGTCGTGCTGCCTGATCGCTGCGACTTCATTTTGATAGAACGATATCGTCTGGTCGGTGATGAAACGCTTCCAAGCCAGGTTAAGCCCGTGCAGCCGGGTTTCGCCCCGGTTCGAGGGAGGATCGATCTGGCGCCAGTCGGTGTAGCGGTGACTCCAGAATGAGCCGCACCATGCCGCGTTCAACGCATCCAGCGTCTCGTAGCGCTTTTGCAGCCAGTCTTGGAAGGCATCCCGGCAAAGCCCGCAGCGGCATTCCCCACTATATTCGTTCGACACATGCCACAGCACCAGCGATTCGTCGGCTCCATATCGCTCCGCCAGGCGTCCGTTCATCGCCGCGACCTTTTCGCGATAGACCGGCGAGGTCAGGCAATGATTGTGCCGCGTTCCGAATTCGTTGCGGATGCCCTGGTCGCTGACCCGCAGTACCTCGGGATATTTTTGCGCCAGCCACGGAGGCCGCGCCCCGCTCGGTGTCGCCAGCACATAGTTGATGCCGCCGCCCTTGAGCAAGCCAATGGCCTCGTCGAGCCATGCAAAATCATAATGCCCTTCCTCCGGCTCAAGGTGCGACCACGCAAACACCCCCAACGTCACCGTCGTGAATCCGGCTTTCTGCATGAGTTCGACATCTTTGCGCCAGACCTCGGGAGTCCATTGTTCGGGATAATAATCGGCGCCGTGGATCAGGCGCCCCAACGGTTTTTTCCAGGGCAGAAGCTTCATGCGTGACCGTCATGCTGCGTCCGCCCCGCCCAAAATCAAGGCACAGTTCCGAAGTTCGTAGAGAAGCTCGGCAACGCGCCGACTTTTCCTCTTGCCCCCGCGCCACCCGCATCGTATCTCTCACAGCGATGAGCCGACTTCTCCTTACCGGCCGCAAGTTGCGGATCCTTGCGTTCAGCATCGGCGTCCTGACCATGCTCCTGAGCGGCGGCGTGATTTCCGCGGAAGTCTTCACCAAGGGCAAGCAAGCCGGTCCCTTCACCAAGCTCCAAAACGGCGAGTATTCCTGGCACCCTGAGATTTCCCCGGAGGGCCCGGTCCTGATCATCGTCAGCATTCCCGAGCAACGGCTTTTCGTTTATCGCAATGGCGTCCGCATCGGCAAGTCCACCATCAGCAGCGGACGCGCCGGTCATCGGACCCCGACCGGCGTCTTCACCATTTTGGAGAAGGAAGTCGATCACACCTCCACCATCTACAAAGGCGCCTCGATGCCTTACATGGAGCGGCTGACCTGGGGCGGCATCGCTCTTCACGCCGGTTATCTGCCCGGTTACTCCGATTCCCACGGTTGTGTTCGTCTTCCGCTCGAATTCGCGAAGAAGCTCTTTACCGTGACCGGCAAGGGCACGACCGTGATGATCACCGACGGCAGTCCGACCCCTGTTAGCACCGCTCACCCCGGCTACTTCCTGTCCGCCCAGGGCAAACCGCCGATCGCCCAAACCGACGGTGGCGACTTCGAGTGGAATCCCGAGGAAGCGCCCGCCGGTCCTGTGACCATTGTCGTCAGCACAAAGTCCTCGCGGATGTATGTCTTCCGCAACGGCATTGAGATCGGTCGCGCCGTCCTTCAGGGCAGCGAAGACCTCAACGTGGGTACGTACGCCTTCACCGCGCTCAGCACCCTGTATCCCGACGGACGCCATCACTGGAATTCCATCAATGTCGGTGGCGACCATGACGCGCCCGATCTGCACGAACTGTCCGACCGCCTCGGCATCCCGCCTGTGTTCCGCGCCAAGGTCCATGACATCATCGAGCCGGGAACGACGCTGGTCATCAGCGACGCCCCCGTCAATCGCGCCTCTCCCGTTGATACCGGCGTCAATGTCCTGACCACCGACGAGAATTCCAAGCGGTAGAGCGCCTCGGCACGTTACGGCGTCTCGGGCGGGGCCATCAACCGCTTGAAGCCCATGGTGTCCTGACCGGCCACCACGATCGCGGCGTGTCCGGGATGAAGCGGAGGGACATCCTGCTCAATTCTCACCATGGGCAGTGTCACACGCACGCTCATGCCCATTCGACGGCGGTTCGAGCGATTGATCTCGGAATGATGCAGCGTCTTCTCGTTGAAGAGGAAGAATTCGCCCGGCTTCAGTTCCATGTTCACGAGCCCGGTCGTATCGAAGAACTTGGCATCGGCCATTTCGCTAAAGGCCATTCCGTCGGTCGACTTAATATGAGGCACGATCTTTTTATGGGAGCGGGGCAGAATCTGGACGCATGAGTTGTCGATCTTCACATCGTCGATCGCGACCCAGGCCGAGATGTTGATCAGCGGCTCCAGCGGCCAGTAATTGAGGTCCTGATGCCAGGGGATCTCCGAGCCGCCCGGGTCCTTCGAGAAAAAGTTGGTGGCCCATAGGACGAGGTTCGGCCCGTACAGGGAACGCATCCGGCCAATGATTGCGGGATGGGAAGCTAGGTCGAAAAGGATGCGCGAGTCCATGTGCCGCGACTGCAGGCGGGTCCTGGGGTTGGGACCGTCCTTTTGCAGCACAACGGTGTCGATATGATTGCGGATCACGGCCATTTCCTCCGGACTGACGGCGGCATAAGGGCCGAGGTAACCTTCGTCGTGGAAGCGTTTGATTTCCTCGCCGATCAGGGCATATTCCTCTAGGACGGCAGGAGTATTTTTTGGTGCAGGGCATTCAAGAAGAGTGGTGGTCATGGATCAAATCTAAGTAAATCGTGAATTAAGACCATTGCGCGAAGATGTAAAAATTTATACTAAGACGGTGAAATCAACCTCAAAGCTTCTCGCATCAGACAAAGCTTGGCTGGCTGCTCTCGTCTCTCCGGAGAACCGTGTGGCCATCGATTTCCATCGCATCCCGGCGTTTTATACGGCACGGCGGGGATGGTTCACCGAGCCGACTCCTTTTGGTCAGCACCTCCTCTACTGTGTCGTGAGCGGCTCCTTTCGGTTGCGCGAAGGGAAGAAAGAGCATCCCGTGGAGCCGGGAACGCTGCTCTGGATTCCTCCCTGGTCTTCTTTTCGCTGCTGGCTTCCCGACGAGCGCCCGGCCAGCTTCTTTCGCTTCCGGCTGCGGATGGAGAGCCCGCGCGGGGAGATCCTTGCGCGCCGGAACACACCTCTCCTTCTTCAGGGGGCAGGAGCAGCCCGCCACTGGATTGAAGAAGTTGTCCGAGCATCAGGCCGTGAAGGGGGGCCCCTCCAAAATTGGAGGCTGCGCGCGGCATTGCTCGGTTTGTTTGTCGAAATTCTGTCGCCGCAAACCCATGAAGCTTCCGACGGTCAATTGCGCCCACAACAAAGGGAGGAACTGGAAAAATGGGCACACCGGGACGGCAAGGTCCAGATCACGCCCGCCCAATTGGCCGCGCGTCTCGGCTTGAGCGCTGACTACTTTACGCGGCTTTTCCGCAAGACTTACGGCCTTTCTCCTCGCGCCTGGATCGTGCGGGAGCGGGTCCGGATGGCCGCCGCGCGGCTCCTGGAGTCGAACCTGAACATCAGCGAGGTGGCCGGGGAGTTCGGCTACCAGAACATCTTCTTCTTCAGTCGCCAGTTCAAGCAGGTCATAGGGCAAAGCCCCAATCAATATCGACGCGCGACGAGCCGCTAGGTCCTAGCCCAAGTCCAGCCAGCGCAACTCCTCGGGCGTGAGCTTCACCGAGAGCGCCGTACAGGAGCTCGCTGTCTCGGAAATCAGCCGCGGCCCTACCAGCGCGAAAGTCGGAAAGCTCTGCGCCAGTACAAACGCGAGGGCGATGTGGATCGGTTCCACCCCTTTCTTCTTGGCCAGTTCAATGGCCCGGTCGCGACGTTGGAAGTTGTCCTCGCTGTACCAGCAACGCGTCAGCTCCGCATCGTCGAGTTTGTCCCGGCCTGCCCGTTCGGTGAAGAAGCCCCGCGCCTGGCTCGACCAGCAAAGGAGCGGAATTTGGTGCTTCGTCAGCCATTGGCTGAAGGCGGGGTCCTTGGCCGAAATGCAGCCGCCCCACACGGGCGACACCATCCGGGCCAGGCTCAGGTTATTGCTGACCACCGAGAATTTCTGGAGGCCCTTCTTCTCGGCGTACGCATTCGCTTCCTGGAGCCGTTCCAGCGACCAGTTCGAGCCGCCGAAGACCTTGATCCGCCCCGCGCGATGGTGCTCGTTGAGGACATCGACAAACTCGGCCACGGGGACATCCAGGTTGTCCCGGTGCATCAAATAGATATCGGCATAATCGGTCTTGAGTCGCTCAAGGCTCTCGATCAGTTGCGAGTTCAGAAAATCCGGCAGACAAAGCGGCGTATGCGCTCCCTTGACGATGACCGCCGTCTGCGCGCGCAGTCCACGCTGCTCGATCCAGCGACCCAGGGTCCGTTCCTGGACACCGCCCCCGTAGATATTGGCGGTATCAAACGTGTTGCCGCCCCGCTCGAAGAAGTCGTCGAACATCGCCGTGGCGTAGGGCATCGTGGTCTGGTTGTCGCAGCCCATGACCAGGCGCGAGACCGGCACGGATACGCCCTCGATCTTGCCGTAAGGTATGGATGCATCGGTCCGCTTTTGCAACGGAGCGCGGCTGATGGTCGGGAAGGAAAAGGAAGGCTTCTCGCTTTCATACAGGAAGCCCGCTGATTGGCGCCACGCATCGAGTGCCGCCATGTTTCCGAGGGTGTCCGCGATCGGCATGACAGGGCTCTCGAGTTTGCCCTGCGCCACGGCGTCACCCACCGCATCCGCTTCCAGCGCATAGAGCCAGGCGTCGGTCTGGACGGAGATCGTTTCCGTCTTCCCCTCGCGTGTCAGTTGGATCGAGCTTTCGCCACCTTCGCGCGCCATGACCCAGGGCTGCGGGACATGTAGCCAGCCTTTGCTACCGAAGACCCGTACACAGTTTTCCTGGTTCAGGCCCACCCCCGTGGCCCATTGGGCGAGGATGCCTTTGGGAAATTGCGCCGTGGCGACGGCGTAGGCGTCGGTTCCCGTTTCGGGGTAGAGATGCGCCAGACCACTCACCTTGACCGGGTTGACGAAAGGCTGGCCTACCGCTGCTCCGGCGATGAGCCGCGAAATGGAGGTGGGATAGCAACCAACATCAAGGATGCCGCCGCCGCCCAAAGCATTGCTGAAATGACGGCCTTCCACGTTGAAATGGCCGTGAAAACTGAACGTCGCTTGGATGACCCCAATATCGCCGATGGTGCCCTCGCGGATAAGCTCGACCAGCTTGGTCGTCTGCGGATGACAGCGGTACATGAAGGCCTCCATCAGGAACACGCCGTTTTCCTTCGCTGCCTCGGCCACGACCATCGCCTCGGCATGATTCAGCGTGAGCGGTTTTTCGCAGAGGATGTGTTTCTTGGCGCGGGCCGCCTTGAGGCAAACCTCGGCATGGGAAGGATGAGGAATGCCGATGTAGACCGCCTGCACATCCGGATCGGCCAGTAGCGCCTCGTAGCTGCCATGGGCGCGAATCGAGCCATACTTGGCCGCGAACGCCTCGGCCGGGGCCTGTGACCGGCTGCCCACGGCGACAAGTTTTCCCGTGCGGGACTTGGCCAGTCCGCTGGCAAAAGTCTTGGAAATGTTCCCGGTTCCGATGATGCCCCACGAAAGATGCGATTTGCTCATGGCGAAAAGCATGGACGAAGGGGAGGGGATTCAGCAATTGGGCGAAAGCGAGTTTTTGTTGTATAAATGATAGATTCCGTGCCTAAATGAGCTTCTAACCTCGTAAAAATGCAAATTTGGGAATCACCTCCTTCGGTCAAGCTGGTCGCGACGGGACGCCGTCAGGTCTCCCGGACCTTTCACTGGCACCATCACCCCTTCTACGAATTGGGCATCGTCATGTCCGGAAAATGCGACTGGCGGTTGGGACGCCGCCAGCGCTTGTCCCTGCAGATAGGCGAAGCCATTCTCCTGAAACCTAAAACGCTCCACTGTGAGGAGATCCGGCGGGGAAACGAAGCTGAGCTGGCCTGGGTCGGTTTCGATTTTGGAGGCCGGGCCCCCGAATGGGCGCAGCGCCCCGTTTCCACCGCGGACGACTTCGCGGAAATCGCCGGCTACTTCGCCATCATCGCGCGGGAGCACCACCAGTCCGGGCTTCCTTCGCAGATCCGCGTCGGCCTCGCGGCGCAAAGCCTCCTTCTGCTGATCGCCCGCCGGGCCGAAGCGGCGTCCGCAAATTCGGCCCACGCCCTTCCGGACAAAACGGGATTGAATGCACGCCAGGTCAACCGCGTCGAGTCGGCCGCCCACTACTTCCGCACGAACCTGCGGGATTCCCTCAGCATCGCGCAGGTCGCCGCGTATCACTCCCTCTGCCCCGCCCACTTTTCCAGCCTGTTCCGCCAGCACCACCGGGTCTCGCCGCGTAGCTTTCTTCGCCAGGCCCGGCTCGACAAGACCGCCGAACTCCTCGGGACATCGGATCTCGCCCTGAAGGAAATCGCCGTGCAGTGCGGCTTCGTCGACGCCGCCCACCTCTGCAAGGCCTTCAAACAGGCCCGAGGCATCACGCCCCGCCAGTTCCGCACCCAAACCACGACCCGCCCCAGATAAAACTGGATTTAGGCGTGATTGCGAGTATTGGTGTCTTATGCCTCAAGTGCCCCTTGGGAAAGAAAGCCGGCCGGAGAAACTCACCCGCACGCTCTTCTTTTTGAGCGCCGTGCTTTTCCACCTCGTCCTCTTCATGGCCGTTGCTGGTTATGTGCTTTGGCCTATGACTGTCCCAGAGCCGGAACCCCGAGTGGTCTATGTGGCTCCGGTTGCCAAACTGCCTGAAATTCCTCCCACTCCTCCAGTGAACGTCTCTGATAACGTCAAGACGCCGACTCCGGACATTCCGCAAGTTCCCGTGACGATCAGTCCGGCAAAATTTGATCTTCCTAACCCAGTCCCGGGAGATTCCCGCGAACGTATTTTGACTCGCACTCCCGGAATTATAAGTGACCCCGTGCCGAGGAATTCATGGAAGGAGCGACTGCCTAAAATACAGCATCTGGAGGATATTTTGGGAAGGACTCCGAGGCAAATCGCCGCGCATGATCCTTCCTGCAAGTTCAAGGTCTATGTTGCGTCCTATGCCAATGGTGATTGGTCCTGTAATACGCGTCTTGATGCCGAAGGAAATATTGTCGCCGGTGCGATTCCGAATTTGGTCGCCAAAATCAGCGAATGGAGCCATGGCACCCTCAAGGGGGAAGTCATCCCCAAGCCGCTCAACATCGCGAGCCGTGATCTTTTGGACAAAATGCCGCCCTTCATCTTCTTCACCGGCCACAAGGACTTCGTCCTGACTCAGGAGGAGATCGATAACCTGCGCGAATACTTGTTCGCTGGCGGGGCAATCTGGGGCGACAATGCGTTGGCTGGTGAGGGCTCCCGTTTCGACGTCGCCTTTAAACGGGAAATGAAGCGGGTGATCCCTGATCGAGACAAGAACTTCGTGTCTTATTCGCCAACCGATGAGATTTTCACCAAGGGCAAGTTTCCTCTTTCGCAATTTCCGGCGGGAATGAACTATTACGCCGAACCTCCGCAGCACCTCGATCTCGACGGCGTTTTGGCCATTCTTTACACGCCCAACGATTACAGCGACATGATGTTCATGCGGATCAATCCCGGGGACAAGGATTTCTTCATGACTTACCAACCGGTTGATCCCGGTACTCTCTATACGAACACTGCCTTTGTTGAGAAGCGTTCCATCTTTTACCGCAATTTTGACCTTAAAAGCTCTCTGGACGTGCATCACTTGGGGATGGATATCATTACCCACCTCATCATCCGGTTCGATCCGCAACTGCAATTGCCGCCTTAAATCGGTCCTGAAAAGTTCATTGGCCTCATTAGGTCTTAAAATATACTTGTAAAGGAATATACCTTTGTAAGTATGTGGTGGATGAAACTCGTCGCCATCTACCGTTGTCTCTGTGATGAAACGCGTCTGCGTATCCTCAATTTGTTGGCCGTCCGTCCGCTTTGTGTCTGTCATTTGCAGGAAATCCTGGGAGAGCCGCAGGTCAAGATCTCCAAGCATCTCGCCTACCTGAAAGCCCAAGGCATGGCGGAAGGACGTCGGCACCAGAACTGGATGATCTACAGTCTGCCGCGCAAGCGGACCGCAGAACTTGAGGCCAACCTGAAGTGTCTTCAAGACTGCGTCAGCACCGAGCCCGCTTTCAAGAACGACCTGCGCTCGCTCGTCAGACTCAAGACCGATTGCGATTGGGTTCTGGCCCAAACCCGGACCCTTCCTTCGTCTTCAAAATCCCGTTGCGCCTGTTGACTATGAAACCTTCCGTCCTGATTCTTTGCACCGGAAACTCCTGCCGCAGTCACCTGGCCGAGGGCATCCTCCGTCACGCGGCCGGCGATCTTTTTGACGTCCACAGCGCGGGCTCAAAACCTGCAGGCTATGTCCATCCCAAGGCCATCGCCGTGATGAAGGAGATCGGTATCGATATTTCCGCTCACACGTCGAAATCGATGAACGAATTCCTCGACCGTAAAATCACGACGGTCATCACCGTCTGCGGCAATGCCGACCAGGCCTGTCCGATGTTTCCGGGCCAGGTGAACCGCTACCATTGGGGTTTCTGCGACCCCGCCCATGCCCAGGGCACAGAAGAGGAGATCATGGATGTCTTTCGCCGTGTGCGCGACCAGATCAAGCTCGTTTTCGAGGCCTATGCCGCTGGCTATCGCGAAAGGAAATAAATATTATGAACATCACCGAACTCAAGGACCTCCTCACTCAAAATTCCGGCAAGGGACTTATTTTTCATCTGCCGGACCAGACCACGATTCCCCAACATTTTCACATCACCGAGGTTGGCCATGTGCAGAAGGACTTCATCGATTGCGGCGGTACTCGGCGTTCCACCTCCACGTGCGTTCTGCAGGCATGGGTTGCCGCTAATGATGAAGACCACGCCCTCAGCGCCGGCAAACTGGCATCCATCCTTAAGCTCGCGGGCAAAATCCTGCCCTCGGACGAACTGGAGGTCGAAGTGGAATTCGAGGCCCCATATATTTCGCAGTTTCCGATTGAGTCCGCCGCAGCGGATGGCGATGCCCTCGTTTTTCAACTGACGACCAAACACACCGATTGCCTGGCCAGGGAACAATGCGGTGTGGAGGGCAGTGAGTCGTCATGTTGTTCCACCGAGAGTGGATGCTGTTCATGACCATGGTCAGGTCCATGCCTGCCTGGGTTTGGGGAGAAGTCGTCGGCACTTTCCTGCTCGTCTTTTTCGGCTGCGGCAGCGTCGCCTCCGCCGTGCTGACCGGCGCCCAGGTCGGAATCTTCCAGGTGGCCATCATCTGGGGCCTGGGGATCGCCACCGCCATTCACCTGACCGGCTCCTTGAGCGGTGCTCATCTGAACCCCGCCGTGACCCTGAGTTTCGCCGTGTGGCGGGATTTTCCCAAGCGGCGCATCCTGCCGTACATCCTCTGCCAGTTGATCGGCTCCGTTCTGGCCGCAGGCGTGCTCTACTTTATTTTTTCCGATGCTCTGACCGTCTTTGAACAAAAGAACGGCCTTACCCGCGGTCTGCTCGGCAGTGAGGCCAGCGCCATGATCTTCGGTGAATATTTTCCCAATCCCGGCGGCAGACCCCTCGCGATGGCGCCTCTCATCATGACTCATTTCGGCGCCTTCTTCACCGAAATCGTGGGGACAGCAATCCTCCTCATGGTCATTCTCGCTGTGACGGACGAGCAGAACGAAAGCCGCCCTCAAGTCCTTACCCCAGCCATCATCGGCCTGACCGTCACCATGCTGATCTCTCTTTTCGGCCCGATCACCATGGCCTGTTTCAATCCCGCCCGCGACTTGGGTCCCCGTTTGTTTTCCTCGTGGGCCGGCTGGGGCAGTCTGCCCTTCACCGCCAATGGGTGGGGTTGGTTGACCGTTTACATCCTGGCTCCCGTCCTCGGCGGATTCTTGGGAGGGGCGATCTATACGTTGTTGCTCAAGCCCGGCTACAAGGCCGTCTCAGGTTGATTCAAGGCCTGTCCATTACTTCACCAGCGAAGTCTCATTCGAGGCATCCGTTTCGACTTCACTTTCCTCCTCATCGTCCGGCTCCGATTCCCAGCGCGCCAGGAGGCTGTAAGCGCAGGGAACCACGAAGAGCGTGAAACAGGTCGAAACAAAGATCCCGCCAATGACCGCCGTCGCCATCGGCATGCGGGTTTCCGATCCGGGACCAAACCCCAACGCCGAGGGAACGGCGGCGGACATCGTCGCGAGGGACGTCATCAGGATGGGACGCAACCGGATTGGGCACGCATCGAGCAACGCCGCGCGCAGCGGACGTTTGTCCTGGGTCCGGACATGGTTGGTGAACTCGACGAGCAGGATCGAGTTCTTCTTGGCGATACCCATGAGCAGGATGATGCCGATCATGCTGAACATGTTGAGCGATTCATTTGTCGCCCACAGTGCCATGATCGCCCCGGTCAGGCTGAAGGGCAGCGCGAGCAGCACCGAGACCGGGTGCAGGAAGCTGTTGAATTGCGTCGCCAACACCATGTACGCGACCGCCACGCCGAGGATCAGCGCGAACCAGAGACTGTTGAAAGTCTCCTTGTAGCCCGAGGCCCCGCCATCGAAATGGAACTCGTAACCCGGCGGCAGGAGTGGCTGCGCGATTTCCTCTGCCAGGGCCAGCACCTTGGCCTGCGAAGCATCCGGCGCCAGGTTTCCGCTGACCGAGATCGACCGCTGCCGGTCAATGCGAGAAACCGTCTGTAGCGTCGGATGCATTTCGATCCGAGTGACCTCACTCAGCGGAATCAGTTCCCCATACTCGTTGCGCACATCGAGTTTCTGGATGTCCGCCGGTTCGCCCCGGTCCAGGCCCTCCAGCCGAAGATCAATGTCATAGCGATGGCCGCCGCTGGTGAATTGCCCCTTGGTCGTGCCGCCGATGGCCACGTTCACCGCCTGGGCCAGGGCATCGACGGACACGCCCCGCTCGGACGCCGCTTTGCGGTCGGGAATTACCTGCGCCTCGGGCATACCCGTGCGATAATTGCTGTTGAGGTCCGTCACCAGGCCGCTGGCGTTGAGCTTGTCCATGATCTGCGTCGTGATTTCATTCAGCTTGTCGTACTCTAGGCCCCGGACGGTGAAGGCCACGGGCGAGGTCTGCCATGTGGAAAGCCCGCGTCCGGAAATGTCCCAGAGGTTGATCCAGACGTCTTTCATTTCCGGCAGGGCCTTCAGTTCGGTGCGGAATTTTTTCATCAGGTCCGCCTGGCTCAGTTTGCGTTTGGCCTTGTCGACCAGGACAATGTCGAATCCCCCGCCATTGGCCCGGCTGCCCTCTCCCGTGCTGGAAACGTAATGGGCCACCTCGGGCTGTTGTTTGAGGTATTCTTCAATTCGCCGTATTTTTTCATCCTCATACGTCAGGGACGATCCCATCGGCGTCTCGACCCGCATCTTGAAAAAGTTTTGGTCCTGCGGCGGCACAAATTCCTGGCGCAAAAGCGAAACCACAAAAAGCGAAATGACAAAAAGCAACGCGGACCCTCCCAGCACCTGCCAGCGCCGGTTCAACGCCCAGACCAGTGCTTTGCGGTAACGCGCGGCCAGGACCCGGAAAAGCCGGTCGGCATGCCGCGTCAGGAAACTGGTCCGGTCGGTTTTTCCCAGCATCTTGGAGCAGCGCATCGGCGTCAGCGTGATGGCCTCGAGCAGTGAGAAGAGAACGGCCACAGTCATCGTCACCGAGAACTGGAAAAAGAAGCGCCCGATGATTCCACTCATGAAGGCGACCGGGATAAAGATGGCCACCACCGCGACCGTCGCGGCCACGGCGGCGAACGTGATTTCGCGCGCACCATCCTGCGCCGCCTTCTTTCGGCTCTTCCCCATGTCGTAGTGCCGGACAATATTTTCCAGCACCATGATGGCGTCGTCGACCACGATGCCGATGGCCAGCGCAAGCGCGAGCAGCGTGAATAAATTCAGCGTGAAATTGAGCGCATAGAGCGCGATGAATGCGCCGATGACCGAAGTCGGGATTGCGATGAGCACATTCGCCGCGGAACTCCACGTGCCCAGGAAGAGGTAGCAGATGATCGAGGTCAGGATTCCCGCCACGATCAATTCGTGCATCGTTTCCGCCACCGCGGTGCGCGTGAATTGCGTGAAGTCGACCACCACCTCCGCCTTCATGCCTGGAGGAAGAGTGCTTTTCATCTCGTTCAATTTGGCCAGGACATTGTCGGCGACCGTGATTTCATTGTGGCCGCGTTGCTTCTTGATGCTGATCCCGACCGCCGTCTGGCCGTCCCCACGGGTGATGTTGCGCTGGTCGCTGAGGTCATCCTCCACCCGCGCCACATCGCGGATATGGATGGTTGAATTGTAGATCGCAGCTCCGCCGCGCTTTAGGATCAGTTCATTGCCGACCTCCGCGGCCGTCGTGGCCTCGCCCATCGTGCGAACGTTGATCTCGCTCTGGGAGTTTTCCAGGTAGCCCCCGGCGGTTTCCTGGTGCTGGTCCTGCAGCGTCTGCTGCACGTCCTGCACCGTCAGCAGGTATTGCTTGAGCTTGTTGTTGTCGATCCAGATACGGAGCTGACGTGAGCCGAAGCCATTGATGCTGACATCGCCGACCCCATCGACGGTCTGCAGCGCGGTCTGCATGTATTTATCGACGTAATCGGCCATGTCGCGCAGCGGCATGGTGCCGTAGACCACCACCCGAATGATCGGATCGTCCTCAATGTTCCTCTTCCAGATCACCGGTGGATGCACATTGAGCGGCAGGCGCACCTGCTGCACGTTGGCCTCCACCTCCTGCAGGGCGGCATCGACGTTCCGGTTGATGTCGAAATCCAGCGAGATATTCGCCGAGCCCTGGGCGATGTTGGAGCGGACCTCCCGCACGCCTTCCACCGATACGACGCGTTGTTCGATCGGGTCGACCAACTCGCTTTCAATGACCTCCGGCGCCGCGCCCGCCCAGTTCACGTTGATCGTCAGGGTTGGATAATCGATATCGGGCATGTAACTGACGCCCAGCTTTTGATAGCAAATCAGCCCGAAGAGAATAATGCCGATCATGAGCATCCAGGCGAAAACCGGGCGCTTGATGGAGAGATCGGCGAGAGTCATATAAACAAGAGGACTTAACTATAACCCCGCGGTTATGTAAAAGTTGTTCACCGCCCATTTCGACTGGGTGAAAGACTTTTCAGAGGAGGCGCCACGACGATTGCGACAAAATGTCACACGACCGTCGCGCTTTTAGCTCATATTAGCGGTGGTCGATGACCACCGATGAAACCATACCTGCTACTTGGTGGCTGGCGGAGTAGTGGGCACGGGCGCGAGTACAGGTGCCGCCTTGGGTTGTCCCCACGCCTCCGCTCCCTTGTCGCTGCGGAAAGGAATCGCGGGTAGGCCTTCCTTGTTATAGAGGTTCCCGGTTGCGTTATCGAAAGCATAGCGCACGGCGTAAGGCTTCGGGATTTGTGGGCTCGAGACCACCACGGTATTGCCATCAATAATGGCATCAGCATCCACCCACTTGCCGTCCGGAGCCAGGAGAGTGAAGCCGAGAAGACTGGTCGTGGGAAGGGGTGTCGCACCCTCCGGTACCCATGGGGCCGTACCGATGACCAGTCCGCCGCCAAGCTCTGTGAAACTGACTCGCACCTTGTCGCCAGTCACCTCCACCTTGTCAAAGAGGGGACCGGTATACACGAGGTTTTCGCCATAGGCCACATGCCGCGCCACCAAGGCGAGACGTTGTCCGACGTCCATCTTGTCTTTCGGATGGATATCATCCTGGTTGCCGACATCAAAGGCCGTGGCCATTCCGGTGTTGGGCAGGGCGAGGGTTTGTAGTTGGGCCTGGCGCACTTCCGCAAACGCATTATTCGGAGTCTTGTACCTGGCCAGTTGCACGAAGAGAAAAGGAAAATCGCCCTGGCCCCATCGTTCGCGCCAGTCCTTGATCATGTCGGCAAAAAGCGAGCGGTATTCCACCGGTTGCCCCGCATTGGATTCGCCCTGGTACCAGATCGCGCCCTTGATGGCATAGGGAATCAGCGGTGCGATCATCGCATTGAAAAGATTCGCGGGCGCGCCCTGGCCGCCATCAGGAGGGACGGGCGCATAGGGCGCGGGCTGGGACAAGGTCGGCTTGGGAGGAGGAGCCTGTCCATCCGTCTTCGCTTTCGTGACAGCCTCGTTCCACGCCACGATCGATGCCTTGAAGGGAGTGTTGACCTCCGTTTCCCACTTGGTCTTCTCGGTTTGGTAAGCTGCATATTTCGTATAAAAAGCCTTCAGCGCCTCGGGCGTGTTTCCCGCCATGATCTTGTCATGGGCCTCGACGTAATGCTTCATCAGCGGGTCCTTCTGTAACGCTTCCAAGCTGGTCCACGCCTGGGCCGGAGTGCCGCCCCAGTAGGTGCCGATCAGGCCAATGGGCCGGTTCAAATGCGCCCGTAAGTCCCGTCCAAAAAAATAGCCGACAGCGGTGAATCCCTTCGCCGTATCGGGCGTACAAACGACCCACTTTCCTCCTACATCCGTGAGGGGCTTCACAGAAACCTTGAGTCCGACCGCGAAGAGCCGCAATTGGGGATCGTTTGCTTTCGGGAGCTCTGTCGCCGCATTATGTGCGCCGCCTAAACCAAAGGCCATGTTCGATTGGCCGGAACAAATCCAGATATCGCCGACGAGGATATCTTCGAATTTGAGCGTGTTCTTGCCCGTCACCGTCATGATTTGCTGTGCAGTCCCGGCGGGCAGGGGAGTGAGCTTCACCATCCATTTGCCGTCGTTGTCCGCGACCGCGCTGCCCGTATCCGTGCCGACCGTGACCGTCACCTTTTCCCCCGGCTCGGCGGTGCCCCACACCGGTAACGTTGAGTCCTGTTGCAGGACCATGTGATCGCCAAAAATAGCCGGCATCTTGACCTCTCCCCAGAGAGGACCGGTTCCCACGATTAAAACCGTCGCGACGAGGCGGATGACCGTCTTGTATGTATTCATCAATGTCCTGATCCAACCCGGGAAGCTGCGATTGGTTGCGTCTTTTGCGTCGGACGTTGCTTGACGGTCAAACGACAATGGATCGGGCGGAGAAATCTCCACCCGGCCCATCAATCAGCCATGGCTGAGGGAATTGTCCCTTAAGCTTTAGAACCGCGAACGTCCGGCGCGGGAAAACCCACCACGCTGGGCATTGTCGCCACCGGTGCGTCCGCCGGAGCGATGGCCCGACGACGAGCCACCCGCACGGAAGCCGGGACGGGGCGAAGGCCGGTGAGGGCGGTCAATGCCCGAGCCTGCATCAAAGGTGGTGCGGGGACGATCGGCCTGGGTCGCGGCGCCTTCGAAGGGATGCCCCTTGAGCACCGGAATCGTGCGGCGGATGGTCCGCTCGATGTTGCGCAGGAGGTTCCGTTCCGAGACGTCGCAGAACGCGATGGCCATGCCGTCGAGACCGGCGCGGGCCGTGCGGCCAATGCGGTGCACATAGGACTCCGGCTCCTCCGGCAGGTCAAAATTCACGACGAGCGTGATGCCCTTGACGTCGATGCCGCGCGCGGCGATGTCGGTCGCGACGAGGACGCGGCTGTGACCGCTGCGGAAGTTTTCCAGCGCGCGCTGACGGGCGCCCTGCGACTTGTTGCCGTGAATGGCATCCGCCTTGATGCCGTCCCGGGCGATCTGGTCGACCAGCTTGTTCGCCATGTGCTTCATGCGGACAAATACAAGGACGAGTCCTTTCGGATGACCGTTGATGAAGTGGACGAGCGCCTTGGCCTTGTCGTGGCGGTTGACGAACGCGACCTGCTGGTCGATCCGTTCGACCGTGGTGGCGGCGGGCGTGACCTCGACGCGGGCCGGATTGTGGACAATCGATGCAGCAAGTTCCTGGATCGCCGGCGGCATCGTCGCCGAGAAAAGGAGCGACTGACGCTTGGGCGGAAGTTTGGTGATGATCCGTTTGATCTCGTGCACGAAGCCGAGGTCGAGCATGCGGTCGGCCTCATCGAGGACGAAGATCTCCACCTTGTCGAGGCTCAGGTGCTTCTGGCGTTCGAGGTCCGCGAGACGGCCCGGCGTGGCGATGAGGATATCAACGCCGCGCTGGAGGGCGCGAATCTGGGGCGAGAGGCTGACGCCGCCGAACACCGCCGCATGGCTCAGATGGAGGAACTTGCCGTAGGTGCCGAAGCTCTGCGCGATCTGCGCGGCGAGCTCGCGCGTCGGCGCGAGGATCAGCGCACGGGGACGCTTGGGCATGGGTGAAGCCGGATTGGCCGAGAGCCGTTGCAGGATGGGCAGCGCGAACGCGGCTGTCTTGCCCGTGCCGGTCTGCGCCACGCCGATCATGTCGCGTCCGTGCAGGAGGTACGGGATCGATTGCGCCTGGATAGGCGAGGGCTCGGTGTAATTCTTTTCATTGAGGGCGCGCAGGAGCGGCTCCGCCAGGCCGAGGCTGGCGAACGTCACGGAGGATGACGGTGTCGGTGACTCAGGGGCAGGGTGACTGTGGCCGTGGCCGTGACTTTGATGGGATGTAACTGTACTGTGGGATGTCATAGGTATGCTGTCTAAAGAATTGGGGCGCAAACGAAGGCGATCAATCGCCGACGCCGGGTCGCAATTCGAATTGGGTCGATGAGATGTTATGGCCCTGAACGATCTCTCATCGAAAGACAACACTAGGGGGCGATTTTGGCCGCTGGGCCGATAAAAACCGATGAGCGTCTGCTCACTAAACCGAGACTACTTTACCTTTCCCCCACAAAGTAGCAAGGACTAAGTTCCATACATCAACCTGCCTGTAGCGGCGGTCTATGACCGCCGCCTCCATGGAAACGACTCCCACCTACTGCTTGATAATCACACCGACTTCCACCCGGCGATTCTTCGCATAGGCAGATTCCGTGTCACCCTGCTCCGCTGGACGATCCGAACCATAGCTGATCGTGAAAAGAGTCGATGCAGGAATCCCCAGCCCGGCGAGGTACTCACGCACGGCCAGCGAGCGGCGTTCACCCAGCGCCCGGTTGTATTCCGGCGTACCGCGCTTGTCGGCATGACCGGCCAGGAACAGCGAATGGTTCGGGTTCGCCTTCAGCCACTCGACCACATGGGCCAGCTTGGCGCGCTCGGCACCGGGAATCGTTGAGCTATCGAACGCAAAGTAAATCGTATCCGACGCCAGAGTGTTGTAATTGACGTCCTTGTCCGGGTTGAAATCGCCGGGGGGACGCGTCTGGGGAATTCCGCTGCCATCCATCGCGAGCTTGTCGCCCGGCAGGCTGCCACCGCCATTATCACCCATGTCCGTGTAATTCTGACCGCTCTTGGAGGGGTCGCATCCGGCGAGGACGAGGGTTGCGGAGATAACGAGAAGTACGAGGCATTTTTTATTCATGAGGGCGTCGGAGGTTGGGAACAAGCTGCTGATTATACGGATGTGGAGTGGGGTTGGCAATGTTTAACGGGAGACGGTCGGTTCGCCGCTCCCACTGATCGAGACTTCAATCGGCAGGGACTGGTGGGAAACGACATCGAGAAGATAAAGGCGGCCATTGTTCGAATAGACGAGATGGCGCGAGTCGGCGGTCCATGCCGGGTCCTGTCCGCCGGAGGTCGTGATCAAGTGCGCGTTCCGGCTCGCCACGTCAAAGACGCCAATCTGGAATTGCCCGCCGATGCGCGTTGTGAATGCGATCAGCTTGCCGTCCGGCGACCAGTCGGGCTTCGTGCAGTAGGAGTTACCCGTCACCAGCCGGTCCGCTTCAGTCACGCCCGATGCGCTGCTGATGAAAAGCTGGGGGCTCCCGCGATCATCGGAGGAATAGACCAGACGGTCTCCCGTCGGCGACCACGAGGGCGAGGTCTCCGCACCGCGCGTCCGGGTGATCCGCTCCGGCGTTCCGCCGTTGGCCGACATGACATAGACTTCCGGATTGCCATCCTTGCTCAGCGTCATCGCGATCTGCGAGCCGTCCGGCGAAAACGACGGGCCCGAATTAATGCCCGGAAAATAGGCGATCCGGTTGCGGCTGCCGGAGGCGAGGTCGATCAGGTAAATGTCGGGATAGCCACTCTTGTAGGAGGTATAGGTCAGCTTCGACGCGTCATGGCTCAGCGAAGGGCTCGCGCAGATGACCCCATCATGCGTGATCGCGCGCACGTTGAAACCATCGATGTCGCCGAGATAAAGTTCCTTCGCTCCGCCCGAGCTCGAAATAAACGCCAGCTTGCTCGAGGCAAATCCGGGCAGGCCGGTCACCGCCTTGGTGATCGCATCGGCGAATTCATGGGTCGCCGCGCGAGGCTTGCCGCTGAACGTCTGGCTGAAAACCTGTTCCCCGTTCTTCTTGCTCAACTTGCCCGCCACACCCGAATCGGTCACTTCACCGCTCGCGACGTACTCACCCGAGCCGCCTGCCACGGGGGAAATCATTCCCGTCCGCTTCAAATCGGCGCTCAATACTTCCGTCGCCATCTTGCCTTCCGAGCCGCTGATGGGATTGATGCCCACTCGCACCAATACGGAAGGCTCAACATTTACCTGAGCATGTGCGGTCGTGCCGATGAACCCGAGCAGGGCAGTGAAAACGATGATGCGGAAGAGGGAGGGAGATGAGTTTAAGTCAGTCACGTTAGCGGTTAAGTTTAAAGTTGATGTGAATATCAGGCGGGCAGCCGTCCGGCAAGGGTTGAAGGAGGTAGCCAAGGCTCTTCGCCGCCGCCAGCGCGGAATTATCGTAAGCGGCATTTCCCGAAGAGCGGGTGAGCGTGACACTTTCCGCCGGGACGCGACCGTTCTTCTCGACGTGGATCGTGACCTCGGGATTGACCGCAGTCTCGTCACTCAGGTTCGGGCTGGTCCATTTGTCCATCACCTGGTCGTGCACCATCTGGTAAAAGTCCTTGAACGGATTGTCCTGCGCATGCTCGGATCCATTGGTCCCATGCGTCGTTGCCGTGGTGACGCCCGCTGCCTTCAACTGCTGCCCCAACTTCGCGGCGATCTGTTCCTTGCTCAACCCCGAACTGTTGGGATTCGAAGGTGCATCGCGCTCCGGCGCATCGGTATCGTCCGCCACGGCGGCAGGGGTGGGCTTTTTGATATGAGGCTTCGGTTTCGTCACCGGCTTGGTAGGCGTGGGACCATCCACGAGAGTCAGGTCCACTTTCACCTTCGGCTTCGGAGGCGTCGGCTTCGCCGGTGCCGGTTTGTCCGGGACGAGGGAAGGAGCATCCGCTTTCACGACCGGCGGCGGCACTGGCGTCGGAGTCGGCTTCGGTTTGCTCACGACAGGCTTCGGCTTGGGAGGTGTCGGTTCGGCAGGATGGTGTGCGACGGACGGCGCCGGTGTCGTCGGCCCGACCTTCGGAGCTTCCGCCGGCCCGGGCGATCCCTTCACCACTTGGCCAGCCGGCAGCAGGGAGATAAACTCCACTGGTGGCTTCGGTGTCGGCGTCATCTCATAATAGAGGCTGACAAAAATAATCACCGCCAGGTGGAACAACGCCACAATGCCCACCCACTTCCAGAACGTGTTCTTGGGCTCCACATCAATCTCAGTGTCCGGCTCTGGCTTCTTGGCACGCCGACGCAGTTCGAGCTTGGCCGGCTTCTTGGGCCTGGCTAATCGACGCGGCTGTGCATAACCCGTGGTGTCCTTCATTTGCTGACCGTACTATATATAGTGGTCTCCCCCAAAAGACCAGCCCTGTATGTGGATAAATGGAGGAAGGCGCACCCTCGGTTGGACGCAGGATGCCCCTCTAAAGTTCAAAGCATCTCATAAACTCATATTTCAGCTCAACTTACAAAGCTGCAATAATTAACGAAAGTTATCACTTTTATTAATTAAATTTGAATTTATCTCTCTGATTCCTTTTCAAACGAATATCCGATCGCTGGTCCCTTTGTTCTCGATTACGGGGGGGGATAACAAATAAGCTGTCTCTGCATGATTCGACGGAAGGAGTCTACAACCAGAGCAACCTTCGGTTTGTTTTGCGTAGCCATCATTCTTATCCAGTTGTTTTCGTCTCGCGAGGCTCAGGCGCAGGCCCAAATTTACGTTGCGAACTACTACTCGAATCAAGTCGGTGAGTACGATACCAATGGGGCGACAGTCAATGCCTCGCTGGTAGGTTCGCTATACCAACCCGCCAGTGTGGCTGTCTCGGGCAATGAGCTCTACGTTGTCTACAATTCCGGGAGCATGGTAGGCGAATATGATGCGACGACCGGAGCTGTGATCAACTCTTCGCTGCTCTCTTTGGGAACAGGCGCTATCTATTCCATCGCCGTTTCGGGCAATAGCCTTTATGTCACAAGCAACGCTTCCGTAAGCCTCTACGATGCGACATCGGGAAGTGTGATCAACTCGTCGTTGGTTTCAGGGTTGAATGGAACAGGAGGCATTACGGTTTCAGGCAACAACTTGTTCATCGCGAATGGGAACACGATTGGGCAATACAACGCGACTACTGGAGCCGCGATCAACGCGGCCTTAATTTCTTCGGGGTTGAATAGCCCGACAGGAATCGCTGTTTCGGGAAACAGTCTCTACGTCTCTAGTCAGGGCAGTAATAAAGTTGGTGAATACAATGCTACGACGGGGGCGGCAATTAATGCGTCGTTGGTTTCGTCGGGCTTGAATCAACCCGCAGGTGTCGCTGTATTAGGCAATAGCCTCTATGTGGCGAATTTCAATTCGATTGGAGCATACGATGCTACAACCGGCGTTCCGATTAACGGTGGTACGCTCGTCTCGGGATTGAATGGACTGCAATCAATTGTGGTCGTCCCAGAACCTGTTCATACTAAGTTATTCACGCTGCTGTTCAGTCTGGTCCTGCTCTTGGCGAGGTGTTGTGCCAATTTGAAATGGGCGCCGCTGGCCAGATGTTCAAAATAAAGTCTCGGGCATTACCCTTGTTCATGGTTCCGGATTGCTCAAGGGCTGCCTTATCTAGGTTAACTGTAAACCAAAATACCGGTTTGTTTACAGTTAAGTGTGTACTAGCGTCAGTCCACCCCTCGCTAGATAACACCTTTTATCCTTCCCATGACTCATCCCATTGCCGGGCAACTCGTCACCGACGGCCAGTTGCAATCCATCCATCAAAAAATCGCCACCAATCCTGCGGTCGCCGCCGGGTGGAAGGCATTCGAGACCAAAATGCGGACCTACGACGCGGCCAAGCTCGCCGAGATGAAGGCCCACTGGGAGGTGCTCGACGCGCGCGCAAAAGAATTCGGCGGACTCAAGGTCTTCAGTCGCGGCAACTATCTTCGCCTGATGGCCTACTCGCTGGCCGAGCTCGCCTTCCATTTCAAGATGACCGGGGAAAAATCGTCGGGGGAGGGGGCCCGGATGATCGGTAATTGGATCGCGGGCGAGCCCAAATGGCTCGCGCAAGGCGCGCAGAACGGTTGGATCGCCGATCTTTGGACCGCCGATTTTTCCGCCGCGATGGGAGTCGGTTTCCGTTTCGCCGAGGGTGCGCTGCCGCCGGAGGATGTCCAGCAATGGAGCAGTTCCATTTCCCACAAGGGCATCGAGCCTTTGCTGGCCGACTGGATCGACCCGAAGACCCGCATCCATGCCCTCGATTCGATGGGCCACAACTGGTGGGCCGTCTGCGTCAGCGGGGCCGCCGTCGGACTCTTTGCCGTGCGCGACACCCATCCCAAGGCCGACTCCTTGCTTCATCGCATCGGGGACAACTTCGTCGAGTTCTTCCACTACCCGGGCAACGTCCTCCAGAACAAACACCGCAATTTCGGCGTCACCGGCGAATTCATCGAGCCCTTGGGCTATCTCGATTTCACGCTCCACAACGCCATCTTCATGTTCGACCTCTACCGGGACCACCTCGGTCGCGATCTCGCCGCCGAGGTGCCGGTCCTCGAAAAAATTTGCGACTACTACATGGCCAATCTCGAGACGCTTGAGGGCAAGATCTATCGTCCCAACTTCGGCAACATGAATTCCGGCGCCGACAGCATCGGTGCCTACAATCACTATCCGGCCCCCGCGTGGCTCTGGTTGGCGAACCGGTTCCAGCGCGACGATCTCTTTTATCTCGTCAAGCAGACCCGTCCCGAGCCGACAAGCTTCCTTGAGTTCCTTTTCTGGCCGGACCAGTCGAAAGGAAAGAGCTTTGCCGGGGCGCCCGGTTGCTGCGTCTTCGAGAGCACCGGCGAGGCGGTCCTGCGCGACGGCTACGAGGACACCAGCACCTTCTTCACCATCAAGACGGGCGAGAACTGGAACCACAACCACGCCGATGCGGGCACCTACATCCTGTGCAGCGGCGGACGCGAGTTCATCATCGATGCCGGCACGACCGAGTACTCCAACCCGCTCGTCTATTCCTATTTCAAGAAAGCCGAGTCGCACAACGTCATTCTGCATGATGGCCGGGGCCCGCGGGACGAGATCGAATTTCTCGGCACCAAGCACATGGGCAAAATCGCTGCGCAACTCTTCGGCGCCGATTATCGCTACCTTCTCGCCGATGCCACCGGCCCATGGGAGGGCGTCTATCATCGCTTCTACCGGCATGTGCTCTGGATCAGCGATTTCATCGTCATGATCGACGACCTCATGGCCACCCATTCCGCGCCATGGACGCAACTGCTCCACTACCGGGGCAACGCGGAGACCCGGCCCGGTCTCACCACGATCGACCACAACGGCAAGGTGCTGAAAGTCCATCATCTTTTCCCCCCAGTGGAAAAAATCGAGACGCGGACCGGCTACCTCTCGGCCGTTGTCCCCAATCCCACCAAGTACGAGTACAAGATCACCGAAACGCCCTACCTCGCCTTCCATTATCCCGGCCCGGACCGGCGCGAAAAATTCATCCAGGTCTTCGAATTGCCGGACGGCAGGGAAAAGAAGATCGGGAAAATCGAGGCCCCGGGCATTTCTGGCGTGCGTATCTCCACGGCGGACGATGTCTGGGAAGTCATCTGCAATCACGACGCCGATGGCCGCAAGATGCACCAGAACTCCCACGTCAAATTCGGGTCACTGGAAACCGACGCCTTTCTCGTCGTCGTCCACCGTTCCAGCAAGGGCACGCTTCGTTCGCTCGGCATTCACAACGGCAGCTATGTCCGGAGCAACGGGACAATCCTCTACAGCGCATTGTTGAAGAGCGACGTTCACCTCGTTTACGAGTCCAATCGCGTCGGCTTCGAAAGTTCCCTGACCGCCCCCGCCTGGACCGACTTCGCCGCCGAGGAATCCCCCGACCGTTTACGCCGCCTCCACCTGCCGGCGGGACCGTCGGTCATCTGGATGGAACGATGAAAAAAGCGCGGGACCATGCGCCGATCACGCTGCGCGGCCTGGCCAAGCTGGCCGGTTGCTCGGCGACGACCGTGTCGCTGGCCTTGCGGAGTGATCCCTCCCTGCCGGCGGCGACCCAGGACAGGATCAAGCAACTGGCATCCCGGCATGGTTACAAACGGAATGCCGTCGTCTCCTCGCTGATGACACAGTTGCGTTTTTACAAACAGCACCGTTACAAGGAAAAGCTGGCTGTTCTGACCTGGGGCGAAGACCCGTACAAGACCAAGCAGAATCCGCGCGGAGTCGAGCTGCACGAAGGGCTTCGCGCGCGCGCCAATACCCTGGGTTACGATATCGGCTTTTTTTGGGCCAATGCGCCCGGTCTTACCGGCGCGAAGCTGACGAAGATGTTGTACAGCCGGGGCATCCGCGGCGTGATCGTCACCTCGAAGCAGCATCCCCGCGGCCACCTGTCGCTGGAATGGCGCCATTTCGCGGCCGCCACGACCAGCTACACCATTCTGCGTCCCAACCTGCACCGCGCGGCCCCCTCCTTTTTCCAGGGAATGGTCGAGTGCCTCCGGCAGTTGCGTCGGCGCGGCTATACCCGGGTGGGTTACGCCAACCTCACCGGACAGGAAGACCAGGTGAACGATGGCTGGCTGGCCGGTTACCTGACCTATGCGTACCGCTCGAAACAGGAGATTTCCGTCCCGCCACTTTTGCAGGTGAAGCACGACAAGAAGGCCTTTGGCGCCTGGCTGCGCGAATACAAGCCCGAGGCGGTGATCAGTTGCCTGCCCGCCTACCAGGAGATGATGCAGGAACTCGGCTACTCCGTTCCCGGGGACATCGGCTTCGTCAACCTCGACTGCGTTCCGGCGGAGGAACCTTATTCCGGCATCAACCAACTCCGCCGCGAAGTCGGTGCCCGGACCGTCGACCTCGTCGTCGAGCAGATCGAGTGCAACGAACTCGGCCTCCCCGTCCGCCCCAAGACCACTTCCGTCGAAGGCGTCTGGCATAATGGAAGCACGCTGCTGGCCCATCGCAAGTAGCCTGTAGCCGCATTCGTGAGTACGCATGCGGTGGACGTATTCAAAGGCGGCGGTGACCGCGCTGGTCACTTATTTTCAACGCTTCTTCCGGATAAGAGAAGAATGGTCCGTCCACAGTCCGTTCACCATCGAGACAATGGGCAGGGGAGGCACGCCGCGTTCGTTGTGAAAAATTTGCGATGAAAGCGAATCCACCAATAGTTTTCCACAGCAGGCGAATTGCTGGTCGATTCCGGCCCAAAGATCATTCGGTTTCCGGTCCAGGACCACATACGCGACATTTGCGGATTTCTTTTGCGAAAACTTGATGAGATCGGTCGCGCATTCGGAGGTGTGTAAAATCACGACTTCGGGTTTTTCCATCGCGATCCATTGAAAGACTTTCTTCGGCGAATAGTGCGCTGCTGAAACCAGCAGGGGACAGACCCTTTCCGATTTTGGCAGGGCCTCTTGAATCCCCAGAAATTCGGAAGACCATTGCCGATCCGATCGCATATCGGCCTCCTTTCTTAGCGCCAGCCCGATCCGGCGAAATCCCTTGCGGCGACACATGCGGAAGATGGTGCGAATTCCCTCGGAATGATGATGCACGACCCGATGCACCGCCGGACGCACCATGCTGTAGCCGTAGGTGGAAACGGCGAACTTGGACCAATCCAGGGTCACATGCCCCACCGCACGTGGCAGCGGGCCGACGATGACTCCCAGGATCCCACGAGATTGCAGAAGATGAGAAAGCCGGGAGGCGTTGTATTCATCCACACGAATAATCTCGATGCCATAGCCCAATTCCCGCGCCCGGTGCTCGGCCCCCCCGTGCAAATGCGCCAGGTACGGACTCTTCCCGCTGACCGGCATGAGAAACGCCAGGTTCCCCCGGTAGCCTTCCTGGCTATGGGTACGTACCTGATGCAGAAAAGCGGAGGCAACTGGGTTGGGAATATAGCCCAATTCCCGCGCACGCCGCTGTACGAATTCCCGCGTTCGTCCGCTTACCATCGGTGCTCCGCGCAAAGCGTAGGCTACAGTCGACTTGCTCAGTCCAAGAACAGCAGCTAGTTGCCGGATGGTCATGCGTTCAAGGGGAGTCCGTCACCTATAGGCGTAGAATACGCTCATTTATTCAGGAAATGGTATCTGTCGCCTTTGGACGTGTCCAGAGGAGCGATTATTGTGAGGCCTCAGAATGTGGCTTAAGAGGCTTTCATGGCAAAAAATACTACTGGCATCTGGAAGATTAAATTTGGATCGGTGACGCGTCTGGGCTTGGTCTTTGCCTCATTGTTTTATGCGCTGACGGGCCTCCACCTGGCGAAAGCCACTCCGGTTCCGCCTACGGACAATACTTCCGCTCCCTATATGGCGGCTTTCAACAAGCCTTTATGGACCAGTAGTCCTCAGGGCGGAAATTACGCCATCAACCGCGACGATTTCATGGCCAACTGGCTAAATCGTTCCAGTTTATTTGCGGAGGATTTTTGCGGATACGACAGCTGGACGAATCTGGCCTGTCCCGGCTTCATCACGACTGGTGCCACCAACTGGCTTCATCAAAATCCCAACGGAACGGTCATCATCACCATGGGCTTGATGCCAACCGGCGGCACCTACTCGACTTGTCTCACGGGGACAACGGCTACGACTTACTATACCCAGGCGGCCCAGAGATTGGTCAGTTTTGGTTTGGCCGATCACACGATCATTCGCCTGGGCCACGAATTTAATGCGGGCTTTTACCCCTGGCACCTCTTGCACAACAATACGCAGGTCGATTCCAGCGGTAAGAAATTCGACGACCGTCCGGAAAACTTTGTCGCCCTCTGGCAATTGTGTGTGAACACCATGCGGGCGGTTCCCGGCGCGGCCAATGTGAAGTTCTGCTGGAACGGGGCAAATAATTCTGTGCCTTATCCCATTTCGGATGCTTATCCGGGCGATGCCTATGTTGATTACGTTGCCACGGATGTCTACGATCAGGCCTGGCTGGGCAGCAGCAGTTATCCCTATACGACCAACGTTTATCCCTACGGAGCCGATGCGCTTACGCGGCAACAGAATGCCTGGAATAATTGGATTTATCAGGGGTCGGGCCAGAATGGCATTTCATACTGGAAGGCTATAGCCGTCGCCCATAACAAGCCTTTTGCCATTGGCGAATGGGGGCTGGCTGGACGCACCGATGGTCAGGGTGGCATGGATAATCCCTACTTTATCCAGCAGATGTATAACTTTATTCAAGACCCGGCAAACAACGTCGCCTTCCATGTCTATTTCGATATTCATGCGGGTGATGGCGATCATCAGCTTTGCTCCTACTCCACCACAGATGTGAGCGCCTTCCCTAACTCTGCGGCCTTGTTTCGGAAGCTTTTTGGCATGCCCTTTCCGGTGAACACCGATATCGGCACGGTTGGGCTGGCCGGCAGTAACGACGCGATAACCGTAACAGGAGCGGGCGCCGGCTTTCTGGCAGGAGGCATCTCGGATAGTTTTCACCTCTCATCTTATAATGCCACCGGTGATGCCTCGATTGTTGTTCAAATCACAGGCATGTCCTCGGGGACTGGGATGCAAAGCGGCGTCATGCTCCGGCAGACCACGGCCGCAAACGCACCCTATGCCGCTCTTTTCTTCTCGAATGGACAGTGTGTTTTCCAAAGCCGGACGACAGCGGGGGGCGCTGCCGCGCAGAATTTTGTCCTGAACTCTGCCACGGTCCCGGCTTGGTTGAAGCTGGTGCGCCAGGGAAACGTCATCACCGGCTATGAATCGGCGGATGGCCTGAATTGGAATTATGCCGGTACGCAAACGATTGCCATGACGGGCACCAATTCCATCGGTGTCGCCGTCAGTAGTGGATCCACCACGGTTGGCAATACCACGAATATCGACAATATCGATAATTACGATATCGATGTGACCAAGACCGCCGCTATCGGCAACGCCATCATTGTCGATGATGCTGCTGCGACCGGTGTGGTCAAAACGGGAGCATGGACTTCGCAAACCACGGCGGCCGATGATTTTTATGGCACCGATTTCCTGTGGCTCTATCACGGCTCTGCGACCAGCACCATTAAGTGGTCGCCTGCCATCCCCACCACGGGACAGTACAACGCGTATATGCGCTGGGCCACGGATTCGAATCGTTCCTCCAATGTTTCGGCTACGGTCACTTCGGCCAGCGGAACGACTCAGCTTGCTTGCAATGAATATGTGGGTGGCCATATGTGGAATTACATGGGGACTTACACCTTCAATGCCGGCGCCGCGGGTAATGTGCTGCTCACCACTGCGGGTGCCGATGGGTATTCCATCAGCGCGGATGCGGTCATGTTCGTTCCGGTCCCCGTGCCGACGCTTCCGCCTCCCAAGGTTGACGCCGACATCGGCAGTCCTGCCTTGGCCGGCTCTGCCACCTATGGGGGCGGTACCTATACGGTCCTTGGTGCCGGTAGCGATATTTATAATACCTCGGATCAGTTCAACTTCGTCTCTCAATCGCTGACAGGTGATCAGACCCTGATTGGGCGTGTGACGGGATTGACCTATACCAATACCAGCGCCAAGGCAGGAGTGATGGTGCGTGCGTCCACGGCGGCCGACTCGGCCTTTGTCATGGAGTGTGTCGCACCTAATGGTGCTGTGTCCATGGTCTTCCGCCTCTCTACCGGGGCAAGTGCCAGCTATACGAGTGTGGCGACGGGCATCACCCCGTCTTCCACCACGCCCATCTGGGTTAAATTGGTGAAGGCTGGCAGCAGCTTCACTGGCTACTATGCGACAACGGTAGCCACTCCCACCTCGACCGACTGGCATGCTCTGGGGAATGTCTATTCCGGCACCCTCCTCGGGTCCCCCTACGTAGGAGGACTGGCTGTCACCAGTCACAATACCACTACGCTAGCCACCGGCACTTTCGATAACGTTAGTCCCTGACCAATAGTCTGTAGCGGCGGTCTATCATCGCCGCTACAGACGGCGGGAGTGCGGACCGTCTTGCTATCGCTGTTTTGTTTCCCGTCCCAATCAGTCACATCCGGCTCAATTTTCCTGCGCTCCCTGGGGCCAGAGCAGCGGAGCGATGGCTTGGGCGGCATGATAGGACCCGAGCGGCGTCAGATGGTCCGCGTCCCGGTAGTAAGGGCTGCCATCAGGCGCCATGAAAACGGTGCGATCACCGGAGATAAGCCCGGTCTGCAGCGGAATGATCGTAATGAGTCCCTCCTTTTCAAGTTTGGTGAAAATTTCAATGAAGGGCTTCTGCCGGTTGAGGTAGTCCTCCCGCGTCAATTCGATGGGGCAGGAAAGCGGGACCCACTGGCTGCGCGCCATGATATCGCACGGGAAGTAATAGTAATCCGGAACGTCTTCAAAAATAAAAACCCGCTTCCCGTGCTGGACCAGCCATTGGGCCGTATGCCGGAATTCGGATTCAATCTGCACCCTGGTCTTGTCGTCGAGGACGACCGGCTTGATCTTGCCCGATTCGCCCAACTGCGCCAGCCCGTCGCTTAAGCGGTATTCCTGCGCCCAGCGCCCGACAAGATAGACATCGTGAATATCCGGGTTGGCGGCGAGCCATTTGAAAAGCTGCATGCGGACATCCGAAGCGGTTTCGTCCACGAGCGGCGATATCCGGTCCGAGATATAGAAACCGGCTTGGTGATATTCGGCCGCGACCCGATCGAGTCCGGGATCGAGCGCGCGAGCATGGCTGTCCCCCACTAGGCAGAAGGTCGGCTTTTGTCCGGGGACTCCAGTCCGGTCGATATAATTGGCATCGATCTGGGGATAAGGAGGCGGATGAAACGGAGGCAGAGGCGTGAATTTTTCCATGTTGAGCATGAAAGGCTTTTGGAGGACGACATAGTGATTGGCCTTAACGTGGATCAATGTGCGAAGTCCATCGGTCGCGATGAGCACAGCGCAAAGGGCAGCCAGAAGCCCGCAGCCGATTCCAAGGGAGGCAAAGGCAACCCGCGGGCTGAACCAGTTGCCGACCCGCACCGGCATCTCCACCCATCGCCAGGAAAGATAGGCGGCCAGAAACGACAGGAGAAGGACCACGGCCAGTCCCAGCGGGGATACGCGCTCGTAGTTGAGATACCGGGCAAAAACCAGGATGGGCCAATGCCAGAGATAGAGGGAATAGGAGATTTTCCCGATTGCCGTAAACGGAGTGCAGCAGAGAACTCGCGATACCGGGCCCTCATCGCCGAAACGCAGGAGCAATAGACTTCCGACAATCACCGGAAGGACGGTAACACCGGGAAACGGATAAATCCCCAGGCTGCCGAAAAAAGGAACGACGAGTTCGATCGTGGTGCCCCCGTTGACCAGGGTGTGCTCCGTGCTAAAGCACCAGAACGAGAGCAAAATAAATGCAAGCCCCAGAAGCGAGAGGAACGTCACGAAAAACGAACTCCGCCGCGGAGGCAGGTCGGCCAGGAGTGCGCCGGCCAGAAGTTCCCAGGCCCGGGTGGGAAGGACATAGAAAGCGGTCGTCGAATCTCCTCGTTGTCCCAGTACGATGCACAAGGCGAGGGAGGCCACGCAGAGGAAAAACAGCGTTGCCCTCAGTCCGGTCCGCAGCAATTTCCAGAGCGCCAGCGTCAGGAGCGGGATGACAATATAGAACTGCTCCTCGACGCCCAGGCTCCACAAATGGAGCAGGGCGTTTCCGTTGGCATTGGGCTGGAAGTACCCCATCGTGAGCCAGAAATAGAGGTTTGTGGAAAAGAAGGCGCTGAACAACGCCGTCTGCGAAAGCGGCACCAGCCGCGCCCAATGATAAAGAAACAGCCCGGCCAGCAGCGTGCTGAAGACCAGCACCATATAGGCCGGAAAAATGCGCCGGATCCGGCGTTGATAAAACGTCGCCATCGAAAACGTCCCTTTTCTCAAATCGGTCAGGATCCCGCCAAAGATCAGGTAGCCGGAGATGACAAAGAAAATGTCCACTCCCATGAACCCGCCCGGACAAAGCCCGCTGGTGAGGTGATAGAAGACGACCGGCAGCACCGCCAGGCACCGCATGCCATCGATGTGCGGACGGTACTTGCGATGGAGGACCTGCTCCGTCCATGCCTTGGCGTCCTCTTTGAGCAAAGCCGGTTCAGTGTCTTGCCTGGTCATGAGAACGATGCGTTGCGCAAGTGATCGGAGTTCACTCCTCAATCTTCGTCTCATCCACAAACAATTCGGCCAGCCCGTTCATCCCCATCTCCATCACCACATCGAGGAACGAGATCGCGGAGACATTCAGCTTTTGCTTCAGCGCCACCAGCGTTTGCGGCTCGCCGATCAACGCCCAGAGCCTCTCCGCCAGCGCCTTGTTCTCATCGTTCTTCCACTCGAATGACTCGGTCAGGCGGTGGAGGCTTCCCTCCAAATCGCGCAACGGTTTCGGCAACCCCTGGTAGGTGTCCCGCTTGCCCACGCCTTCCAGCAGTAGACTCGTGCTTTCCATGTCGATCTTGTCCTTGTCTTCAAAAAGGTCCGTCGGTTTTTCCGCCGAGCGGAAACTGAACGTCCCTTCCGAGGCCGATTCGATGAATCCCTGCCAGATCGCTTCCAGCCCCAGGAGCGGCCCGAACCGCGCGTGCTCCACCCGGCCCTTGCGAAAAAAGAAACTCCCCAGCAACTCGTTGGCCAGATTGTGCAGCCGCAACTCCCCCGTATGCCCCATGCCGGTGATGGCCTGCACAATCGTCAGCAGGTCGAACTTCTGCAGGTTGCCGGACAGGTCGATCGCATAAACGGCATGATGCGCCTCCGTCGTGGTGTGATAAAGGCGCTGGGCCAGCGTGCGGCTGAAAAAAAGTCCCAGTTCGGGAATCGTCTTCATCAGGCCCAGGAAATCCTCCGTCCCAATCCGCCACACCTCCGAGGCCTCGCGCGTCCGCACCGTCGCCAGCCGGTTATGTTTCGTAAAGACCGCGAGGTCGCCGAAGAAATCGCCCTGCGACATCGACGCCACCGTCCGGCTCTGCTTTCCGTCCGGGCTGAACGTCACCACTTCGACCACACCCGACGCCACGATGTAGACCGCGTCCGCCGGATCGCCCTGCTTGTAGACGATCTCCTTCGCGTCCAGTTTCAGTCGCGAACAGACCGCATCAATGCTTTTCCAGGTGGTCTCCGGCATGCTCTCCAAAAGCGCCAGGAAGTTGGCGGGCACGTCATCCTGGGCGGTCGTGGAAGTGGGCATGGGTCGGGCGCCAGGGTGGAAGGGCTATGCCGGCTTTTCTTCCACGGCAGGTTCGTTGGCCAGCACCTCGACCTGGCCGTTGCTCACCATGAGGTTCACCGTCTGCAGAAAAGTCAGCGCCGAGCAGGTCGTCCGCCGCCAGAGGCTGTCGAGGGGCTGGGGCCGTTTCGCGATCAGTTCCCAGATCCTCTCGGCCATCGCACGCGAAGGCTCGTCGTTCCAGGTCAACTCTACGAAGCGGCGCTCGATCCGCACATTCATCCCGCGCAGTTCCTCGGGGATGGCCAGGAAGGCCTCGTGTTGCGCCACACCTTGCGCCAGCAAATCATTGCTCTCCAGGTCGACCTTTTGGTCCTCGGGATAAGGCGTCGCCGGGGCCTCCTTGATGCGGAAGATGAATGTTCCCGCCGCCGGCGGCTGGACGACCGCCTGCCAGATCGCCTCAATCCCCACGAGATGCAAGTACCGTGCGTGGGCCAGCTTGCCCGTGACGAAAAAGAAGCTCCCGATGATCTCGTTGTCCGAACTGTGCAGTTCGAGTTCCCCGGTCTGCGCCGAGCTGATGATCGTGTAGAAAATGACCAGCAGGTCGAAGTGCTCCAGCTTGCCCGCGAGATCGATCGAGTAGACGCTCACGTGCGCCTCTGTCGAGGTGTGGTGCAGACGCTTGGCCAGGTTGCGTGCGAAGAACGCGCCGACCTTCGGTACCTTTTCCAGCATCTTGACGAAGGCCAGTTTCTCGAATTGCAGCAGCTTGGTCGGCTCGCAGGTGCGGATTTCTGCCATGCGCGGCTGGCCGGTCAGCACTGCGAGGTCGCCGAAGAAATCGCCCTTGCCCATGATCCCGACCGAGCGGCTCTGCTTCCCGTCCGGGCTGTGCGTGAAGGCCTCGACCCGTCCCGACGCCACGATATAAACCGTGTTCGCGGGGTCGCCCTGTGCATAAATGACGTGGCCGCCCGGAAGGTTCACCTTGGTACTGACCGACTCCACTTCGAGCCGGCTCCCCGCGTCGAGCAACTCGAGCAGGGTGAAAAAGTTCGCTTCAAAATCAATGGCCATTGTCGCTGTCGTTAGGAGGTGAGGGGAATCATTTTTCTGCGGTGCTTTTCGTACGTGGCCACCTCGCGGATGTCAAACGGCTTCAGGAACTCCGCCAGCCGGCCGTATTCCTCCGCCAACTGTGCGTGCGAATGGGCATCGCTGGCGAGGGTAAAAGGAATGCCCAGCTTTTGCGCCGCGCGGAGGATGTCCGCGTGTGGGTAGGCCTCGCCCACCGGCTTGCGCCAGCCTGCGGTGCTGATTTCGATGGCAAGGTCCTCGCGCTTGATCCGTTCCAGCAGCGATTGAAAATGAGGCAGGTAGCCCTCTTTCGGATGCCAGACGCCATGGATCTTCATCAGGTCAAGGTGCGACATGCAGTCGATGCCCCCACGGTCGATCATTCCTTCCAGTTCTGCGACATACTTCGCGCAATCGGCCGCGATGTCCCGCTTGGCGAACTCGTCCTTGCGCGTCACCTGGTCGAACATCTCCGGGTCGCCGGGCAGGTAGTGCGCGGAGCCGAGGACGAAATCGAGCTTCTCCCAGTTCTTCTCCACCCAGGCCCGGCCCGCCTTCCCTGTCTCCGGATCATTGTCGAGTTCGATCCCCGCGCGGAATTTGATGTCCGGGTTCGCCTCGCGCAACTTGTCGATCTCGTCGAAGTTGACGCCTTCGTGATAACGATCGTGGTCGGTGAAGGCAATCTCCTTCAATCCCCGCTCACGCGCCGTCTGCGCCCAGGGCCGCAAAAGCTCCTGGGTGTAAGGCTTGATGCTGTGGGCCTGCGGATGCATGTGATAGTCGATGGGCAGCGGCATAAATTTTAAGGAGTCGCGTTCTTGGCCAGGGTGCTCGGCGGGGGGGTTATTTTGTCTCCCGGCTTGATTCCATTCAATGAGAACCAGTGGATATTTGTCTCCAAGGCATAGGCGACCTGGTCGCTCGTGCTTCGCGTAATGGGCAGCATATTGTCCGGCATCGCCGGGTCAGCCGGGGTCATGTCGTGGATTTCGAGGATCACCCCGTTCTTGTCGATGAACGCCACCGAGAGCGGGATCAGCGTGTTTTTCATCCAGAACGTTGCCGGTCCGACATTCGCCTGGACGAAGATCATTCCCTCATTGTCGCCGAGCTTCGGACAAAACATCAGGCCCTTCTCCCGTTGCGCTTCCGTCACCGCAATCTGCGCCTGCAACGTCGCCTTGCCCATGTGCAGGGCCGCGCTCGGCAACGCTTGCGCTGCCCCTTCCTGCGCGGGCAGGGAACTTGTCGTCACCCAGAGAATCCCCAATAGGAGTGTCAGCAACGACATCTTCCTTATCCGACCTGTCAGACCCGTAAGACCAATCTCTTTCATAATCACCTCACTCATACCGCAAAGCCCGTGCGGGCGCGAGCCTCGCCGCATTCACCGCCGGAATCAACGCCGCCAGGATGCAGATCACCACCGCCGAACCGGCGATCAGTGCCACGTTGGCCGGATCGATCACCGCGGGAATCTCCGGGAAGCCATAGACCTTGCTCGAAAACACATCGATATGGAACACCCGCAGGATGAAGTCCCGGAAGGGATTCCGGAAATGCAGCAGCGTCAGCCCGCAGATCGTCCCTCCGATCGAGCCGACGACTCCCACCACTACGCCATGAAACAGGAACACTCCCGAGACCTGCGCGTCGCTCGCCCCCAGCGCCTTCATCAACCCGATTTCGCGCGACTTCTGCACCGTGATCGTGATCAGTGTGCTGCACAGTCCAAAGGCCGCCACCAGCATCACCATGAAGAGGATGAACGTCATCACCACCCGCTCCGTCGCGATCGCGTTGAACAGCTCGCGGTTATCGTCCATCCATGTCCGCGCGTTCAGCGTTTGGGGCAGGATCGAGTTGTTCAGCCGGTCCCGCACCGCCACCGCCAACATCGGGTCCTTCACCCGCACCGCGATCCCGTGCACGGCATTGTTCATTCCCCAGATGTGCTGGGCCATCTCGGTCGAGACGAGCAGGAAGTTGAGGTCGTAATCGAACTGCCCCGTCTTGAAGACGCCGCGGATCGTCGGCTCCTCCGGCAGCGGTATGTCGGCTTTCACGCCCGCCCGCTGGTCGCGGATCGACTTCAGGAACGTCGGCCCGAAAATATTGATCTTGTCTCCGGGAAAAGCCGCATTGCGTCGGCTCCACTCCGAGCCGACGATCACCGAGTCCCCGCGCAGCTCATATTCACCCATGATCACGTACTGGCTCAGCGGCAGCACCGGGTCATCTCCCTCCGTGGGCACGCTCTTGATGAACGCCGGAGTCATCCGGTCATGGAATTCCACCAGCACCGGACCGCGGATGATCGGGCTCACCGCCAGCACATCGGGGTCCTTCTTGATCAGCTCCATCGCCTTCTCATAATCGTACATTACTTCGCCGTCCGCCATCGAGACGGTGATATGCGCGTTGAAGCCGATGATCTTCGCGTCCAGCCGCTGCCGGAAACCGGCCATGACCGAGAGCACCACAATCAGCACCATCACCCCCACCGTCACCCCCAGGAACGAAAGCACCGTGATCACCGAGACAAACGACCGGCGCGGCCGCAAATAACGCAGCGCCAAGAAAAGCTCCACCGGAATTTCCATCAGCCTACCCTAACCAGAAACCGCACGCCTGTCACCATGCGAGCCGCCTTGCTCCCCCAGGTAGCGGCGGTCTATGACCGCCGAGTTTGCTTGCTTTCTTGCTGAGGTGACCGGGAATGGTCTTTTCATGAAGGGCCTCGCCCTGTCGGAAATTGCCCATCAATATCGAATGAGAACGGTTCGGTGGTAGCCGCCGCATTCCTGCGCGAAGCGCAGCTATCCCATTGGGAAACCAATTAGAATAGGCCGGGAGCCAATCCCTGGCGGCGGATGTCTTCCTGGAGGGCCCGGCTCTGTCCGGACCGCTGCCTTTGGTAGCCCGCGCAGACTCCTTACGCGGGTCCAGTCCCACGAAGAACGGTCGTTATCAGCTTGTCTCTGCCCCGCATAGGCGCACTCTGGGCCATGCACAAAAAATGGGTCTACAAAATGGTCAGCGGCACCACCGAAGACTCCTTCGAGAAAAAGCTCAACGATCTGGGGACCCAGGGCTGGGAAATCGCCGAGTTCCAACCCCTCTACGATCCGGACCGCGGCACCTCCTATATCGCCATCATGAAAATGGCCCAGGACCAGTAAGGGCCGATGCCGCATTGGTGAGGGAGCTCGATGAGCCTTGTCTTGGTAATTTTCATCCAACCATTAGTCTTTAGACAGCCGATGCGAGTTTCTCTGTGCAAGATAAGATTTTCTGAGGAGAAGACATAATCCAAATGCCAGTACGATAATCGCCGCATGTGAAGGCTCCGGTATGGTCACAACCTTGATGCCGATAGGGCCACTCAATCCAGTAACAAGTGAGGAATTGATGACGGCACCTGTGGTGGCATCATATTCCCCAATCGTTCCGTCGCCATTGTTGGTCACGAACAGATCATTTCCCGAAATGGCGATGCCTGATGGAAAATGCAGGCCGGAAATTAGTGAGCTATTAATAACAGCTCCTGTCGTGGCATCGTACTCACCAAGGGTACTGCCGTTAAGATTTGCGACAAACAGATTATTGCCTGACAAAGCGATGCCTGCGGGGAGATGCAGGCCAGAAATCAGCGAAGCGTTGATCACAGCCCCTGTCGTCGCGTCGTATTTGCCAACCGTATTGCTATTTCCATTGACGACGTATAGCTCATTTCCCGAAATGGCAAGGCCCAAGGGGCCGGATAGTCCTGAGGAAATCAAAGACGCATTGATCGCGGCGCCCGTCGTAGCGTTGAATACACCAACATTATTCCCGTTTGCGATATAGAGAGTGTTTCCCGAAAGGGTCATTGCATAAAGAACGTTGGGGAGTGAAATCAAGGATGAATTTATTGCGGCTCCCGTGGTGGCGTTGTATACGCCAACGGATCCGTTACCAGTTGTAATATCACCGCTGGACACATAAAGAGCGTTTCCTGAAATCGCCACTGAGTAAAATCCATCCGTTCCCACGGAGACCAACGATGAGTTGATCGCTGATCCAGTGGAGGCGTCGTATTCTCCAATTGAACTGCCGACATGATTGGCGACGTAAATCTGGGCCTGCGCATGGACTACATCCATCGAGAGAAGGAAGAGCGCAGAGGGAAGCAGCCAACCTAAAATGGATTGAGATAATCGTTTCATTTTCTCCCCTCTGTTTGGGGCTTCGTTATAGGGAGGCTTTTGCGCGAGATACCATTTTCTTAGAAGAAGACATAATCCAAATGCCAGTACGATAGTCGCCGCATGCGAAGGTTCCGGTATGGCCACTACCGTGATGCCCACCGGACCATTCAGACCCGAGACGAGCGAAGAATTGATGACGGTGCCCGTCGTGGCGTCGTATTCACCGATAGTGCCGTTGCCATTGTTGGCCACAAAGAGGTTATTTTCCGAAAGTGCGATGCCAGCCGGAAAATGCAGACCTGAAACCAGTGAGGCATTGATGACCGTGCCCGTGGTGGCATCGTATTCGCCGATGGAATTGCCATTAAGGTTTGCGACAAACAAGTTATTCCCCGACACAGCAACCCCGACGGGAGCATTTAGACCCGAGATCAAAGAAGCGTTGATCACAGCCCCTGTCGTCGCATCGTATTTGCCAACCGTATTGCCATTTCCATTGACGACGTATAGCTCATTTCCCGAGATGGCGAGGCCCGTGGGACTGGATAGTCCCGAAATCAGGGACGCATTGATCGCAGCACCCGTCGTGGCGTTGAATAAGCCAACATTGCTCGCGTTTGCAATATAGAGATTATTTCCCGAAAGGGTCATTGCAAAAAGAAGGCTATGGACTGAAATCAAGGATGAATTGATCGCAGCTCCTGTGGTGGCGTCATATACGCCAACTGATCCGGTGCCGGTCGTGCCGTCACCACTGGAGACATAAAGAGCGTTTCCTGAAATCGCCACTGAGTAAAATCCATCCGTTCCCACGGAGACCAACGATGAGTTGATCGCCGATCCAGTGGAGGCGTCGTATTCTCCAATTGAGCTGCCGACATGATTGGCGACGTAGATCTGGGACTGCGCATAGACTGCATCCATTGAGAGAAGGCCAAGCACAACAACAAATGCGCCTATTAGGATGGATGGAGATTGTCGCTTCATTTTCTTAATCTGGCTATTCGCGATACGTCAATACCTTTGAATTGAATATTAACCGATTGAACTGTCTTTCCGAGAAGAATATTCCGGCTAAGCTGCAAGGCGAATCGTTACCTCGAGGTCCCTAACTCCATCAACTTATAACACAGCCTCCGCAAGGCCGGTGTCTTCTCTTGCTCAATCAAATCGAGAAAGGATTGTCGCAGCGGTTCCTTTTTCCAGGCCAGGTAACTCTCGTACTCTTTCCGGTTTTTTTGCAGGGAGAGCAGGTACTTCCCAAGTTCGGCCGCATTCCCAAAATTACTGGCGTTGATGATGCATTTCTTCCCCGGCAAATAGTCGTCGATATTGGGCGCGCCCAGATAGACCGGGACCGTTCCCGCAATCAACCCATCGAACACCTTCTCGCTCACATAGTCGACGCTGTTGGAGTTTTCAAAGGCCAGATAGAAGAGATGGCGCGAGATCACCTTGAGCTTTGTCGCGCGCCGCGTGTCCCATAGGAGCTTTCGGTTGTTTTGCGATTTTCCATAAGAATCGATTTTTATGCTCTGCATCAATTCCTGGACGAGCTGGTACCGGTTGTTGAGCGCATAATCGTTCGAGGCAAAATAAGCCGCGGGAGCCCGGCGGTATTTCCACTTGGGCGGCGTCAACAAGTCCGGCACATGCCCCGGATAAAAATAGAGCAGGGGAACATCGGAATTCCGGCGGAAATTCATGCGCAGGTCGAAATGCCGCATGAACGTGGCATTCGTCTGGAGGGGATAATTGGCATCCGATTCCATCGACATGCCGACCCAGATCTGCCCGGGTCTTTTCCCAATGGAAGGAATCTGCTTCAGGTTGGGGAGGTGAAATAAAACGGCATCGGCAGTCGCGAGGTCCTGCGGCTCGGTGCTCACGGTGCACAAGTCCTCCGCCACGGTGGGAGCAAACCCGATGGCCTCGCATAGCGTCCGATCGAAATACGGCGTGTAATAGAAAATCTTCAACTTTGACATGCCGGGTGCCATCAAGCATGCAAACCGGGAAGGATCTCCGCGAATAAAATCCGCGAATCAGGCGGCTCGGCTTCGCGCAAAAATAATCTTCCGTCACTCCCCCCATTTGCCAGAATCCCCGCCATGCCCGTCATCCGTCGCGATTTCTTCGGGGGACACTTCTCGGATTGATTTTGAAAAATCCATTCAAAATTCACTACCTGCACCACGTTGCCTTTGCCGTGGGGCGGCTCCGGGGTGCCTGGGCGCGGAGGCGTTTTGTGCGGCGGCTCGCTGCCGGGGCATGGCACCCCACGCAGGATCGCGTGGCCCACAAGGCCTTACCCTTTGCTTTGGTCACACTCGCCGGTGAAAAGAGTTTTCCCGAAGCGGTTGTCATGCTCGATTCCTTCTTCGCCCACGCAGGCAAACCCGCCAGTTGCGAGGTCATCTCGGATGGAACACTCACTTCCCGGCACCAGGAAATATTGCGCCGCATCCACCCTCAAATAACGATCAAGTCCCTGGAGGAATTCCTCGGGGCGCCTTTGCCCGGCAGTTTGGAAAAGCGTTTGCCCCAGAATCCCATGATGATCAAACTGGCCATCATGCTGGGCGTCGGACGCTTGCCCAATGGGTTCTATGTTGATTCGGATTTCATGTTTTTCCGGTCCGCCCGTGCGTTCAATTGGACGTCGTTGCTGGAAGCGCGGGTTCCCCGGTACATGCGGGACACCGGCCTGTCCCTGGATCGGCGGTTGCTTCGCCCGGATGAGGTCGGCGCCTCGAGCGCCAATGCCGGATTGGTTTTATTCGGAAGGCCTCTGGACTTGGAGCCCTGGCTGGACCGGCTCGAATTGCTCGGCGATCAACTTCCCGGCCATTTTAGCGAGCAAACCCTCGTCCACCTCGCCCTGCTTCGGGCCGATTCGCTCCCGCTTGATCCGGGGAAATTTATCCTCGCCCTCGACGATCTCTTTTCGTTTCGGGACAAATATGCCTTTCGCCCTGACGTCGTCTGTCGCCACTATACGGGCACCATTCGGCATAAATTCTGGATTTTGACAGGACAGCTTTGATTCGCTTCCGGACCTGGACTTTTCATGTTTAAACGCTTGAAAGAAAAATCAACTTCGCCGTCCCTTCGCGTCCCGGAAAAATACGGTCCGCACCTTTTCTGGGCCAGACTGCTCGCGGGAACCATGCTGTTTCAGGCCATCATCCAGGCCCTCGGATTTCTGACCGGTCTCCTCATTGTCCGCTTTCTGAGTAAAGAGGACTATGCGTGGTACACGATTATCGGAACAATGGGCCCTGTCCTGGCCATGATGGCAGATAGTGGCATCACGACGGGTTCCCTGGCGATTGGCGGTAGAATCTGGCAGGACGACGAAAAAATGGGTCGCTTGGTCCGCACGGGATTGCGCCTGCGGTACCGCTTTGCCTGGATAAGCGGAATCGTGATGACCCCCATTTTGGGGTGGATGCTGCTGCACAACAACGCCTCGATCGGTCTGACCGTTTGCCTGGTGGCGATCACCCTCGTCGGCCTCGTTCCCCAATTGTCCGCGGCCATCCTGAACGTTGTCGTCGAGTTGCGGCAGCAGCTGCCGCAAATGCGCGACTTCATGCTCAAGAGCGTGGGCCTCCGGCTGTTCATCATTTTGGTGGTCATCGAGGCCTCGCTGGCCAATTCCTTCTGGGCCGTCTTTGCCGGATCGTGTGCGGCGATCCTCCAGACTTTTCTGCTCTCGCGATTCGTTCGCAACCAGCTGTCGTGGGATGTCCCGGCGGACAAGGAATATGAAAAGGAGATCATGGGGGTCGTCCGCAAGGTCGCGCCCTTGACCGTCTACTTTTGCCTGCAAAGCCAGATCGCCATCTGGTTGATCAGTATTTTTGGCGGCAGTCACCAGGTCGCCGATTTGGGGGCGCTGACCCGGCTCGGCATTCTTTTCACCGTGTTCACCGCGACGGCCGGGATGGTCGTGGTCCCGCGTTTTGCGCGTATCCAGGAATATCATCTGCTCAAGACGCGCTTTGTCCAGATCGTCGGCGGCTACGCCCTTCTCATGTTGCTCCTCACCGGGGCGGCGGCCCTTCTTTCCGGGCCCTTGGTGGCGCTGCTTGGGCCGAAATATGTGCATCTTCAAGGAGTTGTCTGGCTGGTGATGTTGTCCGGGGCCTTGGGATCATTGGCCAGTCTGATGGGGAATCTCAATAATAGCCGCGGATGGGTTCCCCCGGCTTGGTTGAGCATCCCGCTCGAGATCGTTACCCAAATCGTTCTGCTCTTTTCCCTCGACCTTTCCCAGGTCCGCGATGTTCTCCTCTTCTCCTGTCTGGGAATGGTTCCCGTTATTTTTCTCACGGCCGGAGTGGCCTTCTCCAACATGAAAAAAATTCCTCAGGGCAACGCGGCGAGGGGCCTCTCGTCCCGGCCTTGATCAGGCAACGGTTTTTGCCATGATGATTCCGCCGAATCGTCACAAAAATAATCTTCCGTCCCCGCGCATCCGCGCCAGAATCATCCCGTGCCCCTGACCCGCCGCGATTTCGTCCGTACCCTCTTCGTCGCTTCACAGGCGACTCTCGCCAGCCGTCTTCTCTCCGGCGATCTCCACGCCGACGAACCCGCGGGAAAGTCGCTCAACTTCGCCGTCATCGGCGACTGGGGCCGCAAGGGCCAGCCCGACCAGGCCCAGGTCGCCCACCAGATGGGCCTCGCCTGCCAAAAGGCCGCCGCCAGCTTCATCGTTTCCGTCGGCGATAATTTCTACGAGGTCGGCGTCAAGGACGTCGCCGATCCCCTCTTCCAGCTCTCCTACGAAAACGTCTACACCGCCGACTCCCTGAAAGTCCCCTGGTACGTCATCCTCGGCAACCACGATTACTGCGGCAACTGCGACGCCCAGCTCGCATACGCCAAGGTCCACCCGCGCTGGAACATGCCCGCGCGCTACTTCACGCAAGTCCACGACATCGACCCCTCCACCAAACTCGAAATCTTCTACCTCGACACCAGCCCCTTCATCCTCGCCTATCAACACCATCATCTCATCGCGCCCAACATCGCCACGCAAAACACCGCGGAGCAGCTCAAGTGGCTCGATCAGGCCCTCGGCGCCTCCACCGCGCAGTGGAAATTCGTCATGGGCCACCATCCCATCTATTCGTCCGGTCTCGCCCACGGCAACCAGCCCGAGATGATCGAGCACATCCTGCCGCTCCTGCAAAAGCACAAGGTCCATGCCTACTTCGCCGGCCACGACCACGATCTCGAATACCTCAAGGTCGGCGACCTCAACCTCATCGTCTCCGGCGCGGGCTCCGAGTACCGCCCCGTCAAGTCGCCCGATACCAGTCCCTTCAGTCGCGCCGTCTCCGGCTTCGCCCTAACCTCCGTCACCGCCGACAAACTCCAGGTCCAGTTCATCGACAACAACGGCAAGCTTCTCTACACCACGACGTCGACACGTAAGGCATGAACAAGGCCTCTGTCATGAACGCGGGAGTCATTCTCGCTTCAGGAACGCTCGGTTGCAGCTGGCTGTGGTACCTCTTTTGGCTCGATGACGGGAAAGGTCTCGTCAACATGGACGCGCGGACTTTGATCGTCGACTTGGTGTTGATGGGTATCTTGGGTCTTGTCGGGTTCGCTATCAGCACGGACATCGCCCTGTCGGCTGTGGTGGGATGGCTTGGCGGGCAGATTATTTTTCTCGTTTGGGAGGGCATGCCCCATGGCCGCTCCCCGCATATGTTTCAACCGACCAATGTCGGAGAGTCCTTTCTCCTCGCTCTTGTGGTCGTGGTGGTCTTAAACTGGCCGATTGTTGTCGGTGCTGTGCTGGGTTCTCTGCTGAGATACGCTTTGAGCCGGAATCGCAAGGTGAAAGCAAGGTCCAAGATAAAGTAACAACTTTTCCCTTGCTCTCATTCGCGACTCTGCTTTAATCGACCCTCACCTTATGGCAGCAGCAACGAAATCAGACAACCTTCAGGAGTTCAAATTGCACGACAAGGATACCGGCTCGGCCGATGTCCAGATCGCGCTCCTGACCCAGCGCATCAACGACCTCACCAAGCACTTGCAAAAGTTCAAGAAGGACCACAGCTCACGCCGCGGCCTTCTGATGATGGTCGCCCAGCGCAAAAAGCTCCAGGACTACCTCAAGAAGTCCGATTCCAGCCGCTACGATAAGGTCATTCAGAAACTAAATCTGCGTAAGTAGTCTCCCTGCACCGCGAAAGGCCCTTCCGCCTCGCGGATCGGGTCATCCGGAAAACTTCAGAGTACAATCGACTTCACTGCCCTTGGTTGGCGTAGTTTTAATTTTTAAAATTACTGCCCTGCGCAGCAGTTGAGCCCATTGTCCTCTGCGTTTTCTTTTCCGGCCGGGCGCCAGCTTGCGCTCCAACCCCCATAAAAGAACCCATGTCCACCATTCATACGGTGTCGGCTCCCTTTGGCGCCCACCCCATCATCATCGAAACCGGCAAGCTTGCCAAACTCGCCGACGGCGCCGTCACCGTCCGCTACGCCGACACCCTCGTCATCGTCACCGCCGTCTCGGCCACGAAAATCAAGGAAGGCCAGGACTTCTTCCCGCTCACCGTCGAGTACCGCGAGCGCGCCGCTGCCGTCGGCAAGATCCCCGGTGGTTACTTCAAGCGCGAAGGCCGCCCCTCCGAAAAGGAAATCCTCACCTGTCGCATGACGGACCGCCCCCTGCGTCCGCTCTTCCCCAAAGGTTACCTCTACGACACCCAGATCATCACCACCCTTCTCTCCGCTGACGGCGAGAACGATCCCGATATCCTCAGCATCAACGGCGCCTCCGCCGCTTTGATGGTTTCCGACATTCCTTTCGGCGGCCCCGTCGGCGCCGTCCGCGTCGGCCGCGTCAACGGCCAGTTCATCACGCAGCCCACGCACGCGCAGATGGACCTCAGCGACCTCGACCTCGTCTACGTCGGTTCCGAGTCCGAGATCATCATGATCGAAGGTTCCGCCCTCGAATTGCCCGAAGCGGAATTCAAGAAGGCCCTCGACTACGCGCAGGAACAGGTCCAGATCGTCATCAAGCTCCAGAAGGACCTCGCCGCCCGCGTCAACAAGGCCAAGCGCACGCTTCCCCTCTACGTCACCAAGCCCGCCTACGTCGAAATGGCCTATGACCTCGTCAAGGACCGCATCGAAGGCGCGATCTACCGCCCCTCCAAGGTCGAGCGTTATGCCGCCGTCGGTGCCCTCAAGGAAGAAGTCGGCGTCGCCATCAAGGCCAAGTATCCCGAGGCCACCAGCTTCGATGTCGGTTCCGCCTTCGACGAAGTCCAGATCAAGGCGTTCCGCGCCGCGATCCTCGACAAGCAGAAGCGCAGCGACGGTCGCGCCGTCACCGAAATCCGCCCGCTCTCCGGCGAAGTCGGACTTCTCCCCCGCTCGCACGGTTCCTCCCTCTTCGCCCGCGGCGAGACCCAGGCCCTCTGCCTGGCGACCCTCGCCCCCAGCGACGAAGCCCAGGAACTCGACGGCTACACCGGTGGCGACATCACTAAGCGTTTCATCCTCCACTACAACTTCCCTCCCTTCTCCGTCGGTGAGACCGGTCGCGTCGGTGGTCTGAATCGCCGCGAAATCGGCCACGGCGCGCTCGCCGAGCGTTCCGTCCTCGCCGTCATCCCCAGCGAAAACGACTTCCCCTACGCCATCCGCGTTTCGTCCGAAGTCATGGAATCCAACGGTTCCACCTCGATGGCCTCCGTCTGCGGCGGCGTTCTCGCCCTCCTCGACGCCGGTGTGCCGCTCAAGACGCCGGTGGCCGGTATCTCGGTCGGTCTCGTCACCGACTATGATGACGCTGACAACCTCAAGCGTTACCTCCTGCTCGACGATATCCTCGGCTCCGAGGACCACTACGGCGACATGGACTTCAAATTGTGCGGCACCAAGGACGGCGTCACCGGCTTCCAGCTCGATCTCAAGCTCGCCGGCATCCCGCTCTCCCTCATGAAGGAAGCGATCGACCGCGCCGTCATCTCCCGCACCAAGATCCTCGCGTTCATGGAAACCGTCATCGCCGCGCCGCGCACCACGCTCTCCGAGTTCGCGCCCCGCATCGAGACCATCCAGATCAACCCCGAGAAGATCGGCCTCGTCATCGGGCCTGGCGGCAAGAACATCAAGAGCATCGTCGCCGAGACCGGCGCCGAGATTAACATCGAGGACGATGGCCGCGTGAAGATCTACTCCACCAACGGCGACGCCATGGAACGCGCCAAGGAAATCATCCTCGGCATGGTCGGCGACATCGAAGTCGGCAAGATCTACCGCGGACGCGTCGTCACCCTCAAGGACTTCGGCGCCTTCGTCGAAGTGCTCCCCGGCAAGGACGGCCTCGTCCACATCTCCGAGTGGTCCGACCAGCGCGTCAACCGCATGGACGACGTGGCCAAGGTCGGCGACGAAGTCTGGGTCAAATGCATCGGCCAGGACGACAAGGGCCGCAGCAAACTCAGCCGCAAAGTCGCCATGAAAGAACGCGCCGCCCAGGGCCTCGAAGCCCCCGCGCCCGCCAAAGCCTAGTCTCCGGTAGCCGCGCTCGTAAGAGCGTGGTTCCCTCCGAGGTAGCCGCCGCTGTCCCTAGCGGCGGTCAGAAAAAGCCCCGACCCCGGTCGGGGCTTTTTATTATGTCATCCTGAGCGAAGTCGAAGGACCTCGAATTAATCTGCCTTTCAGCCTCTCCGAAAATCCGTCATCCCGAGCTTGTCGAGGGATCAGACTCATGTCCGAACCCTCAGAAAAGCCTCAATAAAAAAACTGTCATCCTGATCCAAGGTAGCCCTCGCACTCCGTGCGACGGTGCAGCTTATAGCGGCGGTCTATGACCGCCGTTTCCGAAGGTAGCCGCCGCTGTCCCCAGCGGCGGATGTCTTTCAGAAAAAGCCCCGATGAAAATTGGGGCTTTTTTCTTTCCGTCATCCTGAGCTTGTCGAACGATCAGTTCAGGCGTCTCTTGTTTCTCTACCATTCACGACCCTGTCAAACTCGCGGTTATCAAGTGTCTCGGCGTGCCATGTCGGTTCTATCTCTCTTACCGACTCCTGAAACAGATTACCCAAGCCATACGCCAAATAAATTCTCTGTGCTTGCCAGTATGTCTGGGCATGAACTCCAATTTTGCGCTCAAAAATGGCGCGCGCGATTTCAAAGAAGACGCGACTCCAAAATTTGCGCTCGGGGATGGTTGGAAAATCTTGTTCCAAGTCCACGTCCCGGCCCGGCCAGAAAAAGCCATCCGTAACCCGCTTTTTCATGAGTTCAAGGTAGGTACGTTCTTCAATTGAGGCTTGGAGTTCTCCGGTTTCGATGCTGAATTCAAGGAGACTGCGAAAAAGCATGTTGTTTATCCACTGTCCCTTGTCTTTAAAACTGATGTAGTGGCTCATCGTTCTTCCTCACCCCAACGGATTCTTCCACTTCAGCCCCGGAAACCGGCTGAAATCCGCATCCGTCGTGTGCAAGACCAGTCCCCGTTCCATCGCCAAGGCTGCGATATGCGCGTCCGTCGTTAGATCCGCCGCCGTGCCCAATTGCTTCAACAGTCCAGCCCATGTTTGAAAATGATTCGCCGACGGATGCACCAAATAAACGTGCGGCAGCGCCAGCCACTCCTCCACCCGTCCCAGAGCCCCCTCCACCGGCATCGGTGAGGCAAAGACTTTCGGATGCGTGGCAATGCGGACAAATCCCAGAATCACCACCCACGCCAGCGCCACGCCTTCATTCCCCTGCAGACATCCGTTCCACCACTGCGCCGCTTTGGAATGGTGCTGCGACCGGACGTTGTGCGCATAAATCAACAGATTGATGTCAGGCAGAATCATCTTTCGCCGCCTTCCTCAGATAATCTTCCACGGCCAGTTCATCAACAAACTGATTGAGTCGGTCCATATCGAGTCCTGCCCGGGCCGCTCCGAAGTCATGCGGTCGAACCGCTACCACGGGGCCCCTCTGCGTCAGGCTTTCCGAAAGTCCCTTGCGCAGCGCATCATTGACGAGTTCGCGGAAAGGTTTGTCCAGTTCGCGAGCGCGCTGCTGAAGTAATCCCGCCAGATCATCATCGATGGTCAATGTCGTTCGCATACAGTATGTAACATGATGCTAATTTATTTGATGTCAAGGCATCAATAATAAAGGAATGGTTCCAATTTCACCCCTACACCTTTAATTGACACGATTTGTCCCGCCTCCTACCTTCGTCCTTCCAACCTTCAACCTTTAGAAATTTTCTCACCATGCCACTCAAAACCGGAACCTCCGCCCCCGACTTCGCCCTCAAGACCAAGACCGCCAATGGCCTCGAGGAAATCAAGCTCAGTGCCAACTACGGCAAGAAAAACACCGTCCTCCTTTTCTTCCCGCTCGCCTTCACTGGCGTCTGCACCGCGGAACTCTGCGACGTCTCCGGCGGCATCTCCGCCTACGAAAGCCTCAATGCCGCTGTCTACGCCATCAGCGTCGACAGCCCCTTCGCGCAGGAAGCCTGGGCCACCAAGGAAGGCATCACTGTCCCCATCCTCAGCGACCTCAACAAGACCGTCACCAAGGCCTACGACGTCGTATTCCCCAACCTCGCCGGCGTCGGCGACACCTCCGCCCGCGCCGCCTACGTCATCGATAAAGCCGGCAACATCGTCTACTCCGAACAGACCGCCACCCCCAAGGACCTCCCCAACTTCGAAGCCGTCAAAGCCGCCCTCGGCAAGTTGAAGTAAGCCTTCGGTAGCCGTCGCGCGTCGCGCGACGGTGTCTTATTCCCCCTTGCTCCCAGACTCCGTCTGGGAGCGCCCCTTGTCTGCGCGACTCCGTCGCCTTCTCCCGGGGAATCTCAGTTACATCCCCGTCATTCCGCACCCCACTCTTTGCAAGCCGCCAAGAGCCGTTCTATACTAGACGACATGAGTACCAGTAACGACTCCACTCCCACTCTCGACGACCTCAAGACCCAGGCCTCCGAAGTCGCCCGTAAAGTCAGCAGCCAGATCAACGACCAGGCCAACTCCCTCCGCGACGTCACCGCCACCGCCCGCTACAACACCCAGGAATTCATCGAGAACAATCCCTGGCAATCGGTCGCCATGGCCGCCGCTCTCGGCTTTCTCGTCGGCGTCATTGTCACCCGCCGTTAATCGTAGCCGCGCTCGTCAGAGCGTGGGGTTTCTGTGATAGCCGCCGCTGAAACCAAGCGGCGATGCCTTCCTCCCCGTCCCCCAGGCCCCCGCTACAGCAGGGCCTGGGAAACGTCCGTAGGTTTTACGGCTTTCTTTGCGCGTACGTCTGTCCCTTCGGGTCAAACGATCCGGCGATGAAATCGGTCACCGTATACGTCCCGCCGACGATTTCCGACTTGGCGAAAACGGAATGATTATCCTTGTACGTCACCGCCAGCCCATCCGTGCCCAACGGCGCGGTCGCCGAGCAGGTCGCGGAGCCCGGGCCCGCCTGTTGCGGATAAGCTACCGTGCCGCCCGTGCTGTAGATGATCGGCAATTCATCCGGCGAATTTACCGAGATGCCCACCGGCCCCGTCGTGCCGGTCATCCCGGTGATGTCCCACGACACATTCTGCGCCGTGATATTCGTCGCCGGACTCAGGCCCTTGAACTTGGTCTGCGCGCCGTTCGGCAGATAGAAAATATCTGCCGAGGTCAGGTAGCCCTTCGCAATCAGTGATTTCAACGCATCTGTCGAGGTCGCCGCATCCGGGTACGCTCCGTTATCCAGCGCATATTGCGTCATCAGGACCGCCAACCCATGCGAACTCTGCGTCGCCGACGATTGTCGCGTCACCTTGAGCGCATTCCACGCCGCCGGCACCAGCACCGAGATCAGGATCGAGATGATGGCGACCACAATGAGTAGCTCCACCAGGGTGAAGCCGCGCTGGCGAACCGCGCGGCCCGACGGGATCAGACAGGGTTTAATCATAAGTCCATTGTAATATGCGCAATTTAAGCGTCAATAGGACCTAATAGACTTATTAGAAAAGATAATAACACGAGGGACCGTGTAACTACACGGTCAAAATCCGGCCTTTTTACCTCTACCGCAGGTACACCCGGCTATAATCCCACTCGTAAAACTTCCCCTCCAGCGCCGAGGCCGGCAACGAGTAGTTCACGCTCTTGATCCCCGTGTGCCCCCACGTCCCATCAAAGATGAAGTCCATATCGAGCGGCTCCCCGTCCTTCTTGCCGCCGAGGGTCCAAACGAGTGTGCCGCTCTGCACAAGGATGCCGTCGACATAGGCCTCGTAGGTATCGTCCTTCTTATAGATCCACGTCCAGATGTGATATTGGGAGGCATCGAACGACTTCACCCCATACGCTTGCATCGTCGCGCCCCAGTCCTTGTAGTCGGATTTGTCCACGCCGCCCACGCAGCCCGAATGCCAGTAATCTCCCGTGTAGTTGGTAATCGGAACGCCTTTGTCATCCTTGCCGTTGTCGTAACCGAAGCTCTCGACCAGGTCCATCTCCGCCCCGTGATTCCACTTGTTGCCGGCGGTCCAGATGGCGAACCAGAAATAGGGGGGCACGACATAACGCACACGTGTTTCCCAAATGAGATCCTGGCCCAGGAGCGAACCGCCCTTCGGCAACTTCCACCTCGCCTGGAACGACCCGCAGCCCACATTGTGCTTCGTCGGCGTGATCGTCGTTGCGCCGTCCAGTGGCACCAGGAAAGTCTTCAGCGAATTACCCGTAAATAACCGCACCGGACGCGCCGGATCCTCGATCGGTTGTTGGTCGTTGACGCTGCTGGCCGCATCCGGCGACACCGTGACCGCTCCATAATGCGTCCCGTTCCCGATCGTGTTGAACTGGTCGTGATATTGAAAATTCGTGCTCAGGTCATCGATGCACTTGATCGTGCCATTTCCGCCGAAGTCCCAGTTCTTCACCAGCACAAACCCGTCACCACCCAGCCCATAGGCCGGGGCTGGTCCAACTGCTGGATTGCCCTTCGTCCCATCCCCAATCGTCTGCGCAGGTTCCGCTTCCATTGGCCACAAAGCCAAAACCAAAAGAAGCAACGCGATTTTAAAGAGAGAAGAAAAGAATCGCATAGAAGGCAAATGACTATTCTGAGAGGTATGACGATCAACACATTCTCGTCTAGGGATTTTCGCCCTTGAGAGGAATCGTGCCTTCGATGCCGGTGGGGGCGATGGGAGCTGCGGGAACCGCAGTGGGCACCTGGGGTGTCTCCTCCAGCATTCCTTTTTTGCGAAGCTGTTCTTCCATGGCCAAATCCATGACGAGATCGGCGAGGGGGAGTGTGCCTTTATCGAGGGCGGCATTGGCCGCCTTGAGTTCGGAGACATTTTCGCTTTCGAGGGCCTTTTCGACCGCAAGCATGAGCTCTTCGATTTCCTTGATCTCGTCGGGAATGACGAGGTGGCCGACTTGCGCGATGGCCTTGCGCGTCGCGGTCAACATATCTCCGCTCTTGCGCTTGGTCTCAATCCATTGGCGCTGCGCCAGATCATCGAAGGCGTGTTCGACCGATTCGGCGACCATCTTTTCGACGTCCTCGTCGCGAACATCGACGGCGCTTTTGAGCTGCACAACTTTTTGCTTCCCGGTCTTCACATCGCGGGCAAGAACGCTGAGGATGCCGTTGGCATCGATCTCGAATTGGACGCCGACCCGAGGCACCCCCTTTGGTGCGGGTTCGAACTCGAGATCGAACGTGCCGAGGGACCAGTTGTCGCGGGCCAGTTCGCGCTCACCCTGCAGCACCTGGATCTTCATCGATTTCTGGTTGTCGACGGCGGTGGTGAAGAGTTCCCCCGCCTTGGTGGGGATCGTGGTGTTGCGCGGAATGATCACGTTCATCAGGCCGCCGAACGTTTCGATGCCGAGGGAGAGGGGAGTGACATCCAGCAGCACCATGTTTTGTACACCACCTTCAAGGATGCCCGCCTGAATCGTCGCGCCGAGGGCGACTGCTTCGTCGGGGTTCGCATTATTATTCGGCTCGCGGCCAAAGATTTCCTTCACCAGCGCGTGGACCATCGGCATCCGGGTTTGTCCGCCGACGAGAATGACATCGTCGAGATCGGTCGCTTTCAGCTTCGCATCGCTCAGCGAGCGAAGACAATTTCCCCGCGTCTTCTGCACGATCGGCTTCGCAAGGATTTCGAGCTGTTCCCGTGTAATCACAGTGGAGAAGCTCTGCTCGCCCTTGGCGAAGGGAATTTCGACTTTCGTCTCGGTCTCCGTGGAGAGTCGGATCTTGGCGTTTTCCGCTTCCTCATGCAGTCGGGCCAGGAGAGCCGCATCGACATGCGTCTCGAGTTTCGCCGCGAGACGGCGCGCCAGTTCGTCGGTCAACGCCGCATCAATATCGTCGCCGCCGAGGCGGGTATTGCCGTTCGTTGCGAGCACCTGGAAAACGCCCTCATTCAATTCGAGAATGGAGATATCAAAGGTTCCGCCGCCGAGATCGTAGACGGCGATCTTCGACTTGGTTTTCAGCCGGTCCAGTCCGTAGGCCAGCGCTGCTGCCGTCGGTTCGTTGACGATCCGTTCGACTTCAAACCCGGCCAGCCGCCCCGCTTCCTTGGTCGCATTGCGCTGGGCGTCGTTGAAATAAGCCGGAACGGTGATGACCGCCCGAGAAACCGCCTCCCCCAGCGACCGCTCGACATCGGCCTTGAGTTTTTTCAGCACCTCGGCCGAGATTTCCTCCGGCGACCAAGTCTTGCCTGGCAACTCGACCCGCACCGGTTCGTTGCCTGTCCCAGCGACGGGGTACCCGACAATCATTTCCTCTCGCGAAATCTCGCTGCCCCGCCGTCCCATGAACCTCTTAATGGAAGAAACCGTTTCCTTCGGCTTGAGCCCGCGAATCCGCTTAGCCGCCGCGCCCACCAGCGTCGGCTGTCCCGCCCCGGGAAAATGGACCACGGATGGCGTCAGTCGCCGTCCCTCGGCATCCGCCACTAGTACGGGAAACCCCGCATCCATCACGCCCACTAGGGAATTGGTCGTCCCCAAATCAATGCCGACAATTTTGCTCATCGTAAACAGATTAGCCCGCGAAAGGGCGGGGTGTCAAAGCAGCTAGGGATTGATCGAGTGCCGCTGGATCAGGATGGAGGCGACTTCATCGCAGGCCTTGAAGGCGGTGTCGCCACCCTGGTTACAGCACGCGAGAACGCCGAATTTTTTCCCAGGCGCGAGCCATGCGACGCAGAAGTTCATGGTGTTCGATCCGGCATGATTGAGCGCCCGGCCACCGGCCCAAGTACGGTTGCAGGTGATCCAGCCGTAGGAGTAGTCGGCCGGCGGGACGGGCGTCTGGATGGCTGTGTAAACTTCATTGGGCAGCAAGGCCTTCATTCCGGTACAGCCGCGGAGTTGGTCGATGAGAAACTTGGCCCAATCCTGCACGGTGCAGTGGACGCTGCCTGCCGGTCCCATCACTTCGGGATTGTCGACGAGAGGGCCATTAAAGGGAAGGGCGTTGCCATTCGCATCATGCGGCCACGGCTGATCAACTTGTCCGGGAGTGCCGAGGCCACCGAAGCCAATCGAGGTCATGCCGAGCGGCTTGAAGATTCTTTCCTGAATGAGCACTTCCCAGGATTTGCCACCGATTTTTTCCAGGATTGCACCGATCACAACATAGTCGGTGTTGGCATAATGATAGGTGCCCGGTGCATAAGCCGGGGACATGAGCGCCTGCTCGACGGCGTTGCGCCGCTGTTCCTCAAAGGTGCCACCCAGGGACAACACTCGCCACGAGAGATTTTCGATCAGCCCGGCCCGATGACTAAGGACCTGGGCGACCGTGATTTCCCGCATGGCAGCGGGAACCTTGTCGGCGAGGTCCGGAAAAAAAGAGATGATCTTGTCATTCCACGAAAGCTTTTTCTCGGCGACATAGCTCCCCGCCAGCATCGCGGTCATCGCTTTCGTGTCGGAGCCTAGATGCCACAGATCGTCCGTCGTCACCGGAACAGTTGTTCCGGCTTTGCGCACCCCGACGGCAGCGAACTCGATTAGTTTGTCAGTGGTGAAAAGAGCTCCGGCCAAGGCTGGTACCTTGTACTTGGCGCGGATTGCTTCCAAAATGGCGGGCAGGGGCTCGGCCGGAGCCGCTGACAAAGGATTCGTAAAGAGCAGATACAGGGAAAGCCCTGCGGTCAGCGCAGCAACGACGGGCCAGGAAAGATGGACGATTTTTCCCAAGGCGAGAGAAAGCAAACCGCTGAAAACCACGGTGAGAGTCGTATAAGTGGCGCGGACAACCATGGGCATGACGTTACGTCATTGTCCGGGCGGGTGTCAAAGTGACGGGAGAGTTGTCCGGAGAGCCACGGAATTTAAGTGCGACGGTCATAGGCCACCGCTACACTAAAAAATTATGAAACGCGCTTGGAACAGAATCGGGTGGCTGGTGGTTATTTTACTGGTGGCGTGCGGTGTGATGAACGTGACGCGAGCAGAGGATGCCGCCAAGCCGCTGATCATTGGCATGGAACTGAACTATCCGCCATTCGAGATGACCGATTCCTCGGGCAATCCGAGCGGGGTGGGCGTCGACATGGCGAAGGCCCTGGGCGAGTACCTGCATCGTCCGATCAAGATCGAGAACATGCCGTTCGAGGGGCTGATCAGCGCGTTGAAAACGGGCCGGATCAACCTGATTATTTCCTCCATGACCGCAACCGATGAGCGGCGCAAGTCGATCGATTTTTCCGATCCTTACCTGAGCACCGGCCTCTCGATCCTGGTGAAGAAGGACAGCCCAATCAAGAGCATCGCCGATATCGACAAGCCCGGCGTCATCGTGGTGCTCAAGACCGGGACAACGAGCTCGGTCTATGCCCGCGAACACTTCAAGAACGCGACCGTGTTGCCGCTGGAGCAGGACACGGCCTGCGCGCTTGAGGTGGTCCAAGGCAAGGCGGATGCTTTTATCTACGACCAGATGTCGATTTATCAGTTCGCCAAGAAGCATCCGGACACGACGAAAGGGCTGCTGGAACCGTTCCAGCACGAGTCGTGGGCGATCGGTATTCGCAAGGGCGACACCGAATTGGCCAAGCAGGTGAACGCATTCCTGGCAGAGTTCAAGGCGAAGAAGGGCTTTGATGCGCTGGGCGACAAATACCTGAAGGAAGACAAGGAAGCGTTCAAGCAGATGGGCTTCCCCTTTTACTTCTAAGACCTCCAGTCTCGACGAGCAGGCCGGTCTGCCTTTATCTTGCGGAGAACGGGCCTGTAGCTCAATGGTTAGAGCAGGCGACTCATAATCGCTTGGTCGCGGGTTCAAATCCCGCCGGGCCCACTTTTACTTTTGATTTATGGAAACTCCTCCCCTTCCACCCGTGCCTGTCGCGCAACGTCAAAGCGACGAGAAGCTTTGGATCGTCTTGTGCCATGTTTCGATTTTCCTGGGGGTGGGGATCATCCTTCCGCTCGTGGTTTACCTCGTGAAACGGGGCGAATCGCCCGTGATCGCCGCACATGCGGCGGAGGTCCTGAACTTTCATCTCTCTCTGCTGTTTTGGACCATCTGCAGTATTCCCTTTGTGTTCGTTTTGATCGGGATCCCGGTTATCTTCGGGCTCTATCTCATGGCCATCATTTGCGCGATTGTCGCGGCCATTCGGGCATCGGAGGGCGGTTTTTACCGGTATCCGCTGACGGTCCGTTTGATTTCATAAATGCAATATTGCGCGTAACTGACTTTCAGTGAGAATCATGGGAAGCTTCTTACGCAGTGTTTTTGAGTGATTGCTTGTTGCTGATAAAAAAAGCGTTATCAGTAGCGCCACACAAATGACCTCGTCATCTTCTGTTCAGTCATCGGTGCTGAGCGCGGCGGACCACGAAAACTTCCTCGCGCACGGCTTTGTTCACCTCAAAAATTGTTTCGATACCGCCCCAGGTAGCCTGGCCCATCGCTGGGTGGAAGAAAGCTGGGTGCGGAATGGCATTTCGCCAACAGACCGTTCGACCTGGCCGAACGACAAAATCCACATGCCACCGACGGAAACGGCACGGGTGCGCGATTTTTCGCCCAAGGCATTCTCGGCGATTTCGGAGTTGTGCGGAGGTGAGGACCGGGTGGCTGGTGATCTTTCCTGGGGAAATTTCTTCATTGCGAATTACGGATTAGGCCGCGACAAGCCATGGCTGCCGCCGGGGCCGGAGATCGGTGGCTGGCACGTGGACGGCGACTCGTTTCTCCATTTTCTCGACAGCCCGGAGCAATCGCTGTTGATCGTGGTCCTTTTCAGCGATATTCATCCGAAGGGTGGAGGGACGTTCATCGCATGCGATTCGGTTCCGATGGTGGCGCGCTACCTGGCGGAGCATCCGGAGGGGGTGACGCCGAATGGATTTCCCTGCAAGGAGTTCATCTTGAACTGCCGCGACTTTCGTGAGACCACGGGGCAGGCGGGCGATGTTTTCCTGCTGCATCCGTTTATCTTGCATACGTCGAGTTACAATCACCGGCCCGAGGTACGGCTCATGATCAATCCCGCGGGTCAACTACGTGAACCGATGCGGTTTGACCGCCGTTCGGACGGCTCTGCCTATTCACCGATGGAGAAGTGCGTCCTACGAGCTCTGGGAGTGGACCACTACGATTTCAAGCCGACAGTTCCGCGCCAGAAGATCATTCCCGGGCGCGTCGCCCGCGAGCAAGAGATGATCGCGAAGGAAAAAGAGCGACTGGCGGCGCTGAAGGCCTAGATCAAGAGCGAAGCCCGGTTGACTTTTTGTCGGGAGACAAAGAAGTCGATGAGGGCGTCGCGAATGTCGATGTCATGCAGGACGCGGTGACTGGAAGGGCGGGCGACGAGTCGACCGACGACCGGGAAGCGCTGGCCGGCGGACTGTGAATCATACGAATTGAGGGCGATGCGGTAAGTGGGCTTGGTGGGTAGAGGGGCCCCATCGAAGGTCTGGAAATCAGTCACGGAAAGTCGATTGGCCTCGACCACGCCAACGACGCGGACGCCCATGAGGTTGCGAACGTCGCGCCCGGTTCCGGAGGAAAGGTCGCGAGCGAGGGCGAGGAAATCGTCGCGGGACAATTCGATGGTCACAATCCTGTTTTCGTAAGGAAGGATGGTCCAGGCATCGGCGACCGTCTTAGGACCAGGTTGAAGGGGTTGCGTGGCGTCGAACAGGCCGTGGACGACGGCGTCGATTTCACAGCTTTTTTGACGCAGTGCGGCGCGGATGGCACTGGCGATCAAGCGCTCGACATCGCTGGGCTGGCCGAAGCTGGACGCGACGTTGAAGGTCTCGGTCAATTCGCCGATGGGATGAGTGAGAACGAGGTCGGCGGCGTCGAGATCGGGTTTGGCCAATGAGAGAACGAGGGGATCGAGGGTGATCAAACTGTCCATGTGCTGGGTGAGAGCCTCGCGTTTCAACAGCTTGCGCGCGACGGGATCGAAGGTGAGGTCGACCTTGCCGGCATAGATGCCATAGTGATCGGCTTGGGTGTAGAGGACGTTGTGGACCATTTCGCTTGAGTGGTTTTGATGCGTATGGCCGCCGATGAAGACGGCGAGTTCGGGGAATTCCCGGGTCAGGGCGCCGACTTGGTTGGCGTAATCGTCCTTGCGCACGAGCCCCATATGTCCGGCCAACACGATGGCATCGGGCTTGAGGGATTTTGCCTCTCGGAGAAGGTGGCGGAGCGATTCGATCGGATCGAGCGCCTCGAACCCGCGCAGGTTCTCGGGCGGAAGCCAGGTGGAGAGTGCGGGAGTGGTGAGGGCGATGATGAGGATGCGGAAGCCCGCGATTTCCTTAACAAGCCAAGGCCGGAGTTTGCTGAGCGGGCCGACGGAGGGATCAAGGGAGGCAACCGGTTTGCCTTCCACCAGCGCGTTGCCGGTGAGCACGGGCATCGAGGAGAACTTCACGCTTTCGGTGAAGGGGGCCATGCCCCAGTCGAACTCGTGATTGCCGACAACCCAGGCGTCGTAATTGAGGGCGTTGAGGCAACGAACCATGGTTGCGCCCCGCGAGCGAAGGCCGACTTCGGTGCCTTGATAGATATCGCCGATGTCGAGGAGCAGCGAATTGGGATTGCCTTGGCGCCATTGCCGGATTTGAGTGGCGCAACGGGCGAGACCGCCGAGATCGGGACGACCTGCGTAGTCGGAGGTGGGTAAAATATGGCCGTGGAGGTCGGTGGTATGAAGCAGGGAGATGGTGATGGCATGGCCTTCATCGGCGAGGAGTTGGCTGGGGAAGGCGGCGAGAAGTGCACCGTGCCCGAGGGCGCGAAGGAACCGGCGTCGACTGAACGCGGGCGTGAAGATGTCCACGGGATGAGCGTAGGCGGTCGGTCTTCTGCTCTCAAGCCGGAGACGAACAAAAAATATGAGACAGCCCTCGACAAGGAGGGGAGGACAGGCTTTTTTAGGGGAGAACTTTACCAAGGATTAACGATGTCAAATGGACCTGGTCCCGGTTCCGCCGGAAATGTTATCGCAGCGATTTGCAGTTTTTTTATTCCTGGTTTGGGACAGTTAGTCCAGGGACGTCCCTTGATCGCGGCGATCCAGTTTGTCCTGGCAGCCATCCTTTGGATCATCCTGCTGGGTTGGGTCATTCATCTCTGGTCGATTCTGGATGCGGCCCTGTACCGCGGTCGTTAGACGATGCGTGACCTGACGATTTGCTATCTGCCCTCGCAGTGGCGGGCGCTCAAGGGAGAACAGCTCCGGATGTCGGCCTGTGTGGTCATTGATGTCATCCGGGCGACCTCGACGATTGTGGCAGCATTGGCCCATGGTGCAGCGGGAGTGCAGCCGGTGGCGGATGTGTCGGATGCTTTTGTGTTGAAAGCGCGGGATCCGGCAGCATTGCTGGCAGGAGAGCGTGGGGGACAACCTTTGCCGGGATTTGATCTGGGGAATTCGCCGGAGGATTTTTTAGCGGAGCGGGTGGCGGGCAAACGGATCATCCTGACCACGACGAATGGCACGCAGGCGCTGGAGGCGTGCCGCAGTGCACGGGTGGTGATGACGGCAGGGTTGCTCAATTTGCATGCGATTGCGGCGCGGCTGAAGGAACTGGGGCCGCCGTGGATCGTGCTTTGCGCGGGATGCAATGGCGGGTTCGGCCTGGATGACGCCGTGGTGGCCGGGGCCCTCGCGGACGCGTTAGAGCAGGACAATGCGCTGGAGTCTCTCTATCGGTCGGTGCGAAGCGACCTGGCGGGGACGTTGTTACGCAGTGCGGCGGGGCAGGAGCTGGTGAAGGTCGGGCTGGAGAAGGATATTCCTTTTTGTGCGCAGCGGGACTTATTTTCGATCGTGCCAACGTTAAGCCAAGACGGCGTGCTGCTCGGATGATTAGCGGCTGGCGGCGACGGTAGTCGTTGAGACGGGCTGATCGTTGTTGGCTGTCGCCTTGGGATGGCTGAGTTCGTAGGTGGACGAGTACCACTTCTTGTATTTTTCCTCTGTCTCGACGACGAGGGTGGCCTTCATGTAGGCGTGGTTGGGGCCGCAGAGCTGCGCGCAGACGATCTCATAGGTGCCCGTTTTGATGGGGATGAACCAGAGCGGAATGACGGTGCCGGGGATGGCATCCTGGGCCACGCGCATATTGGGGATGCAGAAGTCATGGATGACGTCCTTGGAAGAGACTTCGACGATGCAGGGGCGGTTGATGGGGAGGTGGATTTCGTTGGCCACGACGAGATCGTCCTGGGCGTCCGGCTTGCTGAGGTCGATGCCGATGGGGTTGGTGCCGGAGACGAGCGCGGTACTGCGCTCGCCCTGTTTTCCATCCGCGCCATAGTAGTCGAAATTCCAGAGGAACTGCTGGCCGACGGCACTGAGCTTGATGACGTTGGGACCGGTGGGCCAGTCGTCGACGCGGTTGGCCCAGATGGGAGCGGCGAAGGACATGAGCAGCACGACCTCAAGGACGAGGACGCCGCCCTCGAGCTTGGTGGGAAGATGGCTGGTCGCGCCGACGTAGCTGGCTTGTGGGTTCTTGCTCTGGCGGAAGCGCCAGAGGGTGTAGGCGTAAAAAGAACCCCAGCCGACGAAGAGACTGAGCATGAACCAGTGGAGCATCTCGAGCATGTTGTCGATGACGTAACCGTGCTGGGAGGCATTCGAGGCGATCCCCAGGGCTTCAATCAGGAGGGCGAAAGTCATGGTTTTAGGAGTTGGTGGTGCCGGGGGCGGATTGAGGGCCGGAGTCGCCCAGGAGTTCGTCGTAATCGGGCAGGGGATGCATGGCGCGGTATCGGAGGTAGAAACCGAAGGCGGCCACGGCGCCGAGCATCGCAAACATGATGATGACCATGGCAATGATACCCCAGCTCGCGGCATTGCCCATTTTGCTCCCGGAAGTGTCGCCGAAACAGGCGGCACAGGCCTGGGCATGCTGGCCGGAATTGAGAACCAGAACCGTGGTGAGGGCCAGAAGCGATGTCGCACGTGAGGAGAGAAGGGCTTTCATGGCAGGTCAATTAAGGATGAGGCGTTTGGTCTTCTTCAGGAAATGGATTTCGTAGGCGACGAGGGCTCCGGCGGTGATAATGGCCCCGATGCCTGCAATCAGGTAGCTCGTAAAGCCAGCGGCATCCGGGCTGGTGAAGCACCAATAGGCGAAGAAGAGCGAGATGCCCATCGCGGCGAAGATGATGACTTGATGGAGGAATTTAAGGGACATGGTTAGCGTCGGTCGCTTTGGCCGGGGATGGCAATCGGGTCGCCGATATGGGGCAGGGTGGAGTCCCACCAGGAGAGGAAGACCATGCCGCCAAAGAAGACGATGGTGAAGAGGAGGGTGCGGAAAACGAGAGGGAAGCTGGCGAAGAGCCAGTGGAGGAAAAAGGCGATGACCAGTGAACGGGCGGCGGCCAGCGCGAGGATGGCGTAATAGTTATTGGCGGGGCTGACGTAGTAGTTCGCGACGGTGAGAAGAATCAGACTGAAGAAGCCGATGAACCAAAAGATGTTCTGGAGAGCGTGGTGCTTGGCGTGCGCGACTTCCTCCGGGGAGTCGAAGGCATGGGCGACGGGATGTTCGGCGTGATCGTTGTGGTCGGCGCTCATAGTATCAATTTAGCAAAAGGGCGGTTCTTGGCAAAAAATCAGGTGAGATAGAGGATGGGGAAAACGGTGATCCAGACGAGATCGACGAAATGCCAGAAAATGCCGGTGACTTCGAGGCGGTTGGAAAGCTGTTCAGGATTACGTTTGTAGAGGGAAGAGCCGATGGTGAGAAAGTAGGTCATCACGACGACGCCGCCGATAATGTGGAGCGCATGGAGGCCGGTCACCGTGAAATAAATCCCGAAATAGGTGCCGTAATAAGGAAGGAACCGTCCGGCGCGTTCGACATCGGTTCCGGGTATGGTGATCGTCTCCTCAGTTGATTCTTCCGTTCCGGCGGGAGCCTTGTAACCGTAGGGATGGAACGCCTTGACCGGTGCGAGCACATAGTTGCCGGTGAATCCGGTCTGGGACTCGGTCATGTAGTAGTTGTTGTCCGGGCCGGGCTTCCAACCTTCAAGGTCTCCGCTGATCTGGACCGCATGCAACGAGGGGATGGGTGTAATCTCCGCATCCATCTTTTTCAGCTGTTCCTCGTATTGGGCGAACTTGGCTTCCGGGATCAACAGGCCCCAGTGCTCGTACTTGGAGTAATACTCGTAGCCCTTGAGGCAAAGGAAGGCGACGCCGCAGACAATGGTGATACCGAGGAAAATGCGGTACTTGTGGATGTTGCGTTCCTTCAGGGCGACCCAGGCATAGACCATGGTGATACTGGAGACGATGAGGATGGCGGTGTTGGTCAGGCCGATGGGCACGCTGAGTACATGCTGGGGCCAAGTGCCATCTTCCGCGCCGATGCGCATGAAGAGGTAGGCGGTGAAGAGCGCGCCAAAGAGCATAACCTCCGAGGCCAGAAAGAGCCAGATGCCGAGCTTGCCGTTGTAGAGACCCGTATCGGGGCGGGCGGTGAGTGTGTAGGGGATTTCCATGAAGGCGTTCGGTGGGGAAGCTTAGGTCAGGGGAGGGAAGCCGAGGCCGCGTTCGTCCTCAGGAGCGGGACCGGAAATCTTGGTCGGCTTGGTTTGGGTCGGAGGTTGATCCTGGGGCGTGAAGTCGGTCGGATGGCCGGGCACGCTGTATTCGTAGGGGCCGCGATAGACGGTGGGGGGCTTGAGGAAGTTGCCGTGGGGTGGGGGCGAAGGGGCGGACCATTCGAGAGTGGTGGCTTCCCAGGGATTGTCGGAGACCTTCCTGCCCCACTTCCAGCTCGTGCAGAAATTGATGATGAAGAAGATCTGCGCGATGCCCATGAGCCAGGCGGCCTCGGAGATGAAGACGTTCCAGTGGAGAACGTTCTTGTTGAGCAACTCGTAGGTCGCGCCGCCGTCGTACATACGACGGTGCATGCCCGCCATGCCCTGGAGGAACATGGGGAAGAAGACGCAGTTCATGAGGACCATGGTGCACCAAAAATGGGCCTTGTTGAGGGTCTCATTCATCATGCGGCCGGTGGCCTTGGGGTACCAATACTCAACGCCAGCGAAGAGGGCGAAGATGGTGCCGGGCGCGATGACGTAATGGAAGTGGGCGATGATGTAGTAGGAATCGTGGAGGAAAGTATCCGGCGCGTTGAAGGCAAGCGGGATGCCGGTCAATCCGCCGATACCGAAGAGGGGCAGGAAGGCGGTGGCCCAGAGCATGGGGGTGGTAAAGCGGATCGACCCGCCCCACAGGGAAATGATGAGCGAACTCAAAATGAGAATGGTCGGTACCGAGATGATGATGGTGGTCAACTGGAAGAAGGAACTGACCGCCGTGCCCATGCCGGTGAGATACATGTGGTGCGCCCAGACGATCATGGAGAGGAAGCCGAGAACGAAGAGGCCGTAGACCATCTGGTTGTAGCCCCAGAGCGGCTTGCGGGAATTATTGGAGACGATTTCCGCGATGATGCCGAGGCCGGGCAGGATCAAGACGTAGACCTCCGGATGGCCGAGGAACCAGAAGAGATGCTGCCAGAGAAGCGGGCTGCCTCCGCCGTTGCCATGCCAAGGCGTACCGTTGACCACGAGACCGGTCGGGCTGAAGAGGCTGGAGCCACTGAGGCGGTCCATCAACTGCATGAGAGCAGCGGCCTCAAGCGGAGGAAAGGCGAGAAGGAGGAGGAACGCGGTGATGAACTGGGTCCAGCAGAAAAAGGGCATCCGCATCCAGTGCATGCCCTTGGCGCGGAGCTGGACGATGGTGGTGATGAAATTGACACTGCTCAAGAGCGAGGACGTGATATTGAACGCCATCGCGATGATCCAGATCGATTGGCCGGTGAGCCACATGGGCCACAGGGCGGGATGGCCATCGGGACCCATGACTTGCTGTCCGGAGAAGAAATTAAAGTAAGGCTGGGGCTGGTCGGAAATCGACGCGAGGGGGGTATAGGAAGTCCAGCCTGACTTGGCGGCACCGCCCGGGACGAAGAAGCTGCTCATCATCAGGAGCGCGCTGATGAAGAAGAGAATGACGCTGCCCATATTCAGGCGGGGGAAGGCCATGTCGATCGCGCCGATCTGGATCGGCATGACGTAATTGCCGAAGGCGGCAAAGGCGACAGGAACGATACCGAAGAACACCATGATGGTGCCGTGCATGGCGCCGAGGGTATTGTAGAAATCGCCGGTCATCACGCCGCCGGGCATCTGGGCGTGACCGAAGAGGCGCTCCATGAAGCAGGGGTGGCTCGGGTCGGGCTTGACCGCAGTGGGGATGGTCGGCATCTGGCCGAGTCCGAGATGATAGAGGATCTCGTGAAATTGATATCCCATGTGGAGGCTGGCATTGGTCCAAGTGAGCGGCTCGGTCGGAAACGCGAGCTGCCAGCGCATGAGCAACATCAAACAAAAGCCGAAGAAGAGGAACGAGAGGCCACCCCAAAGGTACTGGATGCCAATGACTTTGTGGTCAGTCGAAAAGACGTACTTGCGGATAAAGCTGAGCTCGTGGTGATCATGCCCGTGATCATCGTGACCATGGGCATCATGCCCATGCGAGGAGGCGGGAATCGCGTGTGTATCGGCGCTGGGGGAAGAGTCGTCCATAGGGTTCCGGATAAGCTATTGGGCAGCGTTATGATTACACGTTTTCAAGAGAGTGCGCAAAGGATTCTCCTTCATTTTGAAAGTATTAGAATGATTTCGTGCCGTCGAACTGAAAGTTAATGGTGGCCGAGCCATTTTTGACGTGGATGGTCTGTTCCAGGGGCTGGGCGAAGCGGGGATGCCAGGCTTTGATTTTGTAATCGCCATCGGCGAGATTGCCGGTCCAGACCTTGAAGGTGCCGTCATCGCCGCTGACGCCGAAGCAGCATGTGGGAAGCGCCATGACCCAGCATTGCATCCAGGGATGGACATCGCATTGGAGGGTGTAAAGGCCGGGCTGGTCGAGTTGCTTGTCGTCGGTCTGGCCTTTTTGGACCTGGCCAAAATTGAAGCCGGAGACGTCGGCGCCGGGGGGCTTGCCGGGGCCGTCGCTGATTTTGGCGCGGATGTTATGGAGAGTGGGGTCGCCATTGACGATGGTGAAGGGTACTTTGGCCTGGATGGCGATGACATGGGGGATGTAGCGGCAGCCGAGTTGTTTGACTTCGATTTTGGGTGGGCCTGGATTGGTATTTTTGTCGAGCTGACCATCCTTGGGATCAACGATCCAGACAATGACGTCGGCGAGTTCGCCCTTGGGGCCGATCTTCCAGTTTTCGGTGTGGCGGACGGGGCTGTCGCCGCAGCCGCGGACGGGGGCAATAAAGGTTTCGTCCTTGCTGTTGGGTTTGCCGGCAAGGGTGACGGTGCCGGTGATATCGGCGCGGAGAGGGGAGACAAGGAGAAGAAGCGTGCAAACCAGAGAGAAAGAGACCGTCGCCCGGCGGTCAACACTTACCCGCTCGGAGGGGGCGATCACGGTTTCTTGTCGGAGGGATCGGGGCCGTTGGTGCCGATTTTCAGCAAGTCGGCTTCGCGCCAAGGGCCGGAATGGGAGGCGTACTTGGCGCGGACAGCAGCAACTTCCTCGGGCGTGACTTCGTTGGCGGTGTTGCCCCAAGAGGCGCGCATATAAGTCATGACGTCGGCGATCTTTTCGTTGCTCAAGCTCTTGCCCCAATCCGGCATGAGATTGGTGCTGTAGGTGGCGCCGCGGACGGTGATGGGCCCGGAAAGACCGTGAAGAAGGATGGCGGCGAGCCGTTGCTTGTCGCCGAGCACCCATTCGGATCCGCCGAGGGGCGGGTAGGAACCGGCGGTGCCTTCGCCATTGGCCTGATGGCAAGCAGCGCAGTTACCGCTGTAGACCGCCTTGCCTCGGGTCATCGGCGTTTGGACGACTTCCGCGCTGGAACCGGTGGAGATCGCGGGGCCGCCGGGGCCTTGATCCATGAGGCCCATGCCGAAGGTCTGGAAACCGGTAAAGGAAGAGCCGGCGAGAAAGAGCGCTAAGCCGAGAATGAGGTAAAGCCAGACGGGCAGAGGCTCATGTTCACCGAGACCGGGCGTAATGTCCGGGGTCTCGACAAAATCGGGCGCACCGGGCTGGATGGCCTCGTTTGGCGGGAGGTGCGGCGGGGGTTGGAGTTCGGGGTTGTGCGTACTCATTTAACTCTTGGAAGGGGAGGTGCGGGGCACGTAACCATTTTCGTCGGGAAGATGGTAGCCCTTGTTCAGCGAAAGGAGATAGGAGACGAGCGACTTGGCCTCGGCGGTGGGGACGATTTCCCAACCGGCGGGCGGCGCATCGGAGGCTTCGAGGACGAGGGCGTCGTCAGACGGCAGGCCGCGGATCTTCTGTTTTACGAAGAGGAACTTGTAGGCGGGCATGCTGCTGTGGCCGTTAAGAATGTAAGGATTGTAGAGATAGCGGTAGAGCGCGGCGGCGGTGGGGAAACGGTGGGCGACGTTGGACAAGTCAGCGCCTGCACGGCTGGTGCCGAGAAAGACCTGGTGCTGCCAGATGTAGTCGCGCGGATAAGTGCGGCGGGTGACTTCCTTCTTGTCGTCGGTGTCATCAGTGGCGGTGCCCCAGCCACGAGTGATATCCGCGCCCGAGCTGGCCGGGCGGACCTGCTGGGTGTGGCAATAGGCGCAGCCGTAGGCGGCATAAACGAGTTCACCTTGATGGGCCGCGCCGGTGGAGTCCCACGGCTTGATGTTGGTGCTGTCCGGATCAGTGATGGGTGCAAGATGGCCGAGGGTGATCCACGGCAGGACGATCAGCGCGAACCATGTGAACATGAAAATGCCGAAGACGAGCGCGAAGAACTTGGGGAAGGGATAGTTCATGCGGACACCTCCCCGGCAGTGGCCTTGGCGGGTGCTTCCGGTTCGTAAGGTTCGAGAAGAATTTCAGAGGCCAGCGCGCTGCGGCGGACACGGAGGCGGAGCCAGTCGAGGAGCATCCAGCCGAGGTGCAGGGCGAAGATGCCGTTGCCGATCGAGATCAGCGCAATGCACATCGTGGAGGCAATGTAAAAGGAGAGGGCGACCTGGTCGGCGTTGACGATGGTAGTGAGCGGGTCAGAGCTTTCGAGCGTCAGGCCCTGCATGATGCCGCCGAAGCCGAGCATGGCGACCATGAGGAGAATGCCGTAGAGGCTGGCGTAATAGTGGGCACGGATGAGGAGGGAGGAGCGCCAGCCGAAATCGAGGAGGCGGGGGACAATGTAGTAGATCGCGCCGAAGACCGTGAAGCTGAAGAAGCCGTAGATCCAGATGAAGAGATTGCACTCGCGGAACATGGTGAAGCGGAGGACCTGGTTGATGGCGCGGACGGAGAGGAGCTGTTCCGACGCCCCGGCCACGACGAAGAAGACCGCAGCGAGAACGAGGAAGGGGAAGATGACGCCGCCATGGTGGCCCTGTTGTTCCTCGCCCCGGAACGCGGTGCCGACAAGATTCATGCCGATGAGGACGACGGGAATGCAGATGAGTCCGCTCAGGATGAGGCCGACGGTGACGGTATCAGCAGGGAAGGGGCCGCCGACGAGATCATGGACGGCAGTCCAGGGCGCGAAGATGATCCAGGTCCAGAACGCGAGTTGGGCGCGGGAACCCCACTGGATGTCGAGGCCGGACATTTTTGGGATGAGATAATAAAGGAGGCCGAGACCGAGTGGGGCGAGCCAGAGAGTGAAGAGGCCGTGGACGTACCAGGCGGAGAGGAGGCCCTGCATGACGCCGGAACCGGGCAGGGGGTAGACCCACGCGGATTGGTCGCTCGTATGGCTGAGATCGGGGGAGGCGGAATGGAGGTCCGTGCAAAGAAGCGTGGTGCCGGTGGCATAGAGCCAGGGGAAGGCGAAGAGGGCGACGAGGAGCCACGACTGCGCGATATGGTTCTGGCCGGGTTTGCGTCCGAGATAAGTGGCAACGGCCCAGAGGCCGAAAAGAGCGTAGGCAACCCAGAGAATCCACGAGGCGTAGGCCGGGAACTCAAGAAGCTCGACGCTGGTGCTGTCACCGAGGAAAATACCGGTAAGGCCGGTGGCGATGCCGAGGTTCCAAAAGACGATGCCGGTCATCAAGGCGGCAGGCGCGCGCGCGGGAGTGCGGCCCATGCGGGCGAGCAGCCAGATGGCGAGGCCGAGACCGGCTGTGCTGGCCCAGCCGTAGACGAGGGCGTCGACCGCCGCGGGCCAGATGTGACCGTAGGTGAAGAAGCGGCAGTTGTTGGCGAGATCGACGAGGAGGCCAACGATGGGGAAGGTGTCCTGCGGATGGGTCAGCGACGAGGCGTAGACGAGCAGGAAGGTGCCGACGACCATCCAGTGAACGGCGGAGAGGAAGCAGACCATCACCGGCCAGCGCACGGAGGCGTCGACGGCGGCGAGCTCGCGGTCGGTCGACTTGAAGCCACTGTTCGCGGCTGGGGGATAAAAGAAAGTGGCCATGGGATTACTTGGTCGGTTTGGCGGGAGCGGCCGGGGCAGCGTTGGTCGAGGTGGCCGGGGCTGCAGGTGCGGGCGCAACGGCAGGAGGCGCAACCGGGATCAGCGTCGCGCACTGGTGGGCGGGCGCATTCTTCAGGGTATCGATTTCCTTCGCCATGGCCTCGTCGATGGGGATGCGGACGATACCCTTGGCCTGGTCGACCCACTCGGCGGTGGGCTGGCCCTTGTCGTCGACGGGGGTGAGGAGAGCGTTTTCTTCCGCCTGGAGTTTTTTCAGGGTGGCGTAGCGTTCATTGGCGCGGTCCACGCTGTAGCTGGGATAGGCGCGAGTCATGTGGCCCGAGTAGCCCGCAATGAGGGCAAAGATCGCGAAGGCCGCCAGGACTCCAATGAGCCAGGTGAACTTGATCTGAGAGGGTGCTTCGGATTCAGTGGACATACGCTAGTTGGTGATGGTGAGGCATTCGACCATGCGCGGGTCGCGAGTGGGGAAGAGGGAGGACTTGGCGGCGATCTGGATATAGGCAAAGCCCAGGATCGAGCCGACGGTGACGAACGAGACGATGTCCTGCCAGTTGGGGCAAATGGTCTGCGGGTGCGCGTAAGGCATGATGAACCAGTAGAGCTCGACGCCGTGCATGATGAGAATCCAGACCGCGATGCGGCAGAGCGCGCGCAGGCTTTTCTTCGTGTCTTGGGCGAGGAGATACATCGTCGGGAACATGAACTTGCCGACCACAATGAGGAAGCAGAAGTACATCCAGCCGCCGTGGTTGTGGTCGTTGTAGAAGATGCTTTCCTCGGGGATGTTGGCGTACCAGATGAGGAGATATTGGCCGAAGGCGAAGTAGGCCCAGAGGATGGTGAAGCCGAAGAGAAGCTTACCCATCATGTAGAAGTGTTCCGCATTGAGCGCGACGAGGAAACCCGCCCGCCGCAGCATGGCCACGATGACGATGCATGCCGCCATGCCGGCCTGGACGCAGATGCCGAAGTTGTAGGCACCGAAGAGGCTGGAGGACCAGTGCCAGTCGAGGCCCATAAGCCAGTCGAAAGAAAGGAAGGTCTCGAGCACGCCAAAGAGGACGAGGGCAAGGTAGCTGTGATCGATCATCCGCATCGAATGGACGGGATTGCCGTCGGTGTCCTGCAGGATTGATTGGCGGCGGTAGTAAAGCCCGGCGAGGCTGAAGTAGAGGAAATAAAGGGCAACGCGGAGATAAAAGGACATCGGGTTCAGCCACGCCTTTGCGTGATCGAGTGTGGCCTGGTTGGCCGGGGTCATGTATTTCCAGAGGATTTCGCCGAAGCCGGGGATGCAGAAGGGCAGGAAGAGAACGAAGAAGAGCGGGATGAGGGCGAGCATGTTCTCCCACGTGCGGCGGACCAGAACGCTCCATGCCGAATTACACGCATGGTGCAAGGTGACCCAGAAGAAGGCCCCGAGCGCGATGGTGAAGAAGAAGTAGAAGGCGAAGAACCAGGAATAGACAAACTGGACGCGGTCGACGCAGGCACCCACCACGGAGAAGACGAGGCCCACGATGGCCAGAAGCGCGAAGAGGCCGGTAAGCGCGTACTTCGACGGAACGAGGCGCTCGGGCTGCGGGAGATGGAGGGTGTGGGGATGGCCGCTCATGGGTGGTTAATACTCAAAGTTGTAGCGCCGGTCCCGGCTGTCAGAAAAAGCGTACCTGTAACATTCGTCTGCCAAGGATAAATCCGATTTGAGGTACTCGAGGTGGTTTTGATCGGCGCAGAGGCAGGGGCCGTCTCAGGTTTGGCATCCGGCGCAGGTGCGGCAGGAGCAGCCGGCTTCGCCTTGGCCTTGAGGGCCGCTTGTTCCTCGGGGGTGGCGTCCTCAAGCGTGGCAAACTGGCTGCGTTGCAGGGCGCGGATATACATCACAATGCGCCAGCGGTCGTCGATGGTGATGTTGTAGCCGTAGCCGAGCATCTGGCCCTTGCCGTTGGTGATGGTGTTGAAGATCTCGCCGTCGCTCATCTTGCGGTACATCTCGGAGTGGTAATTCGCCGCGCCAACGAGGCCGTACTTTGAGGTGATGCCTTTGCCATCGCCCGCCGCGCCATGGCAGACCGCGCAACTGATGGAGTAACGCTCGCGGCCCCGGGCCATGTTGGCGTCGTCGATCTTCAAGGCGATGCTGCCGTTGGTGGCTTCATGGACAGGAATGCCGTCGCCCCAGTGGGTGGCGTCCCACTTGCCGGTTGCCCAGTAATCATTCTTGCCGGGCATTTCCATGGCCACGGTGCCGGGGACGGGCGGACGGGAGCCAGCGCCATCAGGGAAGAAGGTGCTGGGAACCTGGTCCTTGACCTTGTCCTGGTAATTCATGTCCGGGAAAATTTCAAAGGGCGGCTTCTGGAAATGGTCGCCACGGAAGCCGGCAATCGTGAAGACGCAGAAGACCACCAAGGCGAAGGCGATGAAGAAGTAGAGCAGGGGCTTCATTCTTCGTCTCCGATGTAGGTGAGGTTGGTGCCGCCGATTTCCTTCAGCAGGTCGATCGAGGCCTTTTCATTGAAACGGGGATCGTTCGCCTCGATGACGATGAAAAACTTGTCGTGGGTGGCGCGGGTGAAGGCGTCCCAGTCCCAGAGTGGATGGTGGAGCCGGGGCAGACCGGAGAGCACGACCAAGCCGACGATGCTGAAGATCGCGGAGGGCATGATGAGGAGGAGATCAAGGATCGGCACAAAACCGGGCAGACTGAAGAACGGCTTGCCCTGGGTGTCCATCTGGTAGACGTACTGCGAAGTGATGGTGACGAGCAGGAAGCCGCCGACCAGGCCGGAGAGGCCGCCGAAGAAGGTGAAAAGGCCGACGAACGATTTGCCGAGCCCCATCGCCTTGTCGAGTCCATGGATGTAGTAGGGCGAATAGCAGTCCCAGCCCTTGATGCCGCGGTCGCGGATTTTCTCCGCGGCGGCGTAGAGCGACTTGGGGCCGTCGAACTCGGCGGCGACCGCATAAAGTTTTTTGGGCATCTGGCCGGAGCCCACGGAGCAGACGAGATTACTCATGGCGCGCTCCGTTCTTTTCCGCAGCGACCACGGGCGGGTCGTGCGGGTTGGCCTCGGGCAGGACGCCGCGGACTTCGGAAATGGCGATGACCGGCAGGAACCGGATGAAGAGAAGGTACATCAGGAAGAAGATCCCGAACGTGCCGGCGAAGGTCATGATATCAATCCAAGTGGGATAGAACATGCCCCACGAGGAGGGGAGGTAATCGCGGTGGATCGAGCAGACGATGATGATGAAGCGTTCCAGCCACATGCCGATGCTGGGAAAAATAACGATGGTCATGGCGAGCCAGGGCGAGCGGCGGACCTTCTTGCTCCAGAAAAGCTGGGGGACGACGCAATTGAAGAACATCATCAACTGCCAGGTATGCCAGTAGGGGCCCCACATCCGGTTTTCGAAAAAGTGGTAAAATTCGTTCGAGTTTCCGCCGTAGTACGCGATGAAGAACTCCATCCCGTAGATGTAGGTGATGAGGAGTGCCATCAGAAGGGTGAAGCGGCAGCACATGTCGATGTGGCGCAGGGTGACGAGATCGTCGAGCTTATAGAGCTGGCGGATCGGTACGAGGAGGATGATCAACATGCAAAAGCCGCCGTAGATGGCGCCGACGCCGAAGTAGGGAATGAAGATGGTGCCGTGCCAGCCGGGGATGACCGAGGTGGAGAAGTCGCTCGAAACGACGGTACACGTCGTGATGACAAGGAGGGTCGCGATACCGGCGAGCATGAGGTAGCAGAACTCGTAGTTGATCCACTGGCGCGCGCTGCCCCGCCAGCCGAGGCAAATCACCGCGTAGAAATACTTGAGGATCTTGTTCTTGATCCGGTCGCGCATGGTAGCGGCGTCAGGGATAAGGCCGACATACCAGAACATGATCGAAACACCGAGGTAGGTATTGACTGCAAAGACGTCCCAGAGGAGAGGGCTGCGGAAGTTCGGCCAGATGGCGTTGCCATTGGGGATCGGCGCCATGTACCAAGCGAACCAGACGCGACCGACATGGACGCCCGGGAAGACGGCGGCGCACATCACGGCAAAAATGGTCATCGCTTCCGCTGCGCGGTTGATGCCCGAGGCCCAGCGTTGGCGGGTCAGGTACAGGATGGCGGCGATCATGGTACCGGCGTGACCGATACCGATCCAGAAGACGAAGTTGGTGATGTCCCACGCCCAGTTGGCCGACTTGTTCTCCCCCCAGACACCGACGCCGGTGACAATGAGATAGAGAATGCCGATCATCGTGAAGGAGGCGAGGCCGCCCGCGATAGAGACGGCGATGTACCACCAGAGCGGCGCGGGATTTTCCACCACGGCGGCAATGCGGTCGCCGACGGAAACGGCGCTGAGATCGTTGCCCACGTACGGCTCGCGCACGATGTCGCGGCGGGCCTGGATGGTCTCCGCCTCCTCGTGCCGGGCGAGCAGGTCGTAGCGCGCCGGGGCCGGGTTCGTGGTGGGTTTGAAGTAAGACATGGTGGTGAGCGCGGTTTTAGCCGATCAACTTCTCCAAGTTAAGTCCATTCGCAGAAGCATGGCCGCCATCCGCGGATTTCTCGCCGCCTTCCGGGGCGACAAGTTTCTCCGGGGTGACAAAAACACTGGTGTGGCCGATGTTTGCCGCGCCGGGCATGGCCGGATTCGGGTTGCGGACGCGACCGAGATAGCTTGTGCGCGGGCGGGTGCCGAGGTAGGCGAGGACGCCGTAGTTGCGTTCGTCAGCCTTGGCGGGAACGATCTTGCTGTTCGGGTCATTCATATTGCCGAAGACGATGGCTTCCGCCGGACAGACCTGCTGACAGGCGACTTTGAAGCCGTCGGTTGGCAGTACGATTTCGCCGGAGCCCATGCCATTTTGGTTCGACTTGCGGAGCTGGCTGATCTTGGCCTCCTCAATGCGCTGGACGCAGTAGGTGCATTTTTCCATGACGCCGCGGATGCGGACGCTGACATTCGGGTTCTTCTGCAACGCGATGGACTCAGGCGAGCCCTTGTGGGTCAGGGGACCATCCTTGCCAGCGAGCGGGCCGAGATAGAGCTCGTTCGTCACGCCGAGGACCGGGAGTTTCACATTCTGGATCGGACGGTCGTTGTAGTTAAAGAAGTTGAACCGCCGCACCTTGTAGGGGCAGTTGTTGGCGCAATAGCGCGTGCCGATGCAACGATTGTAGGCCATGACGTTGAGGCCTTCCTCGTTCGTGATGGTGGCGTTGACGGGACAGACCGGCTCGCATGGGGCGGCCTCACACTGCTGGCAGGCCATCGGTTGGATGAGCATCTGCGGATCGTCGAGGTAGGAGGGATCGACCGGCTCGTTGGCGACCTGCGGCGGATTGTCGGTGGCGAAATAGCGGTCGTTGCGGATCCAGTGCATCTCGCGGCCGCGGAGGACCTGAAACTTGCCGACGATGGGGATGTTGTTCTCGGCCTGGCAGGCGACGACGCAGGCGCTGCAGCCGACGCAGGTATTGAGATCAATGACCATGCCCCAAGCGGGACGATCGGGCTGATAATCCTTCGAGTTGAGCGGAGGAGTGACGTAGGCCGACTCGTAATTCTGGTAGCCCTTGGCGTCGCCGTGCGGGGTGTGGGTATCGATGCCGACCTCCTGCACGAAGGTGGGATCCTGGTGGTACTTCTCGAGCGGGGCTTCGCGGACGAGGCCGCGGCCTTCCATCGAATTATGCTCCTGCGTGATGGCGAGCGGATAAGTCTTGTCGAGCTTCCGGACCTTGACGCCGGTCACAAAACCGGGCGTGCTCGACGTGCGCAATTCGTAGGCGTTGACCCCGGCGCCCTCGGCGACGCGGAGAGGAGGCGTGACCTGGTTCTTGAACTGCGTGGCCTCGGTCAGGCGCGGTGCGGTGCGACCGTAGCCGACGGCAAGAGTGAGCGTCTGGTCGTGCTGGCCGGGGGCGATGATGACGGGCACTTCCAGCTTGCGGTCGTCCGGCGTGGTGATTTCCACCATCGGGAAGGCAGTCATCGGATCGACGGCAAAATACGAAAAAGGTGAGTTGTCGGTCGTCCGTGGCGCCATGTCGGTGTTGGGGACATCTACGATGTTGTTATTGACGTTCTTGATCTCGACGCCGAGCGCCTTGGCGGTCTTGGGACTGATATAAAGCGCGTTATCCCACGTCAGCTTGCTGATCGGATCGGGCAGTTCCTGGAGCCAGCCGTTGTTGGCGTAGCGACCGTCGTCGACGCTGCCGAGGATGAAATTCAGTTCGTATTCGCCGGGGGCAAGGGGCTTGGCGGGAGGAGTCGCGGCGGATTGCGCCCCGGTGCCAGACATGTTGATGACCGACGACACCAGCGAAGGCTTCTTGGTCGAAAATCCATCGTGAACGAACGAATGCCAAGCGCTATCGGCGTTTTCCGAACCTTGCGCCTTCTCAGCGGCTTCTATCTGCTGAGCCAATTCCTGAACGCGCATGGTATTGCTGTCCATGATCACGTGTTGGCGTTGCCATCCGCTAGAGGAAGCGGAACGGAAAGTGTCCTGCACATATTCCGCGCCCTTGGCGGGAGCCAGTCCGGCCAGTTCGGCCAGTAACTGGATTTCTGAAACACCATTATAGAGAGGGAGGATCAGGGGCTGCTGGCAGAGATAGGTGCCATCATAGGCGAGGGAATCGCCCCATGATTCGAGGAAGTGAGCGGCGGGCACATGGGTCGTGCTGGTCGCAGAGGTCTCATCCACATAAAGACCGAGGCGGATGACCTGTTCGACCTGAACGAGGACACCGTCGAAGCCGAGTTCGGCGGGCGCATCGAAGGCCGGATTGCCACCGAGGACGAGGAGAGTCTTGACCGTGCCCTGGCTGATCTGTTCGGCGAGTTCGCTGAGGGTCGAGGCAGCGGCTGTGGTGGGACGGAATTCCGCCGGCTTGACCGTCACGCCGACATTGCCGAGCGACTCGTTGATCTGGGCCACGAGCGCATGAACGGCGGCGGGTTGCTGGCTGCCGCAGACCACGAGTGAACGGCCCTTGGCCGAGGCCAAGTCCTTGGCCATTTCAGTGATCCACGTGTCAATAGCGGCATCGGAGAAAGCGGCAAAGCTGTTTCCACCGCCGGAAGCGAGCTTGGAAGCCAGGAGGGCGGTGACCCCGGCGATGGCGCTCGAGGGTACGCGTAGACGGTGATCGGCCATGCCGCCGGTGAGGGAGAAGCGGCCTTCGATAGCGTAGAGGCGGGACATCGTTTCCTGCGACTTGCCAAGACGGCGGCGACCGGCGGCGAAACCGGCAATGCTCTGCACGGTGCCGTCGGTGGCGCCGAGGAAATCGCAATCGAGCGCGACGATAACGTCGGCCTTGGAGAAATCATGCACGACTGGCGCGCCCTGGCTCGCCCAGGCGTCGTACTCGGCCCAGACGAGCTTCGGGAATTTCTTCTGCACTTCGGCGCGGAGGCGGGCGCGCGTCGGCGACGTGCTCGGCTCTGTCAGGATGGCGAGACCTTCGCCGCCCTTCTTAAGATAGTCGCGCTTGAGAATGGCGAACTCTTCCCAGAAGGCGTCGAGGGTCGAATCGATGTAGTCCTTGCCACGTTCCTTGGCCTTGAGGACGGTCTTGGAGCGATCGGGATCGTAGAGATCCAGCACGGCGGACTGGCCATGAACGTCGGTCGCGCCATTGAAGCCGGGGACGTTGGGGTTGCCCTCGAGCTTGGTGGGGCGACCGTTATAAGTCGTCGCGATAAGAGGAACAGCACCACCGCGGCGAGGCATGGAGGTGGCGTAATGGAGTGCATTGCCGGGGATTTGCCATTCGACTCCCTTGGTATAGGGCACGATATGGAGTTCGGGACGGCGGCAGCCGGTCAAACCGAGTCCGGCGAGCGCAACCGAAGCACCCATGAACTGCATGAAACCGCGGCGGGTGACTTCCCCACCTTCGAGTTCCGCGGCGCCCTGCGGAAACTCGCGTTCCAGCTTCGCGCGGAATTCGGGCGTATCGGCGAACTCCTCAAGCGAGCGCCAGTAATGCTTGCCCGTTTTCGGGGCGGGAGGGTGATTGAATATACGTTTCATCGGTGGCACCCCGCGCAGTCTTTTGGCGGATTGATTTTCCAGTCTTTAACAAGTTTTCTCCCAATCTCAGCCTGTCTTTGGCCCTTGGGCGGTTCCCAGTCGAGATTGAAAATGGGAGACTGTTCGCCGGGCTTGGCGGCAGCGATGGGTCGGACGGCGTTTTCCGGATTGCGGTGACACTGGAGACACCAGCCCATGCTCTGGGATTCATGCTGCCAGACGACCGTCATTTCGTTGACCTTGCCGTGACAGCTATAGCAGCTCACACCGCGATTTACGTGGGCCGAGTGGTTGAAATAGGCGTAGTCAGGAACGTTGTGGATCTTGACCCAGGCAATTGGCACGCCGGTGGCCCAACTGTCGCGGACGGGCTTGAGCTTCGGGTTGTCCTTCGCGATTTGCGAATGACAGTTCATACAGGTCTGCGTGTTGGGGACGTTGGAGTGTCCGCTCACTTCGACGTAGCTGTGACAATAGCGACAATCGAGACCGAGTTGGCCCACATGGAGATCATGCTGGAACGCGACCGGCTGCGTGGGCTGGTAGCCGACGCGGGAATATTTGGGAGTGAAATAGTACCAGATGGCCAAAGGCGCGATCATGCCGACGATGGTCAGCGCGACGCTGGCCTTCATCAGGACGACATTGGTGGCTTTGGGAAAAATGTTGGCCATGCGGAGGGTCTGTTCTGGCTAAAGGGGAGTTCTCCCGCCACGTTCCTGGCCAATAATGATGTAAGTTGGACAACTCATTGCAATTCCCCGCCTTGTGGTTACCAGACACCATTTCTTCGGGCAACCGGAATTGTGATTATTTTCGCAAAGTTTTTTTTCCAAGCCGGAAGGGAAGCTAATGAACACGAAAAGTTGCAGGAAATTGGCGCCGAAAGAATGCAGAGGGCGCAAAGAAGTGCGCTTGGATTTTCACAATCCTCACAAGGAGGCACGGTGCTGCCGTGCGGAATCTACGCAATCTTCCCGTGGGCGAGCATCATCACGACATCGTCGCCTTCGAGGCGGTAGCTGCCCTCGGGATGCTGGATGAGAGTGCCGTCAGGTTTGCGTACAGCGAGGACGATGCAGTGAGTCTCGATGCCACGGAGCAGTTGCTGCAGGGTCTTGCGGTCATCCACGCCGTTGGGGATGACCGGATGCTCGATGATATCGACACCAATATCCTTGAGGTCGCTTTTGAGGTGTTGGTTGGCGCCTCTCAGTATGGCATCGAGAGAAGGATGAGTGATGCTGTTGGCGATCTGCATGCCGCCGACGAAGGCGGGGAGGATGATCTCGTTGGCCCCGGCCTGCTTCAACTTCTTCTCGGTGGCGGGGTCCTCGGCGCGGGCGATGATGCGCAGGTCGGGACGCATGTTGCGGGCGGTGAGGGTGATGAAGACATTGACCATGTCGTTGGGCAGGACGGTAGCGAGGACGCTGGCACGTTCGATGTGGGCCTCCGTGAGCGAGGCTTCGTCGCCGGCATCGCCGACTAGTGCCTGGAAGCCATGCGTGTGGGCGAGCGCGACCCGTTCGGCATTGTTGTCCACAATGAGGAAGGGGTATTTCTTGCTGGCGAGTTCACGGCCCAGGGTCTGGCCGAGGCGACCGTAGCCGCAGATGATGGCGTGGCCGGTGATGTGATCGATGTCTCGGGATTTACGATGTTCTTCCATGGCTTTTCCTATCTCTCCTTCGGTGATGAAGCGGACCAGCGACCCCACAAAGTAGACTTTGCTGGCGTCCCCCGCGATGATGATGAAGATGGTGATGGCCCGGAGCATGGGCGTGGTGACCGGCTCGACTTCCTCGTAGCCAACCGAAAAGACGGTGATGATGACCATATAGAAGGCATCCGAAAGGTGCCAGCCTTCGAGACGATAGGCGGTGGTCCCCGCCGCGATGACGCCCAGGAACATGAGCAGACCGATATAGAGGCCGTGCATCGATTTCTGCAGAAAGATGCTCTTGGAAGGGGCGGACACGTCGCCCGATGAGGCACGGGGCGTGCCATGTTTCAGGTCACTACCTGACAAAGGACGAGGGATTTTCGCTCACAATGTCGTAAAGGGCATCAAGGTCATCAGCGAATTGGGGAATGGCTTTCATCGACCAGAGGTGAAATTTTTTGGCCCGGTCCGGCATGCCATGTTGCAGGTAGAAAGCGTAGACGATTGCGGGCACGCAAATATTATAGAGGTTGCATTCCACCTCGAGCTTGGCGAGTCCGGGCGCTGGGTAAGGATGGAGGCCCCGGGTCTGGTTCACGTCCATTCGTTCCTCGACGAAATTGACTTTTCCAAGAGCATCAAGTGCTGAGTCGAACTTACCCGACTTGAGTTGCTCGGGAGGTTGGGCCTTGAGGTAGGTGAGGAGGATTTCCCACGCCAGAATGTGAGGCGTTTCGCCGATCCACGGATTGTCTGGCTCCGTGTTATGAGCGACGACCTTGGTGAGACCATCAAGATGAGTAGCCGGATCGTCTTGGGCGAGGGCGTTGAAGAAGATGGGGGCAAATTCGCTGCGGTCGACGTTGGCGTGAAAAATCGCGGCGAGCTTACCGTCCTTGGGCGAGAAGGTGACAAGGCTTGCCACGGCAGCCTGCCGGACTTCGACATCGGGGTCGTCGAGCAACCTGGCGATCAGGTCGGCGTTTTCCGGCTGTTGTTGGATACCCATGGTCATGGCCGCGGCAGAGCGGACTTCCGGGGCCTTGTCCTTGATGAGGGCGGAAAGTTGTTCCCGCGTGGCCAAGGCGGGATAATCGGAGAGCAGAAGCGTGGCCGAGCGGCGGACGGCGGGGGAAGGATCGGTCAGCCAGGCCGTGAGCGGCCCGGCGATGGTGGGATCCGACAGGAGGCCGAGGGAGGCAATGGCCGTCGCCCGCGTGTCCGCATCGGCCTTGCCGTTGGCCACAGACAACAGCCCCAAGCGGCACAAATACCCGCCGGCGTTCGTCTTTTTGGGGTCGCGGACACCGACATTGACGATTTTCACCGCGGCCCTGGCATTGAGCCAGTCGAGGGTTGCCTCGTCGGACAGGTAGGGACTTTCCGAGCCGATGACGCGCATGGCTTCCTGAGCAATCCTTGGATCTGGATTGGTGAGGAACGGCCAGAGTCCCGCCATGACGGTTTTACGATCAAAGGTCAATTCTTTCTTCTCCCAGAGAGAAACGGCACCGCCGCTTAATCGGTTGAGTTGGCGGATCGAATATAAGGTGGAATCGGCATTGGCCTGGGCAAGATTTCCGATCATTTCGACGCAGAGTGCTTCCGGAAAACTTTTCAGGGTGAAGGGATGATCATCAGCGCATGGGGTGACGGTGTTGTCAGTAGTTGTCGGATTGGTCCAGAGCTGCTGATAGAGGCCGGTCGTGTCAGTGTGCTTGGCGCACACGAGATAGGTTTTTCCGACGGTGAATTCATAATATTTCGATGACCAACCAAGGAGGTATTCCGTCGAGATTCCACTATTGGCATGTTGAAAATTTACGCGGTCGATGGAAGGCGGCCCCAAGAACAAGGAAATGATCTTGAAAGTGGTAATGGTGACATGCGGGTCTTTCGTAGAGTTGTCTTCGAGAACGGTGCCTTTGAAAATGATGTCGGATTGCTGAAAGATTTCATCGATGGATGGGCCTGACGGAACGGCGAAGCTCTGTACGTTTTGACCCAGAAGCAGCAGGGCAGACAGGAGAATAATGAAGCGCCAGGGCAGGGCTGTTCGCATGGCTCAAATCATGGAGGAAACAACCCGGGAATGTGTCAGGAAATTGTAAAAATCCTAGAACAGGGAACGGACCGTTGCGAGGACGCACGACGGCTGCTTAAGGCCTAACCCTGCGTGACGTAATCGGGGCGCTTCTTGGAACGGATGCTCAGGAAGGTGGGCAGGATCTGGTGCGAGCGGATGACGGAATTGGCGCGCTTGAGGCGACGGCTGAGGAGCGTGTTGATGCCGAGGACAGCGGCGCAACCGGCGTGAGGCCAGTCGGTGAGGAATTGCTGAAGATTACCGACATCGATATGCCAGAGCTGGCCGGGTTGGGTGCAGGTCACCGTGGCGGAGGTGACGCCGGGCTGAAAAACGGCGACTTCGCCGAGGCAATCGCCCGCGCCGACGTCATCAAGGTGCACTTCCTGTCCGGTGGCATGGGTGCAAATCTTGAAGGATCCGCTGAGGACGACATAGAGATTAAAATTCTGTTCGCCCTCGCGAATGACCACTTGGCCGGGCGTGGTTTGCTCGACGACGCCATAGCTGGCGAATCGTTCGCGCGCTTCATCGTCCATGAAGGCCAGAATGCCGGTGCGGGGAAGAATTAATTCTGACATGGAAAAGAATCGCTAAAATCGTTACCTTAGGGTACGACTCTGGCAGCGTCGGAAGCAAATTAATTTCATGGAAGAAAATCAAGACCACTCCCTGCATGGCGCCGTTCCCGAAGGATTCGAGGAACTTCCCCCGCCTTTGCCGCCGCTGGGAATTCTCTCGAATCTAAGCGACCGTTCCCTGACAAACCTGGCATCCTATGGGCGTTATGACAAGGTCCCCCCGGAAACCGTGATCATCAAGGAGGGCGAACCGCAGGACCGCTTTTATGTGGTGGTCGCCGGTAAATTGGCGATCACGGCCTTGGCCAGCGGAAAAGAAGTTGCGCTCAGCACGGCCGAGGTAGGCGAATGCCTCGGCGAGGTCAGCCTTCTTGAGCCGGGGGCGGCCTCCGCCACGGTGAAAGTTGTTGAATCGGCGACCTTGTGGAGCATGGACCTGAACGATCTGCGCACGTATCTTACCGAGCATGCTGGCGGCGGCGGCGCGCTGCTTATGGGTATGGCCTCCTGCCTCAGCCAGCGGCTGCGCCAGGCGAACCAGTTGATCGCGAAGCACCGTGTCGTGCCGGTGGAGACGTTGCCCGCGGGTCGTGAACGGGCCATCACCGCCGAGAACACGCCCGTCCAAGTCGGCTTCTTTGACCGCCTGAAAAAGTCGATGGGTGCCGGGGAGAAGAAGGTCAAGATTTCGACCGAGATCAAGTTGTAGGGAACTGGCTTACCTCCACTCGGTACGCCGCAATCTCAAGACCGTAAGTCTTTTTCACTGCCCGGCCGGCGAGGTGCCCGCCTTTTGCCGAGCAGAGATCGCTTCGGCGGCAAGGTCGGGATCATAATTGAGCAGCCGTTGGATGTCCGGGGAGAGCTGGGAGATGTCGATGACTGCGCTGCCCTGATCATAAAAGATGGAGACCCGGTCGGCGTCGACCTTTTCGATGATGACGTTGTGATAGGTTTTGCCGTCCGAGGTTGTCCAGGTCCAGGCTGATTGAGAGGGTAGGGGAGAAGGAGGGACGAACACTTTGTTTGTCGCGGGAGGCGACGGTGCGTGGGTCGGTTGTGGAACTTCAGTGACATGACCGGAATTGAGATAGTTGGTGCTGTCGGGCGTAATGTAGACGACCCCGGAAGATTTCTTGGGAGCAGTTGCCGCTGCGGCGGCGGTTTCTTCGGGGGTGACGGGCACCGTTTCGGCAGCATCACCAGCCCGGAGGACGTCCAGCATCTTGTTCCAGTCTTTCGGTTGCTGGAACCGCATATAGATTGCACCGCCCAAGACCAGAAAGATAAGGACGAGGGGAAAGTGTTTCATCCAGGAGGAGGATATGGGTATCCCAAGAACGGTCAACTTCTTAGCGGAAGGATAAGAGGAGATCCTGTGATCGTCCTACAGGGAGAGTGATTTTTTTCCCATTTAGGGGTTGCGCTTCCTTTTGCGCTGCTTACACTGCGCCCTCTTACCCCCGAAACATCAATTAACAGTATCGTTATCTATGGAGACTTTTTTAACTAACAACGGAATTTGCAGCGCCCTTGTCCTGGGTGCCCTTGCCATCGTCACGGCCATTATTCTTGCGGTCAAAGTTCGTGCGGCCGGGACCGGCACCGACCTGATGCGGGAAATCGCCGCCGCCGTCGAAGAAGGCGCGAAGGCCTATCTCAGCCGCCAGATCAAGACGATCAGCGCCATTGCCATCGTGCTTTTGATCCTTATCGCTTATTTCAAGGGCATTCCCTGTGCGATCGGTTTTTTGATTGGGGCGGTTTGCTCTCTTCTCGCCGGTTTCATCGGCATGCGGGTGGCGGTCATCACCAACATCCGTACGGCCCAGGCGGCCACCATCGGCGCCCAGCCGGCCTTGCGCATCGCCTTTAACGGTGGCGCGGTCACGGGGCTTCTCGTCGTCGGTCTTGCCCTCCTGAGCGTAGGCGGTTTCTATCTCGGTGCCGATGCGTTTTTCGGTGAAGCAAGCCACAAGAAGGCGCTCGATGCGATCATTGGTCTGGCCTTGGGCTCGAGTCTTATCTCGGTCTTTGCCCGTCTCGGCGGCGGTATCTATACCAAGGCGGCGGACGTGGGGGCGGACCTGGTCGGCAAGATCGAGCAGAACCTCGACGAAGATGATCCCCGCAACCCGGCGACCATTGCGGACAATGTCGGCGACAACGTCGGCGATTGCGCGGGCATGGCGGCGGACGTCTTTGAAACCTACGCGGTCAGCTTGATCGGCTGCGTCCTGGTTGGCGCACTGACTTTTGCCGGTGCTCCTAACGCGATGGCCTACATCGTTTACCCTTTCCTGATCTGCGGGCTATCGGTCATCGCCTCGGTTCTCGGTATCGTTTTCATCAACGTCGGCAACCAGAAGCCGACCGCCACCTTGCTCACCGGCGTGGCCCTGAGCGCCATTATTGCGGGTGTGCTCTTTCTACCGCTCAGCATGTGGCTTTTCCCGACCGATTGGGTCTCCCTCTATATACCCACGCTTGTCGGACTGGCGATGACCTTCATCACCGTGCTGATCACCAATTACTATACCGCGACTCAATACGCGCCGGTGCAGAAAATCGCCAAGGCTTCTGAAACGGGGCATGCGACCAATATCATCGCGGGGCTGGCCGTCGGTTTGCACGCGGTGTTCTTCCCGGTCGTGTTCATCATCCTCTCGATCATCGTTGCGTATGCCTGCCACCAATTGTACGGCATCGCCATCGCGGTCGTGAGCATGCTCAGCCTCTCGGGCATCATCATTTCGCTCGATGCATTCGGCCCGATTACGGACAACGCCGGCGGTCTGGCGGTCATGTCCAAGCTGCCGAAGGAAGTCCGCAAGATCACCGACGAGTTGGACGCCATCGGCAACACGATGAAGGCCGTGACCAAGGGTTACGCCATCGCCTCTGCCGGTCTCGCCGCGCTCGTGCTCTTCTCCGCCTACGTGAATGAGTTGAAGGCGGCCGCCGTCCAGGTCGAGTTCAGCCTTGAAGACCCGACGATTGTCATCGGTCTCTTCATCGGCGGCATGCTGCCGTTCCTTTTCGTAGCCTACACGATGGACGCGGTGGGCAAGGCTGCCGGGGCCGTTGTGCTTGAAGTGCGCCGCCAGATTAAGGCCAAGCCCGGCATCCTGACCGGCACCGACAAGCCCGAATACGGCACCTGTGTCGATATCGTGACCAAGGCTGCGCTGATCGAAATGATCTTCCCCGCGCTCCTCCCGCTGCTCGGAGTCATCGTCACAATCTCAGTTCCGACGTTGATCGGTCATTTCTTTCCTGCTTCCCTCATGAGCGCAACTGTGGGTGCGAAGGCACTCGGCGGCGTCCTCGTTGGAACGATCGTTACCGGTCTCTTCATCGGCATCTCGCTCACCTCCTCCGGTGGTGCGTGGGACAACGCCAAGAAGTATATCGAGGAAGGCCACCATGGCGGTAAGGGGTCCCCGGCCCACGCGGCGGGCGTTACCGGCGACACCGTCGGCGATCCTTACAAGGACACCTCCGGCCCGGCGATCAACCCGATGATCAAGGTAGTCAACGTTCTTGCGATTTTGATCGTTCCGTTGTTCTTCTAAAAAGAACGATAAGAGTTTTGAAAGGGGAGCCATCCAAAGTGGCTCCCCTTTTTCATTATTAGCAGGTAGCTTCCGGCCATGGATGTTATCAACCGCAACGAGACCAAGCCGTTCACCACGAAGGACGGCTCCGAGATACGGGAACTTCTGGCTTACCGTAATTCCGCCATCCGCAACCAGAGCCTCGCGGAAGCGACCATTGCCGTGGGGACGGCGACCCAAGAGCATTATCACCCAAAATCGGAGGAGATTTACTACATCCTCAGTGGCACGGGCCGGATGAAGTTAGAGGAAGAATTGCGGGGCGTCGGGCCGCTCGATGCCATCGCCATTCCGCCCGGGATGCGGCATAAGATCTGGAATACGGGGACGGTGCCGCTCGTCCTGCTTTGCTGCTGCGCGCCTTGCTATGAGAATGATGACACTGTGATGGTCGAGTAGGAAGACAGGCTGCTTGGCATGGAACGAAATGAGTTGGCGGCATTAGTCTTCCTGCCCAAGGTCCTTGCGTGCGTGACGCGTCTTCGCCCGTCGGCGCTTCAGTTCGACGAACTGCTTCTTCACCCCACGAGGCCTTTGCGCATTCTGCCGTCGCTTCAATTCGCGCGCAGCGCGGCGCGCCAGGTCGGCGGCATCGCGCATCCGTTGCAATTGCGTGGCCAGTAATTTCCAGGCGGCCAGCCGGTTGGAGGCCTGCGTCCGATGCTCCTGCATCTTGAGCAGGATGTTCCGGGGGGCGTAGCGCAGCTGCACACAGGTCGCGACCTTGTTCACATTCTGTCCTCCATGCCCGCCGGAGTGAATGAACGATTCCTCCACCTGGGCAAGATCGCATCCGAGCGCCAGGAGATGCGCGCGCAGGTACTCGGGAGGAAAGGCGCTCATCGCGTGCCACCTTCCGGGAGGGCGGAGGCGCGGCTGATCCGCTCCGGCTCGTAGGGCTCGACATGCACCATCACGTCGCGCACCTGCGGTAATTCCTTTTGCAGGCGGGCCTTTACGGCATGAGCGAGATCATGGCCTTCTTTCACGGAGATATCGGGGTCGACGATCACGTGCATATCGATCATCAAACGCATGCCGAGTTTGCGCACCCAGACCTTGTCGATGCCCTTGATTCCCTCGCAGCCCAGACTGGTTTCCCGGACGAATTCAAGCAATGCCGGATCGACTGAGCCTTCCATCAATTCGTGCAGTGTCGGCCCCAGCAGCCAGAGACCGGTGCCCACCAGCCAGAGGCTCGCCAGCATCGCCGCCCAACTGTCGGCATGGTTCCAGGCAGGGCCTCCGATCCATGCCGCGACGATTCCCGCCAGAGCTGCCACCGAGGTTACCGCGTCGCTGCGCTGGTGCCACGCATCGGCTTTCACCGAGAGGCTCCCGATGTTCTTCCCGCGTTCCAACATCCAGCGGAACATCCGTTCCTTGATCACGATGACCGGTACAAGGACGAGCAGGGTGAGTGGGTTTGGCGCGAGGCGGGGCTCACCCAGCGAAAGCATTGCATGGGAAAAGATCACCGCGCCGATCACGACCAACGCCAGGGCCGTCACCATCGAAGCAAGAGTCTCCGCCCGTCCATGCCCGGAAGGGTGCGACGGGTCGGCCGGTTCCGCAGCGATGCGCAGACCGTAGAGAGTGACGCACGAGCCGGCCACGTCCGAAAAGGATTCCGCCGCGTCAGCCACCAACGCATAAGAATGGCCCAGGAGTCCCGCCGCCAGTTTGGCCGCTCCAAGCGCGCCATTGATGAGGATGCCCTTGATCGCCGAACCCTGACCGGAGCGCAGACTGCGCTCGGGGTTCATGCGCGCGGCTTCGAGCGCTTCGGAAATGGGTTGGGGCATCGGCGAGTATGCGAAGCAGAAATCGAGATTGGCAACACTAACACCTGATGCTGCGGCTAACCTCTACTTCGTCCCGAAATACTTCAGCACTCCCTGCTCCACGGAGGTGGCGTACTGGCGGTAGATGCTGGGGACTTCCTCCCCATGAATATTTTTCGTGCCGAGGTAATCACCCGCGATGATCCGATAATAAGCATCGCGCGCGTTCATGTAGGGGCCCTCGCAATAAATCACCGGGCCGTGGTAGAGCCGGTTGGCCATGAGATCGCGGGCGTAGACACTGGGCACGTCGGTGACGTGGTGGATGGAAGGTGAGTCCTTGAGGACCACGCCCGGCATGTCGGGATAGACCTCTGCCGGATACTTGAGGGTATCGAGCATCTCCTGTCCCACCAGCGCGCAGCCTTTCATTTCCTGTACGGCGGTGCGGTCGAGCAGCTTGCGCATCAGGTCATACTTGTAGTCATCGTAGGTCAACTCGGCTTTCTTCTCGTAGCAGCCGTTGACGAAAATGATGAGGCGGCTCTGATTCGTCAGGGTCGGCTTGTCGGGATCGCCCCAGTCGTCCGCATTGTAGTGGACGCAGATCGTGAGGTCGGGCTTCTGCTTGTTGACCAATTCGGCCCGGGCGCGGATTTCAGCCACGCGATAAAAGAGGAGGGCGGCCTCGTAATCGATCCGCGACTGGGTTGCCTTCGTGCTGTTGCGTTTGGAGACCTGGGGCAACTTGAGCCCGAAGACAAATGACGGAGGATCGGTCTGCGATCCATTGGTCTTGGCCAGCGAGAGGGCGGCAATCGCCTCGTTATGCAGATCATCGGGACGTAAACGGGTCACCGGTTCGTAACCGCGCTTGGCCCAGATGACTTCCGCACCGTCGGCCTTCAGTTTTTCCGCGAGAATTTCGCAGGTGATCAGATTGAGCTTGGCTTCCTCGACGGAGGGATCCTTGCCGATCTTGAAATAGCGGGCCTCCAACTGCGCCCAATCGCCGCCGATATGGCCCGGATCGAGGGCAATCTTGAGCCCCTTGAGCGGTTTTTCCGGATCGGTGGAGACGGCCTTCGTCTTGTAGACGGAGGGCAGGGGGGCCTGGCTGTTGATATCGGGAGCGAATTGAAGCGTGAAGAGGGGCTCAGTCTTGGCCAGGTCGGAATAGAGAGTCACCTTGTCGTCGTCGATCTTGGCGTAGGTCCAAAATGCTTTGTCCGGGGTGTAGATTTCGTTGATCAGGCGGGTAAATTCCCTTTTGGTGATCGTCTTTTGATAAGCATTGAGCGTCGACCAATCGGGCTTGGGAGCCAGCGGTGAGGTCTGGCCGGCAGAGACAGGCAGGGCCGGGAGGGCCAGGCTCAGCAGCGTCAGACAGAAAAGATGCGAAAAAGGGCGAAACGGCATCCATGAAGGAAGCCTCAAGGGGGGCCGAATGCAAGCCGGGATGGAAGGAAAGAACAGAATTAAGCGCTGGATACGGACTTCCCGCTTGTCGTCGGGGCTGGGAGTTCGCATCATGTCACGATCATGTTTTCTCTTCCCGTCCCCAGCCGGAGCGTGTCCCCTTTATGATGAAGTTTCTTCGCAGCCAATCGCAAACGGTGCTGATCGTCGTTCTCGGCGTGATCGGCCTCGGATTCCTCTTTTACGGCAACGCCGGCAATCTTCTTACGAGTCAGGGCGGTGCTCACGTCAGTAATGACTACGGTCGCATCGATGGTCAGGACCTGACCGTGTCGGAGCTTTACGCCGCAGTCCGCAACACCCGCAATGCGCTGATCATGAGCGGACGTGCCCAGGCGCTCAACCAGCCCGGCGCGCGCGGGATGGTGGCGGAGGAAGCCTGGCGGCAGCTTCTCATGCAGCACGAGGCGGATCGACTGCACATCCAGATCAGCGACAAGGAACTGGTCGACTATATCCGCAGCCAACCGCTTTTTCAGAGGGACGGCGTCTACAATCCCGATGCTTACCTGAAGCAAATGTCGCAGGTGGCGGTTGTCCTGCGCATTCCGCCGGATCCCGGAGCCGATTCCCTGGCCACGACCAAGGCGACATTCGAGACGATTATCCGCAACAGTCTCCGGACCAGTGCGGTCTACAATGCGCTGTTCTCCACCGTCCGGTCCTCGATCCAGGACTTGGGCGCCCAATACGAAAAATTCTACGGTCCGTCCGACGTTAGCGTGGTGACGTTTGATCCCAAGACGGTTGAAAGCACCGTGCAGGTGACCCCGGAGGAGGTCGCTGCGGAGTACAAGGCGAAACCATTGAATCCGGATTTCCGGACCAAGGAAAAGCGCAATATTGATTACGTCTTCTGGGCATTGACGCCTGACCAGGCAAAGCTTCCGCCCAAGGAGAAAGCGGCCGCGATCCAGGCGCTGGGCGAAGGTGCGCTTGAATTTGCCCTCGCTTTCCAGCCTGAACCTACTCCGAATTCCACCACCCCGCCGCCTTTGCCCGACTTTTTCGCCGAAGCCAAGAAGCGCGGGTTGAAGCCGGTCACCACCGGGTTCTTCACCGTCGAGACCCCTCCTGCGGGTTTGCCGCCCAGCCCTGCTTTCAACAACGCCGCCTTTAATACGTTGAGCAAGGAAAACGTTATCAGCAAGGTGGTTGCGATGGATAATGGCGTCGCGGTGTTGCACTTGGCGGAAATTCAGCCGAGTGATCTGTTACCTCTTGACCAGGTCAAGGATCTCATCACCAAGCAGCTTCGCCAGAGCAAGGCCGTGAGCGTTCAGCAAGTTGCCGCAAAAATAACCGATGACGCCTTGAAGGCCACCGTTGCAAAAGGGGCCGATTTCAAGGTTGCGGCTGCTGGCATGGGCCTGAAAGTGGAGACCCTGCCGACCTTCGTCCCCATGAAGGCGTTTGAAAGCGCCACGGATGCCCGTTTGCGGGTCATAGCCGATGTGGTCACGACGCTCAAGCCGGGCGAGGTCTCGATGCCTTTCCCGACCCAGAACGACGAATCTCTCCTGATCATCCATCTCAATGGTCGCACCAAGGCCGATCAGGCGGGTTATACCACCTTTGCCACCCGTTATGGCCAACAACAGGACCAACGTCTGCGTGGAATGGTCTTTATTGACTGGGCGAACTGGATGAGCAAACGGCCCGGGACGCATCGCCCGCCGGAACTCGAAGCCTACGGCGGGGTGGAGTAATCGCCCGGCCGGGGCCGAGATGTCCAAACGCTTTGAGTGGCCTCTAAAATAACAAGTCCCGCAAGACTTGTCCGGCAACGTAAATCGTGCCGCGCCAGGAATAACAGAAGTTCTCCGCATCCTGTTCCGTCACCGGGGAGAGGTATCCGCGTGAGATATTGTACTCGATTTGCTGGTTGAGCGTCTCTTCGAGCCGCGCCCGGGCCGCCTCGCGGGTCTTTTCGCCCGGGGCAAGATCGTCGGGCCGAACGTCGTTGATCTCCAGGAAGGAGAGATGCGACTCATAAAGCTCGGTCACGTCCTCGCAATGAAGACACCGATAAACGGCGATGTTGGGCGGCATGACGAGGCCGTAAGTTAGCGGGTAGTCCCAAGTCACCCAGCGCCGCCCGTCCTTGCCATTGGAGGTAAAGGCGACGAAATGGAAGCCGATTGATCCCTGGGCGATGTACCCGATGGTTGCCTGGGTCAGGCTGTCCTCGCGGACAAAGATCCGGTAGTACTGCTCATGCTGGGCAGGGCGCAGCTTGCACTCGTCGATGTTCTCGAAGCCAGCCGCCACCAAGGCATCGGTCATGTCGGAGAGCTCGTCGAAATCGTCGCGCGGCGCGCGGGCGTCGGCAAGTTCGCGATGACGCGGTACCCGTAACTGGCGCAGGACGAAGACCATTTCCCAGAGCGGAAAGAAAATCCAAGCCGCCAGCATTGCACAGCCCAGCGGGATGGAGCCGGTAAGGTAGTAAGTTGCCAGACCGCTGGAGAGCCAGATCAGGGCCATGCCCGCCTTGCGGAAGGTGATCGACTGGAGCTGCAGCAGGGCGAGTCCGCCCAGCATCACGACAAAACAACCGAGAAGTTGACGCAGGTCCATGATTGATCGTTACTGAAAAAGGGGAGGGCAGGGCCGCGCACGTCGCGTTTGACGGCCCGGCTTTCCATCCACATACTCACGTCAATCTATGCTCATGCCCGGTGCGGTCAACTTCTTTGCCGAGGTCGGAATTGTCTACGCCTTCTGGCACTCCAATTATGCGGGGAAGACGGTTATCGCCCTGCTCATGTTCGGTTCCATTTTCAGTTGGTCGGTCATGGTCAGCAAGATCGTGATGATCCGGCGTGCCCGTGCTGACACCCGCCGGTTCCTGAAGCGCTTCAGGGCCGCCCGCAAGCCACTCGCCATCTACCAGCTCCGCGAGGTCTATCCCGATTCGCCGACCTATGCCGTTTATCTGGCCGGATGCAAGGAACTGACTTTTCACCTCTTGGGCACAACGGAGATCGATGACACTTTTTCGACGCGCGTGGCCGAGGCTGAGCGTATCTCGCCCACCGCCATGAACGCCGTTCGTTCGGCTCTTGAGCGCGAAGTCGGCGAGCAGGCGCTGCAGATGGAGGACCGCATGACCGTCCTCGCCACTGCCGTCAGCGGCGCGCCGTTTCTTGGTCTACTTGGCACCGTCTGGGGCGTCATGGACACCTTCAGCGCCATCGCCGCGGCGGGCAACGCCAGCCTCACCACCATGGCACCGGGCGTGTCCGGTGCACTGATCACCACTGTTACGGGGCTCCTCGTCGCGATCCCGGCCATGTTCGGCTACAACTTCCTCGTCGTGACCATTCGCGGCATGACCGTGGAACTCGATAATTTTGCTGGCGAACTGGCCGCCTCGTTCGATCACCGTTACCTCGACACGGGGCGCGCCCACGAACCTCGTTGATTTTTCCGCAGCATGAAACGTTACTCCCAACGGTCCGGCCACACGGCCATGGCGGAACTCAACGTCACGCCGCTGCTCGATCTTGCCTTCGTCCTACTCATTATCTTCATCATCACGACGCCGCTATTGGAGAGCAGCATCCCGCTCCAGTTACCGGTCAGCTCGCCGAAAAACCAGCCGCCGCCGGATCCCAAGTCGATCCGCACGGTCAGCATCGACCGAAACGGCCAGGTCTTTTTCGAGTCGAAACCGATTGAGCTTCCGGCGCTTGAGCAGGAACTCGCCGCGTTCCAGCGCAGCACTCCGGAGGCCGCAGTCATCGTCCGCGCCGACAAGACACTCCGATACCAGCAGGTCGTCGACGTCATGGACGCCCTCCAGCGCGCCCAGATCAGCCGCATGAGCCTGCAGAACGTCTCGCCGTAAAATAAGAGCGAAAAGGATCACCCTAATGAGTGAGAATTGGAACCGCCTGATCGGTTAGCTCAAAGCGGTCGATTCCTTCCGAAGAAGCCAACGAAAGGGCTTAGAATTGGCGTCCTAGACGCGGTAACAGGAAAGTTGACCCTAAAGATGATAAGCTTGGCCGGGTTCTTTACTGCTAGGACACCGTCACCGGTCGTGGCAACCAGCGGAGAGTCACTGCAATCACTCCAGCTTGCCCACAAGGGAGAGATACCATCGTGTCTTCTCCGCCATCAGCAGGTGTGGTCTTGCCTTTTTCCGGAAGGAATCGCAGCCTTCTGCCTTGTTTAACCATATTTTTCCCCTTCGCTCTATCGCGATCGGACTTCTGGGTGGCTTAGCAATTTCGTCCGTCGTCGCCGAGACGCCGGATGTGGCGACGAACGTACACGGGGCGGAGCAAGGCCTCCCGTTCGATGCCTCGAATCATCGGGTCTCATTCGTCACGGTCGCGAACGGTGTCCGGTTGGAGGTCCTCGATTGGGGCGGCAAGGGCGATCCTTTGATCCTGCTCGCCGGATTGGGGGACAACGCCCACGTGTTCGATCAATTTGCCGACCAGTTCAACGATCGCTTCCACGTGATCGGCATCACGCGCCGAGGGTTCGGTCGATCCAGCCAGCCGATGTCCGGCTACGATCTCGGCACGAGAGCGCGAGACGACATCGCCGTCCTCGACCAACTGGGTTTGCGTCAGGCCATCTTTGTTGGCCACTCCATCGCCGCGACGGAGTTGAACAAACTGGCGGCGACTTATCCCGACCGCGTCAAGAAACTGGTCTACCTCGATGGCCTCGATCTTGGGTCGAATGGCTGGGCCAGCCTGCCTCAGCCGCCGCCAGCTCCCGAATTGACAGACGCCGACCTCGTTTCGCTGCAACGTCTCGCCGACGCGAACGCCCGTGACGACGGCTACCGCAAGCCGCTCGCCGCTCTCGCCAATGAGGTCGTCACGCTCCCGTCCGGGAAGGTGGTCAGAGCGGTGACGCCCCCAGAGATTTCCCAAAAGATCATCGCAGGCCTTGAGCCAGCCGATTACGCTTGCATCAGGTGCCCGGTCCTCGGCATTTTCAACAAGATCACTGCTCAGTACCGATTGCCTTACTACCGGGACCTGAATCCGGCCCAGCGCCTGAAATATGATCGCAATCTCCGGCCACTCTCCCGGTGGGTTGGCCAGGCCATCGCCAACTTCCGTTCTGGGGTGAAGCAGGCGCGTATCGTCGAGCTGGAAGACCGGAACCACTACGTCTTCATCGTCGACGAGGCCCTGGTGGTCCGGGAGATGCGCAAGTTCCTGCTAGCAGAATGAAGGACGCCAGTCGTCAAGATCAAGTGTGTGTGAAAAAGGACAGGCTAATGATGAGGTGCTCCCTCATTACAAGATAGTTGCTCAAAATGTGCAACTATCTCAAAAAGTTTGGAGCCAGAGTAAGCGGCCCTGCTTTTGAGCTAGTAGGTATGGTCACGCAGCCAAATAAGCAAAGGGTCACCCCAACGGGATTCGAACCCGTGCTACCTCCGTGAAAGGGAGGTGAGCTAACCGCTACTCCATGGGGTGTAAAGAGAAGAGCCGGGAATTATAAGCGTAACCCCGCGGCAAAAGCAACCATCAGAATCAAATTTCCGGTAACTGTCTGCAAAAGGCCTTATCCCGACAGAAAAGGAAGAGGCAGCGGCGCGAAATCCCTTAGACCCGTCCGATATTTCGCGGTAGCCTATCGGGCTTGAACGGATTCCCTGCATGATTGCGCCCCGCGACGATTTTCCCTCTCAATTCGAGAATCAAGTGAATCTCGCCTTCGGCCCCGGCGGCCTGCTGGCCAAGTCACCGCAATTCGAGTACAGGCCCCAGCAACAGGCGATGGCCTCGGCCGTGGCCAAGGCCTGCCAGGGCCGCTCTCATCTCATTGTCGAGGCGGGTACAGGCGTCGGCAAGAGCCTGGCGTATCTGGTTCCCTCGATCTTTCACGCCATCGAGCAGAACCGCAAGGCGCTCGTTTCGACTCATACAATCAATTTGCAGGAACAGCTTTTCTACAAGGACATTCCCCTTGTGCAGAAGCTGCTGCCAACCGAATTCAAGGCGGTACTACTCAAGGGGCGCCAGAATTATCTCTGCCCCTTGAGGCTGCAGCGTGCGATGAGCCACGGGGGGGATCTCTTCGCCTCGGGACAGCAGGAGGAGATGAAGCGGATCTGGGAATGGAGCCACAAAACGCACGACGGCACGCTTTCCGACCTCGATCCCGCGCCCGATCCCGCGGTCTGGATGCAGGTTTGCAGCGAGCCACATGTTTGTACGCAGCGCACTTGCGGAGCGACGAATGAATGTTTCTACCAGCGAGCACGAAAGGAAGCCGAGGCGGCGAAGGTTCTCGTTCTGAATCATTCGCTTTTCTTTAATTTCCTCGCGGGAGCCGAGGATGTGCTCGCCGAGAGAGGGTATCTCTTTCACAACGATTTCGTCATTTTCGACGAGGCGCACACCCTCGAAAGTGTGGCGGCTCGGCATTTGGGCCTGGAGATTTCGCATGGCGGTCTGCGGTACCTGCTGCACCGGCTCTTCCATCCCCGCACGCAGAAGGGAGTGGCTGCGGCCCTGCATGACGGCGAGGCGGTGAGGCTTGTGCTCGAAGCGGAGGAAGAGACCGATCTCTTTTTCGACCGGCTGGAGCGGTCGCTCGATTTCAAGCGAAGCAAGGAACTGCGTCTGCGCGAGCCGGGCGTTGCGGAGAACTCCCTCGATTTGCCGCTGACCCGTCTCTATCGCAACCTTGCCGATGCGGCCCGCGAAATTGAAGATGAAGTCTTCAAGGCCGAGGTGCAGGAGGCGGCACGGCGGGTCGAAGGCATGCGCGTGGGCCTGGGCGAATTTATTGCACAGACACGCGAGGACCATGTTTACTGGATCGAGCGGCATGAAAAGCGGGACGCGCACCTGACGCTCACTGCGGCACCGGTCGAGGTCGCCTCGCAGTTGCGCAAGTTGCTCTTCCGTCCCGATAACACGGCCATCATGACCAGTGCGACGCTGGCGGTCAGTGACGGTCTGCGCTATTTCGTCAACCGGATCGGCGGTGAAGTGGCGGCGACGTTGCAGGTCGACTCACCCTTCGATTATGCGCGGCAAATGAAAGTCTTCATCCCGAAGAAAATGCCCGAGCCTGCGGCGCGCGATGCCTACGAGGGCGCGCTGGCCCACTGGATCCGTCATTTCGTCTCAATGACCCAGGGCAAGGCTTTTGTGCTCTTCACCAGCTACCAGACGATGCAAAAGCTGGCCGACACCCTCTCCTCCTTTTTCCGTAGCGAGCGGATCGCCTGCCTGGTCCAGGGCGGCGCGTTGCCGCGGCACCGGCTGCTGCAAAAATTCAAGGACGACCGTGACTCGGTCCTCTTCGGCACCGATTCATTCTGGCAGGGCGTCGATGTGCCCGGCGAGGCGCTCAGCAATGTCATCCTCACGCGCTTGCCCTTTGCCGTGCCCGATCATCCACTGACGCAGGCCAAGTGCGAGTTGATCGTGGCGAACGGCGGCGATGCTTTCCGGGAATTTTCCCTGCCCGAGGCGATCCTGAAATTTCGCCAGGGCGTGGGCCGGCTTATCCGCACGCAAAAGGACAAAGGGATTGTCGTGATTCTCGACAATCGCGTGCTGACAAAGCCTTATGGGAAGGCATTTTTGGCTGTCCTGCCGAAATGTCCGATTGAAGTTGTGGAATAAGCTGTCGTTTCCATACGTCACAAGAGAGAGTTGATGATCACCTTTCTCTACAACCGCACCGATCTGGCCAAAGTCTACCTGCCGGTCAAACAGATGCTCCAGATCGACCGCGTCTCCGAGGTCACCCTGGGAGGCATGAGCTGCGAGATGGACCTGGGTGGGCATTGGGCTTTTCCGCTTCATTTTCCGGAAGACCCCATTTTTCCTGGTTGCCTGATGATTGAGGCCGCAGGGCAGGCAATTGCCATATGGGCGTGGCATCATGGGATGTTGGGAAAGCCACGTCTTGCACGTGTCACCGCGTCTTTTGAGGGTGGGGTCGGGCCGGGGGATGGTGTCCTTTCGTTCGAGGTTAAAATCCGCCGCCGCCGGAACATCTGTTTCGGCACGGTGGAACTTATCTGCGGCCAGCGTCGCATCGCGGTGGTAGAAGAGACGCTAGCGTGGGTGACTTGAACAGGCGCCCTAGGATTTTCCGAAAAGCTCCTGAAAGAAGCCGCGCATTGCGTGCCAGGAGCGTTCATCGGCGGCGGCATTGTACTTGGCACCAGGCAGATTGAGAGAATCCACGCCTGCATCCGTAAAGGCATGCTGCGCGTGGCCGTAGGAAATGATGGCGTAATCGAAGTTATTGTCTTTCAATTGCTGTTCAAAGGCCTTCATGTCCGCCGGTTTTTCGAAGGGATCATCCGCGCCGCAGAGAGCGAGGACCTTGGGCTTGTTTTTCGCGCCGTCGGAGAGCGGCTGCGCGTCGAGTCCGCCATGGAAGCTGACCACACCCTTGACGTCGAGGCCGTCCCACGCCATCTCGATCACGCCGGTGCCGCCGAAACAATACCCGATCGCGGCGATCTTTGTGGGATCGAGCAACGGTTGCTTAAGGAAAGCCTGGTAGGCGGCGCGTTCCCGTTCGCGAAAGAGGGAGCGGTCGCTTTTGTAGATGGTAGCCTGCTTTCCATACTCGGGGACGGTAGTGGGTCGTACGCCCTTACCGTAGATGTCGGCGGCGAAGGCGAGATAGCCGAGCTGCGCGATCATGTCTGCCCGCTTCTTGGTGGTGTCGGTCAATCCGCGCCAATCATGGACAATGATCACGCCGGGCCGTTTGCCGGAGATGGCGTCGTCGTAGACAACATAGCCCTGGAGCGGCGTGCTCTTGTCGTCTGCGTAATCGACGGTCTCTGTGACAAGTTTCGCCGAGGCGGAGCTCAGACAGAGCAACGAGAGGGAGAGCGTGGCGAGGATTTTCATGGAAAGGGAAGTAAACCCAAATTGAAGACCAATGCAACAGGGCGAATTGGAGAAGTCTTACTTCAGCCGCTCCAGCGCCTCGAGATACTTGGCGCGGGTATTCGTCACCACCTCGGGCGGCAATTCCGGCCCCGGCGCGGACTTGTTCCAAGTCGTCAGGGTCTTGAGGTAGTCGCGCAGGTATTGCTTGTCGAAGCTCGGTTGCGGGCCACCGGGTTTGTAGGTGTCGGCAGGCCAAAAACGGGAGCTATCGGGCGTGAAGATTTCATCGGCGAGCAGGACGTGACCGGTCGCTTTTTCCAAGCCAAACTCAAGCTTGGTATCGGCGAGTAGGATGCCTCGTTGGGCTGCGTAATTCGCCGCCCAAGCGTACAGTTTCAGCGTCAGATCACGCAATTCATCGTAGCGCGCATCGCCCAGCGCGGCGCGGGCCTCGGTAGGTGTCAGGTTCTCATCGTGACCATGGTCATTTTTCCGGGCGGGCGTAAACAGCGGCTCCGGTAATTTGGCCGATTCGATCAGGCCCTTGGGAACCGAGTGGCCTCCCACAGTTCCTTGCGTCCGATACTCTTCCCATCCGGAGCCGGCCAGATAACCGCGGGCCACACATTCCACCTGAAAGATCTCGCAACGGCGCGCGCGGGTCAGGCGACCCTCAAACTCGGGCAATTCGACGCCTGTGGGCAAGTCATATCCCAGCACATGATTGGGGCAAAGCCCGGCAGTTTGCGTAAACCAATGCCGGGAAAGAGACGTGAGGATTTTGCCCTTGTCCGGTATGGGCGTGGGCATGATCACGTCGTACGCGGAAATGCGGTCAGAGGCCACCAGCCAGATTTCTTCCTGCCAAGCATAAATGTCGCGGACTTTGCCACTGCGCAGAAGTTTGACACCCGCCTGGGCCAGTCGATTGGCGAAAGAATCCATGCCCGGATTCTAGGACCAAAACTTCGTTCTAGAAGTCAAAATCCCTCGATCTTCGACGAAAAGAGTCAATTTGGAGAACGATGCGTCGATACTTTAAAGGAGTCTGCGTTGAGTACCTTTAATAATTTCAATTTGATTAATCTCGTTTAGGGTTATCTTATCTGAATTTGAGTTAACAACCTTCGCTATAACCTCGGGATTCCACGGCACGGTCAGCATGAAACTCTCGTCTAATCAACCGGCAGTTGATCGTTCCGAATCAGCGCATTCGCCTGAATACTTAGCGCGGCGGACAGGTATTTAAGGGAGAGACCAATGCCGACGCGTCGCTTTTTCTCGTCGTCGGTGCTGATACCGTTAGTGGCGAGTCTCGTGATCGTAATTATTTGCTTCAGCCTCTACCAAAGGGAAGCCGATCCGATTAAAAAAGGCGTACTGGATCGCGAGGCGCGACGGACTGAGATCTTTGCTCATTTTTTCGAGCAGGATATCCGCTCGACGATCAAGGATTTGCAGCAATTGGCCGACGGAGATGGTTTGCAGTCCTATCTTTTGACCGGGAAGCGGGAGGACCTTAACCGGGCGATGCATCGCGCATGGTTTTTCAGCCGCCAAAATCCGGATTATGACCAGGTGCGGTACATCAATGAGCAGGGCAAGGAAGTCATCCGCATTAACTGGAACGGCGACGTGGTGTCGGCGGAGCAACTTCAGGACAAGTCCAACCGGCCCTATTTTCAGAAGACAAACACGCTGCTCCAGGGGCAGTACTATATCTCGGTGCTGGATCTCAATTCGGAAAATGGCCGGATTGAGCAACCTCTCAAGCCCACAGTGCGGGTAGCGATCCCGGTCTTCGACGTCACCGGGAAGAAGCGTGGAATTTATGTCGTCAATTACCTGGTGGGGAATGCCATCGATCGGCTGCAAAAATTCACGCCGCAGTACAGCCAGAGATTGCGCATACTCAATCCGGGTGGTTATTGGATCAAGTCCGCTGAACCCAGCGACGAATGGGGCTTCGTGCTTCCTGAACGGGCGGAAAAATCGCTCGCCCGCACGAATCCTTTCTTATGGGAGCAAATTGAGAGCAAGCCAGCAGGGCAGACGCCCTACAACGGCGGCTACTTTACCTGGTCGCGCATTGTGCCGGGCTCCATCGTCACAGGACCTTCCGATACAGTGGTTGCAGGTGATCCCTTCCTGGTCATTGCGTCAGAAATATCGGCGCAGGAATGGGGCGGCTATTTCGCCGGCTTACGCCTGACTTTTGCCCTGGTTGCGATGGTGCTGTTGTTCCTGCTGCTGGTGAGCTGGAACTTTTTCCGCTCGCGCCAACAAGTCCAGCGCGAACTGGACCGCTTCTTTGTCCTGACACGTGACATGGTTTGTATTGCTGGCTTTGATGGATATTTCAAGAGGCTGAATCCTGCCTGGGAAAAGACTCTCGGCTATACGCGGGAAGAGCTGCTCGAGAAGCCATTCCTGGATTTTGTCCACCCGGATGATCGCGCCAAAACGGTGGCGGAATCCTCTAAGCTGACGCAGGGTGGGGAAACGGTTTCATTTGAGAATCGTTACCGTTGCAAGGACGGGTCATACCGGTGGCTCATGTGGAATGCCCGGCCGCTGCCGGATGCACAGACGATTTTTGCGTCGGCGCGCGACATGACCGAGCGCAAGCAAATGGAGGAGACCTTGCGTCAGGGCGAAACGCGGAGCCGCTCCATCATCGAGAGCGCACACGATGCATTCGTGAGCATCGATGCGGAAGGACGTATCACCGACTGGAATCTTCAGGCCGAAACAATTTTCGGCTGGCCGCACGCGGAAGCATTGGGACGGTACCTGCACGAAACCATAATTCCACCGAAGTACCGTGACCGTCACGTGGCAGGAATGAAGCACCTGCATGATACCGGGGTGGGGCCGGTGCTCAACAAACGCATCGAACTGACTGCCCTTCGCCGAAGTGGAGAGGAATTTCCGGTGGAAATCGCCATCTGGCCCTTGCCGGAGGGCAACAAGACCACCTTTCATGCCTTCATCCGGGACATCACCACTCGCAAGGAGGCTGAGGCGCGCATCGAGAAATTGAATGAGGAAACGAAAAATCGCGCTGCTCAGCTTGAGGCGGCCAACAAGGAACTCGAAGCTTTTTCCTACTCGGTCTCGCATGATTTACGCTCACCGTTGCGGCACATTCACGGCTTCGTCGAATTGCTCCAAGGATCGCCCGCCATCCAGACGGAGGAGTCGAGCAGCCGACATATGAAGGTCATTGTCAAGGCGACCAAGGAAATGGGGCTGCTGATCGACGATCTCCTCGCGTTTTCCCGCACGGGCCGGGTCGAGATGCATCCAAGAAAAGTCGACATGCGCGACTTGCTGGACCAGGCGATACACGAACTGGAGCCGGAAGCCCGGGGGCGCAAGGTGACTTGGGATATCAAGCCTTTGCCCACCATTGGCGGGGACGCCAACTTGCTTCGGCTTGTCTGGGTGAACCTGATTTCCAACGCGCTCAAATATTCCCGGCCACGGGAAGAAGCACGGATCGAGGTCGGACACTTGGAGGAAAAGTCCAGCAATGGTGAGACCGTTTATTATGTCCGGGACAACGGCGTCGGGTTTGACATGGCCTATGCGACCAAACTCTTTGGTGTCTTTCAGCGCCTGCACCGTGCAGAGGAATTCGAAGGTACCGGCATCGGCCTGGCCAATGTCCAACGAATCATCCATCGCCACGGTGGTCGCGTTTGGGCCGAAAGCCAGGTCAATGGAGGTTCAACCTTTTATTTTTCCCTGCCATCCAACCCAGTGACCGAAGATAACCATGCCTAAAATGAAACATATACTCCTTGCCGAAGATAATGTGAACGATGTGGAACTGACGCTCTCCGCTTTGCAGGAATGCCATCTCACCAATTCGGTGGAGGTCGTTCGCGACGGCGCGGAAGCACTTGATTATCTTTATCGGCGCGGAACCTTTGCCAACAGCAAGCATGAATTGCCCGGCGTCGTTCTGCTCGATCTCAAGATGCCACGCATCGACGGACTCGAGGTGTTGCGCCAGATCAAGTCCGACCCGGGGTTAAAGCGCATTCCAGTGGTCATGCTGACGTCCTCGAGGGAAGAACAAGATCTGGTCCAAAGTTACGATCTCGGTGTAAATGCCTTTGTGGTGAAGCCGGTCGATTTCTCGCAATTTGTCGAAGCCATCCGAACGCTTGGAGTTTTTTGGGCCATCGTCAACGAACCTTCACCGACAAAAACTAAATAATAAATGCGCCGCGGGTAATTTGACAAATCCACGGCTTGTTAATACGATGCTTTCCGAGGATTCTTCCATGAAGTCCAACTTGCGAATCCTTCATCTCGAAGACTCTCCATCCGATTGCGATCTTGTGCAGCAGTTGCTGGTTCGCGATGGATTGAAATGTGAGATCATCCGCCGCGATAGTCGCGATGCTTTCGTTCAGGATCTCCAGAAAAAGGATTTTGACCTGATTTTCGCCGATTGCTCGATGCCCGATTTCGATGGTCTCCGCGCGTTGGAGTTGGCGCGGGAGCACGCACCGGAAATTCCCTTCATTTTTGTTTCCGGGACCATCGGGGAGGAGTTTGCCATCGAGTCGCTCCGCAACGGTGCAACCGACTATGTGCTGAAAAACCGGCTTTCGCGTCTGGTCCCGGCAGTCCGTCGCGCCATCGCCGAAGCGGCTGAGCGGACCAAGAACCAGGAGATGGAAAAGCGGCTGCGCCAAGCCCAGCGCCTCGAAGCGGTCGGCACCCTTGCCGGTGGCGTGGCCCACGATTTCAATAACATCCTCACCATCATCAAGGGACATACGGCCCTCCTTCTAATGGACGCGCACCGGCCCGATCGGGTCGGTGAAATAGCCGCGACGATCAATCACGCGGCCCAACGCGGGTCGGATTTGGTCAGCCAATTGCTGGCCTTCGCGCGCAAGAGCGACAGCACCTTTACCTCGACCAACGTCAACGAGCACATCAGGCAAATCACCACCATGCTCAGGGAGGCGATGCTGCGCAATATCACATTCGATCTGCAGCTCGACGACAACCTGCCGGAAATCCATGCCGATCCCAGTCAGTTAGACCGGGTCCTGATCAACCTCGCCACCAATGCCCGCGATGCCATGCCGAGCGGCGGTAAAATCATGATTTCCACGAGTCGGATGAAAGGCGAGAAGGTGCCTTTGCTCTCTGCCGAAGGTACCCGGGAATACCTTTGTCTGCGGGTCACCGATACAGGCATAGGAATGGACGAAGCGACCCGCCAGCATATTTTCGAGCCCTTCTTTACCACCAAGGCGAAAGGGCAGGGGACGGGACTTGGCCTGCCGGTTGTCTATGGCCTGATGCAGTCCCACAACGGACTGATTGATGTTCAGTCGGAGTTGGGCAAGGGAACCTCGGTTTCTTTGTTCCTGCCCATTCCCGCGGGACCGGCACCGTGTGCCGCAACGGTTCCATCGGACGCACCGAAAGTCGTGAATGGTTCCGAAACGGTGTTGATCGTGGATGACGAACCCGACGTGAGTTATTTTATCGAGGTCATCCTCAAGCTGCACGGTTATGACGTCATGACGGCTGGAAGTGCGGAAGAGGCGCTGGACAAGCTCCGCGCTGACGGGAACAAAATAGACATCGTCTTCTCGGACGTCGGTCTGCCGAAGCTCGACGGCTTCGGCCTTTGCGCCGAAGCGCGAAAAATAAGACCCGGCCTTAAGACCATGTTGACCAGTGGCTACATTGACGGTGGGCTTAAGACCCGGATGGCGGAAACGGGGATCGATGGCTTTATCGCCAAGCCTTATGATATGGCGGACCTGCTTAGTAATCTCCGTACCATTCTCGACAAGCGGTAGCTTGCGATGGGAAAATTCAGTTAAGCTTTTCGGCGCTTAGGCAATATCACGTCCGATTCTGGCTGTAATCTTGCTGGAACTAGCCGTCGCAGCCTCTTAAATTGGCCGCGCCTTGATAACTCATGCCTCAATTCCACGTTCGCGATACCTTTGCGATTCAGGACAAAACGACTTTTGTCCTCGCCGGATTCATGTTTGAAGGCGAAATTACTGCGGGCATGATCTTGAGCATTCCTTTTAACGCCAACGTGAAACTGACCGCAAAGATTGACCGCGTCGAATTCGTCCACCGTCCGGATGGGGATGTGGTCTGTCTTTGCCTCGATTGCGCAGTGCCGGAAGAGGTAATTTTGTGGGAGGCGCTCAATATCAGGAATCGGACCATTGAGATAACGGCCTAGTCAAATTACCGATGACGACCTACATCATCCGGCGCATTCTTCTTTTGGTCCCGACCCTTGTAGGCATCACGCTGCTCACGTTTCTGCTGATCCGACTGGCCCCTGGCAACGCGGCAATGCTGAAGGGAGGAGGCGAGAACGGTGGCCGTGCCATGACGGCTGAACAGCGAATGGCGACAATTAAACTCTATGGTCTGGATAAGCCATGGTACCTCGCTTACGGGGACTGGGTGGGCAGAATTTGCCGACTGGATTTGGGTGAATCGTGGAAAGATCATCGATCCGTCACCACAAAAATTGAGGAGCGTCTGCCGGTGACGATGAGTATCGCCGGGACGGCTTTGGTACTTTCCTATCTCCTGGCCATCCCTCTCGGCGTCATCGCGGCCATTAAGCGGGGACAGGTGTTGGATCGGTCCATAAGCTTTATTGTCTTCATTCTCTACTCCATTCCCAGTTTTGTTGCGGCCTTGTTGCTCATTCTTTTTGTGGCAGGAGGGGATTACCTCAATTTGCTGCCGATGTATGGCATCAATTCGATCAACGCTTCGGAAATGGGAACTCTGCCTTGGTTGTGGGATCGCATTCTGCACATGATTCTTCCAGTGATCTGCCTGACTTATGCGAGTCTCGCTTCCATCTCGCGGTATACGCGCGTTTCGATGTTGGAAACCCTGGGGCAGGATTTTGTCCGTACCGCGCGGGCGAAGGGATTACCGGAACGCCTGGTCATCCTGCGGCACGCCCTGCGCAATGCCCTCATTCCGATCATTACGATCTTCGCGCTCGAACTGCCCGTCCTGATCGGGGGCGCGATCATCATTGAATCGATCTTCACGCTTCCTGGCATGGGCAACTTGATGTTCGAGTCCCTGGAGTACCGGGACAATCCCGTCATCATGGGTATCACTGTTCTGGCGGCTTGTGTCACGCTGTTCAGCTACCTGGCGGCAGACATTCTTTACGTCTTGGTCGATCCCCGCATTAGTTACGAATGAATTCCGCCGTCCCCACGTCCGAGACGTACGTCCAGCGTACCTGGAGGCATTTTTATGCCGACAGCTTTGCCCGCAACGGCCTGCGGATTGTGATCGTGCTTTTCATCGTGGCCGCGCTCGCACCTTTTTTGGCCAATAGCCATGCCCTCATTCGGGTGGCCGATGCCCAGTGGAGCTTTCCGATCTTCCACAGCCTTCAACCTATTGAGTGGAGGTTTCTGTTTTATGTGCCACTGGCCGGAGTGATTTATTTGTGCCGCAATCAATTCTTTGCGAGGCCGGGCCGTTCCATTCTTTATCTCGCAGCTCTCATCGTGCTGATCGAAATTTTTATTGGTTTTACCCACCCGATCAACGATACGAGCAACGACCGTGATCGCCCGGCGTCGTTTAAATTGATGCCGATGATTCCCTATTCGCCGATCGAATCGACTCCGGATTCGTTCTCACCGCCTTCATGGAAACATCTTTGCGGGACAGACTCAACGGGGCGCGATATTGCCGCACGGATGCTTCATGGTGCGCGTACCTCGCTCTCGATCGGCTTCGTGGCCCAAAGCATCGCGCTGACCATTGGCGTGGCCATCGGCGGCCTTGCAGGCTACTACCGTGGTTGGATCGATATCGGAACCTGCCGTTTCATCGAGATCATGGACTGCTTTCCGCCTCTATTGCTCATCCTCGTGGCAATTAGTCTCTTTGACTCGGACAAGGGAAACAACATGTTCTACATCATGGCGGTGATAGGACTGACCAGTTGGACCGGCGTGGCACGTCTGGTGCGCGGTGAATTCCTCCGGCTAAGCGCTCTGCCGTTCACGCTGGCGGCCAAAGCGGTCGGTGCGAGTGATGGGCGCATCATTCTCCGGCATCTGCTGCCCAATTCGCTGGGGCCTATTCTGGTCGCAGGCACCTTCGGGGTGGCATCGGCGATTCTCATCGAATCAAGCCTGAGCTTCCTTGGTTTCGGCATGCAGGCCCCGACGCCCTCCTGGGGCGATATTCTTTCCGATGCCCGTCGTTACATCGACTTTGCGTGGTGGCTCGCCTTTTTCCCTGGACTCGCCATCCTGATCACCATCATGTCGTACAACTTTATGGGTGAGGGCCTGCGCGATGCGGTCGATCCCCGGTTGAAAGTCAAATAAGATGAGCGTCCCCCTTCTCCACGTCGAAAATCTCGGTATCCATTTTGGGCCACCTGCTGATCCGGTCAAAGCGGTGGACGGGATTTCCTTCGCGATGCAGGCGGGGGAAACGCTGGCCGTCGTGGGTGAGAGCGGCAGCGGCAAGAGTGTGACGGCACTGGCGCTGACGCGATTGTTGGCAACACCACCGGCGCGGATCGTCTCAGGCAAAATTGAATTCGAGGGCCGCGACATTCTTCAGTTGCCGGACAGCAGCCTGCGGTCCCTGCGCGGAAAGCAGATCGCCTATATTTTCCAGGAACCGTCCTCCTCGCTCAACCCGGTCTTCACCATCGGCTACCAGATCCATGAGGCCATCGAGCTGCACCGACCTGAGGTGGACGATGTGGAGAAGGAGATCATTCGCGCACTCGACACGGTCGGCATCCGCGAACCGGCCAAGCGGCTGAATGATTACCCTCATCAACTCAGCGGCGGGATGCAGCAGCGCGTCATGATCGCCATGGCGCTGGCCTGCCAGCCCAAGCTGCTGGTGGCGGACGAGCCAACCACCGCGCTGGATGTCACCATCCAGAAGCAAATCATCGATTTGCTCAAGGAGCTCAAGCAGACCAGCAACATGGCGATTCTGCTCATCACCCATAATTTCGGACTGGTCTCGGATTTTGCCGACCGCGTCGCGGTGATGTTCCGGGGCAAGATCGTCGAGACAGGGCCGACGGCGGAGGTCCTGCGCAATCCGCAACATCCCTACACCCGCGCCCTGATCGAATGCGTGCCCAAGCTCGGCCAGAAACAACATCGCCTGAAGGTCATCGACTATGCCGGGATACAATAAAGATTTGCCCTATTGGGCCCGGACACCTGCATATACCTGTGGGGAAACGAGGCCACGGCTCGCAAAAATTTCGCCATCGGCTTCGCGAGTTTTGCTGGTTGAATATTTTGCGGGGATCCTTGGCCTCATCGCGGGAGCCATGGGGCAGTACGTCATTGTCATGGATATGTTTCCGATTCCAGCCCCGAAATTCACGGCTGTCTTCGGGTTTATTTTTCTTTTGCCAGTCTTCGCGATTTGGCTTCCGGTCTTTTGCAATCAGCCCCTGCTCCCCTTTCAAACCTATACCAAGTGGTGTTTTTACATGAGCTGTTGTTCCGTAAGCACGACGCTTCTTTTCGAGTTTTTTCACTTGCTGGATATCCTGCCGATCTGCCGTGAAATGCCGTTTTTGGTTGGAAGATGGATGATGCATTTAAGCTGGCTCAGTTTTGTCCCTCAGATCCATTATTGGAACTTGTATCGAAAGAATCCGCCGTCCCCATGAGCTTCATCACTCCACTCTTAAGCGTTGACCACTTGAAGGTCTACTTCCCCGTTCTCGGCGGTATCTTTCGCCGCCAAATCGGAGAGGTGAAGGCGGTCGACGACGTTTCATTTACGGTGCAAAAGGGGCAGACCGTGGGACTGGTGGGTGAGAGCGGCAGCGGCAAGACTACCATCGGTCGCGCGATCATCCGTCTCGTTGAGCCGACCGCAGGATCCATTCTTTACGAGGGCAGGGAAATCTCACGGTTGGATCCCGGTGCCTTCCGTCCCTACCGGAAAAAAATCCAGATCATTTTCCAGGACCCCTACAACTCGCTCAATCCGCGACTGTCGATTTTCGAAATCATCGGGGAGGCGTTGGAAATCCATTTCCCCGCGATGTCCCGGGGCGACCGGCGCGCGCGGGTTGCAGAATTGCTCGACAAGGTGGGGCTCAAGCGCGATCACCTCGACCGGTATCCGCACGAATTCAGCGGGGGCCAGCGCCAGCGCATCGGCATCGCTCGCGCCCTGGCCGTGGACCCCGCTTTCATCGTCTGCGACGAGCCGGTAAGCGCGCTCGACGTTTCCGTGCAGGCGCAAATCGTGAACCTACTCCAGGATTTGCAGGAAGAACTGGGACTGACCTATCTCTTCATCGCGCACGATTTAGCCGTGGTCGAACACATCAGTGACTTCGTTCTCGTGATGACCAACGGCAAGATTGTCGAGGCCGCCCCGGCTGAGGCGATCTACGAAAATCCGCAGCATGAGTATACCCGCAAGCTGCTCAGCGCCGTGCCGAAGCTGTAAGTAGATTGAGCGAAAAGTGCCTTCAGTGGCCGTCGAAGGAGGCATTCTACTTGGTCTCGATGACCAATTCGCTTTTCGTGATTTCGATCGAGGAGACTTGGTTGAGGAAGCCCTTGGCCGTCGGATCTTTTTGTAGCAGAGAGTTGATGACGGAATCGGTTACGTTTTGGAGGGCAGGTAGTTTGTCCTCGGGAATTTCGTTGGGGCCGATGCGCAGACTTTTCAAGTCGAGGGTCACTGCTTTGGTGTCCGGGTCGAATAAGACGCCAAAGGTATCATCTCCGTTCAGATAGCGTCCCTTAATGACTCCGCCGCCGAGGAGATCGGTGGGAAAGCTGCTTTGCACCCGCACCAGGTCATCGTTGAAGGTGACAAAAACATGGATCTTGTTTCGGGAAAAATCAGGATTGCGCGCGATGAGGGTGTTGATTTCGTCCGCGGTCAAGTGGATCGTCGCCGCGAGATGACTTTGCGAATCATGATTGAAGGCCTTCAATTTTTCCTGGGCCCGGTTAAAGACATCCTCGCCGCCGTCAAAAGTGGGAATGGGATCTGGCGTGGCTGAGGTAACGGCCACAGCATTGGTGTAAAGCAGGTAGCCGCCGCCGCCCAGCAGACCCAGGAGCAAGACCACGATAAGGGCGAGAATGAGGCAGCCGCAGCCACAGCAGCTCATGCCCTTTTTTTTCTGAGCAGGAGGAGGTTTCGCCATGGCCAACTTGGTTTACCGGAGGGAACTTAACCCCGCAAGCCCGGGTTGGATGACAATTTCGACACACTGCTCTTCCAGGCGGGATGCCGGGCAATGAGTTGCAGCGCGCGGGGCAACAGCACCCGTCCCGGTTCCTGGTGCGGCCAGGGCGAAGCGCCCGAAGGGTGAGGCAGTGGGACCAGGTCGAACCAGTGTCCGGCATACTCGGTGGGAAAGGACGACCCGATCACGGTGTCGAGTTTTTCGCAGGGCATGAACTGGCGGATTGCGAGCTTGCCCACGGCGATGACCAGGGCCGGTTGCATAAGCTCCATTTCCGCCTTCAGCCAGGCAGAGCAATTCAGGATTTCGTCCGGATCGGGCACGCGGTCCCCCCCGCTGGATTTCTTGCCCGGAAAGCAGCGGCACACCGCCGCCATGTAGACTCGCGAGCGAAAAGTGGCTTCGTCGACTCCGGCATGCTCCTTGAACCAGCGAAAGAGCTTCTTCCCCGCCGTCCAGGCAAAGGGACGGCCCATGACCGGTTCTTTATCGCCCGGGGCCTGCCCGACGAGCATGACGCGGCTTAGGACGGGGCCACCGCTGACCACCGGCTTGTGCATGCGTGGACACCGCCGACATTGCAACAGCTTGGCCACATGGCGGTTCAGGCGGTCTTGCGCTTCCTTCGGATCAGGTTTGGTCACGGGAGGAAGATGCCGCCTGTTGCGCCGTTAGCAAAAGCAAAAGTTCCCGCAGTTCCGCCGGAGCATCCGGATTGACAGGAGCAGGTCCGTAGCGCGAACGGGCCACGATCGAGCCGATTTCCCGGATGGCCCCGTTCTTTTCCGGAAACGATTCCGCCACGCGACCCGTATAAGCGAGGGGACCCTCCCACGTGGCCCGGGGTATTCCGCGTTGGGCCATGTTCCGGCAGAAGGTGGCGTAGAGATGTTCAATTGGCGTGAGCGGCGGTTTGCGCCGCAGCCAGCGTTGCGCGATTAGCGTGAAAAGGGCCATCGTGAGCACACAACCCAACCCCAACATGAAGGTGGAATTGCGCCCGAAGCCCAGCATCTCGGCGAGGCGGCTCTGGGTATTGGGATCGTAGGAAAAGACCAGGTCGTCCCATTGCGCCTCGAGTTGTTCGCGGCGGAGCTGAATTTCCGTGAGGGTGCGGTGCAACCACGAGGGAAGGTAGGTTTCGGAAAAACTTGGAGGACGCTGGGCTGCCTGGGCCGCCAGTTCATCACCGCCGCTTTCAGAATTCTGCTGATTGCCTCCAGCCTGGGGACCGTCTCCCGGCGGGAGATAAGCGGTGGGATCGACCCGCTGCCAATGACCTGTGCGTTTCTTCGGATCAGGCTGGACCTTGGCGTCGATCCAGATTTCATCCCAGGCGTGGGCGTTCGACTGACTGACCTTGTAGAGGTTGTCGTACGGGTTGAAGGTGGCTCCCTGGTAGCCGACCACGAGCCGGGCCGGGACGTTTTGCAGCCGCATCAGAACGGCGAACGCGGCCGCATAGTGCTCACAAAAACCGGCCTTGGTGGTGAAAAGGAATTCCGGTAGCCAGCCAGCACCCTGAGTGTGGACTCCCGGCGACGCGGTATAGACAAAATGTTGCTGGCGAAAATAGCGAAGGACAGTTCGGTAGTATGTCTGGGTGTCCGTGCTATTTCCCCGCAATTGTTCGGCTAGCTTGGTCGTGCGCTCATCGATGGCGTCCTTGGCATCGGCGGCGGGAAGTTGCAAGGCTGCGCGACGCTCGGTGTCGGTCAGGGTGCCATCCTGTACCCAGAACGAAGAAAGGACGGAATACCGTTCCTTGTGGTCTACCTTCGATTTTACGCCGGACAATTGGAGAACATCTCCGTGATAAGTGGTCGACCATGATTGAGGCTCGGATTCGGGAGCGGCCGGACTGATCGGCACATCGAGGGCAAAGAGCCACTTTTGGTAATGAGGCGTGATGGTGATTTTTTGTGCGATCACATCACCGCTGGAGACGGCCAGGGGTTGTGCCGTTTCCACCGATGAGCCCATGTCACCGGCGGTCCAGGCGCCGTCCGCGTATTGCCAAAGCACGAGGCCCCGCCAGTACATCGATTCGACTTGGGGAATGGGACCGCTTGAAAAGCCGACATACATTGCCTCCGCATCATTTTTCGAGAGCGAGGCGATGTCGCCCGGTCGGACCGTACTGGTGAAGCCGAGAGCGGTCTCCCCCATGTTGAGTTGCAATTTTTCCCCGTAACGCGGGAAGAAGAAGAAAAGAAAGACGGTGAGGGGAAGTGCCTGCAAAAAGACGATGCCGGCCCAGCGCAACATCGGCAGCAGCCGGTCTTCAGGCAGGTCGCCGAGTTGCAGCCGGCGCAGCAGTGCAGTCAACACCCACATCATGATGAGGCAATAAATGAAAAGCTCCACGACCTGGGAAAAGAGGAGCGAACTCATGAGGACGAAGTAGCCGGAGAAAATGATCACGGCGATGTCCCTTGGGGTGCGTAACTCGAAGAATTTGATCGGCAGCAGTCCCGCAATGAAGGCCATGCCCGCGTCCCGGCCAAAGATGGTCTTGAACTGGAGCATGACGCCGCAAAGCAGGCACAACGCGACAAGGGTACAGAAGGTCGTGCTCGGCAACGGTAATCGGTAGACTTCCATGATCGATCTGACTGCCAGAGCACTCACCGCCGCTACCGTGACCCAGATGGGTAACTCGACGACATGAGGCACCAGCGTGAGCAAAAACGAACCCGCCAGAAAAAAGAAAAAAGTCAGCGAAATCCGGACCGGCTGCTGCGAAGGCGCGCTCTGCGGCATGAATCGGGACCAGAGTGCCATGGACCTAATTTAACTGAGGTGGACACGAAAGTCGATGGGACCTTCGGAACCCAATCAGCACCGTCATCTATTCAGCTGATTGCTGAAATACCTTAGTCAGCGCCGCTGGAAAAAGCTCATGCTCCGCTTCCTGGATACGCGCATGGAGGGTCTCGGCGGTGTCGTCGGGTAGGATGGGGACGCGTTGCTGGGCGATGATTTTCCCGGCATCGATGTCCTTGTTCACATAATGGACGGTGCAGCCGGTTTCTTTTGCTCCTGCGGCGAGGGCCTGTTCCCAAGCACGGAGGCCCTTGAAGGCAGGCAGAAGGGAGGGATGGATGTTGATTATCCGGTTGGGATAGGCGTTTAAGAGCGGATCCTTTACGACCCGCATATAACCAGCGAGGACAACCCAGTCGATCTTGCTGGCGGTCAGCATTTCGACCAACGCGATTTCGCCGTCGGGACCGAGTTTGGTCTTGAAGGGCGAAGGCGGCAGCGTTGCGGTGGGAAGGCCGAAAGCCTTGGCGCGGGTGAGGATGGTGGCGTCGGGCAGATCGCTGATGACGAGAGCGATGGTTGCGTTGAGTTTACCTGCCAGGATGGCCTCCTGCAGCGCGACAAAATTGCTGCCTTTGCCGGAACCAAGGACTGCGAGGCGTGGAGAAGTGCTCATGGTTGGGCTTCGCGTTCCTTGCGAAAATCGCCGCTGGTGAGGTTGAAGACAAGCCGCAAAATCCAGCGGGGCGTACTTTCCGCCAGCAAGATCGGAATCCGGACAAGGAAGCCGGGAATGATCCGGCCCTGGCCGCGGGCGAGCGCGTCGAGCGTCTCGCGGACGACATCCGCCTTGTCCACGCAAAGGAAATCGGGCGGGGCGAATTTGCGTTTACCGCCGGGGCGTCCCGCGACCTGGCCGAATTCGGTCTCGACCGGGCCGGGACAGAGCGCGGTGACTTCTATTCCGGAACCGTGCAATTCAACCCGGATCGCCTCGGAGAAGCTGTTCACATAGGCCTTGGTCGCCGCGTAGACGGCGAAGGAGGGCAGGGGCAGCATGCCCGCCGTGGAGCCAACGTTGCAGATCCAGCCGCTCTTGCGCTTCAGCATGGCGGGAAGGGCCCAACGGGTGAGGCGTGTCAGGGCGGTGATGTTGACGGCCAGCATCGCCTCGATTTTCACCGGATCGCTCGTCTCGAACGCGCCAATGTCGCCGAACCCGGCGTTATTGATCAGGATGTCGGGAGAAAAGCCACGCTTATCCAATTCAGTTATCAAGGTTGTGACTGCCGTAGCGTCGGAAAGATCAGCGCTGATCGTCTCGATCTGCATGCCGGGATGCCCCTGTAGCACGCGGCCTTTGAGTTCCTCCAGACGGTCGGCACGACGCGCGGTCAGCATGAGCCGGGTAACGCCCAACTCCGCCAATTGCAGCGCAAATTCTCCTCCCAGTCCCGCAGACGCTCCTGTGACCAAGGCTGACTTTCCCGTAAAGACGCTCATGCGCCTACGTTATCATATGAACGTGGATCGCATGCAAGGTTTCCGCGCCGACTAGCAAATCCGAGACCACAACGATGGAATCGCCCGTGACTACGTAGCCATGCTGTTTCAAATTCTCCACCATCTTGATCAGGATAACGTTGGGGTCGGGATTTGGGGCAATGACCTGCGCTTTGACACCAAAATTGAGCGACAGGCTGCGTGCCACATGCTGATCGTGCGTAAACGCATAAATGGGTGCGCCCTGCGGACGTAATCCGGAGATGAAACGTGCCTTGGTACCGGTATGGGAATAGACGCAGATACCGACGGCCTTGGTCTCATTGGCGAGGTAAACCGTGGCGGCGTTGATTCGCTCCCGCGATGACTTGGGTTGGAGCGGATTCACATAGGAGCCTACGGTCTTCCCGCCTTCGATGCGCTTGGCGATCCGGTCCATGATCTCCACGCATTCCAGTGGATATTTGCCGGTGGTCGTCTCGCCTGAGAGCATGATCGCGTCCGCATGCTCAAAGACGGCATTGGCGATGTCGGTGATCTCCGCCCGGGTCGGCGCGGGATTGGTGATCATGCTTTCCAGTAGGTGCGTCGCGACGATGACCGGCTTCACGGCGGCGAGGCACAAATTCACCGCACGGCGCTGGATAATGGGAAGATCCTCGTAGGGCACCTCGATACCGAGATCGCCGCGTGCGATCATGAGACCGTCACAGGCATCGATGATCTCTTCCAAATTCTTGACCGCCATCTGGTCCTCGATTTTGGCGACGATGCGGATATGGCTGTTTCTCTCCTTGAGAAGGCCCCGGAGCAGATCGATGTCCGCGCGGCGGCGGACAAACGACATCGCGATGATGTCCATGTCGCACTCGAAGGCGAGTTCGATGTCCTTGTAGTCCTTTTCTGTCAGCGCGGGCAACTTCACGTCGACGCCGGGAAGATTGATGTGGCGGCGGCTACCCATCGGGCCGGGCGTAAGCACTTTGCAGACGAGTTCGTTTTCGCGCTTCTCGATCGCCTCCATGCGAAGCAGACCGTTGTCGACAATGACGATGCTGCCCACCTCGATGTCCTCGACCAGATGCGGATAGTTGCAGTGGACGCTGATCTGGACCGTCCCGGGATGTCCCTTCACCGTGAAGCTGACCCAGTCGCCAATTTGCAGGTCGTAGGCCTTGGGGACATCCCCGGTGCGAATGGCCGGTCCCTGCGTATCGAGAAGCAGGGCGACCTCGTGGTTGAGCCGGGCGGAAATCTCGCGAATTGTCTTCGAAACGTTGCGCACCCAATCATGCGGCGCGTGGGACATATTGAAGCGAAAGATGTTCACCCCAAGCTTCATCAGGGCCTCCAGCATATGCGGGCTGGAGGTGGCAGGGCCCAAGGTGGCGATGATTTTGGTGCGGCGGAGCATGATCTCTTTCGTTTACGGGGTTAAGGCGTTCCTAGCCGGATGGATGGGCGTACCTTATCCCGCAAGGCATGGAATCTCACAAGCCCGAAAGAGAGCAAGCTGTGTGCCTGACCGGCGGCGGTCAGCTAAGCCTTTGGCGGTGGCTTTCGGACGACCAGATGAACGTCGCGCAGTTGCCTCTCAGAAACCGGTGCGGGGGCGTTCATGAGCAGGTCGCGACCGTTTTGTGCCATGGGGAAAGCAATGACTTCGCGAATGCTGGTTTCACCGGAAAGCAACATGACGATGCGGTCGATGCCGGGCGCGATGCCGCCGTGGGGCGGGGCGCCATACCGGAAGGCATTGATCATCCCGGCGAACTCAGTGTCGACGACTTCCTTCGGATGGCCCGCGAGGTCGAACGCCTTGTACATGATCTCGGGACGATGGTTCCGGATCGCGCCCGAGGCGATCTCGTAGCCGTTGCAGACAAGGTCGTACTGGTAGGCGAAGATGGTGAGCGGATCCTGCTTCTCCAGCGCCTCGAGACCGCCCTGAGGCATCGAGAACGGATTGTGCGAGAACTCGATCTTCTTCGTGTCCTCGTTCATCTCGTACATCGGGTAATCGACAATCCAGGTGAACTTGAAGACGTCCTTCTCGATGAGATTGAGTTGCTCCGCGATCTTGACGCGCATCGCGCCGAGGACCTTGGCCGCCTTGGTCTCATTCATGTCGGCGGAGAAGAAGAGCACCGTTGGCTTGGTCTCGGAAAAGTTCTTCAATGCCTCGGCGATGTCGCCAGTCATGAATTTGGCCACCGGGCCAGTCAACTCGCCCGTCGTATCAACTTTGATGTAAGCTAATCCCGGCGCGCCGAGCTTCTTGGCCTCTTCCTGCAAATTATCGAACCATGAGCGCGGCTGATCGAATGCCTGCGGTACGGCGAAGGCCCGAACCGTCTTGCCCGCAAATGCCTTGAACTCGCTCTTGGCGAAGAGCGGCGTCAGATCCTTGATTTCAAAAGGAATGCGCATGTCAGGCTTATCGGTGCCGTACTTGAGCAACGAATCCGCATAAGTCAGGCGCTGGAACGTGCCGTCGGCATTCGCGTTGGTCGCAATCTCGACCTTGAATTCCTGGAAGAGCGGTACTATCAACTGTTCGATGGCGTTGAAGACATCGTCTTGCGTGACGAAGCTCATCTCGACATCGAGCTGGTAGAACTCGCCGGGAGTGCGGTCTGCGCGGCCGTCCTCGTCGCGGAAGCAGGGTGCGATCTGGAAATAGCGGTCGAAGCCGCTGACCATGAGGAGCTGCTTGAACTGCTGCGGCGCCTGTGGCAAGGCGTAGAACTCGCCGGGATAGAGGCGCGAGGGAACGAGGAAGTCGCGCGCGCCCTCGGGCGAGGATGAGGTCAAGATCGGCGTCTGGAATTCCTGAAAGCCGAGCTCGATCATCCGCTGGCGGATGCTGGAAATGACCCGGGCGCGGAGCATGATTGTCTCGTGCAGCTTCGAGCGGCGCAGGTCGAGGAAGCGATACTTGAGGCGCGTTTCCTCGGGCGTGTGGTCCTCGGGAAAGACATTCATCGGCAGCGGCTGACACGAGCCGAGAAGCTCATAGCTGGTGACATCGAGCTCGACGGCCCCGGTGTCGAGGTTCTCATTCAGCGTGCCTTCCGGGCGCAACCGCAACTGGCCCTGCACGCTGATGACGGTCTCCTTGGGCAGGTGGGCGACCGCATCCTGGAATGTGGCGGTGGGCGGGATGACAATCTGCGTGATGCCGTAATGATCGCGCAGATCGATGAAAAGGACGCCACCCAAGTCGCGCTTGTTATGGATCCAGCCCGCAAGACGGACGGTTTCCCCGGCGTTGCTGGCGCGCAGGTCGTTACAAGTGTGGGAGCGATAGGGATTGGCGGACATGGGAGGGTAAGTTTTAGACGGAATTGATGGAATTAACAGTTGAAAAACAATCCATCATCCTGAGCTTCTCGAAAGACCAGGCGCGCTTTCGGATTTATGGGGAGGACGGATCTTGAAATCAGTCCCGATTAGGCATCCAAGTCGTCTTCTTTTGCGCGGGCACTTCAACCTGTTTCAGCTCCTTGGCGATGCGGCAATCGTGCAGCGCGATGAGCAGGCTGGCGTTCGCGAGAGGGACTTTAACCTGTTCCCGCGTCTCCAGGTTCTTGATCTCCACGAAACCTTCCTTGATCTGCTGGTCGACGATGACGGCCACATCGCATTGCCGCTCCTCGGCCGACTGGAATTGTTTGCCGACCTTGGCGGGCTGGAAGGAATAGTCGACGTCGAAAGCATCGCGGATGTCCTGCAGCAGGCTCATTGCTTGCGGACGATACTGTTCATCGGCGACCAGCAGGTAGACTTTGAAACGCTCCGAGGCACCGGCCTTCCACTGCTTCGCCTTGAGAATTTCTCCCAGCACCACGTCTCCCATGCCGAAGCCGAGGGCGGGGAGGTCGACGTCGCCGAGGTTCTTGAGGAGGTTGTCGTAGCGTCCGCCACCGGCGATGGCCCTAAAGGCGCCGCTACGGTCGAAGACCTCAAAGACGACGCCGGTGTAATAAGCCAGGCCGCGGACGACGGTGTAGTCGCGCTTAATAAAGTCCTGCAGGCCACGATGTTTCAGCCCGGCCTCGATGGTGTCGAGGCGCTCGCTCTTGCCGGTGCTGGCATCATCGAGAATGGCGAAGACTTCGGCGGCGAGGGGGCCGAGCTTCTCGGCGGTCTTTTCGCGCGGCTCGCGTTCGCTTTTGTCGATGGCCTGGATGAAGGCGTAGCGCTGGTCTTCCGGCACGCCCTTCGCGTTCATGAAATCGGTCCAGAACTGGCGGTCGCTCAGGCGCACGACAAAGTCGTCCTTGGTCAGGCCAAAGGCGCGATGGGTGTCGATCACCAGCGCGATCAGCTCAATGTCGGCCTCAAGCCCGGCCTCGCCGATGATGTCGCAGTTGAACTGGTAGTGCTCGCGCAGGCGGCCTTTCTGCGGGCGCTCGTAACGGTAGACCTGCGGGATGGAGAACCACTTGAGCGGCTTCTTGAAGTCCCGATGCCGCGCCGTGACGAGCCGCGCCAGCGTGGGGGTCATCTCGGGACGCAGCGCCACCTCGCGGTCACCCTTGTCCTTGAAATTGTAGAGTTGCGTGACGATTTCATCGCCCGACTTCTTGGTGAAGAGATCGAGCGGCTCCAGCACCGGCCCGTCGTACTCGACAAAGCCGTAGCGATGGGCGACCTCGCGCCACTTGGCGAAGATCGCGTTACGAAAAGCACAGTCGTCAGGATAAAAATCGCGGAAACCGGAGAGAGCCATGGGGGAGGGGAAGTTTTGGACGGAATTAACGGAATTACCAAATTAACGGAATTCCGAAGGGGGAGAAGCCTGAAGTCAGGGCTTGTTAGGATGTTGGATCAGGTACTCTCGGACTTTATCGATTGGTCCGAGCCATTGAGCGGTAACCTTGTCGCCATCTCGAGTAACGCCAATGGGAAGCCACTCGCAATCTCCTTTTTCAGCCCATCCGACACAACCTTTAAAGCCGCCGGGATGATTCACTAATATCCATTCGGAGCCCTCCTTAAAATTACTGTCTGAATACGCAGTTAAGACTATAGTAGGGGGAGGTTCTGAAGAATCGGGTTCGCGCAGAACATCGGTAACGGCGAAAGTGATCTTTTTCGACGACGAATCTGAAACAACACCTTTGGTGGAGGTGACACGAACACTCCAAATGAGTGGTGACTTAGCCAGTGTTTCAAAGGTGGGTGGAGCGAATAGATGGGCGTAGGATACACTAATAAGAATCAAAAAACTGAGACAACAGAGGAGAAAGCGTTTCATTGGGCAAGAGGGTTAAATTGACAGTCAACCCTGCAGGCGAATTACGTAAGCGAGTCTGATCCTTCGACAAGCTCAGGATGACCGACGGGAAGGAGAAGGAAAAGGAAAGCGGGCCCTTAGGCCGGAGTCGTACCCGAAGCCGGCTTGGCACCGTCGGCGATGGTCTGCGAGAGCTTCATCACCTTCGACTTCATTTCCTTGCCGGCCTTGAACTTGACCACGGCGCGGGGAGGAATCGGCACATCATGCTCGGGACGGTTCGGATTGCGTCCGACGCGCGCCTTGCGGAGCTTCACTTCGAAGACGCCAAAGTTGCGCAGCTCGACTGCCTGCCCGTGGGCAAGGCTCTCGGTGAGATGATCCAGCGTGCGCTGAATCACGTTCAACACGTCTTGTTGGACCATTCCCGTTTCGTTGCTGATGCGCACAACGAGATCGCGCTTCGTTAAATTAGGCATAAACCGGTGCTATCACGCCAGATGGAGCTAGGATTGCAAGCGGAAAAAGAAGAATTAATTAGATGGGGCTAAATTCTCCCCGATTCTTCCGAGGCTATAAAGGTAGCCCGCGACCTCCTGGCGCGTGAGCATCTGACCGTCGCCCAGCGTCGATGACTACCCCAGAAGGCTCATGCCACCGACTTGATCAGCACCTTCGAATTCCGTCCACTGGCCTCGTATTTTTCCCGCCGGGCCGGAGGTAGGTCATCGGGCGAGCCCTCTTTGTAACCGCCCTTTTGCTGGAAATAATTAAACGCCCGCGTTGAGAGCAGGAAGATGGTCTTCACGTTTTTTTCCTTGGCCGCGTTTTCAGCGAAGAGCATCAGCTTCTGACCGATGCCCATGTTTTCATGCGCGCTGCTGACGGAGAGGCAGGCCAGTTCGGCCGATTCGCCGTCCGGCTGCACGTGCAAGGCAACGCAGCCGACGATATTGTTGTCGATCTCGAAGACGTAGAAATCGCTCAGGTTGGAGACGATGTCCTGCCGTGACCGCTTGACCAGCTCTTCCTGCTCGACCGATTCCCGCGTCAGGTTCCGGATGGACCGGACATCCTTCTTCAGCGCCCGCCGTACCGCCTGGTATTCGTTGGCGTAGATCATCGAGCCGATTCCCTCGTTGGAAAAGATCTCGGAGAGCAATGCCTCGTCGACCCGTCCGTCGAGCAGGTGCACCCGGCTCACGCCATTCCGGCAGGCCCGGATACTGTGCTCGAATTTCGAAAGCAGATGCTCGTCGATGGAGGACTTGTGCTTTTTCAGAAGCTCTTCGGCCTCATCCACGGACATCTGGCTGATCTCGGCTCCAGCTTTCCCGTACCCGGAACTGCTCGTCAGGAAAATAAGCTTTGAGGCCTTGAGCGCTTCGGCCACCTCAAGGGCGACGCCGTCCGAATTGACCCGGAAGGTCCGTCCGTCACCGTCGAAGCCGAGTGGCGCGATCACCGGGATCACGCCCTTGTCGAGGAGCTGGTTGAGAAATTCAGTATCGACCCGCTCGACCCGGCCGGTGAAGAGCCGGTCGACCCCGCCGACGATTCCATACGGGTGAGCAATGACAGCATTGGTGTAGCAAGCCCGCAGATCGTTCGAGGCCAAGCCTTCAAGCACTTCATGCGTAATCCGGTTGGCTGCGGTGAGGGCGAGCTTGAGCGTCTCGGCGTCGGTGATGCCGGTGCCGTCCGCGTTACTGATCGGAATGCGCGATTCCTTGGCCAGCTGCTCCAATTGGAACGCCGCGCCATGGACCAGGACCAACCGGATGCTCAGCGAGCGGAGCACCGCCAGGTCGAGCATGACATTGGGAAAATTGTCGTCGGCGATAATGGCGCCGTCCATCGCGATCACGAACGTCTTTTCCCGGAAACCAGGAATGTAGGTCAGGATGCCACGTAGATCGGATACTTTCATAGGAAGGAAAGGGGAAACGCTATCGCTTTCAGGAAAAACGTTCCAGCTTTCTTCGGTTCGACGTTTCGTCATCCTAAGCTTGTTGAAGGACCAGCTGCGGAAAAAATGCTAACCAGTATCTGAATTCTCATGGAAAAAAGCCTCCATAGGCTGACCCTTCAACTAGCTCAGGATGAACGGAATAATGAAAGCCAATTGGCCAGATACTTTGCATCCGTTAGGTAAAGATCACTAGACAGGTTGGGCTTTTGTCCTATTATGAAACAATGGTTGTTACGGATTTTTGCTTTCGGAAGGGATGCAAGCAAGCACTTGCTTCGTTGGCAGCGCTTGCCATGGCCCTCCTCGTAGTCGGGTGTCACCCGTCCGGCGCACAGGCTCCTCCCGCCCAAGGCCCCATGCCGGTGAAGGTCGCGCGCCCGGTCGCGAAAGAGATCATCGATTATGATGAATTCAACGCGCGCCTTAGCGCGGTGGAGAGCGTGGAAATCCGTGCCCGGGTCAACGGCTATCTCCAAAAGGTCAACTTCAAGGACGGAGCGGAGGTCAAGAAGGGGGATTTGCTTTTCGTTATCGATCCGCGTCCTTTCCAAGCGGATTTGAATCGCGTTCAGGCGGAACTCGACCAGGCCCAGACCCAATTTGATCTCGCGCAAAACGACTTGAAGCGGGCGACCGACCTCTTCCAGAGCCATGCGATCTCGGCCGAGGAACTCGATACCCGCAGCAAGCGCAAGGCGACGACCGAGGGGCTGGTCAAATCGGCCAAGGCCAACCTGGAGACGGCGCAACTCAATCTCGCCTACACGCAAATCCTCGCGCCGATTGACGGACGTGTGGGCCGGAAGCTGGTCACGGAAGGCAATCTTGTCACCGGCGATGCCAAGGACGCCACCCTGCTCACGACGATCGTCTCGATCAGCCCGGTCTACGCCTATGCGGACGTGGACGAGGCGACCGTCATCAAGTACCAGGAACTCGACAAGCAGGGGCTGCGCAAAAACAACAACGGTTCCATTCCGGCGGAACTCGCCCTCGGCAACGGGAGAGACTTTTCCCACAAGGGCGTGATTGATTTTGTGAACAACCAAATCGATTCGACCACTGGCACCCTGCAGGCGCGGGCGGTGTTCCAGAACTCGGGCCGTGAGCTGATTCCCGGTCAGTTTGGCCGTTTGCGGATTACCGGTAGCGGCAAATACACCGGGATGTTGATACCCGATTACGCCATCGGGGCGGACCAGGAAAAGAAGATCGTCTACGTAGTCGGGCCCGACAAAACGATCCAGGTCAAGGAAGTGGTTTCCGGTCAACTGATCGACGGCCTGCGGGTCATCCGTTCAGGCCTGTCGCCGACGGACCAGGTGGTGCTCGACCATCTCCAGATCGTGCGGCCCGGCATGCCGGTGGATCCGAAGGAAACACCCGTCCAGCCTGAAGCGGAAGCGGCGACGCCTCCCACTCCCGCTCCGTCCCACTCCTAACCTGTCCCTGACGACCAAGACTGCGCGATGACCTTTCCCCATTTCTTTATCGGACGCCCGGTTTTTGCCGCGGTGCTCTCGATCGTCATTGTGATCGTTGGCTCGATCGCCCTCACGACGCTGCCAGTCTCGCAATATCCGGATATCGTGCCGCCGACGATCCAGGTGACCGCCAATTATCCCGGTGCGAATGCCAAGGTGTTGGCCGATACCGTGGCCTCGCCGATTGAGGACGAAGTCAACGGCGTCGAGAACATGCTCTACATGTCGTCGCAGTGCACCGACGACGGCTCGATGACGTTGACGATCACTTTCAAGCTGGGTACCAATCTCGATACCGCGCAAGTGCTCGTACAAAACCGCGTGGCCATCGCCCTGCCGAAATTGCCGGAGGATGTACAGCGGCTTGGGGTGAACACGAAGAAACAGTCGCCCGACCTGACGATGGTCGTTCACCTGACTTCTCCCAAGGGAACCTACGACCAGCTTTATCTCAGTAACTATGCCTATCTTCAGGTCAAGGACACGCTGACGCGCGTTTATGGTGTCGGCGATGTGAAGATCTTCGGTGCACGTGACTACAGCATGCGTATCTGGCTCGATCCGAACAAGGTCGCCTCCCGAGGCCTGACGGCCAGCGATGTGGTCAACGCCGTCCGCGAGCAAAATGTGCAGGTGGCGGCCGGTGTGCTGGGCATTCCTCCTGCGCCGAAGGGCACGCAATTTCAGTTTACGGTGAACACCATGGGGCGCCTGGCCGAACCGAAAGAGTTTGAGAAAATCGTCATCAAGACCGGCGCCGACGGACAGGTGACTCTCCTCAAGGACGTGGCGCGCGTCGAACTGGCCGCGCTCGACAGCACCATGGACAGTCGTCTCGACGGCCAGCCCGCCGTGGCGATGGTCATCTTCGAGTTGCCGGGCTGCAATTCGCTGAAAACCTCGGCCGATGTCACGGCGGCGATGAAAAAGCTAAGTGAGCGGTTTCCTCCCGACGTCAAGTTCAGCATCATTTACGACACCACGACTTTCGTATGGGAATCGATTGAGGCCGTCGTCCAGACGCTCTTCGAGGCTATCGGCCTGGTCGTTCTCGTGGTTATCGTCTTCCTGCAAACGTGGCGTGCGGCCATCATTCCGCTCATTGCGGTGCCGGTCTCGCTCATCGGTACCTTCGCGGTGATGGCGTCGCTGGGCTTTTCCCTGAACAATCTCTCGCTCTTCGGTCTCGTTCTGGCGATCGGTATCGTCGTCGATGATGCCATCGTTGTGGTGGAGAATGTGGAACGAAATTTGGAGAGCGGTCTCTCCGCGGTCGAAGCGACCCACAAGGCGATCGGCGAGGTGACGGGGCCCGTCGTGGCCACCGCGCTGGTGCTGAGCGCAGTCTTCATCCCGACGGCGTTCATTTCGGGTATCACCGGTCAGTTTTACCGCCAGTTCGCACTGACCATCGCGGTCTCGACCATCATCTCCGCTTTCAACTCGCTCACCCTCAGCCCGGCCTTGTGCGCGCTCCTGCTGAGGAAGCATGACGCCAAGCCGGACCTGCTCCAACAGGTCTTCAATCTTCTCATCGGTTGGTTCTTCAAGCTTTTCAACTGGGCATTCGAGAAAGCGCGCAGCGCCTATGTCTGGGTGGTAGGACGACTGGTCTGTATTTCTCCCATCGTGCTGCTGGTTTACGCCGGACTACTGGCTCTGGCATGGTATGGATTCCAGGTCGTCCCGGGCGGGTTCATTCCGCCCCAGGACAAGGGCTACCTGATCAGTGTCGCGCAATTGCCTCCCGCCGCATCACTGGAACGTACGGAGGCGGTCGTCGACAAGATTTCCCAGATTGGCCGGCAGGCGCCCGGTGTTTCCCACACGGTCGAGTTCGCCGGTTTTTCCGCGCTGAGCTTCACCAGCGCTTCCAATGCCGCGGCAATCTTCCTTCCCCTCAAGCCTTTCAGCGAGCGTGAGCGATCCAATGTCATCCTGGGAGGGCTTTTCCCCAAATTGATCTCTATTCCCGAGGGCATTGCGCTCGTCTTCCCGCCGCCGGCGGTGAACGGCTTGGGCACGGTCGGCGGTTTCAAAATGCAGATCGAAGACCACAGCGGTGCCGATTACGACCGGTTGTTCAACGTGGTCCAAAAAATCATCGCCGCGGGCAATGCGACCAGCAAGGACACGCCGGGAGTGACCGGCCTCTTCAGCTCGTTTCGCGCCGACACACCGCAAATCTATCTTGATATCGACCGGTCCAAGGCCAAGACGATGAACGTCGCGTTGAGCGACATCTTCAGCACGCTCCAGATTTATCTCGGTTCGCTCTACGTCAATGACTTCACCCTCTTCAACCGCAACTACCATGTCACGGCGCAGGCCGACGCGAATTTTCGGGTGACCCCGGAGGACATCGGTAATCTCAAGACGCGCAATGCCGCCGGGGAAATGGTTCCGCTCAGCACGCTCGTTACGGTGCGCAACGTCACCGGGCCCGACCGCGTCGTGCGCTACAACCTGTATCCCTCAGCGGAAATCACCGGCTCGCCCACGCCCGGCACCAGCAGTGGACAGGCGATCGCGCTCATGGAGAAAATCGCCAACAAGGAACTCCCTCCCGGCATGGGCTTCGAATGGACTGAACTGACCTACCAGCAGATCCTTGCCGGCAACACCGCCATCTACATCTTCCCTCTCTGCGTGCTCTTCGTCTTCCTGACCTTGGCCGCGCAGTATGAGAGTTGGTCGCTGCCGCTCACCGTCATCCTGATCGTGCCGATGTGTCTCCTGAGTGCCATCTGGGGCGTCTGGATTCGCGGTCAGGACAATAATATCTTCACTCAAATCGGGCTCGTCGTGTTGGTGGGACTGGCCTGCAAAAACGCAATCCTGATTGTCGAGTTTGCCAAGAAGCTCCAGGAAGAGGGAGGAAGGGCCCGTCGTGACGCCGCCGTTGAAGCCGCCCGCTTGCGGATTCGACCCATCATGATGACTTCCTTCTCCTTCATCCTCGGCGTCGTCCCCCTGCTTATTGCAGAGGGAGCCGGTGCAGAAATGCGACAGGCCCTCGGTACCGCCGTTTTCTACGGCATGCTGGGAGTCACCTTCTTCGGGGCGCTCTTCACGCCGGTCTTCTATGTCGTCGTGCGTTGGGTGACCGATCGCCGCCTGCGTCCCGCGCCTCGGACTGCGCCCACGGCCACCATTCCGGCAGCCAAGGCTTAAGAACTCGACTGGAAGTTTCAGCTCACTGCGACTGCCAGCGCGGGCGATTGCTCCAGATGATGTACTCGGGACCACCTGGCGGCGTTGACGTACGCACCTGCAAAGGAAACGTCGATGTCTCCGGCAACTTGGGGCTCAGCATCATGGGCAGCCAATCCTTGTTTTCGCCGGTGATGATATTGGAAGCCGGCTTGGACCATGTGACCGGGGTAAAATAGAGCATCCCGGTTGGGCAGACATTGTCGTACAAGCTTTGGAAGTCGTTGACCGAGTCCGGCAGCCAAAGCGACGGACGATCTGCATACCAGGCGGAGGCCCAGGGCATGTCCGTGGTCACCCATTCATCTGGCTGCGAATAGTGCCCGAGGACCTTGATCAGGGGGGGCATGTAGGGTGGAAAATTGTAGATGACATTGCTCGAACTCAGGGCGCTTATCGCCATGGGCGTGCCGGTAAAGGTCACCATCATCACCACAATGATGCTGTTCAGCAGTCTGACCTGGAGGTTCAATCGGTCGAGCTGGATGAAGAAGAAGGCGGTCCCGATAATGATCATGCCGGGAAAGAGAAGGACCAGCGTGTTCCACGGTCCCAGGGCCTCGGGCTCGGCCACGCCAACATTGTTCGCCGCCACAAGGGCCACGCTGGTGCCGGCGAGAAACCACTGGAACATTTGGGCCCGGCGCCGCTTGTACGCGTGGGTCAGCGAGGCGAAGAAAAGCAGGATCATCGGATTGTTGCCGAGGAGCAGCCAGAAATGTCCCAGGTGCCAGAGGAATCCTGAAGTCTCCTTTTCACTCAGATTCCGGAACAGGCTCTCATACTTGGGAATCGTCGAGCCGCAAAAAATCTGGTCACCCTTGTAGCCTTCAAGGCCATAGACCAATAGGGACGCATTGCTGCCGAGCGGGCTGCCTGAGATCTTGTATGCATGCCAGAACCACGGTGCCACAAAACACAGAACCGTCAGGGCGATCAGGATGGCCATGAACCAGCTGGGGCGGGGCATCACGACCAACAAGACAAAGATCGGAAGGAGAAGGACAAGCAGGTGCAATCTGGTCAGGCACGTGGCGGCCAGTACCAGGCACAGCGGTATCGCCCAAAGCCAGGCCGGGACAAACGATTTTTCTTCGCTTTCAAAGCAGTTTTCCGCGGCGCAAAAAATATGGAGAAGGCAAAAGAGTGCGGCCGTGACCAGGAACATGAGAAAGCTGGTCGATAGGGCTGTCAGGCTATACTGCCAGATCAGGTCAGTGGCGAAAAACATGATAACCGAAATCCACGAGATCCGGTCGTCAAAAAGCTCACGACTGATGAAGTAAATCAACACCCCGGTCAGGACCATGAAGATCAGGTTGAGGGGAGGAATCCACCGGTCGCCTGAATAGACATGGCTGACGCTGCCCTTTTTTCCGCTGACAAACCCCTCGAGGTTGGGGGATATCGGTTGATCGAACTCGGGCTTCACACAGTAGAACCACGCGGCCAGGAGAAGAGGATATCCTGGTGCATTGTAGGTATCGGGGATAATGCGCGGAGCCCCGGCGGGAAAGAGGTTCGGGGGAAAGAGTTGGGTTGAGACTCCGGCGGCCTGGCCTTGGGCTGTGAGATGGTTGCGGAGATCCGCCACGGCCTGCGGGCGCAAAAATCTCGTGGTATACCCTTCTCCACGGACGACCTGGCGGGCCAGTTGGGCATTGTCCATGGATTGGGCATCGTCGAGCCCGCGAAAGACCTTGAAGTTGTATAAGCCACCAATGATCAGCAAGGCGACCGCAAGAGGTACGAGACGGACCAGGAACTGGGCCTCGCCCACTTCCACGAGCCGGATAATATTTTGAAAAGGGTCCTTCATGCGGTCTTGATCTGGTAGGTCTTGATTTTACGGTGCAGGGTACGGCGGCTGATGCCGAGCAATTTTGCCGCTTCGGTCACATTTTGATGGGTCTGTCGGAGGGCCTGCAGGATGAAATTCTTTTCCATCGCCTCTAGGTTCAGGGGCGACATTCCCGGGGAAGATTCACTTTCGCCACCACCTCGCAGAGGAGCACCTCCGGGGCCTGTCTTGCCGGAGACACGCGGGGGAAGGTCGCGTACGCTGATGCGTTCGCCGCGACAAAGGACCACTGCGCTTTCGAGCGTGGCGCGTAACTCGCGGACATTACCCGGCCAGTCATACCGCTGCAGAGCGTCTTGCGCATCGGGCGAGAGTCCGATGATCTTCCGGTCGTTCTGCCGGGCGAATTCCTTGACGAAGACATTGGTCAGAAGGGGGATGTCCTCCCGCCGGTCCCGCAAGGGGGGCAAGTGCAGGGACACGACATCGAGACGGTAGAAAAGATCATCGCGGAATTTGCCCTCGCGGACGAGGGTCTCGAGATTCTTGTTGGTGGCCGCAATGACACGCACATCGACCTTGATCGTCTGGTTGCTACCGACCCGCTGGATGGTCTGCTCCCCCAGGGCCCGCAGGAGTTTCACCTGCGTTGCGGCGTCAATCTCACCGATTTCATCGAGGAAGATGGTGCCATGATTGGCTTCCTCGAAACGGCCCGCGCGCCGTTCGGTAGCCCCGGTGAAGGAGCCTTTTTCGTGTCCAAATAATTCGCTCTCGAGCAATTGCGGGGAAAGTGAGGCGCAATGTACTGCCACGAAGCGTGCTGACTTGCGCGGGCTGAGCATATGCAGGGACTGCGCCACCAGTTCCTTGCCCGTGCCACTTTCACCCTCGATCAGGACAGTGGCCCGTGTCGGCGCCACCTGCCGCACCAGGTCGTAGATCTCGACCATGGCCGTGGAATTCCCAATCAATTTCTCGAGACCAAATTTCTTGTCCAGCTCTTCGCGGAGATGGCGATTTTCGGTCTCCACTTGCCGGGAATGGAGCGCCCGGGTCAGGACAACCTCGAGTTTTTCCAGATCGAGCGGCTTGGTGATGTAATCGTAGGCCCCTCGCTTCATGGCCTGGACCGCCACCTTCTCGGAACCGTACGCGGTCATTAAAATGCAGACCGGCGGAGGTGAAAGCGACTGAGCCCGAGTCAGCAAGTCGAGTCCTTCCGTCCCGCCCATCAGGCGCAGATCGGTCAGCACCACTTGGACCGGTTGGGATTCCAAAAGATTCATGGCCGTCGTCACATCCGAAGCGAGGTAGACATCGAACTTACCCTCGAAGTAGCGGCGGAGCCCGTCCCGCGTGTTCTTTTCGTCGTCGACGACCAAAAGCGTCGGGAGATTGTCGGAGACTTGACTCATGTTGTTTCCCCCTTTTTGCCTTCGGATGATTTATTGGAGACTGGCTCATCACCCTGGCCAAGCAGGCGGACGCGGCGTTCTGCAAGGGGCAGGAGAATGCGCGCCGTTGTGCCGCGTCCCGGTTCGCTTAAGAGTTCCAGTTGACCGCCGTGTTCATGCAGGATTCGCTGCACGATGAAGAGCCCCAGGCCCGTTCCATTCTTCTTGCGGGTAAAATAAGGCTCGGTGATGTGGGCCATGTCCTCGACAGAAATGCCCGTCCCATTGTCTTCGAAGGAAATCTCCAGGTGCGTATCGGAACGGGAAGTGGTGACGCGCAGGATGCCGTGGTGACTGAGGGCCTGCAGGGCATTCTTGATCAAGTTGTAGATTGCCTGCTTGAGTTGGTCCGCATTGGCCGGCACCAGCGGAAGTCCTTCGGCCAGTTCTTCCTGGACGATCACGTCGCGATCATCGATTTCCGGCTGGAGAAAAGCAACCGATTCACGGACCACCGTGTTGATGTTGACCATGTTCCGGACGGCATGAGTTGGACGCACGGCACCCAGGAACTGGTTGATAATGGTATCCAGGCGGTCGACTTCACTGCGGGCGACCCGCACCGACTCGAGTAATTCCTCATCGGATCCATGATCACGACGTTTGCGTAGGTCCCGCTCCAGGAGTTGAAGATGAATATTGAGAGAATTGAGTGGATTGCCCAGTTCATGCGCGACCCCGGCGGCGAGCAGGGTGACGGCGTTGAGCTTCTCCGATTCGATGGCCTCATGTGCCTGCGCACGCCGGGCGGTGAGGTCATGGAAGATCAGGGCAAAACCCATCAACGAGGTGTCCTTGTCCTCCAGCGGCACGAGATAGAAATTCAGAAAACGGGGCTGCGGATAGAAGACCTCGAGATCGCGGTTCACCACGCGGCCCTCGGCCAGGATCTTGGGCCAGTCCAGTTCCTTGAGATAGGGGGCAATTGATGTACCTAGTGCGCGGACCGGATCGATCCCCAGGATCGCCGTCACGGCATGGTTGAGGTAGCGAATCCGTCCTTGGGAATCAACGACGGCAATACCCTCCTGCAGGGTGTTGAAAATGGTCTCGAAAAATCCCTTTTCCTGGTTGAGCCGTTGTAAATAGGCCTGCAGGTCTTCCTGACCGACTCGGTCGATCCGGTTGAGCAACTTGTCCAGGAACGTGTTTTTCACAGCGATGAGGGAAAGGGGCGGCGCCGCTGCGCTCGCAAGCTGTTACTATAGCCAATGCTTGCGCCGCAGCCAGATGATTAGCAGAAGCGTGCTACCGACCGTGACCAACGCGGCTGTCGGATAGGCGTACGGCATTTTGAGTTCGGGCATGTCCTCGAAATTCATGCCATACCAAGTTCCGATTAATGCTGATGGCGTCGTAAGCGCGGTTAATAAGGTTAGGACTTTGATGATCTCGTTCGTCTCGTAAGTCGCCTTGTTCAGAAACACGTCAAGGGTCAGATAAAGTTGGTCCGCCAGGGTCGAGGCGGATGTTTCGATGCGATTGAGGTTGGTCAGCAAGTCGCGAAAATAGGGAAGCAGCACCGGGCGGATCAGCTTGAATTCGCCGCGGGCGATACGGTTAACCACATCGCGCTGGGGCCGGACAATTTGCTGCAAGTCCGAAAGCTCTTTCTTGCGCTCGCGAAATTCCCGGATGACGGATGGTTGGGCATTGCGGGTCAGGAAGACGTTGTCTTCCAGGGCGCTGATTTCCTTCGTGAGGTCATTCAGCACCGGTTGATAGGCATCCACCATGGTATCGAGGAGAAAGTGGGCCAATCGGTCCATGTTCCGCGTGATCGCCACCGGATTTTTTTGGACGCGCTCGATGGTGCTGGAGACCATGGGCAGGGGTTCCGAATGATGGGTGACCAGGAACGATTTGCCGATAAAGAAATCGAGTTCGGTCGTGCGAAACTGGTCTTCCTTGCTGAACGCGACTGCATGCATCACCAGGTAAAGATAGTCCTCATAGTCCTCAATCTTGGGATAGCGACTGGCGGCCAGACAGTCCTCGATCGCGAGAGGATGGAACGAGAAGACATCCTCTAGGATCGCTTTCGATTCCTCGGGCGTCGGCGCAAACAGGTTGACCCAGATAAGCAGTCCCTTATCAGCGCGTACCAAGCGTAGCGCATCGCTGTCCAGATTGCTGGCGACCAGCTTACCATCATTGAAGACAAAGGACTGGATCATAAAGGGAGGATAGGGAAGGGAGTAACCTGCGATAGCCCACTGGGCAAATCATTTCGAATTAAACCCCCATTTTTTTGCTATTTGTGCCAGTTATAGCCCGCAGTAGAAATGTTTTTATGTATTTAAGCATAAAAAATATAAAAAGAACCTTGCAACAGCTTCAAAAATCGCTTTCATGCCTTGATAACGATATGGTGCGGCGCTGTCTCTACCTTTTTCTCATCTTCTCGGGCTTTCTCGTTAGCAATGAGATCGTTCAGGGAGAGCCTGTAGGCGCTGAATCCGCCGTTGCCACGGCAACAGCACCCGGCGCGACGGTTTCATCTCCGACCACGCCACCGCCGCCTGCGCCCGCTTCCATCTCTGCTTCGCAATCCTCTTCTGCGCTCAAACCAGCGCCAGTGACGGATGCGGATGCAAATAACAGCCGGAAATTTTATACGGTTTCCGTCGCCCTTCGCGAGATTTACGACAGTAATATCTTTACCGCTAAAACAAACCCTGTTTCCAGTTTCGAGACGGAGGTTTCGCCCAGCATTCTTTTCGATTTCCCCATGGAGAATACCAAGTTCTCAGCACGGGAGACTTTCACGGCGACTTATTATTCGAATCGTACGGGCGACCCGATGGATTTCAGCAATGAAGTAGTGGGGACATTGCAACATTCTTTTTCCGATCGATTCAGTATCAGTGCTGCCGACCAGTTTCGTTACTACACGCAACCCAGTTTATTTGAGAATGTGGGTACGCTGTACTATAGTGGGGCCTACATTGCCAATACGTTCAACGGCTCTTTTAATGCTCAATGGACTCCTTTGGTCAGCACTCTTTTCACCTATTCGAATACGTACGTCGACTATTTCAGCTCGGCCACGGCAGCGGGCAATAACAGCATTGAAAATACCGGCTCAGGTACCTTGGGCTTTGCCATTCTCCCGAAGATCAATCTTAATTTCGGAGGCATTGTCGATAACGTTGCTTATACGCAGATCGCCCGTGGCTATACTTCATTGACTGGTAACACCGGGATAAACTGGCAGGCGCTCCCTTCGTTGAGCGTAAACCTTGCCATCGGTGCCTCTGTTACCTCTACCGAACTGAGTTCATCCCAGACGAACGCGACCCCTTATGGCGCGGTTGGGGTGAATTGGCAACTTGGGGCCCGCAGTTCACTGAGCTTCAATTATTCTCACGAAGTTGTTCCTACTGACGTAACCACAGCGATGGGGCAGGTCGCCGATCGCATTGGCACGACTTTCCACTATGACATCCTCCCCAGTCTTTCGGCCCATCTTGAAGGAACCTATACTCATGGCGAGTATACTCCTTGGCTCATCTCCCCGAACACCATTTCCGCGTATTCTGAAAATGATTTTGCTATTGATGCCGGGCTGACGTATCATGTTAACCGTTACTTCGATGTTAACATCGGAAATATTTACAGTGGTGTTGCTTCTGGTCTCAGTTTTCGTGACTACAATCGCGACCAAGTATATCTGGGAGTGCGCGGCACCTACTGATGTTTCGCGACAGGAAGGTGCTAGTTTTGAGTTAAGCTGGGTGGCGTAAATTTCTCCTATGGCTGACAATACAAGTCAAACACTTCATTTTAACGAATACTTTAAGGTTATTCGTAATCGCCTGTGGGTGATTTTTACGATTTTCGTCCTCACGGTGGCAACGGGTGAGTACGTCACCGAATGGGTACTTCCCAAGGTTTATAGTGCCTCCGCCGAAATCCAAATTCATCCATCCGGAGAGCATTCGGTCAGTGGTATTGGTAATGCGCCGGAAGAGAGAGGGTTCGATGCCACGGCTTTCCAGGCCGAGTTTGAAATCCTGCAGTCCTCACAGATTCTTCTGCCCATTATCAACGATCTGCAGCTTGACCGCATTTGGGCCAAGCGCCTCTACAAGGGCGCAATGGAAAAGATGCATCCGTTGGATGCCTTGGGCTACATGAACAGCATTTTGCACCTCGATCTCAAGCGGGGTACCAATATCGTTCAAATCTCCGCTTCAAGCGAAGTGCCCAGCGAAGCTGCGGAGATCGCCAATGCCGTGGCCGACCGGTACAAGACGATGCGGCAGGTCGAGCAAGATCAGCGGAACAGTCGTGGTGAAGTCTCATTACAAGACCAGATTGCCCAGCAACAGAAGATCGTTGACGAGAAAAAGGCCATTGTCGACAAACTGCGGGAGTCTGCAGCCAAGGATGGAGTTGATCTTACCACGGCATCCTCCAGTGGTGTCGATGAGCGGATGGTGACGGACTTGGACGAACGCCAGAAAGATCTATTGGCGGCCAAGGTGGATTACGACGCCCGCCGGGTCCTCCTTGCGCAACTGCAAAATCTGCCGGACGATGAATTTGTCAATACTCTCTCGGCCTTGGGGCGTCAGGAACCGAATATTGCCGCCTTGCGCTCGGAGATTTTCGGCATCGAGGGAGACATCGATAATCTGCTTAAGGATGGTTTCGAACAGAATCACCCCCGCGTACAGGCTTTGCGGGCGGAAATCGACCGGAAGCGTCAACAGATCAAGGATCTTGTTGCCGCCACCCGGCGCGCCATGGCCGTGGATACCGACATGGCACGGTCACGCGTGGAGTTGCTTGAAAAAGAAGTTGAGTTACTCAAGAACACCACCCGCCAACACGTTAGTTCCCATGTGGAACCTTATCGCGAAGCCATGCGTGACGTGACTGAGCAACAAAGCCTGCTGGATGCCCTCTCAGTTCGTCTCAAGCAAGTAACGGCGGACAAGCAGCTTCTGGAAAGCCCGGTCAGGATCATCACCCGTGCTTCGCCGCCGCTCTACCCGTCCAAGCCGAACAAAAATCTTAACCTCGCCCTCAGTGTCATCGCCGGATTGTTCGTGGGAGTTGTCGTCGCCTTTCTCATCGAATATCTCGATACGAGTGTCAAGACCATGGCGGATGCGGAATCGCTGCTTGGCTTGCCGGTGCTGACCGTCATTCCCAACAAAGGCGGCCCCATGCCGCTCAACCAAGAGGCGGCTCGCTTGCCTCATGCCGAGGGATACCGTATCTTGCGAGCCAAGCTCGACTTAAAGGTACAAAACGGAATTGGACCTTCACTTTCCATGCTCAGCGGTGGCCCGGGTGAAGGGAAATCGACCACGATTTACAATCTCGCCATCGTTTGCGCCCAAGCTGGCCAATCCGTCATTCTCGTCGATTGCGACCTTCGCCGGCCTACCCTCCACGAATTGGTGAATCTCCCCAATGACCGCGGATTATCCAACTATCTGCAAGGCCAGGGCGACGCAGTGGAATACATCCAGCAGACGGCTATCCCCAAGCTGCATTTGCTCGCTTCCGGGGATTTGCCCATGTCGGAAATCGGTGTCCTTGCCGGGGACAAGATTCGAATGATGCTGGAGGATCTCAAGCAGCGTTACGATCTTGTCCTGGTCGACTCGCCTCCCGTGCTCGGTATCAGCGACGGTTCGATTATCGCCCGCGAGGTCGATTACGTGATCCTAGTCATCCAGCACCGGCGTTATCCGCGCGAGATTTCGCTGCGCGCCAAGCGCGCCATTGAGGAGGTCCATGGTAATTGTGTCGGTATGGTCCTGAACTGCGTGTCAGTCAAAAGCGATGATTCGTATTACTATTACAGCAGTTATGGGAACTATTATAAGAAAGCCGGACGCAATAAGAAGCGCAAGGCAGGTGCTCTCAACGGCAAGGGTGATCCCAAAGCGCTCGCATCTGCCGGTCGCAAGCCGGAGCTTGAGAGCGACGAGTTTTGATCAAGTTTCGCGCCATGAAAAAAATTATCTCCACGGGACTCCTCTCGCTTTGTGTTCTTCTGACAGGTTGTAATGGAGGAAACAATCCGCCCACAGCGGGCAATCAGGCACCGCTTCCGACACAGTTAAACGCCCCCGTCGATGTGATTCGGGCAGGAGACAAAATCACGATCCGGTTAACGGGCGTTCCCGATGGGGAGTATATTATTGAGGTGCAGGTTCCTGCTTCCGGCGATATCACGGTGCCGCTCTTGACCCGTTCTTTTCACGCCGTGGGCCGTAACTCCTCCGAATTGGCCGCGGAAATTTCGGCTGCTTACAAAAGTGACAAGATCTACACCAATCCCAATGTCACTGTCATTTCGGCGGAACGATTTGTGAATGTAAGTGGAGACGTCCGGTCGCCGCAGCGGGTGCTCTGGACGCCCGATATGACGCTCCTGACCGCGATCACCTCCTGTGGGGGATTTGACGAGTATGCCAATCGGAAGGCTGTACGGGTCACCCGGGGGCAGCAAATCTTCACCGTCAACGCTATCCAGGCAAATTCGATGCCCAACGCCGATCCGAAGGTCTATCCGGGCGACCAGATCTACATTCCGCGTACTATCTTTTAGTGCGGTTGACGAGAGCCTCCATGAGGCTATTAGCCCCTGAATAGTTATGGTCTACCGTCATGTTTGCGGGTCGTTCTGGCTGACGGCGATCCTGATTTTCGTTGTTCCTGGGGCGATCACTTCCTGCTCCCATGCCCGCGACACGGCAAAGGAGACGCAAATTAAAAGCACTTTTAGCGCATGCAAAACGGCACTTCTCCACGGTCAAGCGGGGCCCGCGCTGGCTTGTGTCTCCCGGAATGTGGAGGATTATCTGACTCGCTTGAAAGCCGGTTCCCCAAACAGTTCCGCATTTATCGAAATGGATTCCGGCAGTCTTTCTCCGTCGGTCGATCTTTTCCTGCGAACCGCATTGGTGAAGAAGGTACCTCAGGATCTGCGTTCCCGTTTGACCTTGGAATTGCTATTACAAACCATTATGGAAAAGAGACTGGTCGATCCGCGTGACATCCAGGAGCTCGACCTCGGACGGATCGATGTCAATGGCGACCATGCCACGGCAGAGCTCTATTGTCAGGGAAGCCGGTTGGCCCTCGGCCTGCCTTTTATCCAGGAGGGTAAGGACTGGAAGATCGATATCCTGGCTTTGTTGCCTTATGCCGAGATCTTGATGCGGCTGGACCGCGCCATCAATGGCAAGACCGAGAAACAGCAAGTTGAACTGCTCGTCAACGGGCTTCCGTCCCTTTAGAATCGTCCCATGCTCGCCAAACGTGTCATTCCCTGTCTCGACGTTCATGCCGGGCGCGTTACGCGAGGCCAGCAATTTGGTCGTGCCGAGGAAAACGGCCTGCGCAATGTGGGTGATCCCGTGGAATTGGCCATTCGTTACAACGACCAAGGCGCCGACGAACTGGTTTTCTTCGATATCACGGCGTCTTCCGAAGGGCGTAAGTCGATCATCGATGTCATTGAACGCACGGCCGATCGCTGCTTCATGCCGCTAACGGTCGGGGGAGGGGTTCGCTCCACTGACGATATGCGGATGCTCCTTCGCGCCGGGGCCGACAAGATCAGCCTCAATTCCGCCGCGCTGGTCCGTCCGGAAATCATCGCCGAGGGTGCCGACGCTTTTGGCCGGCAATGCATGGTAGTTTCCATTGATGCGAAGAAGACATCGCCCGGCCAATGGTCGGTTTTTTCGCGGGGTGGGCGTGACCAGACGTCGTGGGAAGCCCGCGCCTGGGCGGAAAGGGCTGTCGCCCTGGGGGCAGGGGAGATTGTCCTGAATAGCATCGATTCGGATGGCATGCAGACTGGTTACGATCTCGAAATTACGAGGCTCATCAGCGAAAGCGTCCCGGTGCCAGTGGTGGCCAGTGGCGGAGCGTGGGAATTGAGCCATTTCACGGCTGTCCTCAACCAAGGGAAAGCGGATGCGGTCCTGGCCGCCAGTGTTTTCCATTACGGTCGATTCACCATTGCCCAAGTCAAAGATTATCTGGCTGGCGAGCAGATTCCCGTTCGCCAGTAGTGCATTGAACTCCTTGTCACTCCACGGTTTCTCGCTAGATTTCTCGGGATGACTCGCTACGCCCAGCAACTCGGTTCCCGCTTTGTCGGAATGGTGCAGATCGCCGGGCAGATTGTTTTCCTTTTCCAGGATATCGTGCGATGTCTTTTCCATTACCGTATCCGGGTGGGTTTGCTCGTCCGGCAAATCGACTTTATCGGAGCCAAGTCGGTCCCGGTTATTATCATTACGGGTGGATTCATCGGAGCGGTCTTCGCGGCCCAATGCGAATTTCAATTCAAGGCCTTGGGCATGAGTTCGGCGGTAGGACCAGTGGTCGCCATCGCGATGTGCCGGGAACTAGGCCCCGTCCTCTGTGCCTTGATGATCGCGGGCCGCGTTGGGTCGGCCATGGCAGCGGAGCTGGCCACGATGAAAATCACTGAACAAATCGATGCGCTGCGTGCCTTGGCCGTCTATCCAACCGAGTACCTGATCGTTCCCCGTTTCCTGGCCACATTGATTACGCTGCCCATTCTGGTCGGGTTGGCGATTCTTTGCGGCATCGGAGCAGGCTACTATGTGGCGGTTGATATCCTGAACGTCCCGGGCGTCTACTACTGGAACAATACTGTCAAGTACACCCATGAAAAGGACATCTGGATCGGCCTGGTCAAAGGCTTTTTCTTTGGCCTCATCATCATCCTGGTCGGTTGCAACAAGGGACTGACCGCCTCGCAGGGAGCGGAAGGTGTTGGCTTGGCGACGACCGAATCGGTGGTCGACGCGTTTATTATCGTCCTGATCGCCAATTTTTTCTTCACCTTCCTGCTTAACTCCATCCTCTGATCTCGCCGTGGCCGCACCCGTACCTGATTCCCCAGCGACCAACCTGATCCGTCTGGTTGGCGTCGAAAAAACGCTCGGCACGCAAAAAATTCTGCGTGGGGTCAATCTTGATATCCAGGCCGGGGAAAACATGGTCATTATCGGTCGCAGCGGTGGGGGCAAAAGCGTGCTCCTCAAGCATATCCTTGGACTCATGCGACCCGACGCGGGTCAGGTCTGGTTTCGCGACAAGGACCTGGCGCAACTCGGGGAGGAAGAGATGGTCCCCCTGCGCAAGGAGACCGGGATGCTATTCCAGAATGGCGCGCTCTTCGATTCGCTGACCGTTGGCGAGAACGTCGCCTTTCCCTTGCGGGAACATGGTCATTTCGATGAGGCGCATATCCAGTCGGAGGTGGCCCGGGCCTTGAAAATCGTCGACCTGCCCAACCAGGAGCAGAAATGGCCCTCGGAGTTGAGCGGCGGTATGCGAAAACGCGTCGCCCTGGCCCGCGCGGCCATCGCCAAACCGGCCCTGATGTTGTACGATGAGCCGACTTCGGGACTGGATCCCGTCGTGGCGGACAGTATCAACAAGCTCATGGTGCGGTTGGGGAAGGAACTGAACATGACCTCGGTCATCGTCACTCACGACATGGTCAGCGCCCGGGAAGTCGGCGACCGCATCGCCATGCTCTACGAGGGGCGGATTTACTGTGTCGACAAGCCCGGAGTCGTGCTTGAATCGCAGGATCCGATTGTGAAACGCTTTGTCAACGGCATATCCGATGCTAGTGATGCTATATTCTAGGAATCCATAATTATGAAACCGAACTCCAACATTGAAACGACCGTCGGCATGTTCCTGCTCCTGGGCATAGGTATCATTTGTACGCTGATTCTCTTTTTCGGCGAGGTGAAGGATATCTTCAAGCCGACCTACAGCCTGACGGTTACTTTCCCCAACGCCAGCGGCCTGCTCAAAGGCTCGGACGTATTTCTCTCCGGGGCGCATATCGGCAAGGTTACCACCGATCCTGTGCCAATTCCCGATACGGAAAAAGTCGAGGTGAACCTGAAGATCGACAGCAAAGTCAAGATTCGCGACGACGCCCGGTATGTCATCGGTAGCTCGGGACTCTTGGGCGACTTGTATGTGGATGTGAAGCCGGTCGAGTACCCGGCGGGTACGCCTGAGGAAAACAAGCATCCCTATATCCGGGACGGTGCAAGAATCGACGGTTCCCAGTCGGTTGGCCTTGGTGATCTGGCCGAAGGTGCTCAGCCTCTTTTGAAGAAGGCCAACCAAATCGCCGATAAACTGAACGAAGTCATGGAAAAGCTCGATAATCAGGTCCTGACTGGGACGAGTACCGCCGATCTGAAGGAGACGATCGCCAAGCTCCGTCAGATGGTGGACAGCGGCGCCAGCATGGTCAGCAACGCCAACGATATCCTGGGGCAGGCCAAGAACAGCAAAGGGGCCTTGGGCCGTATGCTGAACGACAAGCAGGTGGGCGACAACCTGGCCGCCTTCATGGCCAATCTGAAGGCGCACGGCCCGATCTTTTACAAGGACGATACCGCTCCCGCAACCGACAAGGACGGAAAGAAGAAATAATGAGCGAGCCTCTCAGCGCAGTTGTGGTGGCTGCCGGACGCAGCCAACGGATGGGCTTTGACAAGCTACTGACTCCTTTGGGCGGACGCCCGCTCCTGCTGCATACCTTGGAGCGTCTGCTCAAGACGGAATTGCCGTCGGAGATCATCCTCGTTGTCCGCCCGGGCAGTGAAACGGAAATGCAGGCCGTGGTCGCGCCGCTCAATGGCCAGGGCAATATCCGTCTCGTGCCCGGCGGCGCGCAGCGGCAGGACTCGGTCCAGGCCGGCCTCCAAGCCGTCTCAGCTTCCTCCGAGTTTGTGATGGTGCATGATGCCGCGCGTCCTTTTGTCACCCGGGAACTGGTCGATGTCGTCCTGGCGGCAGCCAAGTTGTCGGGTGCGGCGGTTTGCGGCGCACCCTGCAGTGACAGCCTAAAGGAAGTCGCCGAGGATGGCCTTGTGACCCAGACGATTGACCGTTCGAAACTGTGGACAGTACAGACACCGCAAATTTTTCGTACGTCTCTCCTGCGTGAAGCCTATGCCTCGGCCCTGGCCACGGGCGCGACGTTTACCGACGACACGGCAGTGGTCGAAAGGATGGGGCATCCTGTGCGTATTGTCCTCTACAACGGTATCAATCTCAAGGTGACGACTCCGGCTGATTGGAAGCTCGCGGATGCCTATCTGCGGCTTGGAGACAGTGAATCCGGTCCCGGCATGGTTCTGCGCAAGTATCTGCACGACATGAATAATCACCTCACTCCGCTGCTGGGCTACGCCTACCTGCTGGTGACCGAATTTCCCGAGGACTCGCGCCCGAAGAAATTTGCGACGAATATTCAGACCGCCTCGGAGCGTTGCCAGACGACGACGGCGGATATGCAAAAGCTCGTCCGCGAGCTTTTCCCGCGCAAGAGCGAATAGCTACGCGTGCCGTTCGGCAAACACCTCGCGGATAATGTCCTCGATCGGGACGTCTTCCACGGTGAAATCGTCAATCTCCAGCGCGGCGATCAGATCGCGGGTAGCGTTCACAATCTGTTTGCGTGGGACTTTCAGGCGTACTTCATTGGCGCTTTTTTCCAGGACGTCGCCGTAGGGCGTAAAATCGAGGGAGGGAAGGGGCTTGCGTCGGGAGAGCGTCATGATCTTGTGCGTGGCCAGTCGGTCGATGATGTCTTGGAGTGCACCGTCGAAGAAGACCTGGCCATGGTCGATGATGATGACGCGATCGCACAGTTCCTCGATGTCCTGCATGTAGTGCGAGGTGAGCAACGTGGTGATGCGATGGCGGGCGGTGTATTCGCGTAAAAACTCGCGGACTTTTTTCTGGGAGACGACGTCGAGGCCGATGGTCGGTTCGTCGAGGAAGAGTACCTTGGGACGATGCAATAATGCGGCGATGAGCTCCATCTTCATGCGCTCACCGAGGGAGAGTTCGCGCACCATGACGTCGAGCTTTTCGCGGACATCGAGGAGCTCGGTCAGTTCGTCGATGGTCTTTTGGGCGGAGTTCTTGTCGAGTCCGTAGATGACGCGGTTCAGCTCCAGGGATTCAGCCGCGGGCAGGTCCCACCAGAGCTGGTTTTTCTGGCCGAGAACGAGTGCGAACTGGCGCTTGAATTCGTTCTGGCGGCGGGCCGGATTGAAGCCGAGAACGGTGGCCTTGCCGCTGGTCGGCTGGAGCAACCCGGAGAGCATTTTCAGCGTGGTGGTCTTGCCCGCGCCGTTCGGGCCGAGGAAACCAACGAGTTCGCCTTCCTGCACAGAGAAGGTCACTTCCTTGGCCGCCGCCGTCTCCTTGTACTTGCGCTGGGCAAGTCCCTTGAACGCGCCCCAGAAGCCCGCTTCCTTTTGGTAGGTGCGGTAGATCTTGGTCAGCCCATGGACGGAAATGGCGGGAGTCATTCCTATTTACCGTCGGCGGCGCGTTCGATGGCGGCGATGTCGATCTTGCGCATGGTCATCATGGCGGCCATGGTGCGCTTGGCGCGTGCGGGATCGGGGTCCTTCATGAGTTCCCAGAGACGCTTGGGGACGATCTGCCAACTCAGGCCGAACTTGTCCTTGAGCCAGCTGCATTCGCTTTCCTGTCCGCCATCGGCAAGCAGCGCATTCCAGAGGCGGTCGACCTCAGCCTGATCGTCACAGAAAATCTGGAAGGAGACGGCCTCCGTGAACTTAAAATGCGGGCCGCCATTGAGGCCTACGTATTGCTGACCAGCGAGCGTGAACTCGACGGTGAGAACATCGCCGGCCTTGCCATCCGGATAATCGTTGGGCGAGTGGAGGATGTGATCAATGTGGGAATCGGGGAGGAGCGAGGTGTAAAATTTGGCGGCTTCCTCGGCATTACCGTCGAACCAAAGACAGGGGATTATTTTTTGCATGGGATGAAGAATGGGGTTGGAACTAACCTAATTTATCCAGGCTTTCCCGCAACGACTTCTCCTTTTCCGCCAAGGTGATCTCCAGCTTGCGCCATTCCTCGATCTTCGCGGGAGGGGCCTTGGCGAGCATGTTGGCGTCGCCGAGCTTCTTGCGCGTTTGTTCAAGGTCCTTCTCCACCTTGGCGAGTTCCTTGGTCAGGCGGTCCTTTTCCACGGCGGGATCGACGAGGCCTGTTGCGGGGAGATAAAGATCGCCGAGTTCGGTGAAGGCCTTGGGACCGGGATTTTCCGGGGCCTTGGCCAGGATCTCGATTTTCGAGGCATTCAGGAAAGCCTCGAGAACCGTTTTTTGCTCGTCGGTGAGGGGATCGCCCTTGGCGACGAGGAAGAACGGCACCTTTTGGTTCGAAGGCAATTTCACTTCGCCGCGAAGCTGGCGACCGGCATCGGCTGAATTGTAGATTTCGCGGGCGCGGGGCGACCAAGTCTTCGAGCGCGGCGATTTGGTCGGCCAGAGGGCGAGCTGAACGGAGTCGGGACGGAACCCGAGTTCGCACCAGAGTTCTTCGGTCACGAACGGCGCAAACGGATGGAGCAGGCGCAGGACATGGCTGAGGACGTAGTCGAATGTGGCGAGGGTGCCTTCGCGGGTGGGGGAATCGGTCTGGGCGAAATCGCTCTTGGCGGCCTCGACGAAGCGGGAGGCGAATTCGTTCCAGACGAAATCGTAGAGCTGTGACGCGCCTTCGCTGAAGTTAAACTGGTCCAGCGCGGCGAGTGCGTTGCGGTCGCCTTCGAGCAGGTAGTGGAGGCGGTCGAGCAGTTCGTCGGCGAAGATCGTGCGCTTGTGCTTGAACGGCTCGGCGTTGGCATCGACCGGCCCCTGCATGGTGCGGAAGCGGCAGATGTTCCAGAGCTTGTTGCAGAAGTTGCGGCCCTCTTCGATCTGTTTTTCATCGAAGCGGATGTCGGCACCCTGCGGGGCAATACGGACGAGGCCGAAGCGGAGGCCATCCGCGCCGTATTTGGTGATGAGATCGAGGGGATCGGGAGAATTTCCCAGTGACTTTGAGAGCTTGCGGCCCTGCTTGTCGCGGATCAGGCCGGTGAAATAAACATCTTTAAACGCGAGATTGGCCTCGAGGGTTTTCTCCACGGATTCCTTTTCGCCATTTGGCTTGAAGTGGAGTCCCGCGATGAGCATGCGCGCCACCCAGAGGAAAATGATATCCGGCCCGGTGACGAGGGCGCTGGTGGGATAGAATTTCTGCCGCGTGCCGTCCTCGGTGCGCATGGTCTCATAGGCCCAGAGCCACGAGGAGAACCAGGTGTCGAGGGAATCGGGGTCCTGCGTCCAGCCTTCGCCGGGGGACTCAATTTGGCAGCGGATTACGGGTCCCGTGATCAATGGAAGCTGATCGTCCTGGTGCCCGATTTGAGGGTGGTTACGCAAATGGTCTTGCCATTGCCGACGTTCCTCTTTGGAAGGGATAACTATATCTGGGTTTTCCTTTCTGTACCAAACGGGAATGCGGTGACCCCACCAGACTTGGCGGGAGATGCACCAATCCTGGATGTTCTCCAGCCAGTGTTCATAGGTCTTGGTCCAGTGAGCGGGATGAAACTTCACGTGGCCGTTTTGCAGGAGCGCAAGGGCCTCGGGGATGTTGGGATACTTGAGGAACCACTGTTCGCTGAGGCGCGGCTCAATCGGCACTCCGGCGCGTTCGCTGATGCCGATGTTATTTTCGTAGGGCTCTTCTTTTTCCAAGAGACCTCGTTCGCTGAGCAATTCACCGGCGCGTTTGCGGGCCTCGAAGCGGTCCATGCCGTGAAGCTCGGAGGCATCGTGCTCGCCGGGATCGGTAATTTTGCCGTTGGGCGTGAGAATATCGCGGAATTCGAGTTTATGGCGCTTACCGATCTCGTAGTCGGTCTTGTCGTGGGCGGGCGTCACCTTGAGCACGCCGGTACCGAAACCTTCTTCCACCGCATCATCGCCGATAATCGGGATTTCGGTGCGGTGCAGGGGACGGATCACCTTGCGACTGATGAGGTGGGCCCACTTGCCGCCGGGTTTCACAGCGAGGGCCACGTCGGCCATGATCGTCTCGGGGCGCGTGGTGGCGACGACGAGGAAGTCGGGGTCGTTCGTACCTTCGGCGGTGCCGAGGGGCGGATCGCTCGGCACGAAGAGTCCGCCCAGAGCTGAGGCGGCTGTCTCCACGCCTTTGTCGGCATTCACCAATGAGTACTTCACGTAATAGAGGAAGCCCTTCTGTTTGGTGGGGATCACTTCCTCGTCGGAAATGGCGGTGAGGGAGCCGGGGCACCAGTTGACCATGCGCGTACCGCGATAGATGAGGCCTTCCTGGTGCAGCTTTACGAAGACTTCCTGCACGGCGCGGGCGTAGTCCGGGTCCAGGGTGAAGCGCTCGCGGGACCAGTCGCAGGAGCAGCCGATCTTGCGGAGCTGTTGTGTGATGATGCCGCCGAATTCCTCCTTCCACTGCCAGATGCGGGCCACGAACTCGTCGCGGCCGAAGTCGTGACGGGTCTTCTTTTCCATGTGGCGGATGTGCTTCTCGACGGCGGTCTGCGTGGCGAGTCCGGCGTGGTCGGTGCCGGGAAGCCAGAGGACTTCCTTGCCTTCCATGCGCGCCTTGCGGGCGAGGATGTCCTGGATGGTGTTGTTGAGGACATGCCCGAGCGTCAGCTTGCCCGTGATGTTGGGCGGGGGCATGACGATCGAGTAAGGCTTCTTCGACGACTTGGAATTGGCCTTGAACATGCCGGAGTCCTGCCACTTTTTGTAGAGGCGGTCTTCGACTTGTTGCGGTTCGTAGGCTTTGGCGAGTTCAGGCATAGGAAAAATAAATTTGGATGAGATTAATGATTGGAACCATATTGAATGGTTTGAAAAAGAGCTGTCGCGCCATATGAAATAAAGACCAATGCCATATAAGCACCGGCTATCCAAAGTCCGACTCCCTGTCCTAGGAATTGTTCAGCGCGGAAAGCGGCAATAATGGAAAAGACAACACTAAGAACGACCGAAAGAATTGCCGTAGAAATAAAGATACCAATGCCTCCCATATCATTATCACCTACATGACCACCGCTGTCTGGAAAAAGGGGGGATAAAGCTGCCATCATGAGAAAAAGCACCCAGCCCGCAGGAATTGCGACTGCAAGAAGCAAAAAAACTGGCTTGTAGTTTTTTTCCTCAGAGGCATTCATGAGTTGTTGGTGGTGCGCGCGAGTAAAAAATCCACGCTGTCGCGCAGGGCGAGCCAGCTGGCTTCGATGATGTCGTAGGAGACGCCGACGGTGGCCCAAGTGGAGTCGCCGTCGCTCGATTCGATGAAGACGCGGGTCTTGGCGGCGGTGCCGCTGGTCGAATCGATGATGCGCACCTTGTAATCGACAAGCTTCATCTGTTCGAGCTTCGGGTAGAAGCGGACGAGCGCGGTGCGGAGCGCGGCATCGAGCGCGTTCACGGGGCCGTCGCCTTCCGCCACGGTGTAGACTTTCTCGCCGTTCACCTTGAGCTTCAGCGTGGCTTCGGAAACATCGATACCAAGGTCCGCATTCTTGCGGATCGAGACGTGGTATTCCACTAGCTCGAAGAAGGGCTTGTACTGATCGAGGGCCTTGCGCACGAGGAGCTGGAACGAGGCGTCGGCCGCCTCGAATTCGTAGCCCTCGTTTTCGAGATGCTTGATCTGGTCGAGCACCTTGAGCGCTTCGGGACTTTTTTCCTCGAGCTTCAAGCCGAGCGTCTTCGCCTTGAGCATGACGTTGGCGCGACCGGCCAATTCGCCGACGAGGACGCGCTGGCTGTTGCCGACGAGCTCTGGCTTGATGTGCTCGTAGCTCGCGGAAAACTTGTTGATCGCGTTGACGTGGATGCCGCCCTTGTGCGCAAAGGCAGAGGCGCCGATGAAGGGCGCGCGTCCGCTCGGACGCTGGTTGGCCACCTCGTCGACAAAGAGCGAGAGGTCGCGCAACTCGGCGAGCTTCTCGTCCGAGACGACACGGCGGTCCATCTTGAGCTGGAGATTGGCGATGCTGGTGACGAGGTTGCAGTTTCCGGTTCGTTCACCGTAACCGTTGATCGTACCTTGGATTTGCAGAGCGCCGCCCTCGATGCCCGCAAGCGCATTGGCCACGCCGAGACCGCAATCGTCATGCGTGTGGATACCGAGTTTCCCTTTTTTCATTTTGGAACCGAGTTCACCGGCGATTTTCGCAATCTCAGAGGGCAGGGAACCGCCATTGGTATCGCACATGACCAAATAGGCTGCGCCCGCTTCATCCGCCGCCTGGTAGCAGGCTGTGGTGTAAGCGGGATCATCCTTGTACCCGTCGAAGGTATGTTCGCCATCGAAGATCACTTCGCGGCCTTGCGCCACCAGGTACGAGATCGTGTCGCGGATCATGGCGAGATTCTCGTCCAGTGTGGTGCGCAAGATTTCGGTGACGTGCAGTTTCGAGGACTTGCAGACGAGCGTGACGACAGGCGTCCCGGCTTCGAGCAAAAGCGCCACCTGCGGGTCCTTCTCGACCGGCGTATTCGCGCGGCGCGTGCTGCCAAAGGCGGCGAGGCGGGCATGCTTGAATTTCAGTTTCTTCGCTTCGCGGAAGAACTCGATGTCCTTCTCGTTGGAGCCGGGCCAGCCGCCCTCGATGTAGTGCATGCCGAAGGTATCGAGCCGCTGGGCGATGCGGAGCTTGTCGGCGAGGGAAAAGTGGATGCCTTCCCCCTGCGCGCCGTCGCGGAGCGTGGTGTCGTAAAGGGTGATGTTGGATGAAGTGGACATGGAATTAAATAAGTTGAGTTAGCCTTAGAGTGAAAACGAGGACGATTTCGACCGGGGCAGCTCAACGCGCAAGGCGGAAAGTCTAGCCCAAGACGGCGCGACGAAACAAGGTCGCGCGTTAGCTAATTCGGACGACGACAAGCGCCAGCGCATTCCGCGAAAAGGCGGAACGGAGGGAGGTCAAAGTCGGGCGCATGGGGACACTAAACAGGAGGACTTGCAGATTGTCAAGAAAGGGGGAGTATCGGGGAGTCGCCTCAAACCTCATTCCTCCATGAAAAAACTCATCCTCTGTTCTCTTCTTCTGTCATGTCTCGTGGCTTTTGCGGAAGATCCCGCGCCAGCGCCCCCCGCCGACGTCAAGGCTGGGGCCCTGAAAATCCGGGACGAATTGGTCGCCATCTTCCAGTCCGGAAAAATAACCCCCGCGGCCTGGGACGCTGCTGACGCCGAAATCGCCGGTTACCAGAAGAAGTATGGCACCAGCGAGGAGACAACCGCCATTCTGGTCCAGCTTCGTCATATGCAATTGGGAGTGGCCAAGAAAATGGGCGACCAGGCCCATTTCGACGCCCTGCTGCAAAAACTCTCGACCGATCCGGTACCCGCAGTCGCGGCCATGGCTTCGGAGTTGGTCGCGCAGCAAAAAAAGATGGATGACCTCAAGTCGAAGCCGATGGACCTGAAGTTCACCGCCGTGGACGGAACGGCCATCGATCTCGCCAACATGCGCGGCAAGGTGGTGTTGGTCGACTTTTGGGCGACCTGGTGTCCTCCCTGCCGCGAGGAGGTACCCAACGTCGTCGCGACCTATAAAAAATTGCACGACAAAGGCTTTGAGATTGTCGGCATCTCGTTGGACCAGGACAAAGACAAGCTGTTGGCTTTCACGAAGGATAACGGGATGACTTGGCCCCAATATTTCGACGGGCAGGGCTGGAACAACACCATCAGTAAAAGTTTCGGCATCAATTCAATCCCCGCGATGTGGCTCGTCGACAAAAAAGGGATGCTGGTGACCACCGATGGTCGCGAAGACCTCGCCGCGCAGGTAGAAAAGCTGCTGGCGGCTCCCTAGTCCATTTCCCGTACTCCATTTTATGTTCAAAATCCTCCCCTGTTTTCTCCTGGTGGCTTTCGCGCCACTGGCGGTGGCCGCGCCTTCATTTGACCCCGCCAAGCCGCTCGAATTGAGATTCACGGCGTTGGGCGGACAGCAGGTCGAACTGGCCAACTTGCGCGGTAAGGTCGTGCTGATCGACTTCTGGTCGAGTGCCGACAAGACATGCCGACAGAACGAATTCCAGGTGGTCAAGGCTTACAAGAAGTATCACGACCAAGGCTTCGACATCATTGGCATCTCATATGATACCAGCAAGAGCTCGCTACTGACCTTGATCCAGAACTACGGCATGTACTGGCCGCAGTACTTCGACGGGACGGGCAAGGGCAACCGAATCGGCACGGCCTTGGGCGTCGACTCGATCCCGACCATGTGGCTGGTCGATAAAAAGGGCATCGTGCGGAATACTAACGTCGGTGATGACCTTGCCTCTCAAGTGGAAAAATTACTCAAAGCGCGCTAGGAAGCCCCGTAAGAGGCCTTGCAGATTGAGGGAAAAAGAGGACGATTGTGAAGTCGGCAAGGCGTCCTCAACCCACTAACCCTTCATCCATTCTTATGAAAAAAATCCTGTGTTGTGCCCTTCTCCTCTGTTTTGTCCCACTGCTGCAGGCAGTGCCATTTGATGCGAGCAAGCCGATCGATTTGAAATTCACGGCGGTCAATGGCGACTTGGTCGACCTCACCAAGATGCGGGGCAAGGTTGTCCTGATCGATTTCTGGGCGACATGGTGCCCGCCCTGCCGTGAAGAAGTGCCCAATGTTGTCGCGGCCTACAAGAAGTTCCACGATCAGGGTTTTGAAATCGTCGGTATTTCCTTGGACAAGGACAAAGCCAAGCTGGATGCGTTCACCAAGGAACACGGCATGGTCTGGCCGCAGTTCTTCGACGGCCAGGGTTGGAACAACAAGATCAGCAGCGAATTCGGCATTGATTCGATCCCCGCGATGTGGCTCTTCGACAAGAATGGAAAGTTTGTCACAGCCGATGCCCGCGAAGACCTTGAGGCGCAGGTGGAAAAGCTCTTGAAGGCTCCCTAAATCGAGGGAAAAACCGCTCTTTCCGGATTGGACATCGGGAGGAGCGGGGAGTAACTTTAGTCATGCAAATACACATCAGTCCTCGCGATGTTAAACTTACTCCGGCCATCCATACCTATGTGGCCCAGAAAATCGAAAGTCTCGAACATTTTGGCCTTAATCTAATCGGCGCGCACGTCGCCCTTTGGCATGACGACAAGCGCGCTTTTAAGCACGCCTTTGTCGTCAAAATCCATCTCGCCCTACGCGGGCCGGACCTTCATGCGGAGGACCATGGTCACGATCTCTATCAGGCCATCGACATTGCCTCCGACCGTCTCGCGGAGCAACTGCGCCACCGCAAGAGCAAGTTGGTGAAGGGTTCGCGCGAAAAGAGCCGCAAGGCCAAGGCCCGCCGCCAGGTCGCCCTCGTCTAGTTCCCCTTTCTCTTCGCCGTGCAGAAACCACCTGTGCGGCGAAGAAGGCATTTGCGGTAAAACTGTCTCTCGACAACCGCGGAGAGTCCGGTTAAATCATCAAGGTTTAACCCGAAATCCCTATTTCTTTGAGCACACCCACTACTCCCTCCGTTCATAACCGCGCCAACCCGTACAAGGCCCGGATCATCGAGAATTATTCCCTGACCTCCGAAGGTTCGGCCAAGGACACGCGCCATATCGTCATCCATCTGGGCGAAAGCGGCATCAGCTACTCGCCCGGGGATTCTCTCGGCGTGATTCCCCGTAATTTCCCCAGGCTCGTTGATGAGCTTGTCGCAGCCCTAAAGATCGATCCCGCCACCATGGTGGACCAGCCGACGGGCCCGGTTTCACTGAAGGACCTGCTTTCCTCTGTCTACATCATCAATCGCGTCAGCAAAAAATTCGTCAAGGCGGTGCTCGAGAAACTCCCGGAAGGCGAAGCCAAGACGAAGCTGTCGGAGATCGTGGCCAACGACGAAGCGTTTGATGACTACGTCTTCACCCGCGATTACGCCGATGTGCTGATCGAATATCCGGTGGCCTTCACCGCGCAGGAATTCCTACCGCTGGTCAACAAAATTGCGCCGCGTCTCTATTCGATCGCCTCGTCGCCCAAGGCACACCCGGGTGAGGTGCATCTCACGGTTGCGGTGGTGACTTACGAGACGCATGGCCGTAAGAAACACGGCATGGCCTCGGGCTACCTCGGTTATGGCCAAGAGAGCCACAAGGATGAGGTTCCGGTCTACATCCAGCCGACGAAGCATTTCCATATGCCAGCACCGGACAAGAACATCATCATGGTCGGCCCCGGCACCGGCATCGCGCCGTTCCGTGCCTTCCTTGAGCATCGCGGCATTGAAGGTGCGACGGGCAAGAGCTGGCTCTTTTTCGGCGACCAGAAGAAGGCGACTGACTTCCTCTACGAGAAGGAATTCGACGCCATGCTGGCGAAGGGGACGCTGACCCGGCTCGATGTGGCCTTCTCCCGCGACCAGGCCCACAAGATTTACGTCCAGGATCGCATGCAGGAGGCTGGTGCCGAGATGTGGAAATGGCTCCAGGAAGGCGCTTACTTCTACGTCTGCGGCGATGCCAAGCGCATGGCCCGCGACGTCCACCAAAAGCTCATCGACATCGCGCAGGAACATGGCGGTCTCTCCCCCGAGGCGGCCAAGGAATACATTGAGGTCACGCTCGCCAAGACGGAGAAGCGCTACCTCAAGGACGTTTATTGATCCTGCCCATGCGGACCGGTTTTGATTTGAGTTCTAAATCGGGCCGTCATCAGGTAAAGCAGTTGGATGAGTTCCGCTTTTCCTGAAGAGCCGCTGGTCATCCGCACGCGGCACGCGCAGCTATCCGCCATTTTGCATCGCGCACCCGGCCATCGGCTGGTCATTCTTTGTCATGGGTTCACCGGCACGAAGACAGAAAGCGGACGGCTCTTTGTCCATACGGCTCGGGCACTGCGCAAGGCCGGACTCAATGCCTTACGCTATGATTTTTCCGGTTCCGGGGACAGCAGCGGCGACTTCAGCCAGATGACGGTAAACAGCCAGATTCGCGATGCACTCGATGTACTGGCGTGGGGGCAGCGCCGCTATAAAAAGGTCGCTTTTCTTGGATTGAGCTTCGGAGGCGGTACTTCCATTTGCGCCTCCTATCAGGCCAAACGACGGCCTGATGCCTTGCTGACGTGGTCATCCGTCCCTTCCTTTAAATGGTGGCGTTCGCGGCCACCCAAGGGAGAGAAACCTACTGCGGGAAATCCGATGGTTCCCGGGACCCGCTTTTACAAGGACCGTCCCAAGGTCGACGTGCCGGAGGCCTACGTTTCGCTCGATCTTCCCCGTCTCCAAATCCAGGGCGACCAGGACATTCCGGAATTCCGCGAACGCTTCACTGCTTTTTGTCCGAAGGACGACCCACTGGTGCAGCACGTAATCATTCCCCGTGCCGACCATGTCTTCACGACTTGGGAACATCGCCGCCGCGTGATCGCGGAAAGCGTCCGCTGGCTGAAAAAGCACCTCGCTTAGGATGGACACGGCTCATGGCGAATCAATTTCCGCAGGAGAGATTGCCAGGGGCTGAGAGAACGTTTGGCCTGTTTCGCGTCGCGATCATTTTTGCTGTCTCATTCTGGATCTATTGGCCCGCTCTTCGCGGCGATTTTGTCTGGGACGACGGTTGGTACATCGCGACGAATCCACTGATGAATGATAGCGCCGGATTGTGGAAAATCTGGTTCCACCCGGGAAGCTGGGTCGAGTATTACCCCCTCCAGGAAACGGTCCAGTGGCTGCAGTGGCAACTATGGGGAAACAACACCCTAGGCTATCATCTTACCAATGTCCTGCTGCACATTCTCAATGCGTTGCTGGTTTGGCGGCTCCTGGCAAAATTTCACCTGAAGTATGCTTGGCTGGGAGGGCTTATCTTTGCGGTGCATCCTGTGCAGGTTGAGTCGGTGGCCTACATCTCCGAATTGAAAAACACGCTCTCTCTTCCGTTCTTCTTGTTGGCGATCTGTCGTTGGATGGATTTTGAGGAACATCAAAGGGACAAAGACTATTATATAACCTTGGCGCTTTTTCTGGCCGGTATGCTTTGCAAGATCACGATGGCTCCCTTTCCAGCGATCATACTGCTGTATGCCTGGTGGAAGAGAGAGCGGATCCAATGGAGTGATTTCATGCGGACAGTGCCCTTTGGCATCATTTCCGTGGTCTTGGGAGTAACAACCCTTTGGTCGGGCGATGCCTACCGAGCCATGGGGCATGAGCAGCCTGAGATCATCCCCATGGGCGGGCTTCTCTACCGGCTGGATGGCGTCGGACTCATCTCCACGGTTTACCTCGCCCGCTTCTTTTTGCCGCTCGACGTCATGTTGGTTTATCCGCAGTGGCGGGTGAATCCTCATGTGTTGAATGAATATATGCCGTGGCTGATCTTTGGCGGTGGCGCCTGGTGGCTCTGGAAAAAGAGAAGGACCTGGGGCCGGCATGTCTTGCTTGGGTTGGGATTTTTTCTTCTCAACCTGGCTCCCTTTCTGGGGTTCGTTCCGGTCTCGTATATGAGTTTCACCTGGGCGATGGATCATCTGCTCTACCTTCCCATGATCGGCTTGATTGGATTGATCATCGCGGGCATGAGTGATTTTCAACGACGTTTCCCCACGGACCGTCCCTATCTCATGGGAGCGGCGACGATCATGGTCGCCTTGATGGCGCTGGAGAGCCGCGCCTTCGCTAATTTATTTGTCAACGAGGAGACGCTCTGGACCTATGTCCTCCAGCGCAATCCCTATGTTTGGCTGGCGTATCATGACCTCGGTTGCAATCTGATGGACCAGAAACGCTACGCGGAGGCCTTGCCGCATTTCGAGAAAGTCGTGCAAATGAATCCGAATTTCGCGGACGGTCATTATAACTTGGGGATCGCCCTGGGCAAACTGGATCGGCGAGAGGAGGCCCGGCAGCAATATCAAACGGCCCTGCGGATCAACCCGCAGGACGAAAAGTCCTACATCAACCTTGCCGATATCCTGTTTCAAGAGGGGCATGCCACGGAGGCCATCCAGTTGTACCGACAGGCGCTCGCGCTCGTCCCGAATCTGGCCCTTGTGCACTACAACCTGGGAAACGCCCTTATGCACTCAGGCCAATTGCCTGAGGCGATTCAGGAATTAAAAACGGCGGTGACCCTGGCTCCCGGCTTGGCCCAGGCCCACGAAAATCTGGGGGTTGCCTTGGCGCAATCGGGCGATATTTCTTCGGCCATCGGGCAATTTCAAATGGCCATCCAGATCAATCCCTCCTACGTGGCGGCGCACAATAACCTGGGTTTGGCGTTCACGCAGACCGGTCGCATGCCGGAGGCAGGGGAACAATTCCAAAAGGTGCTTCAGATCGATCCCGACAATGCCAACGCGCGCGCAAGTCTGTTGAAGTTGCAGGCCTCTCAACGCGATTCATATCCCGCAAAAAAATGATGCGGTCATCACAGTACAGCCAAATGCTTCTTGATTGAGACGAGAATGCGGTCGGCGGTCGGCTGCAGGAGCGCTTCTTCGCGTGTCTCGACCAGGAGCCGGATTTTGGGCTCGGTGCCGGAATAGCGAAGAAGGATGCGGCCATTCGTCCCGAGTTCCTTCTCGATAGTCTTCACAGTTCCCGTCACTTCAGGCAGTTGGTCGAGGGGAATCCGCTCCTTCACCTTCACGTTGACGAGCAACTGTGGATATTTCTTCATGCCGAGGCGGAGCTTGCTGAGAGGCTGGCCGCTGGCCTTGATGATGCGAAGGAGTTCGAGGGCCGTCACGAGGCCGTCACCGGTGGTATTGTGATCGCGTAGAATGACGTGGCCCGATTGCTCACCACCGACGTTCAAGTCGTGCACCAGCATCTGTTCGAGCACATACCGGTCGCCTACGCCGGCCCGCAGGATTTTTCCACCCGCCGAGGCAAAACATTCGTCGAGGCCAAGGTTGCTCATCACCGTGGCGACGAGCGTCTTTTTCGCCAGCTTCCCGCGCTTGAGAAGATCGAGTCCGATGACCGCCAGCATTTCATCGCCGTCGAGGAGGGAGCCCGTCTCATCGCAACAAATCAGCCGGTCCGCATCGCCGTCGTGGGCAAGGCCAATTTGGGCGCCAAAGTCTTTCGTGGCCTGCTGGATCAATTCAGGATGAGTGCTGCCGCAAGCCGCATTGATGTTGATTCCATTCGGTTCCGCATTCAGCACCTTAACTTCCGCGCCGAGAGCCCGCAGAACCAGCGGCGTCGTTTCATAGGCCGCACCGTGGCCGGCATCGACGACGACGCGCACGCCATGGAGATCAAGGCTCTGGCCATAGGCTTTCACGGCCAGCTCGGCATAGCGGGCAGCGCCGTTCGGCCATATTTCGATGCGTCCGATCTCGGTGCCAATCGTTCCTCGTTTACGCAGGTCATCGCCGAGCATCAACGCTTCGATCTCTGCTTCCAACGCATCGTCGCACTTCATGCCGTCACTCTTAAAAATCTTGAGGCCATTGTCTTCAAACGGATTGTGGGAGGCACTGATGACCACGCCCGCGCAGCCTTGCAGATGACGGACCAGGAAGGCAACAGCGGGCGTTGGTACGACGCCGACGAGCAGCACATTGGCGCCCATCGCGGACGCGCCAGCAGCCACCGCTTGTTCCAGCATTGGCCCCGAAAGCCGGGTGTCGCGGCCAATGACCAACGGCTTGCCTGGCTCTCCGAACTTGGCCGCCACGGCCCGGCCAAAGGCCACGGCCATCTCCGGTATCAGGGGGCCAACGTTGGCTTGACCACGGATGCCGTCTGTGCCAAAGAGCCGCGCTTGGTTCCCCATAGAAGCCATGGAATTCTGCAGACGATCCGCTATTGCGAGTCGGAGGAAACGAGCTCGATCTCAAAGATCAACGTGGCATTGGGCGGAATCGCATTGCCCGCTCCCTGCTGTCCATAGCCGAGCTGCGGAGGGATGATCAACTTACGTTTGCCGCCGACTTTCATTGTGGAGGTACCTTCCGTCCAGCCAGGGATCAGGCTGGTGACGCCCTGGACGTAAGGGAAAGTGCCGTCACCATGGTCGGCGGAAGCGTCGAACTTGGTGCCGTCGGTCAGTTTGCCGACATACTTCACCACTACATGATCTCCGGTCTTCACCGCCGCTCCCTTGCCCACCACGAGGTCGACATATTTCAATCCAGAGGGAGTGGTGACAATCGGCTTGCCGGTCTCCTTGTCTTTTTCACTGCTGGCAGCCTGCGCATGAAGGGTCGTGCCAAGGAAAAGTTGATCGAGCGCGCCGAACGAAAGAACCACGGCAATCATTCCGGCAAAAACCAAACGGCGATAACGTAGAGCGGGAAGCATTTTCATAGAAGGGAACAGTTAACGGGAAACTCCGGAAAAAAGCGAGAATTCTGATGGTGGAAACGGCAGTCTGTTGCCACTGGCCTTAGCTAAGGCTGGGAACGGAACCCTTGTCCTTACTGGAGGCATTCCACAACCGGGCGTAGACGCCATTGCGGGCCAGGAGTTCCGATCCGGTTCCCGATTCGACCAACTGCCCGGCTTCAAGAACGTGGATGCAGTCGACGTGATGGATCGTGGAGAGGCGATGCGTGACAATCAAAGTTGTAAATCGACGCATTAGCAGCTTCAAAGTCTCCATGATTTCGGCCTCCGTTTCGAGGTCGAGCGCGCTGGTCGGCTCGTCGAGCAAGAGGATCGGCGCATTCTTGAGGAACGCACGTGCCAGGCCGATGCGCTGTTTCTGTCCGCCGCTGAGCCGGATGCCGCGCTCGCCCACCTGCGTATTATATCCGCGTGGCAATTTTCCGATGAACGCATGCGCCTGCGCCGCCTCGGCGGCAGCTTCGATTTCTGTACGGCTCGCTCCAGGGCGTCCATAGGCGATGTTTTCCAGGACGCTACCAGAGAGTAGGAGCGTATCTTGTAGGACGACCGAAATATTCGAACGGAGTGATTGCTTGGTGAAGTCCCGCGCATCCCCGCCATCGATCAGGACGCGCCCGGAGTTCGGATCATAAAATCGGGGCACGAGCGAGAGCAGCGTTGTCTTGCCCGCGCCGGTTCCGCCGACCAGCGCCACGGTCTGGCCCGGCTTCACGTCGAGACTGATGCCGCGCAGGATCGGATGTTCCGGCTCATAGGCGAAACTGACATTTTCAAAGGTGATTTCGCCCCGCGAGCGCGGCATCGGTTTCGCATCCTTCTTCTCTGGCACCGAATCCTCGGCATCCAGGATTTCAAAGACGCGCTGCATGCCCGCCGCGGCGCCTTCCATCGCCCAAGCGGTATAGCTCAACTGCTCCAGCGGCTGGTAGAGCAGGTTGACATAATAAATGAAAAGAGTGAGCTGCCCCACTGTGAGCCGGTGGTCGAGGATATGCAGCGTGGCGACATAGAGGACAAGGGCCACGCCGAGCGACATCACCGTGGAAACGGCAAGACTGGAAATGGCATTGGTCACGGTCAGGTTGAGATTGGCGGTGTAGCTTTGCCGGGCCTCATTGGCGAATTCGCGCACCTCATATTCTTCCTGTCCGAAGGCGTGGACGATGCGGATGCTGGTCAGGCCCTCGCTGGCGCGTGAAAGCACATCGCTTTCTTCCTGCTGGACGGTGGTTGTTTGCCTCCGCACGCGAGACGAGAAGAAGGTGATGGTGAACCAAAGTAACGGCAGGATCAGCAGCGAGAGACAGGCCAGCACCGCATCCATGGCCCACATGTAGATGAAGGTCATGATCAGAGTGATGACCGAGCCGAAGATGGTGTCGAAACCGCGATTGAAGAAGGTCTGAATTGCCTGCGAATCGTACGCCACCCGGAACGTCGAATCGCCACTGCGGCGACGGTCGTGGAAATGGAGCGGTAGATGTTGCAGGTAGGAGTAGAGCTGTGTGCGGAGTTGCAGCAGCGCCTTCAATCCGACGTTGATGGAGACATAATTCCGCCAAAAGCCGAGCAGGCCGGAGAGCAGATAGATAACGACAATGGCAAGCCCGGCAATCAGGGCGGCCTGGCCCGTACTGAAATTAAAACCATCGTAGTGGACCCGGCCGTCTGGTCGTTGCGCGAGCAGGACATGATCAATGATCCACTGGATCGGCCAATACTTGAGCAGGCTGAAATTCACACCGATCACCATCAGGATGAGGCTGAAGGTGATCGTGCCGAGATAGGGACGGTAATAGCCGATGACGCGGCGGTAGAGGCTCATTGCTTTTTCGTTTTTCCCAACGGCTGCAGTCCGGCGCGAATGGCGGCAACTTCAACCAGCTCGGCGAGACGATGTCGCAAGCGCAAGCCATGGATGAACCAGAGCGCGGCCAGCACGCTGTCCGCTCCAACCACGCCCAAGGCGGTGCGGAATGCTGACGGCGTGGTGATGGAATGCGTCCACAACGAGGCCAGGGTCACCAGCGAGAAGGTGAGTAGGATGCCTCCCACCAATGAAGAAAACGTGCTGATGTTGAGAAAATTTCCGACCCGGGTGAGGCGCCGGCCTTGCGGATAGATTTCCGACATTGAGAGCAGGCGCAGGTTCCACCAGCGGCTGGCGAAGACGTGCATGTCCCAGTTGGTCCAGCCGGTATCGAGAGAGAATTTCCAGCCTTCTTCGTCGAGCAGTTGTTCGATCTTGATCAGGAGATGAGTGCGTTCCAGTCCGGTCTCACTCCAAAACGAGAGACTGCCGGCTTCGCGCCAACCGATGGCGAGGTGAGGGGCATCTTCCTTGGCCGCGATGACGGCGGGCGGAGTACGCTTCCCGCGCAACCAGGTAAAGTAACGCGCCCAAGCCCGCCGCCACGGTTGCATAATGGTGAGATAGAGCAGCAGAAGCCGCGCAGGGACGCTGTCGAATTTCGTCTCGATGCGTGCCTGCGCCATGTAGCCGAGCCCGACCACCAGCGTCGATCCAAACATGATGAGCGGAATCAACCGTAACCAGGGGAGGGGAATCGAGAGGAAGAAAATGAAGAGAGTCACTGCCAGCCACTCGAGACTGCTTAGCAGTCCGGCGAACGGAGAGTACCGCTTGGGATAAATGCACTGGAAAAGTCCAGTGCCGAAAATTCCGTGATAAATAATCGGCTTGGAGAAAAAGGAATCCATCCGCACCTGCGAATAGACGTTTCCATGCCAGATGGCCGAGCCGGTCGCGCCGAAATATTGCAGATGCTTGTAGCGCAGCATCGCCTCGGCTTCGCCATAGCCGGTTTGTTGGCTGAAATAGGTGCGCACCTCGAAGCGGCGGTAATGCCAGACCACAGCGGCGGGGCTGAACCCGATCTGATAACCGCGCTGCATCAGGCGCCAGCAGACGTCGACGTCGTCGCCAGCCTTGCGGTACTCCGGATCAAAGCCGCCTATTTCTTCCAGCGCCCACTTAAAGTAGGCCATATTGCAGCCGGGAACGTGCTCAGCAATCGTGTCAGTCAGGAGCACGTGGCTTGGCGAGCCCGGCGCTGCACCCACAGTTGCCTGGATCCAGTCGGTGGCTGGCGGCGAAATATTCGGGCCGCCAACCGCCGCAAAATCAGCCGAGAGCAGACTGTGGACGAGAAAGTAGAGCCAGTCCCGGTCGACCATGCAGTCCGAGTCGGTAAAGGCGACGACCTCCCCCTTGGCCGCCGCGATGCCGACGTTGCGCGCCACACTGAGGCCCTTGTTGACCTGGACGATGTTCTGCACGCCGGGAAAATCCTTCATGATTTCCTGCGTGTTGTCCTTCGATCCATCGTCGACGAAGATGACTTCGTAATTCGGATAATGCAGGTGTTTGAGCGAGACCATGCAATCACGTAGCGTCCTCGCGCCGTTGTAGGAACAGACAACAACGGAAACCATCGGCAACTCGGTCTCCGGCTTGAAACGTTCGTAGAGCGGTCGGTCCGGATTCTTAAGCAGAGGCTGCAGCGCCTTATAGCTCAATTTGGGACGGCGATCCGTGGTGACAATCCCGAAGGCCCAGTCGGTCACGTCGATGCCGTCAGTGAACCACTCGTCCGTCCACGAGAAGATGAAGGTCCCCGCGAGGCCCGCTTCGAAAACCGTCGTCACATGCTCGGTCAGCAGGGCGGCCTGTTCCTCTTCCGGGTGACGGATCGTGTCCATGCCAAATTCGCTTAGGATAAGAGGCTTGTCCCCGGCGAGGTTCTGTAGGCGGCCCAGGTAGTTGACCAGATCCTTCTTGCGATGGAGGTAGACGTTGTAGCTGTAGAAATCGACTTCGCTGGGCAGCAAATATTCGGTGGGAGGAAAATTGGCGTAGGCTGCGAGCGCGTTTGGATCGTGCTTCTTGACGATGCGGACGAGCGAATTGAGAAACTCTTCCATGCGTCGTGCGCCATACCAACGGACGAGGTCGGGCGGGATTTCGTTATCGATGAAGAACCCGAGCATTGCGGGATGCCCGGCATTGGCTTGGGCCGCCTTGGCGACATTGCCCCGGATCGCATCGACAGCTTCCCGCTCGTCGAGAAAGAGCACCCGTTTATGCCAGGGGATGGTCACCATCACGCGCATGCGGAAGCTCAGGGCAAGATCGAGGAACCAGCGGGGCGGCGTATGATAAACGCGGATGACGTTCACGCCCATGTCGCGCATCAGGCCGAAGTCGACGGAGACTTTCTCTGGCGACGGCAGGTTGGGACCCCCGTCGGTCGCGGGACGGAAAGGGCCATACGTCACCCCCTGGAGATAAAACTTGATGTCGCCCTCGAAGAAGAACTTCGCTTTGACTTGGAGGCGGGGGAGATCGGTCGCGGCTGTTGGCGCCGCGGAGACTACATCATGCACGGTGCGGAGTTTCTCCGAGCGCGGCATGTCCGGCAAGCTAGGAATGGCAAGGAATTGGGACTTCATCAAGTGACAAGGGAACGGCCCTGAAGAAGGTTCGAAGGTGCTTGCATGAGCCGGAACTGACGGGGACTGAGGCCAAACCGCCGTTTGAACTCCCGGCTGAGATGGAACGGATTCGCAAAACCGGTCCGGTCCGCCACCTCCTTGAGCAGATTGTCGGTCGAGGAAAAGAGCGTGGCGGCCTCGTTCAGACGCATCCTTTTGACATATTCCATCGGGCTGCAGCCCATCCGTACCTGAAAAAATGCGAAAAAAGCGGACGGCGACATATGAGTCAGCTCGGCCATTTGTTTGACGGTAATGGGGGTGGCCAGGTGAAGTTTTAGATGAGTCAACAGCGGGGCGAGGCGACGGCCTGCCTGTAGGCGTTCCATTGCGCCAGGTCTGGGCTTCGACAGGGAGCAGACCATGCGCAGAACCGACCACATCAGTTCGCGTCGTCGTGCCAGTTGGCCAAAGAGGATGGATTCCCTGTTGTCCATGGGCAGGGGACGCGCGAGTTCTTCGATGATGAGCCCGAATTGCCGCCCAGGCCCTTTCCCGACTTTCAACGGCATATCGAGCAGCGTCGTGAGGTCGATGGTCTGGTAGAGGACAAAGGAAAAATGCAGCCACCGGGCCGCGAAGCCGTGACGGGGACTGTGATGGTGAATGATACGCAGCGGTTCATACGCGGGAGTAAGGAATGCTTCCGACGGCTGGAGCCGGATCGTCTCGCTGGCGCAGGTGATTTCATATTGCCCCGTCGTTGACTGGGCCAGAATGCCATAGGGTACCGATTTTTCGTGGATCCAACCCGGAGGAAATTTTCTGCCTCCGCCGATTTGAAAAAAAGCGATCTGCAGGGCGTCGTGGGGAAGGTCAGCCAGAAATTGTTCCATGCAGTGAAGTCGAGCATAGGAGTTATGGATATGTTTGCAATAGTCGAGGAAAAGGTGAAATGGAAGACTTAGGGAGATAAGTTAGTAGAATGGGGTATATGAGAATTTCTGGACCCATCTTTGGAAAAACCAAAACGCCGCAAGCATGGGTAGCGGCCGTCCAACGGGTGGGCTACGCGGCAGCGGAGCTTCCGCTGCCCATCACATCCGATGACGTCACCGTCGATGCCTATCTGGCTGCAGCTGCGAAAGCCGACATTCTCATCGGCGAAGTCGGAGCCTGGTCGAATCCCATCGACCCCGATCCGGTCAAGGCGAAGGAAGCGATCGTTAATTGCCAGACTAGGCTGGCCTGGGCCGAGCGCCTCGGAGCCCGCTGTTGCGTCAATATCGCCGGTTCACGCAACCCTGCCAAGTGGGACGGGCCCCACCCCGACAATTTTTCCCGCGATACCTTCGACCTGATCGTCCAGACCACACGGGAAATCATCGACGCCGTCAAACCGAAGCGGACGTTCTATACCCTCGAAACCATGCCCTGGATTTTTCCTTCGTCACCCGACGAATACCTCGACCTTATCAAGGCCATCGACCGGCCCGGCTTTGCCGTCCACCTCGATCCCGTCAATATGATCAATTCCCCGGAGCGGGCTTATCGCAACGTCGAATTCATCAAGGAATGCTTTGCCAAGCTGGGGCCCTACATCAAGTCATGCCATGCCAAGGACATCATCCTGCGCGAGAAGCTGACGGTGCACCTTGATGAGTGCCGCCCTGGAACCGGAGTGCTCGATTACGGGACCTTCTTGCGTGAACTCGCGAAGCTGGACCCCGACACGATCATCGCTCTGGAGCATCTTCCCGAGGAAGAGTATCCAGTCGCTGCCGAATACCTGTGCTGCGTCCAAAAACAGAACAACCTCAACTAATCCCATGCGCCAAATTGCCTTTACCGCGGCCCGTACCGCTGATGTCGTTGATGTTCCCGATCTAACCGGTTCGCTCAAGCCGGACGAGGTGAGGGGACGTACTCTCGTTTCGCTGACCAGTCCTGGCACCGAATTGAACTGGGGCTTTCTGGGCACCAAGTTTCCCAACTATCCCGGCTATGCCTGTGTGTTCGAGGTGGAAGAAATGGGAGCGGACGTGCGCGATCTGTCGATCGGTTCACGAGTGTTTTCATCGCACGGACACCGGGAGCAACAGCAATGCGCCTGTCATGAGGTCTACCCGCTGCCTGCCGGACTGGCTCCGGAAACCGCGGTTTTCGCGCGCCTGGCTGGGGTGAGTATGAGCACGCTCAATACGACCACGGCGAGACCTCCTTCGCGGGTGCTGGTCACGGGACTTGGACCGGTGGGGAACCTGGCCGCTCAAATTTTCTCCGCCTGCGGCTATCAGGTCACGGCGGTCGATCCCACCAAGGCCCGGCGCGAAAGCGCTCTCAAACTGGGATTGAAGGACGTCCGCGATTCATTGAGCAACGGCCCGGTGGATATCAGCGGCAAAATCTCTCTTCATGTGGAATGCAGCGGTCATGAACAGGCAGTCCTCGACGGTTGCCGGGCGGTGCGGAAACGCGGGGAAGTTGTCTTGATCGGAGTCCCTTGGTATCGTCGTACCGAAAACTACGCTTTTGATCTGCTGCACGCCGTCTTCCATAAATACGTCGTCCTGCGCAGTGGTTGGGAATGGGAAGTACCCCGCCAACCGGTCGACTTCTCCGGCAATTCAATCAGCGAAAACCTGACGGCAGCCCTGCAATGGCTAGCAGATGGACGCCTCAATGTGGAAGGCCTTGGCTCCCTCTACACCCCCGTGAAAGCTCAAGCGGTTTATGACGGTCTGCTGGCCCAATCCTTGCCCACTCCGGCAGCGCTTTTTGACTGGAGAGTGAAGTAGGCGAAATCCGTCGCGATTAACCTTCGATTTTTCGGCCGCGCCAATAGCGGGGGCCAGCCGAAGGTCCTGCGCTGGGGGAGCCGGGATCGCCTGTTCGCGGGGGAGGCGCAATTGTGGTGGGAGCCGGTGCGGATGAGGGTTGCGGCGTATCCTCGGCCACACCCACGATATCCATCAGTCCGGCGGCCCGAAAGCGGGCAATGGCGTAGCGGACCATCAATTCATCAAGGCCCAACTCGCGCGCGAGCTGACGCGCCGAGAGGTTGCCATTAGACGATTTCATGGCCACGGCGAGGTCGGCCGCACCCAACTCAAGATCGGTCGGTAGCGCGCCGCCCATATAGCGGGGGACTTCGTTTTCCGTCGGGACAAGTTCCTGTAATTGCCGGGACTCCATCATCCGCATCTCGAGGATCTCGATCAATTCGGTCGTCGTCGTGGGGGTGCTGGCGGTATTCAGGGTCTGGCTGGCCGGGGCTAGTCCGTCAGCGAAATCAAAACTGCCACGATTGAAAAGGGCGACATGCTTGAGGGCGTCAATCCCCGACATGTGTGAAGACTGGCAATCTACGATCTCCCCACGGTCGAAAAAAATGAAGCCGGTCGATTGGCCGAAGATGAGTGACAACCGTCCGGTCTTGCGCGTCGATTGAAAAAGACGCGCAATATCTGGCAACGGAATTTCTTCCAATGAGCCGGAAAGTTGAAAAGCAGCCATGACAGTGATCCCAAAAAGTGAAAACTAGCCTAACCACTTCTGAGACAAAAGCACGCACCAAAGTCTTGCCCGGTCTTTTCGTTCAAAAAACCGATTCATAAAGCGGCGTCCTGACTCCGCCGTTTTAAGCACTCTATGGAGGTGTTACGGAGTATTATTGTAGCCCAGCGCTCCCATTTCGGGGCCATCGAGACCCTCCATTTCTGTTTCCGCCGAGGTGCGATTACCGAAGGCTTTTTCCAAGATGAAAAGGACCAAGAGCGTGATAGCGCCGACATAGAGAATATTGACCGACATCCCAATAAATTCAGCGAGTAATTGTTTCGGATCGCCCGTGATGAGCCCTTTGACGGGGCCATCAACGCCATTCCAGCCATCGCCGTATCTTCCATTGGCGAAAATGCCGAGGGAAAGAACACCCCAAGCCCCGTTGGCGAAGTGAACGGAAATGGCTCCAACCGGATCGTCAATCTTGAGTTTCTCTTCCACGAAGAAAACACTAACGTACATGACCCATCCGGCGATGGCACCCAGCAGCACTGCAGCCCAGGCATCGACAAAAGCGCAGGGTGCGGTGATTGCGACCAAGCCAGCTAACATGCCATTGGCGGAAAGCGAAGGATCAGGTTTCCCGATCCGGATCCATGCGATGATCATCGCGGTACAGGCTCCCGCAGCTGAAGCCAACATCGTGTTCGTCGCGATGACGCCAATCTGCACGTCGGTGGAGGCCAAGGTTGAGCCGGGATTAAAGCCGAACCAGCCGAAGGCCAAGATGAACGTGCCGATCAGGGCCATCGGAATGTTGTGGCCAGGAATCGGGTTGGGCGTGCCATCAGCATTGTATTTCCCGATGCGAGGCCCAAGCCACCACGCTCCGATCAGCGCCATCACGCCGCCAACCATATGCACCACCGAGGAACCGGCAAAGTCGACATGGCCATGGCCAAAGCCCCAGTTCCGACCCATTGCGGCCAACCAACCGCCACCCCAGACCCAGTTGCCAAAAATCGGGTAAATGAAAGCCCCGACACAAAAGCTGAAAATAGAAAACGGCAGGAATTTCCACCGCTCTGCCATCGAACCGGTCGGGATCGTCGCGGCAGTATCCATGAACACCATCTGGAAGAGGAAGAGGGTAAAGATACCCGGGTCATAGGTAGTCAGGAAGTATCCGGCATTGCCGATCAACCCGAACGGATGGTCTTTGGTTCCGAAGCCGAGTTCCGAATTCAGCATAGCGCCCACATTGTCACCTAGAGTGGAAACTTTGCTGATCGACAAATCACCACCTGTGCCGCCGAACTGAAAGGCAAAACCGCAGACCCAGAAGCCGAGCATCCCGAGGGAGTAGACCATGAAATTCATCATCATGGTATGGGCCACATTTTTCGAGCGGGTGAAGCCCGTTTCCACCATGGCAAAACCGGCTTGCATGAACATGACGAGAAACCCAGTGATCAACGTCCACGAGATGTTAATCGAAAGACTGGTGGCGTCCTTGACCTCGGTATACTTTTTGGCCGCTGTGCTCGCAGTCTCCTCTGTCTCCTTGACCGATTTGCTCAGCGAATCCGTGGCTTGCACGGCTTTGTCCAGTTTGTCTTTGAGGGGGGCGATCTGGCCAGCTTGCTGATTGAGTGCATCCAGCTTGGTCTGCAACTCCTGGAGTTTCAGCTGCATTTGCTGGACTTCCGCTGCGGAGGCGGCCGGTTGTCCCGGAGGTTGGGCGGCAGGCGCGGGCGCGTATTGCGCTTGAGCGGCAAAAGTTCCAATGATCAGTAAGACCGTAGTGAGGACAGCATTTTTTATTGAGATCACGTCTCACCGCCAAGCATAGTCCATGCCCGGTTAACAATTGTGATAAGGATTTTTTGAGATTGGATCAAATCCTGCTTTCGTTTTCCTCGGAATCCAGTCAGTGTCCCTCGCGAATTTTAATTTTACCCCCGCCGTAACCCGCAAGTTTATCTCACATGCCTCGCCGAGTTTTGATCGTTGACGACCAGGAAGACATGCTGCTCATCCTTGAGCGGGAGTTCCGTCGTCTCGAAGGCGGGACCGTTTTCACGACCAGCAAGTATGCCGAGGTGCTCGAGATTGTTGGTTCAAAACAGATTGATCTCGTGATTAGTGACGTGCGGATCGGTAAAGACTCCGGCTTCGATCTCGTGCGCGACATCACGCGGGCCTATCCCGAGGTGGGAACCATCCTGATGTCGGCCTATCGTTCGGCCAGCAACCGTCAGCAGGCCGCTGACCTCGGCGTCATCACCTTCCTGGAAAAGCCGTTCCAGATCCCGAAACTCTTGGATACGGTGAGGAGTTTCTTCTTGCAGCGGGAGCAGCCCGCGCCCGTGGCGCAGCCCGTTCCCATGGCCTCTGCCGTCGAAGCGACAGGCACGCTGGCCCACTTCAAACTTCAGGACTTGGTGCAGCTTTTTTGCCTCAATGGCAAAAATGTGCGAATCACCGTGGGTTGGGAGAACAAGACTCCCGCAGGTGAAATCCACATCCAGCGCGGACGGGTGATCCATGCCGATTTCAACGGTGTGACCGGGGACGAAGCCTTTCATTCCCTGATCCTCGTCCCCCGGGCCACGCTCCGGGTCAACGATTGGGCCGCTCCGGTGCCGGTCACCATCACAACGGGATGGGAGCATCTTTTGCTCGAGGCGGCCGTCCGGCTCGATGAGCAGGAGGGCATGGGCCAGGCGGACCGCGTGGCGACCGGGCCTTGACCTATTTGCCGGAAGACGGAGGCTCGTCCTCTGTCACCCGCGGCTTCAGCAGCACAAGAATCTGCGGCAGGAAGAAGATGGCTGTGACTAGGCCGATCGCGATGCCGAGCGACATCAACTGCCCGATCGAATACATCCCTTGGAACTGGGAGACCAGCAACGAGCTGAAACCGAAGAGCGAGGTCAGCGACGACATGATAATCGCCTTGCCCGTGCTCTCGGAGAAAATCTTGAGTCGTCCGTCCTCGCGATAGCGGTCGATGATGTAAACGCCGAAGGCAACATCGATCCCGATGATGAGCGGCAGTGTCACAATATTGGCCGGATTGAATTCAATGCCGCACCAGACCATCGCTCCCGTGCGCCAAAGGACCGCCAGCACCAGCGGCGTGAGCGTGAGCAGCAGATACTTGATGCTTTGAAAGTGCAGGAAGATCAGTACGGCAATGGTGAGAAACGCCCAGACGGCGGCCCAGAGATAGCTGGTCCGCAACAGTTCCGTCGCATAGTAATTCAGGACAGGGGTGCCGGTGGCTTTCGGTGCGACTTTGAGCACGGCCAGGGTGAAGTCCTCGTCCGGGCCCCGTTCCCACAGGTCTTTCTTGCCGTAAACCTGCAGCAGGATCTTGCCGCTGGGCGCGAGGAACAGCTTTTGTAATTGGGGCGGGACATCGGCCAGGGTCAGGCCCCGGTCGTCTTTTTGGCCCTTGAGCAACTGCATGTTCGTCTGCAAGCGGTTGAACGCACCGGCATGGGAGGCGTCAAACCGTTCCTGGATGACCTCCACCGATGCAGAGTTAAGCGCCCTGTCTGCCCGTTCGAGGGCAGGGATCATCGTGTCAAACGCCGCCACGGCTTGCCGGGCGATGGAGGAAATATTCATGGCTCCCTGCGCCTGCTTGAGGCCTTCCCGCGTTTCAGACAGCAGGTTCGCGATCTCACGTCGCGCGCGGGGAATATCCACGGGTTTGCCCGTCGACGGCTTGACGTTCAGGGCATTGGCCGCAGAAATGATCCGTTTGATGATGGGCGCTTTTTCATCCTGGTTTTCCGGGATCAATTCCAGCAGTGAGTCGACCCTGCTGACCACCGGCAAAGCCTTGAGTTTCTTTGAGAGATCCCGGGCTTCTTCTAGATTGTCGGCGACGATCGATGCATAGATGGTCGATATTTCATTGCCGCCGTCGTCCTTCGAGGCCTGCATCACGTCGTAGAGCGTCTTGACCGAGTCGGTCGACGGATTTTGCAGGTGGAGCAGGTTGTAGTCGAAACGCAGTTGCGGAAGGCTGGCGATCGAGGCCACGGAGATCGCGATGGCCACCCAGATCCAGAGCCACGGCGTGCGTACCATGGTGCGGTCCCAACTATGAATGAAATTCCAGGCGGAATTGTTGGACTGTCGTTGGAGGGCTTCGATGGAGCGATTACGATCGCGTAAGACAAAGATGGCCGGGAGCATCACCAGGCTGGCCCCGATGCAGAAGAGCATGCTGAAACCGGCGATGATGCCGAGTTCCGACAGGCCGATAAAGTCGTTGAAGCAGAGGCTGAAGAAAGCCGCCGCAGTGGTGCTGCCGCCTGTGATGATGGCTACGCCGGTATGCTGAAGCGTCGACATCACCGCCTGATTGATGCTGCATTCGCGGCCCAGCTCCTCTTCGTAGCGACCGAGGATCTGGATGCCGAAATCGATGCCGATGCCGAGCACCATCGGAATCACCGCCACCGAGAGCACATTGAAGTGCCCCACCGCCACCAGGGCAAAGGCGAGTGACCAGAGCACCGCCATGATTAAAACCAGAAAGGTAAACGTCGGCCGCAGGAAAGTCCGATAACTGAAGAAAAAGAGGGTAATGATGAGCAAAACAGTGATGACCCCTGCCTTGATGCTGTCGGATGTGGAGAGGATAATTTGGTCGGCATCAAGGGCCGGTTCGCCCGTCAGGCGCATGTCGACGCCCTTGAATTCCGGCTGAAGCGACAACTCCATCAAGTGGGCCCGAACCTTGGCGACCGTTTTGCTGAAAGGCGCCTGGGCATCTTGATCTTCGACACCCGTGTAGGCAAAGAGAAGCACGGCCTCGCCGCCCTTCAGGCTGAAATATTCGTGCTCCGCGATCATCTCATTGGCGTCAAAATCGTCGAGCGCAGTGATGGGTTGGTTCATCTGCGATTGCTCTTGCGCCAGCGTTTTTCCATTGGCTTGGGCCGACACCTTGTTGAGGATCGACACGAATTGGGCGACAAACGCGTTGAAGTTTTTCCAGTTTTCCTTTTTGCGAAGGTACTTGTCGTCCATTTTCTGGTTCGCCTGGTCGAGGATCGAATTGAGATCCAGCGCGATCTGTTCGGAATGCTGCTGGCTCGATTTCTGAAGTCTTTCCTGTTCCTCGACCTGCTCGGCGACTTTCTTCAGTTCCTCCGTGTCCCGGGTGAAGAGCAAACGCGGTTTGACGTTGGAGAAGTCGATCTTGGAGAGGACCGTGGTGATCTGGGGCTTGAGCGTCTCAAGATATTTTCCGATGACGTCGGCGGCCTGACGGTTTTTGGCCGGGTCGGGCGATTGGATCAGGACGATCAGGCGGTAATCGCTGCCGAACTCCGCCTTCATGTCATTGTAGTCTTTTTTCGACTCAAATTTATCGCTGAGCAGCTCGCTTGTGTTGTTAATGACGGTGAAACGGGTGGCCACCACCCACGTGCTGAGCGCCGCCATGAGCACCCCAATCGCCACGATAAGTTCGGGGCGGGCACAGACCAATCGGGCCACGAGGCCCAGGATGCTCTGCAGAATTCGGTGAATCAACGACATGAGGAGTTGAAATTAAGGACAAGTCCGCTGACGCTGGCAATCCCTAAAGCAGGACGGGAGCCGACTCTTTGGTTCATTCCCCCAATCCATCAAGGTGACAGATGCCTCGAAAAAATCTTGAGTAACCGCTTCCACGATTTACGGTTAGCTGTCTCTTCTCTACGCAGGCTGGTGGCTGCGGTTTGAACAAAATGTTGCTCCAGGGCCTTATCCTCACCTCTCACCGCGAATACGCCCAGGCCATGCGCCAGGGCTTGCTCGCCGTTGGGGATCCGCAATCCCGGGTCGATGTCGAGCTGGATGCCCTCCGGGCGATGCAATTGGTGCCCCAGCAATACGGTCTGATTCTGCTCGATACGATGCTCGACGCGATGGACGGTTTGCAGTTGCTGCTTCTCCTGAAACAACAGGCCCCTGCCACAAAGTTCATCGTCGTCAGCGATGCGCCGGATGAAACGTCCCGCGCCCAAGCCTACCAAAACGGTGCCGATTTTCTCCTGGAACGCCCCCGCACGCCGGAGGCCTTCCGGACGGCCGTCGATGCGATCCGTGGCCTGGTGGAACGACATTTCGACGGGGAGGCGGTCCCCGACACCCAGGACGGAGCCATCACGTCGATCACGGACATCGTCCAGACCCGGTGTCTTTCAGGTGATTCCGTCCTCCTTCTGGTGCGGAGCAAACATCAAAGCGGCGACATCTTCATCTTTCGTGGAGAGGTCTTTCACGCCCAGTATCCCGGCAAGAGTGGCGAGGGCGCTTTTTACGACATGGTGCATTGGGACGGGGGACACCTGCGGGTCCGGGCGCTCAAGTTGAGCCATGTTCCCCCCCGCACCATCGAGACGCCGTATCGTGAGTTGCTCGATTCGGCGAACAAATCCGGCGTGCTGGACACCGGTCTGCGCCCTCCGACAGGAGAGTTGCTGGTCGTGGCGGGAGAACTTCCGCTCGATTCCAAGGTGCCCAGCGTAGTCATGGAAGCCCCACCGCTCCAGCAGACCTCACCGGCCAAGTCGTCAAAATTGCCCGATATTACCACTTCGGGGGAAACTCCCATTCCCGCGGTCAATTCTCACTGGAAAATCAATCTCATGGGTGAACTGGTGGAGGGGTCGCAGATGGCGGAGCCCGACCGCTGCGCATTTATCACCTACTTTATCTTTCGCAAAATGGCCGATGTCGCCGTAGCCTTGGAGGTTGATTATTTCAACGACATGACGCTATTGGGGCCCCATCTTCAGCAGGTTTTGGTGGCCGACAACATGGGAGTGCGGCATGCTGTCTTCGAGACGGCATGGACTACGGAGGATCTGCGCAATCAATACGTGCAATGGTGTTGTGAACAAAGCTTTTGAACAAATCGCCCTGATCGAGGGCATGATCGCCGCCTCTTTCGTTTCGAGTGAAGGCAAGCTTCTGGGCTGGTGCTCCAATAGTGCGATTTCCCCGGATACGCTCAATTTCATCGCGGAGACCTGCCGGGTCATTCTCTCGGCCAATCGCGCCGAGCAACGCATGGCCGAAACCGGAGTCGTCGCTTTCGGCAACCGGACCTTGGTCTTTCGCGAGGGCGAGACGGGCATCTTCATGGCCTACCTCGATTCCCCCACCAACGATGCCGTGTTGGCGTGGCTCTGGGAACAGGTTGGCCCGATGCTGGAATCGGAAGGGATCAAGCTCAACCCGGCGACCGCCTGACACGAGCATGCAACGCGTGACGGTACTTTTCTCAGGCCGGGTGCAGGGAGTCGGCTTTCGCGTTTCGGTCCGGCAACTTGCCTGCGGTTACGAGGTGACCGGGACGGTGCGCAATCTGGCGGATGGTCGGGTCGAAATGGTTGCCGAGGGTCAGCGTTCCGAGGTCGAAGCTTTTCTCACCGGGATCGATGAAAGTGATCTCTCCGGCTATATCGCCAAGAAACATGAGACATGGTCGCCTGCACAGGGGAATTTGCGCGGGTTTACCATCGTTCATTAAGGCGCTGTTGCGCTGTTGAGCACGACCACTTTGGTGGGCTTACCTTCGGTGAGGACGTTCGGATCCACGAGATTGATGGTGATTTTTGGAGCGATGATCCGGTTTTTATTTTCCGTGACTGTGGGATGATCGGTTAGGACAATTTTCTTCCCGTTATCAAAATACTCCGCCTTTCCGGACTGGCTGACCCGGTTTGGTTGGGTGATGGTCACATTTCCCGTGGCCAGAAAATGATTCATCCTTTTGTCCGAGTCGTACTGCACTTCGACTTGTTCAGCCCTGACACTGAAACCGTTTCCAGTGAGGGTTGAATCGCTGGAGGGTTGCATCGGCCCCATGAACTGAAGGTAGAAATAAAGCACAGGCGCGGTGAAGAGAATGCTGTCGATCAGGTCGAGCGCGCCGCCGATGCCGGGGATGGTGTGCCCCGAGTCCTTGATCGAGGCGTCGCGTTTCACGACCGACTCGGCCAGGTCACCCACCACGCTGATCAGCGGCAATAGTAACCCCAGCACGATGCTGTCGACGAAGGTGAGGGCGTGGAGCTTTCCACTCATGACATGGGTCATGACCACGCTGATGACCAGCGACGTCAGGATCGCGCCGACAAAGCCCTCCCATGTTTTGCCAGGACTAATCCGGGGAATCATCTTGTGCTTGCCGATCAGCGATCCGACTACATAGGCACCCACATCGGAGAACTTCGTCACAGCCAGGAGGTAAATCAGCAGGAACCGATTTTCATTTGGGTCGTCGTTGGGCATGAAGGCGAGGAGCGCCACGAAATTGAACAGGAAGGGGACGTAGAGCAGGCCCAGCAGCGTAAGCGCCGCTGTCGTGATCGGCGCGGCATGGTTCTCCTGCCGCACGACCAGCCGGATGAAGGCGCCCAGCACACAGAAAACGAGGATCAGTTCCTCGCCGAAATGGACAAACCCGGCATGCGCGGGCCGGAAAATAAGAAAGTACCACGTATTGGCAAAGATCAGCGCCCCGCAAAAGAGACCGCTTTGCTTGAAGACTTTGAGGCCCTTTTCCTCTTGGGCGCGATAAAACTCCCACTGGCCGAGTAGCCCGAGGAGACCGATGCAGAGCAGTGAAACGTTCTGCCAGCCGTAAAAGATCAGGAACAGCGTTCCCACCCAGAGGACAAACCAGGAAGCAAGACGCTTGAGAAAGGTGCTCGGATGAAGCAGGGCGTGGATGGACAAGGAAACCTTCTCCGTCGAGGGCGGAGCCTGGGTGCCGGAGGATGTCGGGCTTTCGGTGGGCACGCGGCTAAACAATGGGCAGCTGGAACGATTTTGTCGAGGGTAGGTTGTTGCTGGCGGGGGCGTCGCCGCCTTTAAGCCAAGGCTGGCAATCACAACTTTTTGTGGCTTTCATGAAAAAAGAAGCTATAAACACTTCGTTCCACCCATCACGGCTATGCCCTGCGCGGTAAATGCATTCAACGTGAAGATCGCCTCTCCGGGAGAAGGGGCGATGGAGATGATTATTGCCCGTGAGGTCATCTGGGCGTGGAACTCCGGGCACACCCTGGAGCGGAAGCAGGTTTTGCTGCCACGCTCTTGCTCGGAAGTGAAGACCGATTGCCCAAGCGACCTGTTGGTCGCTTTTTTTTGTGCCTCAACCGGTCCGGCCCGGGCCTCGGCCCCAGGCAACACCGGCAAGGAAATCGAGCAGCACCTCGAGGCGGGGCGGCCCGTGCTCATCTATTTGTCGGAGGCGCGGGCCGATTTTGAGGAAATCGACGCCGGGCAGGAAGAAGTACTGGTCCATCTCAAGAAGCGATACGGCGCGCGCGCGACGATTGATGCCTACGGCGATGAAAAGGAATTCCGCGCCAAGTTCACCCGCGATCTCGATGTGACGGTCGACGGGCACGTTCACTTTAAGATCGCCACCCCGTTACCAGAAGCGATGGCTTCTCCCCTTGCAGCGGCTGCACCGGTTGAGCAAAAATTATCGGAGTATGCCGAGCTGCTGCTCTCCGAAGCCTGTGAGGATTTCGAGGCCTACATCGGTCGGAACAAAATCGGCAACATTCTCAAAATCCAAGCCAACGGCAAGCAACTCGTCGAGCAGGGGAATCCCGAAGCGGCCGCCAAATGGGAAAGCGCATTTCAGGAATTGCTTTCCGGCAACTATATCCACGACGCTGGCTACAACGGCCAGCTCTTCCAGATCACCGCCAAGGGCTTTGCGTTCCTCAAAAGCATCGGCAAGACTCCTGTTGGCTATATCGCCGAGATGGGTGGGATGTAAGTTATTTCCCTTTCTGGAAGTACCGCGGATGCACTGGCGCCTCCCTTCGAAAGCGTCAGCGGCCACGGCTTGCTCGCACCTTGATCGGTGACCGTGATTTGCAGGCCATCTGTTGGGTCACTCTCTTGCCGTATTCGCGATGGCGTCAATTGCCAGCTGTTCATCCCGGGAGGTGGAAGGCTAGGCTTTGAACTCTGCTACATGGCGGACGAATTCCTCGGCGCGGTTGCGGAGGGCGGTGTCGTCGCCGGCTTCGTAGAGGCCACCGCCGATGAGCAGGATGACTTCCCGTCCGTAGAAGGAGAGCACGTCGGCGACCTGCGAATACTTGATGCCGCCGGCGGGCATGGGGAGCGTGGGGATGAGTCCAGAGAGCGAAGGCTGCGTCAGGTTCGAGGCGAGGTTCCGGCAGGTTTCCTTCGTATAGGAGAAGCGACCGCCGAAATTGCAGAAGATCGTCGCATCGGCGCCGTAGAGAGGGAACAGCTTGCCGTAGAGGGTTTCCGGAGCGATTCGCGTCGCGCCCGCGAAACTTGGGTGGCCCAGGATCGGGACCTTGGCGTGCTGTGCGGCGATCTCGGCCATGAAGGGCATGCCGAGCAGCATGGGTGAGATCATCACGGCGCCGACGCCTTCGTCCTGGGCGAACTTGAGTTGGGCCAGGACTTTGGTGGGAGTGCCGGTCAGGTTCGGGACGTAGATCGTGCTGCGGCCGGAGGCGCGGTTTGAGTCCTGGACCGCTTTCTGGCAGAGGCGCACCCGTTCCTCGAAGGGATGGAAGGAGTGGTTGGCCAGGCCGTGGTCGTCCTTGATAAGATCGAGGCCGGCCTCGGCGAAGAGGCCGCAGAGAGTGGCTAAGCGCTTGTTGCTGAGGCCGATCGGCTTGAGGGCGGTGCTGGTGAGGGCCCGTGTAGTTACACGGAGGGCCTGGCGGAGGCCGGCGGTGCCGAACTGTGGTCCGGGCAAGGCGTTACGGCGACCGGGCCAATCGCCGAGCCATGCGAAGTCGGCGAGCATGACGTGGCCCTGCACGGAGGAATTGCCGAAGAGCACGTTGAGGAATTGCGCGGGATCGTCGGCGGTGGCGATGAGCGGGAAATCGATCGTGGCCCGGTGGGTGGCCGCGTCGATGGCTTCCACAGAGACGAGCCGCCCCACGATATTCTCCAGCACGAACGGATCGCGCAGCGCGACGCGAGGCAGTTCCACGGTCTGTTCCAGCAGGAGGGACTCGACGCGCGCCTCGAGGTCGGACGGATTGGAAGCGGTGACGTGATAGGTGGCGCGAAGGGCGGGCCAGGGGGCAGGGGAGGGCATAGGAGCCTTATCTCATAGGGAGAGTTCGCCCGGAAATCACGGAGAAAGAAAGCCGATGGAAATCAGTTTTATTCCGTCCTTGTCTTGTGAGGAAAGCAAACTTCTAATAGCAGCCATGGCATCGAGTCCGTCGTTCCGCGCTTTGCTCACGTCACTTGTTGTTGGGGCAACCCTGCTCATGTCAGGCGGTCGATTGGGGGCGGACGATCCGAATGTCTTCGGCGAGAAAACGCAGAGCGAGGCCGCGATGATGGGCATCCTCTACGATCTCAAGCAGACGCAGGACCGCCAGCCGACTAATGTCGATCCCGGCAAGTACTTCGGGGTGATCGACGAGTTCCTTTCCAAGGGGTGGGATGAAAACGTCCTGAACCATTACTACCGGGTCAGCCGCCCTCTTTACACGACGCAGATCTTCATTCCCGACATCGACGCGAACCAGGCGCCCAAGGCCTTCGGCGCGGAAAGCACGGTGAAACCGTCCCGGTGGGTCATTCACTACAAGGCGCAGGTCTCACCGCCGGAGGACGGGACCTACCGGTTCGTCGGCAGCTCGGATGATTTCATCGCGGTGGCGGTGAACGGCAAGACGGAGCTCGTGGCACCGTTGAATCAGCCGTCGACGAAAGCCTGTCCGCTGACGGACTGGAAACCGAGCGCACCCATGGCAGGGCGTGCGGCCAACGGCCAGCTCTGTCGGGGCGATTGGGTTGCGATGAAAGCGGGCGAACCGGTCGACCTCGACATCATCATTGGGGAACGGCCCGGCGGGCACTTCAACGCGTTCCTCCTCGTCGAAAAGCAGGGTGGCCATTACGAGATGGAGGGGAGCCAACCCATCCTCCCGATTTTTCAAGTTGCGGCCTTTGATACGAAGTCAGGAAATCCCCAGGACGAGCCGCGCTTCGCCAAGGGCTTTCCGATCTGGAAGAGTTATCAGTAGGGAAAAGGGACAGACGTTTTCCAAAAAATGAACTGGGAGAAGATGCCAATCCTCTTTTGTTCCTCGTGAACGGAACGTACCTCTTCCTTTTCCCTTCGAAGTTTTTGTTAAGTGTCGAGAGTTGACCCCTTTCATGCCCCGATTTCATTTCGGAGGCATTCGAACATCTTTATGGATGATGCTAAAACCCGAAACCTTGTCTTTGATGAAGTAAACTTGAAATCCCCCGTAAACGAAGTTCTCGTCCTTTGTCGCCTTGTAGGGAGGTTGAACGTAGTAATAAATTTCATCAACTGCAGCCCCATTCGGATGCGTGTCCTTGCTCAAAGGCTCACCAAATTTAGCGGCGACTGCCTGCTTTTCGATCCCCACTTTTAGAAAATCGTTCACTTCTTTTTCGGTAGGAAAATGAATCGTCGGGTGAAGAGGATTACTTTGCGCCTGTGCGCAAGCAATAAGTAACATTAAGACAAAGAGGCTTATAAATGTTTTCATTACCAATCGAGAGATGCTTCGTTCACTGGAGGGCAACCCTCGACACTTGACATTTTTCCCCGGATCGAGATCGACTTGCGATCATTGCATGAAGAATAGCGTTCAGCGGCATGGATTCAAGCTTGCCGTCTCAGATGACTGTCAAGTGTCGAGAGTTGACCCCATTCTGTCCCGAGGGGAGGGGGCGCTATGAGGGAGGGCAGAGGCGACGGAGTCGGGGAACAAGGGGAGGGGCACTAGGAAGGGAGGGAGAGCGACGGAGTCGCGCTGACAAGGGCGTTCCCAGACGGAGTCTGGGAACGAGGGGAAGGACTGCCCCTTTTCCCCTGACGCCATGTCCTGTCATTTGGCCACTAAGGACTAACCCCTTTCGGGCCTAAGCGGCCATAGGAGCAAGTAGTTCGTATGCCTCATTAATCGCTTTCGTCTTTTTTCAGCTAAGTCCCGCAGTTCGGGCGACACTTGGCATATACGGAAAGAATGGTATAACTTAGATGCTTCTTTCCTCTTGACCCTTGTGCGAGAGGCGGTAATGTTCCTTTTTCGGTCCGCGCCTGCGGTGGGAGCCTTAATTGGTTTCCCACCTTTTTTTTCCCCATCGTGGGCGGGTGACCGGGAAATAATACGGAAACTGCTATGAGCCAAGAATTTATTGCTGTGTTGGATTACATGGAGAAGGAACGCGGGATCAAACGCGAACTTCTGTACGAGGCGGTGCATGCGGCACTGCTGGCCGCCGCACGCAAAAGTTTCGGTCCGGCCCGCGATTTGCTTGTCGAGCTCGACCAGAAAACCGGCAAGATCAAGGCCATCGCGCGTCTGTTGGTGGTCGAAAAGGTCACGATTCCGCACGACGAAATCAGCGTGCCCAAGGCGCGCCTGCTCAAGGCGGATGCCCAGATTGGCGACACTGTCGAAGTCGATGTTAACACCAAGGATTTCGGTCGTATTGCCGCACAGGTTTTCAAGCAGGCGATGAACCAGACGTTGCGCGGGATTGAGCGCTCGATGGTGTTCGACGAATTCAAGGACCGGATGGGCGCGATCGTCACCGGCACGGTGCGCCGCTTTGAACGTTCCGATGTCATCATCGACCTCGGCAAGTTCGAGGCCGTCATGCCTGCCCGTGAGCGCGTTCCCACGGAGGAGTACACTCCCGGCGAACGCATCCGTGCCTACGTGCTGGCCGTGGAAAACACGCCGCGCGGCCCGGAGATCATTCTTTCGCGCAGCCATCCCAATTTTGTCCGCAAGTTGTTCGAGCTCGAAGTCAGTGAGCTCAACGACAAGACCATCGAGATCAAGGCCATGGCCCGCGAAGCGGGTTATCGCACGAAGATCGCGGTCTGGTCGGCCAACGACAAGGTCGATCCGGTCGGTGCGTGCGTCGGCATGCGCGGGGCGCGGGTCAAGAATATCGTCCGCGAACTGAACAACGAAAAGGTCGATCTTTTCAAGTGGTCGCCCAACATTCGCGAACTCGTCGTCGAGGCGCTCAAGCCGGCCAAGCTCAAGACTCTCGAAGTCGATGAAGCGGCCAAGAAGGTCACCGTCCTCGTCGATGAGGAAAACCTTTCCCTCGCGATCGGTCGCCGCGGCCAGAACGCGCGCCTGACGCAGAAGCTGACCGGCTGGGAAATCGATGTGAAGAAGGAAGAGGAAGTTGCCGCGCTCGGCTTCGAGCAGAAGCTGGCCAAGGCCACCGAGGCGCTTGCCGCGACCCTGCAGATCGAGCCCGCCGTGGCCGAGCAAATTGTCCGTGCCGGATTTCTGAGCGTGGAAGGAATCGCCGAGGTCGACGCCGAGGACCTAGTCAGCGCCATGCCTGATGCCGATCCCACCGTCATCGCGCAAATCCACAAAAAAGCGCGGAGCTTGCAGGAGCCCGGCCAAAGTTAATTTTCGGTACTAAAATCGTCGCATGCCCAAAGAAACCACCACGAAGAAAGCCAAGGACAAACCTGAAGTGACTGCCGCATCCGCGCCCGCCAAGAAGGCAGCGAGCAAAGCAGCCCCAGGGGAAGCCAAGGCCAAAGCAGCCAAGTCGCCGGCCAAGGAAAAGGCCCCGGCCAAGCAGCCTGCTGCCGCCACACCGGAAAAGGTGGAGGCGCCTGCTCCTGTCGCGGATCCAGTCGCGGAAGAGGCCCCGGCTCCTGTCAAAGTCGCTCCCAAGCGTTCCCTTTTGACCGCATCTGAACAGCGGATGCTGGAAAACAAACCGGAAGGATCGGCCAAGGCTGAACCGGCTCCGGCAGCTCCCGCTGCGCCTGCTCCCGCCGCCCCGGTGGCCTCGGCCCCGAAGGCAGTGGAGAGCCACGCTCCCACGGTGGATGATGCGGCCCTCGCAGCGCAACAGCTCAAGGACAAGATGGTGGTCATCAAGCCGCCGATCATCGTCAAGGACCTCGCGGCGAAGCTCGGTCTCAAGCCGTTCCAGATCATCCATCACCTGATGGAGATGAACATTTTCACGGGCCCGAACCAGGCGCTCGAAGAAGAAGTGGCGCGCAAGCTTTGCGCCAAAGTCGGTTTCACGTTCGAGATCGAAAAGCGGGAAAAGGGCGCAGGCCAGGTCCACGCGCCGATCAAGATCGTCGAGCCGCCCAAGCCGGAACCGGTCGCGGCGTCCGAACTGCAGCCCCGTCCGCCGGTCATCACTTTCATGGGCCATGTCGACCACGGCAAGACGTCGTTGCTCGATGCCATCCGCAAGGCGCGCGTCGCCTCCGGTGAAGCCGGCGGCATCACCCAGCACATCGGTGCCTATACCGTCAAGCGGGGCACCCACACTATTACATTCCTCGACACTCCGGGTCACGAGGCCTTCACGGCCATGCGTGCACGCGGGGCGAACGTCACCGATATCGTCGTTCTCGTCGTCGCGGCCGATGACGGCATCATGGCCACGACCATCGAGGCGATCAACCACGCCCGCGCCGCCAAGGTGCAGCTCATGGTGGCGATCAACAAGATCGACCTTCCCGGCGCGAATCTCCAGCGGGTCAAAGGCCAGTTGCAGGAACAGGGACTCGTGGCCGAGGAATACGGCGGCGACACCATCATTTGTGAAGTCTCCGCGACCAAGGGCATCGGGATCGAGAAATTGCTCGAGATGATGCTGCTCCAGGCGGAAATTCTTGAATTGAAGGCCAATCCCCGCGGGCACAGCCGCGGCACGGTCATCGAAGCACAATTTGAACAGGGCCGCGGCCCGACCTCCACCATTCTCGTCCAGCAGGGAACACTGCGCGTGGGCGATGCCATCCTCGCCGGTCCTTATTACGGCCGCGTCAAGGCGCTGATCAATGATATGGGGCAGAGCGTCAAGGAAGCGGGTCCTTCGATTCCCGTCAAAATTCTCGGACTCGATGGTGCACCTTCGCCTGGCGAAGAATACAACGTGCTCAAGAACGAAAAGGAAGCGCGGGAACTCGCCGAGGACCGCCGCGATAAGCTTCGCCTGGGCAAGCTCGAAGCGCCGCCCCGGATGACGCTGGAAAATCTTTTCACCGCGATTGCCGATGAGAAGCACAAGGTGCTCAAGCTCATCATCAAGGGCGATGTGCAGGGTTCGGTTGAAGCCATCGTCGCTTCGCTCAAGAAAATCGACAGCAAGAAAATCGATCTCGAGATCGTGCTTTCGTCGGCTGGCGCAATCTCCGAGTCGGACATCCTGCTCGCCAAGGCCTCCGGAGCGGTCGTCATCGGATTCAACACCCGCACCGACAATTCAGCCGCCAACGCCGCCAAGCGCGAGGGCGTCCAGATCAAGCTTTTCAGCATCATTTACGAATTGATCGACCAGGTGAAGGAAGCCATGGTCGGCCTGCTGGATCCGGAACTGCGCGAAACGTCCCTCGGGACCGCGCTGGTCAAGCAGGTCTTCAATCTGTCGAAGTTTCCCGTGGCGGGTTGCAGTGTCTCCACGGGCCGCATCGTTCGCAACGCCCGCGCCCGCGTGGTGCGCAAGCGCCAGCCGATTTACGACGGCCAGGTGGTTGCGCTCAAGCGCTTCCAGGACGATGCCAGCGAAGTGCGCGCCGGTCTCGAGTGCGGTATCCGCCTGGGCGACTTCAATGAATACCTGGCCGACGACATCATTGAGTGCTACCAACTCGAAAAATTCACGCAGAGCCTTTAATCCGTTTACTCTGTAATTACAGAATTGGCTTTTGCGTTAAAAAAGAGGCCAAAAAGTACACGAGGCCTCTTGCATATACTTGGCAGCAATAATAGCATAGGTTACTTTTAGTGGTACCTTTGTTGTAAGAAAAAAAGCTGTGGCCGCCAACGACGATTTTATCCTGGAGCTCCTGATCAAGCATGGCTTGATTCAGCCCTCTGAACTGGAAGACGCCCGACGCGCGTCGAGCAACAACGGGCACGGGCCGGTGGATGAGCTGGTCCGCACCGGGTTGATCACTTCGCTCGATATTCTCCGGACCATCGCGGCAGAGGCCGGGGTCGATGTAGTGGAACGGATCGACGCAGTGGACGAATCCGCGGTCAAGGCGATGCCGCGGCAACTGGCCTTCCGCCTTTCCGTCATGCCGATTCACATCGAGGGAAGGCACTTCCGTGTCGCCCTGGCGGACCCTTTTAATTTTGATGCCATCGACACGTTGAGCAAGGAGTTGCGTTCCTACGATATCGACCCGGTGGTGGCACCCGCGGACCAGATTGCCGGCGCGATCAAACGTTACTACGGAAACGCGAATGACATGGTCAATTCGCTCATCGGCGGTTTCGACGGCGATGAACTCAAGGTCAAGGAAAAGGAAGCGGATGACGGCGTGACGGATCCCGAGAGCGGGGACGATGCGCACATCATCCGCATGGTCAATCTCATGATCCTGGAAGCGCATCGCCTGAAGGCGAGCGACATTCACCTGGAGCCCCTGGAAAAGCGCCTTCGTCTGCGGTACCGCATTGACGGCGTGCTTCAGGTCATGGCCGATCCGCCCAAGAAGCTGCAGGCCGCCATCGTCAGCCGCCTCAAGATCATGTCGAACATGAGCATCGCGGAACGGCGTTTGCCGCAGGACGGACGCATCCAGTTGCGGACGTCCGACGCCAAGACGGCCCTGGACTTGCGCGTCTCCACCATCCCGACCAATCACGGTGAATCGGTCGTCATGCGTATTCTCGACAAGACCAGCCTCACTCTCGGCTTGCCGGAACTCGGCTTTCTTTCCGACGACCAGGCCACGATGGACCGTATTCTCGGTCTGCCGGACGGCATCTTCCTTGTCACGGGTCCGACGGGTTCCGGAAAAAGTACGACGCTTTACGCCTGTCTCAATCTCATCAATAAACCGGACCGCAAGATCATCACGGTGGAAGACCCGGTTGAATACCAATTGACCGGCATCAACCAGGTCCCGGTCAATGCCGAGGTGGGCATGACCTTTCCGGCCGCGCTGCGCGCCATGTTGCGGCAGGCGCCGAACATCATCATGGTCGGTGAAATTCGTGACTTGGAAACGGCCGCCATTGCGATCAATGCGTCGCTCACGGGTCACCTTGTCTTCAGCACCCTGCACACGAATGACGCGCCGAGCGCGGTCACCCGTCTGGTCGATATCGGGGTCAAAAAGTTCCTTGTGGCCTCCTCCGTGCGCGCGATCATGGCGCAGCGGCTGGTGCGGCGTATTTGCAAGAATTGTACCGAGCCCTACATGCCGACGGAGAAGGAGATGAGGGCGCTGAACCTGAAGGCCGAGCAGATTGAAGGGGCCAATTTCCGCAAGGGCCGGGGCTGCGACAAATGCCGCGACACGGGCTACAAGGGCCGGATGGGGATCTTTGAAATTTGTGTGCTCGACGATGAAATCCGGCGCATGGTGAACGAAGGGATGAGCGTCTCGATGATTCGCCAGCGGGCCCGCGACCTGGGCATGCGTACCCTGCGGGAAGACGGTATCCGCAAAGTGCTCAACGGCATGACCACGCCGGACGAGGTCATCACCGCGACGATGGGAGACAAGGAATAACACCATGGACCCGGAACTCCTTCTCTCGTTTCTCCGTGAAAACGGGATCATCAGCGAATTGCAGGTCGATGAGCTCCGGGAAGAGCATGTCCGTTCCGGCAAGCCGATCGAAGAGGTGATCTCCAACAACGGCGTGATCCGCCTGAGCGACATGTATGAAATGATCGCCAATGCGCTCGGGACGTCAGTGGTTGATGTCTCGACGATGGAATATCCGGCGGAATTGCTCAGCCTAGTCCCGCCGCATACAGCGCGGGTGCAGGGTGTCCTGCCGCTCGACTTTGACGGGCAGGTCCTCCGCGTGGCGGTGGTGAATCCCCTCGATCCCAACGTGATCGATAACCTTCGTTTTGCGACGCAGAAGGACATCGCCATCAACGTGGCCCCTGCCGCGCAAATCCAGGCCGTGATCGAGCGTTATTACGGCACCGAGATTTCCGATACCGAGGACCTGTTGAAGAGTCTGGCCGGAGATGCGGCCGCCAAGGCGGCGGCGAGCGAAATGGTCGACCTTGAGAGCGCCTCCTCGGCTCCGATCGTCAAGTACGTGAATACGATCCTGTCCCAGGCCATCCAGGCGCGGGCCAGTGATATTCATTTCGAGCCTTTCGAGTTTGATTTCAAGATCCGTTACCGGGTGGACGGTGCGCTCTATGAAATGGCGCCGCCCCCGCGCGCCCTGGCCACGGCGATTACCTCGCGCATCAAGGTCATGTCCAATCTCAACATCGCGGAGCGCCGCGTCCCGCAGGACGGTCGCATCCAGACCAGCATGGCCGGACGCCAGGTCGATTTGCGCGTCTCGACCCTGCCGACGCAGTTTGGGGAGAGCATCGTGTTGCGCGTTTTGGACCGCACGACCGTGAAACTCGACTTGGCAGCCATCGGGCTGCCGGAGCGCATCTACAATTACATTTGCGAGGTGATCGAAAAGCCCAACGGCATTTTCATTGTCACGGGGCCGACGGGTTCCGGCAAGACCACCACGCTCTACGCCTGTCTCAACCGGATCAACACCACGGACAGCAAGTTGCTCACGGCCGAGGAGCCGGTGGAATACGAGATCGAGGGCATCCAGCAGGTGCCGATTCACGAGGCCATCGGGCTGACCTTTGCCCGGGCCCTGCGCGCCTTCCTGCGGCAGGACCCGGACCGTATCATGGTGGGGGAAACGCGTGACCTGGAGACGGCGCAGATCGCCATTCAGGCCTCACTCACGGGACACTTGGTCTTCACGACGCTGCATACCAACGATGCGCCGGGGGCGATTGCACGTCTCATTGACATGGGCGTTGAGCCGTTCCTGATCGCCTCGAGCCTTGAGGGGGTGCTCGGGCAGCGGCTGGTCCGGCGGATTTGCACCAGTTGCCGCACGCCCTACGAGCCGAGCGAGGAGATTCTCCGCCAGATCGGGCTTTCGGTCCACGACATCGGCGACAAGAATTTCTATTATGGGACGGGATGCGACCAGTGCAACCGCACGGGGTACAAAGGGCGCAAGGGCATCTATGAACTGCTCGATATTACCGAGCCGATCCGGGAACTCATCAGCGCGCGCGCGCCTTCGGTGGTCATCCGGCAGAAGGCGATTGAACTGGGCATGACCACCCTGCGGTCGGACGGCCTGCGCAGTATTTTTGAAGGTGAAACCACGATCGAAGAAGTCCTGAAATATACCTAACGCCCAACCCCAGACGATTATGCCCAAATTCTCCTACACGGCCGTGGACGCCCGCGGCAAGCAAGCCACCGGATCCGTCGAGGCCAATGACCAAAATGACGCCATTGCGCAGATCCGTCAGCTCGGGTTCTACCCGCAGCGACTGGACGAGGTCAAGGCGGGCGGAGAAACGACGGCGGCCGAGAAAAAGCCGAAGGGCAAGAAGAAGAACAGCAAGGTCAAGATGCGCATCCTGACCATTTTCACGCGGCAGCTGGCCACGCTGATTGACGCCGGTCTGCCCTTGATGCGCAGTCTCAACACGCTGGCGAAGCAGGAGCGCAACCCGGTCATGCGCGCCACGATGAAGGACCTGGCCGACTCCGTGGAAAGCGGCAATACGTTTTCGGAGTCCCTGACGTTGCACCCCGGTATCTTCAACAAACTGTACGTCAACATGGTGAAGGCGGGTGAATTGGGCGGCGTGCTGGAAATCGTCCTGACCCGCCTGGCGGAGTTCCAGGAAAAATCACAGAAGATCAAGGGCAAGGTCATCGCGGCGATGGTTTACCCGATCGTCGTGCTGGTCATCGCCGGCTTGATCCTGACCTTCCTGCTCGTCTTCATTGTTCCGCGGTTCCAGCAGATCTTCAAGGACGCCCTGGGCCCGGACCATCCGTTGCCGGGCATCACGCTCTTCGTCATCGGCTGCTCGGATTTCATGGTCGAGCGGTGGTACCTGATTCTCGGCGGCATTGCCGTCATGGTCGCGGTTTACCGGGCCTTTGCCGCCACGCCCGCGGGTATCATCATCCTGGACAAGATCGCGTTGAAGATACCGGTCTTTGGTGACCTGATGAGCAAGACCGCCATTGCCCGCTTCAGCCGCACCCTGGGTACGCTGATCAGCAGCGGTGTTCCCATTCTCCAGGCCCTGAACATCACCCGCGAGACGGCGAGCAATACCATCGTGGCCAACGCCATCGGCAAGATTCACGACAGCGTCAAGGAAGGTGAGTCCGTTGTCGGTCCGATGGAGTCGTCAGGTGTCTTCCCACCCATGGTCACCAGCATGGTCCAGGTCGGCGAGGAAACCGGCCAATTGCCCGACATGTTGGTGAAGGTGGCCGACGTATATGAAGCGGAAGTGGACAACGTCGTCACCAGTTTGACCAGCATCCTTGAGCCGATCATGATCGTGTTGCTCGCGGTGATCGTCGGTACGATCGTCATCGCGCTCTTTATGCCCATGGTCAGCCTGATCACCGGTATGAGTGACGCCGGCGCGGCCAAGTAAGCCAAACGTTTTTCACGAACCGGCGTGGTCCTGCCACGCCGGTTTGGGTGACTTCGGCATGGGAGCCCGCCCTTCGGGCCTTATACGCCAAGGCTCATCTGTAAGTCGGAGCCGGGGCCTGGTTTCTGGACCAATTCGACGATCCGATCGACCTGCACGTGCTCGTGAATGAGCTTCTGGATCAGCCCGATCTTGTCGCGGTCGCCGACCTCCGTCTTGACCGTCATGCGGGCGATCGTCGTAGTGGCGCTGGAGACGTCGGCTTGGGTCGAGATAAAGGGAATGGACCGCTGGCGGATCAGCTCCATCATGCTGTCGTGAGGGAGAATGCCGTCGGTCAGAACGACGCCGGCCAGTTGGTTGCGCGAGGACGTCTTGGAATCATCGTTCAGGATCATCATGATCAGATCTTCGCGGTCGCCGGGAGTGATGATGAGGGTGCCGGGGTTGAGCAGGCGTTCGGCATGGTTCGAGGACATGGCGCCGATCCCGATTTTCGCGATGCGCTTGCGCTTGTGTTGGGCCCCGGCGAGGAACTCGCCCTTGAGTTGCAGGCAGGCCTGATTGACGGTGGGCTTGTAGAGCTCCGTATGCATCGGGATCATGCCCAGGAGGGGCAGTCCCAATTTGGCGAGCCCGAGCGTGGCGTATTCCTTCAGCATGGCCATTTTTTCCGGGACGACCTTGTTGATGATGGCGCCGATGACCTCCACGCCGTGCTTTTCGAACAAGGCGAGGTTGAGGCTGATTTCATCAATGGGGCGTCCGATGCCCGCGCGGCTGACGATGATAACCTTGGCCTTGAGCAGCTTGGCGACCGTGGCATTGGAAAGGTCAAAGACACTGCCGACGCCAGCGTGCCCCGTGCCTTCGATGATGACGAAATCCTTTTCCCAGGCCGCTTCGTCGAAGGCGCTGCGGACCCGGTCGTGCAGTTGATGGGCGATTCCACCGGAAAGATAGCGGCGCGTAAAATCGGGCTCGACCGCAATGGGACTCATCGCCTTGAGCGGGGTATGGGGATGGTACGTATCATTGATCAGGACCGTGTCCTCATCGATCTTGGCACCCTCGATCTCCACGAAACGCTGGCCCACCGGCTTGATATAGCCGATGCGGGGAAAGCGGTTTTGCAGGGCCGAGAAGAGCCCGACGGAGGTCGTGGTCTTGCCATCATCCATCCGGGTGGCAGCCACAAAAATGCGCGGCGTGATTGTATTACGCAGGGCCAACTCGGGCCGGTTGGCAGGTTCGAGGAATACAGATTCAGCCATAGGCAGGACGAAGTGCGACCATTACGCCTGTTTCCGGCGCGAATGGAAAGACGCTAATACTTCGCGTGACCTAAAAAAAATCTTCGTGCAGATTGCGAACCCGAAGCTACCTCCGCTGTGAGGAGTGGCGGGTCAAGCTCTCACGAGCGCGCTATCGCTCTTACAAATGGCCTTGGGCTTCCGTCTCGGCCTTGATGCGGTCGGCTTCGGCCTTGCGCTCGTGTTCCTTCTTGCTGACCCAGGCATCCCACGACTTGCCGTCGGCGGGATCCTTGCCGGTGAAGGCGATGGCGGTGATGTCAGAATAGGGAATGACATGGGGCTTTTCTTCGCCCTTGATGAAGAACTGGACGCGGGGAGGGGTGGCCTTGGCTTCGCGATTGGACATGAAACCCTCGAGCTGCTGGCCGTTAGTCAGAGTGAGGGTCACATCGCCACGATAGTCGAAAGCTTTATCGATCCCCTCGATACGGTCGATTTCCGACTGGAAAGTGAAGACCGATCCCATGAGGGAGGTGGCACGGACGGGAGGAGCGCTCTTGATGTCAGCGGGCATAATGAAATCCTAAGTAAAGCGAGGACGGCTTAGCCCGCCATCGTCGCCTTGGCCGTCTGAACGAAGCCGGACATCGAACCGAAGGTGGCATCGACCGCGGAGGGTTCGAAGCCGCAATGGACCATGCAATCCTGGCACTTGGGATTATCGCTCTTGTTGCCGTAATTGTCCCATTCGCTCAGCTCAAGATATTCCTTGAAGGTGTTGACGTAGCCATCCTGGAGAAGGTAGCAGGGCTTCTGCCATCCGAAGATGTTGTACGCCGGGCTGCCCCACGGAGTGCACTCGAGGTCGAGATCGCCCTGGAGGAACTTGAGGAAGAGAGGGGAGAGGTTGAACTTCCAGCTCTTCTTGGGGTTCTGAAGGATCTGCTTGAAGAGGGCCTTGCTGGTGTCACGGTGGAGGAAGCTGTTCTGGTCGGGAGCTTTCTCGTAGACGTAGCCGGGGGAGAGCATCATGCCTTCGACGCCGAGGTCCATCATCTCATCAAAGAAGGCGCGAACGCGTTCGGGATTGGCGTGGGAGAAGAGGGTGGTGTTGGTGGTGACGCGGAAACCCATTTTGACGGCTTCCTTGATGGCTTCGACGGCGGTATCGAAGGTGCCGTCGCGGCAGACGGCGGTATCGTGGTCATCCTTCAGGCCGTCCATGTGGACGGAGAAGGTCAAAAACTTCGAGGGCTTAAAGATGCCTTCCTTGAGCTTGCGCTTAAGGAGCAAGGCATTGGTGCAGAGATAGATATACTTTTTGCGAGCAACCAGCCCCTCGACGATCGCGCCGATTTCCGGGTGGATGAGCGGTTCACCACCGGGAATGCTGACCATCGGAGCGCCACATTCTTCCACGGCGTCAAAGCACTGCTGAGGGCTAAGTCGTTTATTGAGAATATGATCGGGGTACTGAATCTTGCCGCAACCGGCGCAGGCCAAGTTACAGCGAAAAAGGGGTTCAAGCATCAAGACGAGCGGGTAGCGCTTCCGACCTTTGATGAATTTTTGGGTGAGGACGTAGGATGCGACCGTCCAAGCTTGGGAGATAGGAACCATAGGTTTTTTGTTAAGCGGTTGAGCCTACTTCAGGCAGCGGTGATGTCAAGATTGTATTGCACAGAGGTATAAGCAAGTACTGGTCCTATTTATAAGTGTGCGTTTGGCTCGACGTGATTAAGGGGGAGGGCGCACGGGAGTGGGCGTGGCTTGCACTTTGGCGAGATTATCTTGTGCTTCGGTAAAATCGGGCTGATGGCGCAGTGCTTCCTTGAACTGGGCAATTGCTTCTTTGACTTGTCCCTGATTGAACAAGGCTATGCCTAAATTGTTATGGGTGGTTGCGTCATCGGGGAGAATCTGCAAGACCAGTTGGTATTGCGCAATGGCTTCGTCCCATTGCCCCTTGTCAGAAAGAGCCACTCCGAGGTTGCTGCGCACTTTTGGGTCGTTGGGATGAATTTTCAAGGCCGTTTGATATTCGGTAATGGCGGCATCGGTCTGTCCTTTGAGATAAAGCGCGATGCCGAGGTTGTAATGAGTCATGGCGACATCGGGGTTGATTTTTGAGGCAACTTGCAGTTCAACGATAGCTTCGTCCAAGCGCTTTTTCTCAAGCAGGGCTACGCCGAGATTGGAGCGAGCCTCCGCAAAATGGGGGTTGATGCTTAAGGCACTCTGGTACTGGGCAATCGCTTCATCAACCTGTCCCTGTTCGAAAAGGGCTTTGCCCAGATTGGCATGAGCCGTGGCCGAAAGAGGGCTGATTCGTACGGTGTCACGCCAAAGACCCAGTTCGTTCACAAAGATGCTCTGCCGCGTCAGAGCAAGAGACGAAAGAGGCAGGAGCGCGAGCAGGCACGGCGCGACGGCCGCCCAGAATCCCCAACGCGATTTGAGGCAAAGGCATTGCAGGGCCAGCAGTTGCATCACCGCGCCGGCCAGGGGCAAATAATAAAAGCGGTCGGCCAAAATGCGGTTGAGGGGGACGAAATTGGAAACGGTGAGAAGTCCCAGCCAATAGATCGCGACCCCGAGGGCCCCCAGGCGACTCCGTCGCCCGAGCCAGATCTGCAGCAAAACGACGATCAAAAGGATGGCAAAGGCGAGGGGGGTGGTGACGGCGTCAACATTATCGAGGGTATAGTCGGCGGAGAGATCGACCGGCCACAGTAATTTACCCATCATAAAAACCCACAAACGAGGCTGGATGAGAAAGACGTGGGAGAAGGACCCGCCAAGGTAAGCAAGAGATTCGCCAGCGACACGGAGGAAGTGGAATTGTGCCACCAAGAAGAGGGTGGTCAGAGCCGCCGCCGCACCCAAAAAAATGAGCCAAGGTCTCCCTGGTTCCTCGCGCCGAAAAACAAACCAGTAGGCCACGAGCAGAAGGACGGTCGTCAGGCCCGACTCCTTGCAGCTCACTGCCGCCAAGCTGCACAGGGCCCCCGTGCCTCCCGCAAGCAGTGCCGTGCGAAGGTGGTCAGAGCGAAAAAAGGTCGCAGCGAGCAGTGCGGTGAGGGTGAAAAACGTTACCAGAAGATCAGAGCTATAGCTGATGGCGGCGACAGGCTCGACCACGAGCGGATGCAGGGCGAAAAGCAGGGTGACCGAAGCAGCGGCCAGCTGGGTTTTCAGAAGTTCGGCCCTGGTCTGGCCGGGACCTTCCATTGCGAGCAAGCGGCGCAGGAAGACAAAGAACAACGCGACGTTTGCGGCATGAAGAAGGTTGTTGGCCAAATGAAATCCGAAGGGCTCCTTGCCGCTGACCGCGGCGATGAGCATCAGGTAAAGGATCTCGCCCGGACGGTCGCCGAGGATGAGGTTCATGCCCCACACCTTGAGCGAAAGGACCTCCGGCAGGTTGGAAAGGGAGGAGATGAAACCTTCCTCGAAGAGGACAATACGCGCATCGTAAGTGAAACCGGACTTGAGCGAGGGGAGGTAGGCCAGGAAGGTGATCAAGGCCAACAGGGCGGGCGCGACGAGAGGCGACAATGTCCCAAGAATGGAGGGAGCAGGCGACCGAGACGTTCCAGATGTCGTCGGCGAGGCTTTTCCTCGTGCGGACTTGATCTTGGATCGTTTAGCCATGGGAGGACGCCAGAATTCAGCGGAAAATGTCCGTGGTTTCGGGCGCCACCATAGCGGCCCGTCCGAAGGTTTTGCGAGCGCTATTGCATAGGAGGAAGCAAGGCCTCAAAGGCTTTTATTTCCTTCAATCCGTCTGCCAAATCCCAGAAATAGATTTTCCCGTTCGTGCAGCCCGCGACGAGCTGATCTCCGCCGGGGAGCAAGGCCAGACCGCAAACAGTGCCAGCGCCGCTGGTAAAATCGCCACGAAAATGGCCAGTCTGAATATTGAAGGCGTCCAACTCGCGGGTTGAGAAAAAGAAATCGGGTTTGATCACGGCGAAGACATAGTGGCCTTCGGGCGACCAGAGAAGTCCCTCCACGTCATCCGAGGTGCCGGTTTCGTAGAGATTTAATTCACGAACCAACCCGCCAGTATCTGTCCGGAAGATGCGAATCCGGGGATCGCGGTCGGTCAAGCCTTTTTGGGGCTTGATAACCACCGCCACGAGGGAACTGTCCGGCGAGAAGGAAGCATACGAGAGATAACCATTTGCGCTCAGCACGGCGATCTTGCGACGGTAGATGATATCCCACAGGACAATGCCTTCTGTCTTCGATGCTATGACGGACCGGCTCCAATTCGGGGAGGGGATAAACTGGAGTGCATTCTCCGGGATCTCCGGCAAGCCGCTCACCTTTTGCCATGTCCGGGTGTCGTAAATATCCACGGACGGTCTGCTGTCTTGTAGGGCGAGGAATCGGCCATCCGGGGTGAACTGAGGGGAGCTCAGGTCGTACAGCCTTCCGTCGCTGGGCGGTTCACTCAGTTTTTGGATTATCTTCCCAGTTGCGGTATCAAGGCAAAAGCAGTCCGTTCCACCTTGAATAATCAGGGAACCGTCCGGGCTAAAGGCTGCGCCAGAACCTGCTTCTCCCGTACCAGGGGTTGCCACCACCAGTTGACGTGAGGCCGTGTCCCATACTTGTCGATGTCCGCTATTACACAGGGCAAAGAACATCCGCCTCCCGTCAGGTGAAAGACAGAAGTCGCCAACGGTTTCATCGTCTTTGGTGTCGATTTCACTCTGCGGCTTGAATTTCGGGGCCCAAGCTGGAATACGGCTGCGGCTCATGCGCAGAATTTCCCAGGCGCCATCGGGGAGATTGGCCAAGTCATAGATGCGCGTCTGGAGGTGATCTACATCGATAAACTGCAGCATGATCCTGCGGCCCGGCGGCGGAAGTTGGGAATGATCGTCGGGAAGTTTGGCCGTCAGCTCGTCCAGATGTTTCAATTCACCCGCGGACAAGGTATGATCGCTATTGCCACTTTTCACACCCGAGTCTGAGACCGAGATGCCCCACATTTCTCCATTCGGCAAGAGTTTGAAGTAGGTGACATTCGGTCGGGACTTGGTTTCTAGTTCATTGACGACATTCGTAATCACGACCTTGGGTGGTTGAGCCGGGTGATCATCTGCCGTCTTTGCTCGCTTCAGATTGGGATCCGTGTAGCGGTCGACCCACTGCGCGTAGTCTGTTGGGGCAGGAGTCGCCCCGAAAAGGCCGGTGAACAGGCAAGTGGCCAAAGTAATCGGCAGGATGGCCAGCTTGATCACCACCGCAATCTATCAGCGGGATGATCGGGCCCAAAGTTACAAACGAAAAAGGCGGACAAGTTTCAGAATACAGGTCGTTCCCAGTTGACGGGCGGCGCGGAGTCTGGGAGGAGTTAATGCGGCCATGTCCAACTTCATTCTTCAGCTTATTTCCGGCGGTTTCGGCTGGCTGGGCAGCCTGGTCGGCCTGGCCATGCTGGTCCTCAATATATGGTTCATTGTCGATTCGATCCGGCGCGGCGAATACATCTGGACGCTCTTCCTTCTCTTTTTCCCGGTCCTCAACATCATCCTCTATTACCTTTTCGTGATTCGACCCTCCGGCATGGGCAATCCGCTGGCCGGTTTCGAGCTTCCGGGCGCGGCAGACCGCAAACGGATCAAGCAGCTCCAGGCCGATATTCATTACCTGGACCGGGCGAACCAGCATCTGGAACTGGCCGATATTTATCTGAGCCAGGGCAAGCTCGATCTCGCCGAGAAGAGCTATCGGGACGCCTATGAACGGGACCCGAAGGACGAGGATATCCGGGCGCATCTGGGTAATTGTCTGGCCCGCCAGAACAAGGCGCAGGAGGCCTTGCCGCTACTGGAAGGTGTCTGCGCGACGAACCCGAAACATGATTACGGCTATACTCTGATGGCGCTGGCGGAAGCCCAGGGGGCGGTTGGTCAGATCGACAAGGCGATTGCGACGTGGCAGCAGGTGCTCGGCATGTATTCCTATTCCCGCGCCCGGGTGCAGTACGCCGAGTTGCTCATCCAGAAACAGGAATATGTCGAGGCGCGGAAGCAACTCAAGGGCGTCATCGATGATTTCCCGTACACCACCAAGTTCCAGCGCAAGAAGGAAAAGGTGTGGCTGGACCGGGCGCAGGGGATGATGGGGCGGATACCGGGCTAGGGAACTGAAAGACCACGCAATCTCCTCTGGAACTTGGGACGGGTTTGGGGCAGGTTGCTGTGACGTATGTTTCGCGGTTTGCTTAAGTTGATTGGCTTCCTGCTGGCGATGGCGGCGCTCGGTTTCGTCCTGACCGGCGTATGGATTGTGCATGACGGGATGCGGGACGATTTTGATCACGCTGATGTCGCGCTGGTCCCGGGGTACCTGGAAATCAAGGATGCCACCCTGGATCCGGCGCTGACGGCCCGGTTGGACCGCGCCGCCGCGTTGTATGCCCAGGGAAAATTTACGTACATCATCGTCAGCGGGGTGACTCCGCCCAACGAGGACGATGAAGCCGACGCGATGGCGAAATATCTGCAGGCGCATCGGGTCCCGGCCAGCGCGATCATCCAGGACCACAGGGGCGAAAAGGACGAACTGGCGGAGAGCATCGCCCTGATCATGCACGACCAGAAGTTCCACTCGGTCCTGTTGATCGCGGATTACGACCACCTGACGCGCATGAAAATGACGTTGAAGCATGCGGGCATCCGGGAGACCGAGCAGGCGCACGTGGGCGAGTGGAAGCGGGCGGACGGCATGGACGTCATGCGTGAAGACGTGGCGATCTACGGGAACCTCTACCACTGGGTCGTTCTTCCCACCGCGGTCAAGGTCAACGCCGAGGCGACGGTCGAAGCACAAAAAGCCAAGGAAACCCTTGAGAAAAAGATCGATTCACTGAAGAAGTAATGCCATGCCCGACCTGCCACGAGACATCACGCCTTACTTTACCGGCGACGGCGGGGGCATTGCGCTGCTGGCCGTGGCCGTGGGGTGCATCGTCGTGTTGGCGATGTGGGCCTGGATGCTTTACGACGCCCTTCGCGCGGGCATGTATTTCTGGGCGGCCTTCATCCTTCTCGTGCCCCTGCTCGGCTGGTTGCTCTATTATTTCACCGTTTACCGCAAGGTGCTGGCGGGAAAGAGCGCCTTCTACCGGTTCTTCCGGTTGTTCAGCTGGTTTGTGGTCCTGCCGTTTTTGTGCGTCGCTGTCCCGGCGGCCTGGCTGGTTCTTGATGGCCTGCATGACAATTTTGATCACGCGGATGTCGCCTTGGTTCCCGGCTACGGTGAGTCCAGCCCGGGAGACCTGGGGCCGGCGCTGACGGCGCGTCTCGACCGCACAATCGTCCTTTATCAGGAAAATAAATTCCCGTTCATCATCGTGAGCGGCCAGGACACGGCGGCTGAGAAACATGAACCGGAAAGGATGGCCCATTATCTGGAGTCCCGCCAGATTCCCGCGAGCGTGATCATTCTGGATCACCGGAGCGAAAAGGCAGGCGACACCGTGGATAATCTCAGCCGGATCATGAAAGGCCAGGGATTCCATTCGGTCATGGTCATCAGCGACTACTATCGTCTTACCCGCCTGAAAGTGTACGCCTTGCGGGGAGGGGTGCGCGAAGTTGAGCAGGCCCATGTGGGACAATGGAACAGAGGCGATATTCCGAGCATCCTGGGTGAAGTCGTCACGACTTATGACCGGCTTGCCAAGATGTACCTGCTTCCCGTGGCGCAACGCATCTACGGAGATGTCCTGAATACAAAAGATACGATCTCGGAAGATGTCAGCGGCAGCAAAGACACGATCAATCGGAGCCTTGATGGCATGAGCAAGTAGCTTGGGCATCGATGGGCGGAATGGGGTCTCAGTTTAAGAAGCCCTTGCGTGAAAATGACGGGTGGGGCAACTTCTTTCTTTCATGTCTACGGCGACATATTCCTCAACGCAGGGGCAATGGCAGGGCCAGGGACCGGACTCCCCGGCCAAGGCCGTTGTCTTGCAGGTCCAAAAGGCCTTGGGAGCACGTTCGTTGGAACAGCTTGAGCGTATTTTTACGCTGGCGGAGGAATTGCGCGAGGAGGAGGGAGTCTATATCGGGCCACGGGACCCGGCGCAGCAGGATTGGCGTTCCGGCAATGGCTTTGACTTGATGCCACTGGTGATCGGCGGCGAGGAGTGGGCGCGGATCGAGGCGGGGCTGCTCCAGCGAGTGAAGGTCTGGAATCTTTTTTTGCGGGACATTTACAGCGGGCAGGAAATTCTCAAGGCCGGGGTGGTCCCGTATGAAATTGTCTATGCCGATCCCAATTTTCACCGGGGGTGTGCGCGCTTGCCGGGGGTCACGGCGAACTATCTTCAGCTGACGGCTTTCGATCTCCAGCAGGACATGCGAGGGCAGTGGATGGTGGTCGAGGACCATCTGGGAGTGGCCGAGGGCGCCAGCTATGCGCTGAAGAAACGGCAAGTCCTGCGGCAAGTTGCGCCCTGGCTTTTTGAGGGACTGGAAATTTTGCCGATTGAAGATTTTGCCGCGCAGGTCATGGACGTCCTGCAGGAACTGGTGCGGATTCCGGATGGCAGGGCCCGCGGTGTTCTCCTTGCGCAGGGAAGCACCGACGACCACTATCTCGACCATGCGACGCTGGCGCGTCAGATGGGTGTCTCCATTGTCCAGGGGAGCGATCTCGTCGTGCTCGACAGCCGGCTCTTTCTCAAGACCATCGCGGGTGTCGAGCCGGTGGATGTCGTGCTGCGCCGACTTTCGACTTCGCTGCTTGACCCGGTCACCTTCGATCCGGCGAGCCGGTTTGGGGTTCCCGGGCTGCTGTCCTGCGTGCGCAAGGGAGCACTGGCGATGGCCAACGGCCTTGGGTCCGACCTCGCGAACAATCGCGCGCTGGCCGCGCATCTTCCGGCGATCATCGAGTATTATTCCGGCGAGAAGCCGCTGCTCTCGTCGCCGCACGTCTTGGAATTGCGCGATATCGACGTGCGGGAGGAGGTTGCCGACAACCGCGATGCTTATGTGATCCGGCATGCGTGGAAGCGGGGCCCGTCTCATGAATGGGTGATCAAGCACATGCCGCCCCACGAGTGGAACCGGTTCTGGCTGCAGGTCGAGGCGGCGCCGAGCGAATACGTGGCGCACAAGGTGCCGACGCAGAGTGTCCATCCATGCTGGACGGCCACCGGCTCGCGCACGATGCCGGCGACGTTGCGGGCGTTCGCGCTTGGGCAGGACCGGATTTCTCCCTGTGCGCTGGCCTGGACCGGTTCGGCGTCATCGATGGCGACTTCCGTGGTGCAGATGGCGGACCGGATCAAGGATGTCTGGATCCTGCGTGCTTCCCCGACTCCTTCGGTCAGCGACCATGCCCAGGCGGAAGAAGCGCCGAAACGATTGCGACTGACGAGCCGCGTGGCCGAGTCGCTCTTTTGGATGGGGCGTTATGCGGAGCGGGCAGAGGTGACCACCCGGCTCCTGAGCATTGTCCAGATGCAGCCGTGGCCTTTGGCGGGAACAGCAGCGGCGGTGTCGCGCCAACCTCTTTGGGCGGCGCTGGCGGCGATCACCGGTCATGCCCCCGACTTTTTCCTGACACGGGCGGCCAATCCCAATAGCCCCCGGGAGATTCCGTTTTACTTCCTGCTCGATCGGCGTCATGCGGGCTCGGTTTTGTCCTCGCTTTCGTCCTGTCGGCAAAATGCGGAGAACATCCGGGAACATTTTCCACCGGAAGTCTGGTCCGTGCTGAACCATCTTTACCTGGAAATAGCGATGTACGCGGAGCAGACCCCCGCCGACAAAGTGCGCATGGTCCTGGAGGACCGCTCGTTGCACCACGACATCATCACGCATCTCGACGAGCTGACCGGCGCCCTGGAAAAGCACATGTTGCACAACGACGCATGGCACTTCTGGCAGCTGGGCGTCTACGCGGAACGCAGCCTGATGACGATCCTGACCTTGAAGGAGGTCCTGGCTCCCGAGGTCGATGGCGTGGCGAAGATCGGCCCGGTCAGCAGCTCCAACCTTGATTTCCTCCTGCAGATGCTGGCCGGGCAATACGCGTATCGCAGTCTTTACCACGCGCGACCGGTCGCGGCGCGGGTGGCCCGGCTTCTCTTGCAGGACCCGGAATTTCCCCGCTCTGCCCTCTTTTGCCTGGAAGGAATGAAGCGGGCCCTGAACGCCACGCTGGGCGAACGACCGGTCAAGGGTTCGGACACACCGCTCAAGCATTGCGGACGCGTGATCATGGAGCTCAACTTCATTGATATGGCCACCTATTTCCCGCGCGCCGAGAACGGCGGCGGGGCGGCGGCTGAAGACGATCTCTCCGACATGCCCACGCCTGAATTTCCGCAAAAGTTGTCGGAGTTGAACGAACTGCTCCTCGATTTCAACGTCCTGATCTCCGACCATTACCTGGATCATCAGGTGGTCTTTCGCGAGCCTGAACTCTTTGACCTTTCGAGCCCGCGATGATCTTCAATATTGTCCACACCACCGCCTACGAGTACTCGGCCCCGGCGATCGAATCGTTCACCGAGCTCCGCGTTCGGCCGCGCCAGAGCAACCGGCAGACCGTGCATCATCACGTGACCGAGGTGACGCCCCGCGCGGCACTGGAGGAATTCACCGATTACTACGACAACATGGTCGAGTGTCTTTCCGTCCCATACCGGCACAAGACCCTGACGGTCACCTCGCGCAGCACGGTGGAGACGCTGCCGCACAAGGACGCGCTGAGCGGGCTCGACCTGACGGTCAGCGAAGCGGTGCGCCTTTACTGGCCGCAGCGCCGCGAATTGTTCGATTTTCTCATGCCCTCCATCCATGCGCCGATCACACCGGAGGTTGAGGCGATGTCGAAGGAGCAGCTCCCGAGCAGCGAGTCGTTCTGCGACGGGATCAAGGGGCTTTGTACCTATATTTACGAGACCTTCACCTACATGCCCGGTGTGACCGATATCCGCACGCCGCTTTCGGAAGTGCTGCGCAAGCGCCAGGGTGTATGCCAGGATTTCGCGCACCTGATGATCGCCCTGCTGCGTTCCGCGGGTCTGCCGGCGCGCTACGTCAGCGGCTATATCGAAACGGAATCGGTGCGGGGCAACAGCGACTTGGTCGGGGCGACCGCGAGTCACGCCTGGGTGGAAGTCTATTTGCCGAGCGGGCTCTGGGTCGGGATTGACCCGACCAACGACATGCTCGAGGGCGAGCGCCACGTGCAGATCGGGATCGGTCGCGATTATCACGACGTGCCGCCGTTGCGCGGGGTGTTCAAGGGCGCGAAACGCCAGCAACTATCCGTCATGGTGACGGTTTCCCGCACGACGGGTGAAATGGTGACGGGCTAAGCCATGTCTGCCCCGGACAAACCCGACGGGCCGAAGCCGTGGTATCATCTCAGCCTCGGCAAGCAGATGGTGATCGGGTTGGTCGTGGGTACGTTGGTGGGCTGGACCGGTCGTGAATGGACCAAGGCGGATCCCACGGCGCTGCACGACTTCCTGGCATGGATCGCCTTGGGGCGGGACATTTTCCTGCACCTCATCCAGATGATGATCGCGCCGCTGGTCTTTGCCAGCATCGTGCAGGGGATCGCCGGGCACGAGGACATGAAGAAGGTCGGGCGCATTGGCGTGAAGGCGCTGGTTTATTTTGAGGTGCTGACCACGCTGGCGCTCGCGGTCGGACTGCTGATGGTGAACCTGCTCCATCCCGGCGCCGGTATCGTCCTGACGGGCGACACGAGCACGCTCTCGGCAATGGCGCAGAACAAGCCGCTCACGGTCATCGAGACGATCCTCCACATTTTCCCGAAGAGCATCATCGATGCGATGGCGCGGGGCGATGTGCTGCAAATCGTCGCGTTCTCGGTCATCTTCGCGCTGGCGGTCTCGGCGGCGGGCGAGGCAGGCAAGCCGGTGCTCCTCTGGTGCGACAGCCTGCGGATTGTCATGTTCAAGTTTGCGGGTGTCATCATGACGGTTGCACCCTTTGGCGTCGCCGCCGCCATTGCCGTGACGGTGGGTGAACAGGGCCTGATGTCGCTGCTGGGACTGGGCAAGTTGCTGCTGACCCTCTACCTCGCGCTGATTGTCTTTGTCGTGGTGGTGATGGGTGCGGTGATCTGGCTGGTGAAGATTCCGTTCATGCCTTTCGTCCGTGCGGTGCGCGATCCTTTTCTCCTGGCCTTTGCCACCGCGAACAGCGAGGCGGCCTTGCCCGGCGCCTTTGCCCGGATGGAGCGCCTCGGCGTTCCGCGTGGCATTGTCGGTTTCGTTTTGCCGATGGGTTACTCGTTCAATCTCGATGGGTCGACGCTTTATCTCGCCGTGGCCGGGGTTTTCATCGCGCAAGCGGCGGAGGCGGCGAGCGGGGTCCACTTCGGAATCGGCCAGCAAATCACGATGATGCTCATGTTGATGCTGACATCCAAGGGCGTGGCCGCAGTGCCGCGCGCTTCCCTTGTGGTGCTGATCGCTGCGCTGCAATCGTTCAATCTTCCCCTGGCGGGAGCGGCCATGATTTTGGGCGTTGATGCCTTCATGGACATGGCCCGCACCTCGGTCAATGTGCTGGGCAATTGCCTCGCCAGCGCGGTCGTTGCGCGTTGGGAAGGGGAGTTTGACGACAAGGCGGCAGAGAAGGAATTCGGGAAAGTCCAATCCTGAAAGGATTGAATCCACTGCTAACGCAGTTCCAGTTCCTCTTCGAATTGGGTGAGGTTGCGCACGCCCGTCTTGCCGACAATGACCACATCCTCGATGCGCACGCCGCCGACGCCGGGATAATAGAGGCCGGGCTCAACGGTGATGCTCAAACCGGTAAAGAGCTTGCCTGCGCCGAAGCGGGGCGATTCGTGCAGATCGAGGCCGAGGCCGTGGCCCACGCCGTGGAACATTCCCACCCAGCGGCCCTTGCGCTGTTCGGTCGGGTATCCGGCATCCTTGAAGCGGGCGATCAGTTCTTTTTGCAGGGCGGGGCCGTCGGCTCCCTCCCTCATCTGTTTCATCACCCATCGTTTGCCTTCCTGGACGGTGACGTATTGCTTTTTCAACGCTTCCGAGGCGCGGCCCCGTACGACGGTGCGGGTCAGATCGCCGAAGTAGTGGTTGCGCGCGTGGCGGGGAAAAATATCGAGCACGATGGCCTCGTTGGCGCGAAGCGGGCCGTGGCCGCGCTCATGCGGATCGCAGCCCTGTTCGCCACCTGCGACAATGGTGTTGGCCGGGACGCCGCCCGAATGCAACACGGCGGAATCCATTTCGGCGCGCAGACGTTCGGAGGTCAGAGGAAGCTTGTTCCATTGCAGGAACCCGCGCTTGTCGGCGCGGCTGGCCTTCAGGACATCCATGCCGCGGCGCAGGCCGGTCTCGGCGACGCGCAGGGCCGTGGTCAGCGCGGCGATCTCGTCCTTCGATTTACAGACGCGCTGGGGAAAGAAAGGTTGATCGGAAACGGTGATCTTCAATCCGGTGGCGCGAAGCTTTTCGAGCAGACCGGCGGGAAATTGTTCCGGCACAAGGAACGATTTGATTTTGTATTTTGATGCGATGCCGCTGATGACGGCGACGGCGGAAGAGTCCTTGGGCTGGGCGGGAAGAAATTCCGCGAGACCATGCACCTGCGTGACCCGCGCGACCGGCCGGGCGCGGTCGATCTCCAGTGGTGACAGGGCGATATGGGTCTCATTCTGCGCCTCCCACCAGATAAAGGGATCGTCGGCATAAAAACGGGTCGCGTAAAGCAGGTCGGCGTCGTGGCCGCTGGCGGCGACCATCAGTCGGGCGGTGCTCATATTTTCTTAAGGAAGCAGGTCATCCAGAACTTGTCGAGGGAGCAGACGCGGATGGCTGAGTAGAGGTGAGAAGAGATTTCCTTATTCGCTAAAACCTTACTAAGCTACTAAACATCCGATGAGAAACTCATTTGCATCTTTGCTTTGGGGAATAGCTGGAGGCCTGATCACAACATTGCTAGTTTACTGGTTAGGTATGGAACGGCTCTTTCTTTTATTATTTGAGAGCCAAAAGGTATCATCGGGCGAAGAGATCGACGATGTAATGTTTGTGGCCGTTTGCTTTGGCATTTGCGCTGGAGTTTTGTGCATATGGTTTTTTTATCGAAAAAAACTCCCTGGATATACACCAGAAAAATAGATCAACTAGCATATGTCCATCGCCACCCGCACCGGAGATATGGGGAAGACCAGCCTGATGTACGGGCGACGGGTCGATAAGTTTGATTTGCGGGTCGAGACGTACGGCACGGTCGATGAGCTGAATGCCGCGCTCGGCATGGCGCGCGCGCAGGCCGAATTGCCCCTGGTGAAGGAGGAGCTCCTGCTCATTCAAAAACAACTCGTCGCGTTGATGGGCGAACTGGCCGTTGCTCCCGAGGACGCGGAACGCTACGCCAAGGACAAGTATCCCAAGCTGCAACCGGAGATGCTGACGCACCTCGATGATTTGGTGGCGAAAATCGAGAAGGAAAAAGTGAACTTCGCGGGTTGGGCCACGCCGGGCGCCAATGTGGCCTCGGCCGCACTTGATGTCGCGCGGACGACTTGCCGGCGGGCGGAACGGCGGGTGACGCAATTGGCGACCGCCAACGAGATCGATCTGCTGGTGATCAAATACCTGAACCGGCTTTCGGACCTGCTCTGGTTGATGGCCCGTTATACGGAGACTCAGCTCGGCTCGCCGCCGGTCTGAGGAACATGCAGGTACGCGAGGGCGTCCTTCGCATTGTCCCGGAGGCTTTGGATCGCCTCCGCCAGGTCGGGTTGACTGAACACCGCGGTGCCCGCGACGATGACCTCGGCGCCGGCCCGCGCGGCATCCCAAATGGTGTACTTATCAAGCCCGCCATCGACTTCGATGTCGTACTTATAATTGTGCTTGTGGCGCAATTCGACCGCCTCCCGGACCTTGTCCATCATGTCGGGCATGAACTTCTGGCCGCCGAAACCGGGCTCGACCGTCATGATGAGCAGACGGTCGATGCGGCCCAGGTGTTCTGCCGCTGCGGAGAGGGGAGTCTTCGGCTTGATGGAGAGGCCGCATTTGACGTCGAAATCGGTGATTTCGTGGAGGGCCGTGTAGATCGTGTCCTCGCACTCGAGGTGAATGGTGATATTGGCGGCCCCGGCCTCGCAGAAAGAGGTGATGAATTTCCGGGGACGCGAAAGCATGAGATGCACATCGAGGGGCAGTTTCGTGTGGGCGCGGATCGTCTGCATGATGGCGGGACCAAACGAAATATTGGGAACGAAATGGCCGTCCATGATGTCGACATGGAGCATGTCGGCCCCGGCCTGCTCGACGCGGGCGAGATCGGCGCGAAGGTATCCGAAATCCGCAGAGATGACCGAAGGGGCGATGAGGACCGGTTTCATGGAGGATCAATAAGTTTTGTTCACCCGCGCCGCGACCGCGCGGTCGAGGTACCACGTCTTGGTGCCGTCGAGCGGTTGCACACGCTGGACGGGATAGATTTCTGATTTGCGGTCGGCCACGAGCACGTTGTGGAGCATGTCCGCCTTGTCCGCGCCGGCGACGAGGAGCATGACGGAGCGGGCAGCGTTCAGGACGGGAAAAGTGAAAGTGATACGGAAGCTCTTGAACTTTTCCACCCAGTTGGCGACGACCCAGCGTTCTTTTTCCTCGAGGGCCTTGCTGTCGGGAAAGAGCGAGGCGGTGTGCCCGTCCGGCCCCATGCCGAGGAGGATCACGTCGAAGCGGGGACAGTTGTTGAACCGCAGTACGGCGTTAAAGAAGGTGCGCATCTCCACGTCGTAATCGGCGGACGTCATGTTGGCGTCGGGCAATTCGGTCCGTACGCGATGGACGTTCGCGGCGGGAACGAGGCCCGTCGAGAGCAAGGTGCTTGAGACCATGAGATAATTGCTGTCGAGGTGGCTTGGGGGAACGTGCCGTTCGTCACCGAAGAAGAGATGCGTCTGCGCCCAGGGGAAGTCGCGGTAGGCCGGGTCGGTGGCCAGGAGCGTGTAGAGTTTGCGGGGCGTTGAGCCGCCCGCGAGGGACAGGGTGAAAATTCCCTGTTCGCTTACGGCGTGTTGGGCTTGGCGAAGGAGTTCGGCGGCGGCGGCTTTGGCCAGCGCGTCGGCATCGGCGTAAATATGGCGGGATTCCTGGCTCACGCCTCTTACCTTACCGGCACGGACGAGGCACGCAAGCCGTCCGTTTAGGTGCAAAGGGTCAGCCTTCCCTACTTCGACCGGGACAAGCATGTGGTCCAGCCGCCGGATCCGCTTATCGTCGGTTCGACCAAGGCCATCTACCAGAAGGACGAAAAGCCGAGGGACCTGATCAAGTTGAGCCCGTCCAGGTAAAGTCCGGCAGTATCGCGTTATTTCCTATTCGCGCCTGAAAGCACAAATAGAACGAGAAAAAGGCTTGCTTCGGTATTGCGCGATTCAAAAAGACAAAAGGCTGCGCCTGCTGCGCAAGCAAACATTGTCCCTAAGTTCAGCCAATGCAGAAGGGATGCCCTATTTCGGATAAGCAGTCCCAGGAGGGCATCTTCCTTCATAGAATCGAAGGTGCGCTTAAAAATTCTTAAAGCTAGGAAAAAGTGGCCCGACTAGGGTTCGAACCTAGGACCGGGTGATTAACTTCATGAGAAATGCCTCGGACGCTTTGGGGATGTAACTTCGACAGCTATTCCGTTTTCACGGTGAACGGGCCCCTCTACGGCACGATCTGTCGAATCGACTCGATTACGTGCGCAGGGCCCGTATACCGGTTGCCGTCGAACGAATTGGCGAGGATTTTTCCGTTCGCGTCCACCAGCACCAGATCGGGAATCCCGCGGCCAAGGTAACGCTTCGCTCCCACCTCGGGCTTATCGTTTTCCTGAAACCAGATCGCGGGCCACCGCATCGAATCGCCCTTCATGTAGTTCACCATATCGCCGTCGCTTCGGTCCCGGCTGACAAAAATCAGCTCGAAATTGGGATGCGTCGGTTTGAAACCGTCGTAGAAGGCGACGAGGCTCGGCGTAAACGCGCGGCAGGGTGGACACCAGGAAGCCGAATAATAGAAGGCGAAATATTTCACGCCTGCCAGCCTGGCCCCGTCGTACCCATGCACATTGCCATCAGGTCCCAAAATAAAAAGGTGCTTGTCTAGTTGCGCCGCCAAACCATGGGGAGGCTGTGGAGGCTCCGGCGAGGGAGCCACGGCGTTCTGGGACGCCTCCTGGCCGGAAGTCACTGCCGGCGCAGGCGCCGGAGTCATGATCGTTGAATTGAGATAGAAATAACATCCCACCAGGATCAAGCCCCCGCCGATCATGTAGAGGAGATTCTGGTTCACACCAATAGTTTGGTCAGACTGGTGCCGAAGACCAACAAAATACTGCGCAAGGCGAAGCAAATAGAAGAACGTTTCAAAGGAGAAAACGAAATTCACGCTCCAAGGTGAAACCAAGGGAAAAAAGTGGCCCGACTAGGATTCGAACCTAGGACCAAGTGATTAAGAGTCACCTGCTCTACCGCTGAGCTACCGAGCCTTTTTCCGGTCAAACGGAAGGGTTAGTATGCAAGCTCTGCCGGAAATGGCAAAGAAATTTGGCTGCAATCTGCCAATCAGGAGCTAGGCGGAATGTTCTACCCTGTGCAATCAGGGGCTCGCCGGGGAAATAAGCTGCTCCCATTTCTCTGGGCTGTACGAGACAACCTGGGAAAGCGAGGACGAGAAAATGCCCAGATGATATCCGGATGAAATCGTGATGCTCAGCTTGTCGTCTTTTTTTACCTCCGGGTACGTTTTGAGTACGATCGTGGCAATCTCGCTTGCGGCCGATTCGATATCGTCGGGCCTTCCCTTCCAATAGGCCTGGACGGAAAAGACTTTCGCCGTACGGGTGTTTCCGTTGAAAGTCATCGAGTTCACTCCTTCCGAGACGGATACCGAGTTGACCTTGCCGGTGGAGGTAATCGCTTCCTGGACGACGAGCATCTTTTCGAAAAAGGGAACGTGGATGAGAAATAGCGAGGCGATGGCCAGGCCAGCAGTGAGGAGAAGCAGGCATCCAAGCGCGATGAGATGCCCTTTCCAGAGGGGGGCCGCTTCGACTCCGCCGCTGGGAGCAGCCTGGACCACGTAGCTGCCAACGGTGAGATCGTGCAGGCTTTGGCGGGTACGACGGTTGAAAACGTAGAGATAGGCGATGGCGCCACCGAGGCTGACGACGAGAAAGCTGAGAAAGAGCACCGTCCACGAGGTGGCGACGAAACCGCCATAGGTAATGACGCCATTCAGGTAGAAGGGCAGCGAAAAAATGAAGTAGCGTAAAAAGGACCGTCCCGGCGACAGGTGATGATTGTTCCGGTCGACCACTTCCAGTTTGAGAAGCCGTTTCCCCAGAGTCTGGCCGCGCCCAAGGGTACTATTGAGCAAGCCAAAATAGAGCAAACCAATGATGTAGCCAATAAGCAGACCCCACCCACCGATACGGCAAAACAGATTGAAGAAAAAGAGGCCGAGAACAAAGCCGACGAGACCGAGCAACAAGCTATCCAGCAGATAGGCGCACAACCGTCGCCAAAAGCCGCCGATGGCGCGTGCAGATGATGTCTCAACGAAAAGATCTTTGATCGAGTCCAAGGGCAGCCAGTTCGGCATTCCTTCCTGCCAGTAGAGTGACTGCCCAGTGACCTCGCCGTTCTTCCAGTAGGTGCGGAGCTGCTCAATCGAATAAGGTCCGACCTGGGTTCCATTTAGGTGCAGAAAATACATATTCCGATGCCGACGTTGATCAATTTTTGGCTTTTGTCGAGACCAAGCAGGTGAGGAGAAGTTGTCCCCTGTGGCCTCAGAAGTTTTGATCCCGACGGAACCAAGGGAAGGGTACCTATTGGGGCCAGTCCTTTTCCGGGAGGACCGGATAGACCCAATACGTGTCGTCGATAACGATGGGGGGGCCGAGTCTTTGGGCAAAAGCGGCGCAGACCTCATCCGGAAGACCGGATGGATAACGGTGCTGTTGTTCGGAGACCACCGAGGTCCAGGTTTTGGGGTCAGTGCCGGGCATGGATTCGCCAATCACCACCGCAGCCGTTTGACGGAGCGAATCGATCAGGGGGCCGTTGTCGTAGGGGCGGACAAATCCTTCCATAACCCAGACGCTAATGCGGTTTGCAGCGGGCCAGCCCATAAAATGATGCCAGCCGGAGCCAACTCCGACCACGAAGACAGCATCCTTGTCTCCTTTCCCGGTCCTTAGTTTGTCCACAACCTCCTTCACGCCACTGATCCGGGCCGCTTCGTGGTCGGTTGCCCAGAGCTTGTCTCCGGTGGGCATGGTCAGGAGATGAGTCAAATTGGGCCAGTGCAGCCTCTCCACGCGATGGACGCTGACCATTGCGACGTACGAGAAAACGAAGGCGACCGCCAGTCGCGGGAGACGAGGCAGTCGGTTCCATGCCCAGGCAGAGGCCAAAATAGCGATCCAGCAATTTTCGTAAACCAGCCACACGTTCCTGAAGTACATGAAGAGACCCAAAACAAAGAAAAGGCCCAGGAACAGAAAGGCGCCGGGATCAGCGGGTCTTTTGTCCGCCTTGGGTTCTCTTGGTTGGCGCACGACCTCGATGATCATAGTCACGACCAGGGCCAGGGCCAGTAATGGTCCCATTTGAAGGGCGAAAAATTCCTTGAGTCCAAGCCAATGGGGCCAGCGGATACCTGTGTCAGCGTGATAAATCGTATAGTTGGCCGTCATATAGAGAGGCCAAAGGACATCGACGGCATTGCGCCAGGGCAGCCACAGGCCCAAAATGATGGCCCAGAGCATGGTAATTCCGGCATAACCAAGAATGAGGGCCATCCAGCGGGATGTCAGTTCGCGCCACCCCACGGGTCGGAGGCAAATCTCGGCCAGTATCCAGGCGGCCACGGCGACAATTCCTCCCCCAAATTTCACGACTTGCATCGCTCCCATGAGGGCACCCGACACGGCAATGCTGCGGTAGGTTGTCGAGGCCGTAGGCCGCCACGTCAGGGCGACGGCCAATAACATCAGACGTTCCGGTGCAATATGGGCCGTTCTTCCGGCGGTGAAGAGCAACACGGGCCCGATAAATACCAGGAGAAAAAGAGCGGCTGACTCCGTGCTCAGGCAACGGCGCAATAGAATCCAGGCCAGAACAACGGTCAGGAGACTTTCGACTTGCTGCATGCGCGCGAAAGTTTCCGGAGTATTTCCGAACAAGGCCGCCAGCCACGCGTGGGAGTAGGCCGGAAATGCTCCGTACTGGGAAAAGACGTCGGCGTAGAGCGTCTTGCCATGATTGATTTCATCCGCGAGCCAGAGGTTGCAGGAACGCTCGCCGAAAAAGGTGTCAAACGCCGTCGTGGGAGACATGCGAAGAAAGACTTCCGACAGGAAGACCAGAAAGAGAAAGACAACAATAGTGAGGAGGCGGCCTCTATTCATTTTCGGGCATTCAATGGAAGGGTAAGCCCAGCGAGAGGAGCCTATCAACGTGAATCATGCCGCAGCACTGTGCGGGACAGATCAATTCGACGCAACCGAGAGCTTGGTGGGATCGGCCTCAAGGGGACGGCCAAAGGCGCAGAAGCGGCCCTTATGCCGGACCAAGCCGAGCCAGGTCCCGTAACCGCCGCTCGGTTTGTGAGGATCGAAAACGTAGATATCGGGACCGCCATTTCGCCGGTTATGCATGCCACCGCGGCTGGATTGTGATCCCGCCATGATCCACTCACCCTTCTCATTCGTGCCGAGAAAGACCATCACGTGGGTGATCGGAGGCTGGCGTTCGGGCCGGTAGGTGTTTTCCCAGAAGAGAAGATCGCCCGGCTTGAGCTTTTCGCGTAGATAGGCCATGTCGGCATAACCGGTGGAGTCCTGCGGAACATCCCAGGCCTTGTTTTGCAGATGGAGATAGTAGTACTGGTCCGAGGCCGTGCGGGGAAGTTGCAGGCCGGTGGTTACTTTGTACAGGTAACGGGAAGTGTTGGAACAATCCATCGCCCACGCGCGCGACTCGCCCGGCGGGCGCCAGCTTTCGTCATACTCGATGCCTTGGTTGCTGAGCGTGAGGGCTTCCTTCATGAAGCGGCTGGCCCAATCACCCGACATCGTCGGCGAGGAGGAAGACGTGGAAGAGGAGGAGAAAAAGGAATTGCGACCGCCTTGTTTCGACGACGAGGGATTCGTAAAGATGGGGATGGACGCTGCCGTGGCCGGGGCCGGTTTGATCACGGGCGGGGGAACCGGCTTAATTGTGGCAACCATCGGGGCGGGTGCAGGTTTTGGCGTGGGAGTGGGAACAGGCGCGGGCTTTGAGGCGGCGGCCATCTTCGCTTGCGATGCGACGTCGGCGCTCATCTCATCCGGAGAAACCAACTGGGCCACCGGCGCGGAGGTCGGCGTCAGGTCGATCTCCGGCGGAGGAGGAGTGTGGGGGGCTTTATCCGGCGCTAAAGCGGGATCAGGCACCGGACACGAGGCCAGGGTGGAAGCGGGGACATCAAAGTCCTGCACGGGCTGCGCATGCGGATACGTTTTGGCGTGGGCTGGCGTCTTGTTCGTTGCGGTCAGCTTTTGCGTTGAGGCGGCAGGTGAAGCGCCTTTCGCGGAGGGGATCTTCAGGACTTGCCCGGGCTTCACCGTGTTCCTGGTAATGCCATTGGCTTTTTTGAGCGACTTCACCGTACAGCCGAATTTTTTGGCGATCAGCGAAAAGGAATCACCCGAGACAACGGTGTAGGTTGCGGGGGGGACGACCGGTGCCGTCGGGGCAGCAGTTGGGGTGGAGGGGACTGTTGGAGCGGGCGTCAACCAAGTCTGGGCAGAAGCGGGGGCCTTGGGTTTGGGAGTCGGCTTAGCTGGGACAGGAGCAACCGCAGGCGTCGAAGCGGGTAGGTCATTGGGCACGCCTGGTTCGGCGATGGAGAGAAGGGGACTGCCCGCAAGGAAGACCGTTGCGGTCACGAAAATCGGGGAAAAGCAGGTCCGATTAGTCATAGTCCAGAAAGTAAAGCAATTTTTACGTTTTTAAAGTAAAAACTCGGTTGGTTCCCAAACGCACCGATGGTAGCGAGGTTAGCCCATGCCCCGGTACTTTGGTCAAGCTTTTCGACGTAACTTATTGCCGTCCCAAGTGATCCAACGCCTTTTGCATTGGGGCGCCAGAGACTTTGATCATGCCATCCAAGGGACTGGCCATTTCATCAAAAAGGAAGATAGCCGTGGAAAAAGAAATGATGCAGAGCACTAAAGCGACCAATACGGTCTGGTTGCGCGGCGCAAACAACCCGAAGCTGATGAAGAGAATGGTGAGCCACGAAAGCAGGACAACATAGAGCGCCGTGGGCGTCTCCGTTCTGGACTCTTCAATGAGCAGCCAACGCTCCTGCACCAGCGAAGCGAGAATCTGCCGGGCCTGTTGCACGAGCGAACGCTGCTCATCGGTGGCCGGATTGAGCGCCGTGATTTTTTGCTGCACGAGTTGGAGGTCCCCCGCCTTTTCCAGAGTGTCGGCGGCGTCGGAGGTTGCCGGTTTATCTTTCGGCCAGATGTTGTCGACTTCAGCCTGGACCGACTGCCTCAAATCGTCCCGCGCGGGCCGGGCCTCCGGACCATACTGCGCAAGCACGCGATCCAGCAGGATGATGTTGGCGCCGTTCACGGTGTCCGCGTTGCTGATCGTGTCGAACGAATTCTTGGCCGAGGCGACGAGCAGCCCGAGGACCAGCGCGGAAAGCGTGGCGATCATTCCCGCCGCCATCTTGATCGTGTCCTTGGAGTGATCGCTGAGATGGTGCTGAGGCAGGGCCCGTCCGAGAAACAGGCCTAGAAAAAGCCCCGTGGTAATACAGCAAGCACTGATAATGCCGACCCAGATGGAACTCATATTTTCAATCCCTTTATCAAAAATGATGTGCCTGCAACACGCAACAGGCCAAGTGGCGAGCGTAGATCGTCGTCGGTAAGGATGACCAGCTTTTTGGCAAACCCGCGCGGAGATCATTCAGGGAGAGTTCCCCGCTTTTCGCGAACTGGTAGAGGAGGGTGACCCGGCTTGGCTATAGACTGCCTGAACTTCACCGCTCTTCCGGCGGGCGAGATTTGATGGCGGTGGCGAATTTTCGGTGAACCTGCGGATTCACCGGGCGATGCTTGACGGTTGTGCTGGCAGGATACGCGCCGAGATAGTCGCCGCCTTTCCAGTTGGTGCGGGGCCGGACAGGCCGGGTGCAAAAGCCGCCGCCGCAATTCGGGCAGACATTCTCGAGAATGCTTTCGACACAAGGTCGGCAAAAGGTGCATTCGAATGAACAGATCATCGCTTCCCTGGAGCCGGGTGGGAGCGGGGTATTACAATTCTCGCAGGTGGGTCTTAGTTCCAGCATGGGCGTCAGACGGCGGCGGCGAAATCGGACAGGGCATGGGTCGCGTGGGTGACAGCTGCTCCGGCACGGAGCGAGGCGGCAACCATCGCCGCTTCGACGATCTCGGCTTCGGTCGCGCCAGCCTTGCGCGCATTGCCGCTGTGAATATTGATGCAGTAGGGACATTGCGTCGTGAGGGCCACGGCCACCGCGATCAGTTCCTTGTATTTGACCGGAATGGCACCGTTCGCGACGGCGGCCTTGTCGAAGGCCCAGAACGCTCTCATGACGTCCGGGGCGAGGGTGTCCATTTTTTTCAGTTTGGCGAGGTTTTCGGTGTTGTACATAGGGGTGGGTGTAAAAAGTAATTTGGCTTTCGGTAAAAAAGTTGAGGGATGGATTCAGCTCCGGACCGCGATCGTTTCCAAATATTCGGCAGGGACTTCGGTGGTGCCGTGCGTCGTCGCGATGTTGTGGGTGGTTTGAAGTTCGACGAGGTCGCGGCGCAGCGCGGCCTGGGCGGATTCATCGAGCGAGGCGAACGCCTTCTGCGTGGGGCCGTAATATTGCCGGAAGAACTCGACCGTTTCCGCGGGTGGGAACGGATAGCACATCAGGGCGATGCGACGCGTCAGCCGGAAATCGGCGAAGCCATGACGGAGCCGCGTGCGCACCGTCTCCTCATCGCCCCAACCCATGGGGGAGGGGACGCCGGAAGGGGGCGGCAACAGGTGGGTCTTGAAGACGCCGAACATTTTTCCGAGAAAGCCGGTGGGCGTCCAATTGGCCAGGGCAATCTGACCGCCGGGCCGGGTCACGCGCCGCAATTCGGCGACAGCAATCTCGGGCCTCGGTGCGAACATCACGCCAAACATGCTCACGACGAGGTCGAACTGACCATCTTCGTACGGCAGGGCCTCAGCGTCGCCCTCCCTGAAGGCAATGCGCAGGTTTTCGGCGGCAGAACGGTCCCGGGCCTGGGAAATAAGATTGGCCGCGATATCGATTCCGCTGGTCTCGCAGCCACGGCGCGCGGCGACCACGGCGAGATTCCCTGTCCCACAGGCGACATCCAGCACGCGAAGGCCCGCCTTCAGGGGGAGTCGTGCCATGAATTCCTCCGCGACGGTTTCGATGGTGCGGGCGATCTGGCCGAAGTCGCCCGATTCCCAGGTCGCCTTTTGCTTCGCCTTGAGGGCTTCGAGGTTGGGAATAGTAGTGAGGTCAACAGGGGCCGCCGCAGGGGGGGCCATTTTTGTCGTCTTGGTCAGGTTTTCGTTGGTCATGGTTTCCTTTCAGTCAGGACGTCTGCAAAGCAGTTTCGTCTGACGCTACGATAGGAAAGGCCGGGGAGGCGCGCTTTGCTGCGGAGGCCAATTCTTTGGCTGGAAGGGTCAACCGACGGCCGGAAGCGACTTGCGAAAGGCCAGTGGCGAGGCGTTGAACTGCTCCTTGAACACCCGGCTGAAATGGGAGACATCCTCGAAGCCGCTTTCGAACGCGATCTCGGTCACGTTCAGCTTCGAATGACGCAACTGCGCGGCGGCATAGTCGAGCCGTTTCCGCAGCAGCCATTTGCCGGGAGATTCCTGGAAGCTCTCCTGGAAATCGCGCTTGAAGGAGGAGAGGCTGCGATGGCACAGCTTGGCGTACTCTTCGAGGGAAAGGTTGAAGCGAAAGTTTGCTTCCATGATTTCCGTCACCGACGGTGACTCACCCATGGTCCGAAAGTAAGCCGCGAGCGCCGGGTTCCTGCCGCTGGTCAGAAGACTGATGATCAGCTCTTTCAGCTTCAGGCGCAGCAAGGGCTCCGAAGGAGTTTCACTCGCCGAAAAATAGGTGCGCATCGACTGGAGAAAGGCCGAGACCGCCATGTCGTTCTCCACGCGTGCCGTCGATTGGATCGGTGCGACATTGGTTGGGCGGGCGATGAGATTTCCGGCGATTTCCCTGACCGTGCTGCGCACCAAATCGTCGGGAATGAAAAACATGAACAGGCAGAAATCGACCTCGAAGTGCTGGTTGATGATGGCCGCTCCCTTCTTGAAATAGAGGGTCTCCCCCGGATCGGCTTCCCAGATTCCCTCGGAGGTGTGCCATGTCTTTTTCCCCGTGACCACGTGCACCAGATAGTCCGTGTGAGCCCAGAGACCGACTTTCTCGTCGCCAACGCCGCAGGTGTAGCGCGCGAAGAGAAACTCACCGATGGCGAGCTTCTTGATGTCCGGGTTCTGGCGGACTGCTTCGTAGAGATTCAGCGCCATGGAAAACTCTTAGCCAAGACGAACCGTCGCCGGAACAGCGACGGTCCTTAGGGAAAGGCCAAGTCCTTAATCCGTGATGATTTCGTTGAAGGTCTTGCCAGCAGGAATCATGGGCAACACGTGTTCGGTGTGCGGAACCATGATGTCCAATGCGTACGCGCCCTTGGCGTCGATGAGACGCTGCAGCGCGCCTTCGAGGTCCTTCTTGTGCAGGACCCGTTCGCAAGTGATGCCGAACCCCTTGAAAATCGTTGGGTAATCGGGATAGATGCCCGCGCGGTCGGAAGGATCACCCAGGTAGGTATGGCCACGATTGCTTTTGAAGAATCGGTCTTCCCATTGCACCACCATGCCGAGATGTTGGTTGTTCAGGATGATCACCTTGGCATCGATCTTTTCCACCTTGGAGGTGGCCAGTTCCTGCACGTTCATGAGGAAGCTGCCGTCGCCGTCGATGTCGATCACCTGCTTATCGGGACAGGCCACCTTCGCGCCGAGCGCGCAGGGATAGCCAAAGCCCATCGTGCCGAGTCCGCCCGAGGTCAGGAAGGTGCGGGGCTTGTCGAAGTTATAGAACTGACCGGCCCACATCTGGTGCTGGCCCACGCCCGTGGTGATGATCGCCTGGCCCTTGGTCATTTCGCAGAGCTTTTTGATCACCAATTGCGGTGCAATTTTATCGTGATGATCGACAAATTTCAGCGGCTGGGCTTTCTTCCAGGTCGCGATCTCCCTGGACCAGGCCGGGAAATTCTTCCGGGCGCGGCCTTCCTTGCGGATCATCGCGTTGAGGCGGGAGATCGCGTACTTCACGTCGCTGAGGATGGGGAGATGGACATGCTTGTTCTTGTCGAACTCGGCATAGTCGATGTCGATGTGAACGATCGTGCCGTGCTTGGCGAACTCGGAGATCTTGCCGGTCACACGGTCGTCAAAGCGCACGCCGAAGGCGAGCAGCAGATCGGCTTCGTTCACCGCGCGATTGGCGTAATAGGTGCCGTGCATGCCGAGCCACTTCAATGAGAGCGGATGATTCTCCGGGAAACAACCGATGCCCATGAGCGTGGTGGTCACGGGAATGTTGGTCAGCTCGGCGAACTCCAGCAATTCCTTCGAGGCACCCGAGGAGATGATGCCGCCGCCCACATAGAGCACCGGCTTCTCCGCCTTTTCGATCAAGCCAAGGATTTCGTTCAAGGCGAGGTCGTCCGCTTTCTTTTCCGGCTTGTAGCCGCGCAGTTCCACCTTGTTGGGGAAGATGGGTTGCGTTTCATCCATCTGCTTGTCCTTGGGGATGTCCACGATGACAGGGCCCGGACGACCGGAGTTTGCGATATAGAACGCTTCTTTCACGATGCGCGGAATGTCCGCGGCATTGAGCACGAGATAACTATGCTTCACGATCGGCAGGGTCATGCCGAAAAAATCGGTTTCCTGAAAGGCGCCTTTGCCAATGTTCGTGGAGGGCACTTGTCCAGTCACCACCACCAACGGAATCGAATCCATGAAGCAATCGGCAATTGCCGTTACCAGATTGGTTGCGCCGGGGCCGCTCGTCGCCATGCATACGCCCACTTTGCCCGTCGCACGGGCATAGCCCGCGGCCATAAATCCACCGCCTTGTTCGTGGCGGGGCAGAATGGTGCGAATCTTCTTCGACTTGGTCAGCGACTGATGCAGCCACTGACTGGCACCGCCGGGATAAGCAAAAATCGTATCGACGCCTTCACGTTCCAGCGATGCAACGAGGATGTCCGAACCACACATTTTCGGGCCACGTTGCGGGAGAGCCACTGAAGTGGCCTTTTTCGTCTTGGATTTGGTCGTCGCTTTCATAATAGGGAGAACAATCATAAGGACAAAACAACACCTTAGCAATGTTGATTACAGCGAGAAGCCGGGCCGGTACGCGAGAGTAGAAAGTCAGATTTGTCGGGCATTCTTACCCAGTGGACGTGTCGCCGCCCAAAGCAGCAGACCGGCCATGGCCAGAAGAGCGGGCAGGGGGAGGGTGGGCGTGTCCGTGGAAACTGGATTCACCAGCGCATTAATCTGGGACGCATAGGCGCTCATTTGCACCATGCCGGAGAACGTCACATTTTGGGAGTCCACCGTGCCCGAGCCGACGACCTCATTGATCCCCGCCAGCTCCCAAGAGTGGGTCAGGGTATTGTAAATGAAATTGCCTCCGCCGGAATCATTGGCGACGAGGATGGCGGTATTATTGAAACTGGACGAACCGAAGGTATAGCTGCCATAGAAGACAAAGAAATCGATCGAGATGTACGGCAGGCCGTCCGGCTGGACGAGTTGATTCGTGGCCGTCACTGTGCCCAAGCCCCAGGTCTCGCCATGTCCGCCGCCATAGCCGATCATCACGTCGAGGTCGCCGGGCGGTGTGGTGAAAAACGGCACGGGAGCGCTCTGGCTGATCGTGAGTGGATTCAACGCAGGTGAAGGGCTGACCCGGAAGAGAGTGAGATCGGCGGTGCCGGATGCATTGGTCAGGTAACTTTCCGAACCTGACACAAGAGGGTAAGTGGTGCCATTGAGCGTGAAAGCGCCCGAGCCGACATGCCGCGCCGTTAGCACCCAGCCGTTGCCGAGATACACCGCGCTCGAACCGTTGACCTGGCCCACATAGTCCCAGCCGGTCTTTCCGCTCGTCGGCCACCCGCTGGTCCAGTTGGTCACCGTCGGAGGCGTCGTGACATAACCGCCGTTCGACTGAATGGCGCGAAGAGGAGAGGTCAACTCGAAGCCCAGGAAAAGAAGGGCAATGAAGCTGCGAGTCACGACATCCTCAGGATACCGGATGGGCCGCAAGATGAGAATTCGGGATGCGCTCCGACGCTAAATTGTCACAAAGAAGCCGGACTTTTGTCAGCTTTGCCGGATCCGGATCTTTTCCCGGGTCGTGACGCGGCGACGCCAAAGGACGTGTCCGCCTCCCAAGATCACACTCAAAACCAAGAGGCTCCACGTCGAGGGTTCCGGTACGACCTGCAAACCTGTGATGTTGTGAATTTGCTGCGCGTAGGTATTTAACTGCACAAAGCCTGAGACATCGACTGGCCCCCCTGTCGTACTCTGGCCCTGTACCTCGTTGATTCCCGCCAAAATCCAAAGGTTGCGGGCTTGGTCGTAGATAAAGTCTCCACCGCCTGAATCGCCTCCGACCACGAGGGCACTATTGGAGGTCACCGTGGAACCATTACTCAAGGTGCCGGTGATGGTGAGGAAATCGTTGGAAGTATAGGACGGGACGGAAATCGGGTAATTGACGAGATCGACCACATTGGCCCCCCATGACAGCGTTGAGCCGCTGCCTCCATAACCGAGCATCACCACTTGGCTGGGCAAATCCGAGTCGGCGAAAGCCACGGGCGTATCAAAGCTGAGGACGAGCGGATTGAGGACGGGGGCGGTCACGATTTGAAAGAGGATCAGGTCGGCCGTATCTGTGCCGTTCGTAATCGCTTGGGTCGTCGATGGAGAAACCAAGTAGGAAGTCCCGTTGAGCGTGAAGGTCCCCGTCCCCACATGTCCTGCCGTCGCCACCCAGTTATTCCCGAGATAGACGGCGCTGGATCCGTTGACCTGGCCGACATAGTCCGCTCCGGTCATTCCAGTAGTCGACCAACCGGTTGTCCAATTGGGTGCCGTGATCGTTCCCGTCACGGCGATGCCATTGGTTTGCACGGCATGAAGCGGCAAAAGCAACATCGTGCCCGCGAGGACGAAGGTGAGCAGAGTCCGGATCATCCGGCTTCTTTTACTCGAATGAAGCAAATAAGGAAAGACTGCTTTGCCGGGTTGGGATGGGCCTGATTTTACGGTCGACCTAATCTGAGCCTAACAACTGACGTCTTTGCCTTCACTGCCAAAGATCGCCAACCGGTCGTCCGTACTGGTTTTCTGCGCCGATTCGTTCCGGTAATGGAATTGGACGGCGCGGCGGCGGTGCGGCGAGGAATTGGTCGGAGTGCCGTGCGGCAGGAGCCCGTCGAAAAGCAAAAGGCCACCCGGCTTCAGCGGTGCGGCGATTGGATGCAGGCCCATCATCTCGGCGTCGCAGATTTGCCAGTCGCGGCGTTTGAAGTGGAGTTTGGGTCCCTCTTTGTGAAGGCCGGGCAGAAAGCGCATGCAGCCGTTGTCGACCGTCGCTTCGTCGAGTGCGATCCACACGCCCACGACCCGCGTGCCGATGGGGTAATCGAAGTAGGCCTGGTCCTGGTGCCACGGTTTTTCGACACCGATTTTCGGCGGCTTGATCAGCGCCATGTCCTGGAACATGACGGGAGTTTCGCCCAGGATGAGCCGGAGGATCCGGTTGAGTCCCGGATGCTTGGCCATGGCAGCCAGGCGGGATTCATAAGCCGCGAACCAGGCAAACTTCCGCACTGCATCAAGCCGGTTTTCCAGGGAAAGGTTGGGCAAGATTTCCCGCGCCTTGCTTTCGTACTGGATGCCCGTGAAGCCCTCGATCTTGCCCATGATCAAGTCATTCATGCCATCCTTGGCGGCCTGCACTTCCTGCGGGGTGAAGGCATTTTCCACCGCGACAAAACCGTCCCGGCGATATTGCTCCAGCGTCGTCTCGTCAAAGGCGGCCAGCGTATCGATCGGCTCAACCAGACCGACAGGTTGGTAAAGTTCAGGGGCGTGGGCGGGGACTTCCTGGGCGAAGTCAAGGGCGGTTTCCGTGGTCATGGACAAAGACATAGCAGGGAGGGCCTCTTTTTTGCTATGAACAGAACCGGCAAATATTTGCACTAATCCGGCATGAAGAAAAATCGCCAACTGGAGACTCTGGACGTCTTCTTAAACTTTTCGGCCATTTATCACTGTGCGCCCAACTGGCGGCTTGGTCCGGACTGGGCGAAGGGGCTGGCCGATTACGATCTCTGGTGTGTCTGGGGCGGGCTGGGACAAATGATGACCAGTGACGGCCCAATTGATCTCTATCCCGGCCTCTGTGTCTGGATGCGTCCCGGACGACGGTACGAGGCCACGCACAAAGTGAAGGCCCCGCTGCGCGTGACTGCGGTCCATTTTAATTTGAGAGACAAGACGAGGCTGCTCAAGCCCTCGGAATTTGTTCCTCCGGTCGAGGTCTTCGAGCCGAATTTTCCCGCGTATTTTGAGGCGGCCCTGGTGCACATCATCGATCTCCGGGCGCAAGGCAAGGTGCCCACTGTCGCCGCCCAGCTTTTCAAGTTGCTCCTGCTCGAGATCATCGCCGAAAGCTCGCGAGAAGCTCCCGAAAAGGCGCTGGACCGACATCACCGACAAGTCCTCGCCCCCGTGATGGCGGCGATTGACGCGCAACCGGAACGACGCTTGACGGTGAGGGAGTTGGCGGCACGGGCCGGCTATAGCGTCGACCACTTTGTGCGCCTTTTCCGGGCGAGGACCGGGTTGTCGCCGAAGGAATTTATGGTCCGCCGGCGCATGGACCGCGCGACGGCTCTCTTGAAAGGCTCGTCCCATACGGTGACGCAAATTGCCGACTTGCTGGGCTATCAGGATCTCGGTTTTTTTTCGCGCCAGTTCAAGGCGTATGTCGGCGCGAGCCCCGATCATTTTCGCCGGATCGGGTTGGGGCTGGCCCGCGTCAGGCCGTCTCGTCGCAGGGAAGCGTGAAATAGAATGTGGCCCCGGCGTCGACTTCGCCCTCGGCCCAGGTCCGGCCGCCATGACGGGTGATGATGCGCCGGACATTCGCGAGGCCAATGCCCGTCCCTTCAAAATCCTCCTGCCGGTGCAGGCGCTGGAACACGCCGAACAGTTTGTGGGCATACTCCATCGAGAAGCCCGCGCCATTGTCTTTGACATGGAAGATCACCTCGTTCTCCTTTTGTTCGCAACCCACTTCGATCTTCGCTTCTTCCTGGTGCTGCGAATACTTGACTGCATTCGAAAGCAGATTTGACCAGACTTGGGAGAGCATGGCCCGGTCAGCGCAGACCTTGGGCAGGGGCGCGATCTTCCAGGCAATCTTGCGGTCGTGGAGACCGGAGGTGATGTTCTGGAGGGTCTCCTGCACCACCTCGTCCATGTCGACCAGCACCTGCTGCATCTCGGCGCGTCCCATGCGCGAAAACTCGAGCAGGTCTTCGATCAGCGTGGTCATGCGCTTGCTCGAGTCCAGGATGATCGTGAGGTAGCGTTTCCCTTTCTCGCTGAAGGTGGTGGCGGCATCCTTGTTCAGCATCTCGGCGAAACTCTGGATGTGCCGCAACGGCGCGCGCAAGTCGTGCGAGACGGAATAACTGAAGGCTTCCAGCTCCTGCATCGTCTGGGCGAGATGATCGTTGGCGGTACGCAATTTTTGGTTGGCGACGTTCAGTTCCTTCGCCCGCAGGAACATCTCCGTTTCCATTTCCGCGGTGCGGGTGCGGAGATCTTCCGTCTCCTTTTGGTGTTGGCCATCGTGTTGCTGCAGTTGCACAAAATCGGTCACGTCCTCGACCCGGTGAATGAGGTAGATCAACTGGCCGTCCACATCGAAGACCGGGGAATTGACCGGACTCCAGTAGCGTTCCTCGAAGCCGCCGCCTTCCGACTCGGGACGGCGGATGTCGTATTTTTGCACGGCCATGGTATCCGGCAGATGCGAGGCCAGGACTCGTTCGAGCGAGGCGCGGAGGTTGCTGACGCCGTCGGCCGTGGGGTCATTGGGATTGTCAGGGAAGACCTCGAAAATTCCGCGACCGAGAATTTGTTTTCGCGTCGTCATCGTCGCCTTCAGGTAGGCGTTGCTCACGGCGACGATGGTCAGGTCCGGTTTGAGCACCAGGTAAAGGGCCGGGGCCGATTCAAACAGGGCGCGGAAATTGACTCCGGACGGGAATGGCTCGGAATTTGGCATGCGCGACAGGCCCTCTTCCTGCTTAATAAACCGCAAAACCGGCGTTAGGCAATCGCGGAATGAAGGTTCATTTGCGATCCTTGAGAATGACCTGGGCGGTATTGTAGCCGCTGGCCGCAAAGACGCCGCCGCCGGGATGGGTGCTCGCCCCGGTGAGATAGAGGCCGGGCAGACCGGGCACCTTGTAGTCGGAGAGCTCGGGGAGGGGACGGAACATGAACATCTGGTCGAGGCTCATCTCGAGGTGCATGACATTGGCGCGGAGCAGACCGAGCGTGCGTTCGATGTCGAGAGGTGTCTGGATGTAACGGTCGATCATCTTGCCCCGCATGTTGGGCGCGTACTGGCAGACGAGGTCGTAAAGTTTGTCGGCCTCGCGCTCGCGGATGTCGTCCCAATTTTCGCCGTTACTGAGTTCGTAGGGATGATACTGGCCCCAAGTGAAGAGCGTGTGCTTGCCCGCGGGCGCGAGGGTGGGATCGAGCGCGGAGAAACTCATCGCCACGACGGAGGGCTTTTGCGGCGGATGGCCGAACATGAAATCGCGGTGGGAGCTGTTGAGATAATCGGCGGAGGGGCAGAGGAGTTGCAGCGAGGTCTGATAATCCTTCGTGCCGGGGAGGGGGCCAGCGGGCGCGGATTTGTCGCCGTAGTCGGGGAGTTCCGAGACCGCGTGCCGGACGATCATCCCGAAGCCGTTGCCGATGCGGGTGCGGGAGACGCGTTTTTTTAGTTCAGCTGAGGGACTTCTGCCAAGCACACGGCCCGCTTCTGATGTGGAGTCTTTCAAAAGCTTGCCGAAAAACGTATGGAGATGGATCGCGGAAACAACACGTGAAGATGTCGCCTCCCGCAATTCGCCCTTTTCTCCGCCAACTTGAAAAGAGGTTTTCCATCCAGTGGATTCGGTAAAAACAAATGTGGGGACTGACTCAACCGCTGCCACCGCGGCATTACAAATAATCTCCCCGCCGTAACTCTCCAGACATTTCGCCATCGCCTGCGTGAGCGCGCCACTCCCGCCCTTCGCCCGCTTTGCGCCGCTTTTGTGGATCATCGCGTTCCAGCCGAGCATATCGCCCGAGGCCATTTCGGTCGGTGCGGGCCCCGATTGCGCGGAGAGCCAGAGCAGCGCCGTCTTCATTGCCGGATGCTCGAAGAGCTCGTCGATCACCTGGCCGTAGGGCGCCATCAATTGCCGCGAGGTGTCGAGCGACGACCAGAGTTTCCGTGAGCGCAAATTCATCAGGTTGCGCTTGAAGATCGTACCGAAGATTTTTCCCGGCGTCGGCGGCTTGAGGAAGGTCTCGAAGATGCCCTCGTTGAGTTCGCCCCAATGTTGCACAAACGCGCGATAGGCCTCGGCGTCCTTCGGCGAAATCTTCGCGATGCTCGCGCAGGTCTTGTCGAGGTCGCGGTAAAAGCTGATGCCGGTGCCCGTGCCCATGATCGGGTAGTAGGCCCACGGATCCATCTCGAGATATTCGAGACCGAACTTGTGCAACTCGAGGTCACGCAGTACCGGTGTGAGATGGATCATGATGTGCGCCGACGAGCCGACATCGAGCTTGTAGCCGGGAATGAGATCATCCTGCGTGCAGACGGCGCCGCCGACGATGTGTCGCCGTTCCAGCACCAGCACCTTCCGGCCTGCCTTCGCCAGGTAACAGGCGCACGTCAACCCGTTGTGACCCGCCCCCACTACGATTACGTCATAATGCGCCATGTTTTCCCGTAGGCTAAACGGCGGTCATAGACCGCCGCTACAAGAATCTGCTATATTACGGTATGTCGACCGAAGCCCTGATCGCCAAGTACGAAGGTTTATTGGCAGCCCGCCCCAATGACGAACTGATCCTCTTCAGCCTGGGCAAGGCGCTCTACGATGCGGGGCGGATTCCCGAGGCCGAAGCGCAATTGCGCGCCGCTCTTGCGGCCAAGCCCGACTGGATGGTCGTGACGATGCTTCTCGCCAAGATCGCCCTCCAGCGGGACGACACGACCGAGGCGCGTCTGCTCTATCAAAAGGGACTCCAATTGGCCATCGACCAGCATCACGAAGGGCCGGAGGAAGAGATCCGGGCCGCGCTTGAAAAACTTGATCCGTAAAACGCATCGACAAACCGACCGTCTCCGACCAATTTTGCCATCAACCGTGCTTCCTATGATGAAACATCTTCCTTCTCTTATCGGCGGTCTCGCCCTCCTCGTCATCACCACTGGTGCGCATGCAGCCGCTCCTGCCGCGGGTGCCCCTCCGGCCCCTCCCGAGGCCAAGACCGATGCGAAACCGGCAGCCCCCGCGGCCCCGCCCGCGCCGGCCACGAAGATGGGTGATTACACCGTTGAACTGACCGCACGCGTGCCACTGACCGATGCGGAGAAGAAGGAAGTGGAAGCCATCTATGCCGACGATGGCGTCGCCCTGCAAAAAATCCTCAACGACGATTCGCTCTCCCCGCTGGAAAAGGCGCAAAAGGTCGCCAACCTCCGCGACGCCCGCAATGCGAAGATTGAGACTCTTCTCCGTGATCTCGACAAACAGAAGGCTTTCCGCGAGGTCGAAGCCATCTATCGTGTCGCCCTGACCGAATTCGCCGCCGACGGCGGACTCGTTCCTCCTCCCGCTCCGGCAGCACCGGCTCCCGCGCCTGCGGCTCCTACTGCGGCACCGGCAGCGCCTGCTCCAGTCGCAACTCCTGCTCCGGCATCGGCACCCGCTCCGAAGCCAGCCAAGCATGTCCCTGCGCCTTCGCCATTCCCCGCTCCGGCAGAGTGATGATTTCCCCCCTCAATCCGGCCATCATCCGCGAAGCCGCCTCGCGCGCCCTTGGCGAGGACCGCGGTCCGCTGGACATTACCACGCGCGCCTGTGTGGGGCCGGAAGTCCAGGCCTCGGCGCGGATCTTCGCCAAGGAAGCCTGCGTCCTGGCCGGTCTGCCTGTCGTGGAACAGGTTTTTCGCGAGGAAGAAATCACGCTCGTTCTCACGCCGCGTGCCCAGGACGGCGACTACCTCAAGCCCGGAGACACCGCCCTGGAAATAAAGGGTTCCGCCGCCGCCATTCTCACTGCCGAGCGCAGCGCACTCAATTTCATTCAGCAACTCTCCGGAGTCGCGACCGAGACCCGCCGGTACGTTGATGCCATCGCGGGAACATCCACGAAAATTCTCGATACCCGCAAGACCGTACCCGGACTGCGCGCCCTGCAAAAATACGCGGTTCTCTGCGGCGGCGGCACCAATCACCGCATCGGCCTCTATGACCAGTTCCTCATCAAGGACAACCATCTCGCGCTCATGGGGCAGGGGAGGACCTTGTCCGACGCGATCAAAGCGGCGCGGTCTCTCGATCCCGACGCCAAGCTGGAAGTCGAGGCCGACCGCCTGGATCAGGTTGCCGAAATCGTCCGTCACAACGTCGACATCATCCTCCTTGATAACATGTCCCTCGAGGAAATGCACGCCTGCGTGGCGCTTATCGCCGGACGGTCGAAGACGGAGGCCTCAGGCAACATGACACTCGACCGCGTGCGTGACGTCGCCGCCACCGGAGTCGACTTTATCTCGGTCGGGGCCCTTACGCACAGTGTCAGGGCCATCGATTTCAGTTTGGAAATACTCACCGGGCAGGCTTGATTTTGAGTGGCAAATTGCCCGGTTTTCACTTTATTCGTGATTTTGTTGTTTCAAGCTGGCGCTAAACCGCTTGAGTAGGTAAAAAGTAAAGCATCCTGTGATTACTCTAGCCATTTCCAGTCTTAAAGGAGGCGTGGGCAAAACCACCTGCGCCATTAACTTGGCTTTCGCTTGCGCCAAGCGCGGGTGGAAGACTCTTCTCGTCGATGCCGATCCCCAGGGGTCAGTGGGTCTCTCGCTCTCGCCCAGCGCGACAGCGTACATCGGACTCTATGAAATCCTGACGAGCAATACTCCCTTCGAGCAGGCGGCCCTGAAGACGAAGCTCGATACGCTCAAGATCGTCATGGCCGGAAAAATCCCGAGCAATGAAATTTCGAAGTGGTGCTCCAGTCTCTCGGACGGGCAGCGCCTCTCGCCTTTCTTCAAGACCGCCGAGGAAGCGGGCTACGACCTCGTGATCCTCGATACCCCGTCCGGCCTGCACGGCCCCACGGAAGGCATCCTGCGCAGTTGCAGCCATGTCCTCGTTCCCCAGCAATGCGAGCCGCTCGCGCTGCGTTCCCTGATGCTCACGGTCGACTTCCTCAACCAGCTCCAGACGGAGAACGAGGAAGCCTGCTCGCTGGTCGGAGTGGTGCTCACCATGGCGGATCCCGATGTCGAGGACACCAAGAAGATCGTCGAGGAAATCAAGCGCGTCCTGCCCCCGGAACTCGTCTGCCAGGCCATGTTGCCACGCGATCCCGCGGTCATCCACGCCAGCATGAAGGGAATGCCTCTCGGTTTGATTCGCGGCGGCGCGCCTCCAGCCATTGCGCTGGTCTTTGATCAACTCGCCGCCGAAGTCGAAAGCAAACTTGGTTTAGTCGCCCCAGAGCAAAGTGATGAGTACATCTCCCTCGTGGTTTGATCAGGACAAGTTTTCCCGCCTGGTCAAGAAGGTGGGGGCCAAGACTGTGGCAGCCCAGCCCGCAGCCAGTCAGCCTCTGCCTGAAAATAAGACGGCCGACGAGAATAAGACGCCCGGCGAATCTTTGCTGAAGGAGGCACAACTGCCTCCCGAAAAAGAAGTAAAGGTACCGGCCAAGCCGGCAGCAGTCGTCAAGGCCCCTCCAGCGCCTCCGCGCGAGGCGACCCGGCTCAGTCAACGGCTGCCCAAGATCGAACCGCCTCCGGCGGCCCCGGAACCCGATCTTAGTCCTGCTCCACTTCATGCCGACGCCGGTCCCCTTCCGGCCCAGGAAATCGAAGAGGAAGCCCCGGCGTTGCCCGGCGCTTCGACGCGTCCTCCGCTGACGGCGCAGAACATGATGACCTCGCAGTCGCTGAAGATTAATCTCACGTCTCCGTCGGCGTTGCCGCCAGCCGTGCCGAAAGCGGAGGCCAACCCGGAACCGATCCGCGCGCCGGAGGCACCTGCACCGCTTCCCGCCCCCAAGACGCCGCCTTTGCCGGAAGGGGCCCAGACCACGCCCGGACTGCCCCGCCGGACCGCACCGCTCCCCGCTCTCAAGTCCCTTTTTCAATACGAAATTCCCGGTGGCCAGGCTGCGCCCCCGAGCAAGCCCCCCATGCTGCCGCCGCCTCTCAAGGGGCCGCTGCCGACCTTTGCCTTCCAGAAGTCGGAAACGAAACCAAGCCTCAATCTCTCTTCTCCCGCGCTGGCCAAGGAAGAGCTCACTCCCATTCCGGCCAAGCTTTCCGACGCCGAGCTATTGAAGGAGAAGACCGAGCCGGAGCTCTCCGTCGAGAAACTGGCCGCCGACTGGGGCAAGGCCGATCAGGACAAGGATGAACTGGCCCGCGTCACCAAGGAACGGGACGCAGCGTTGGCCGAGGGCGACGCCCTTTTGCAGCAATTGCGCGAAATCCGCGAAGGCAAACCGGATGCCGGTAACGCCAATGCCGATGAGCTCGAGGCGGTGACGAAAGAACGCGACGAAGTCCGCCGCGATTACATGAAGCTGCGCGAGAGTTACGAGAACCTGAAGCAGGAAAAAGTCGACGACAAAGTCGAGTTGGGTGCAGCCCAGCATGAGGGTGGGAAGGAAACCGAGGAGCTTCGCGGGCAGGTTGCCGAGAAAGATCACGAAATCAAGGCGCTCAAAACGGCCTCCACCGAATTGGGTGAAACCGTTCAAAAGCTCAAGGATGAAATCAAGGGCCTCCAGGAACAGATCCAGAAAGCCAAGGATCAAGCCGCCGCCGCATTGCAGGATCGCGAAAATGAAATCGCGAGGGTCAAGACGTCTTCCGCCGATACCGATGTGGCCGTCGAGAAACTCAAGCTCGAGATCACCACGCTGCAAAACGAAGTGAAGAAAGCGCAGAACGAAGCCTCCGTCGCCCAGCGCGGCCTCGCTCTCAGCCAGAAAGCCTTGCAGGAAACCCGCGACGCCCTGCGCGAGGCCAGCGAAGCGAAAAAGTAGGACTTGGGCGCATCTCTCGTGCGCGATGTGGGAAGTCGTTTGGCGGCGTTCGCAAACAAACACGAGAAAATCTTTGACACGTCTCATGCGTCGTGGCTTAATTCCCGGCTCCCGATGAAAACTTTTAGCGCCAAAGCAGAACAGGTCGAACGCAAGTGGTACATTATTGATGCCGACAACCAGGTGGTGGGTCGCGTGGCTGAAAAAGCCGCCGTCCTTCTCCGGGGCAAGCACAAGGCCATCTTCACCAGCCACGTCGACACTGGCGATCACGTCATTGTCATTAACGCCGAAAAGGCGGTCTTCACCGGCAAGAAGGAAATCCAGAAAGAGTACATGAGCTACTCCGGTTTCATCGGCGGCCACAAGTCCGAGACGGCCAAGTCCCGTCGCGCGCGCCATCCCGAGCTCATCATTGAAGGCGCTGTCAAGGGAATGATCCCGCACAACCGCCTTGGTCGCGCGCTCATCAGCAAACTCCACGTCTACAAGGGCGACAAGCACCCGCACGCCGCCCAGGCTCCCGCTCCTCTCAAGCTTAAGAAATAAGGATTCACGTCATGGTTACCCCCGCTAAAAATGTCATCGTCGCCACCGGCCGCCGCAAAACTGCCGTGGCCCGCATCCAGCTCGTCTCCGGCGCTGGCAAATTGGAAGTCAACGGACGTGATTTCGAAGATTACTTTACGACGCCAGCGATGAAGACGCTCGCGCTCATGCCGTTGCAGACGGCCGACTCGCTCAAGAAATTTGATGTCAAGGTGAAGACCCATGGTGGCGGTCTGGTCGGTCAGGCCGGCGCCCTCAGCCTCGCCCTGGCTCGTGCTCTTATTCAGGTTGATCCCGCCCTGCGGACGACGTTGAAGAAGCCCGGTCTGCTTCGTCGCGATCCCCGCCAGAAAGAACGCAAGAAGCCGGGACAGCCAGGCGCACGCAAGCGCTTCCAGTTCTCCAAACGCTAAAAGTCCCTTCGGTTTCCACATGGGGGAACCGGTGGGGGAAAGGCCACAGTTGCAATCCGTACGCACGGCGGTCGTTGGCGCTTCCGGTTATTCCGGGCAGGAACTCCTGCGCTATCTGGCCCGGCATCCGGTCTTCCGTCTCGCAATTGTCACATCCCGGCAAAGCGCTGGCGAACCGCTCTCGAAGTCTGTTCATGGCCTCCCACGCGAACTGGGCGCGCTGACTTTTGTCGACAGTGCGCCGGATGCAAAACTCGCCGAACAGGCCGATCTCTTTTTCCTCGCTGTGCCGCATGGTACCGCCGCGCCCTACGCTGTTGCTTTAAGGAAGGCAGGCAAGACGGTTGTCGACCTCAGCGCCGATTTCCGGACGACCGATCCCGCGATCTACAAGGAATTCTACGGTCACGATCACCCCGCGCCTGAGCTGCTGCCGGAGGCGGTCTACGGAATTCCCGAAATTCACCGGGACCGGCTCAAGTCAGCCAGGCTCATCGCGGCGCCCGGCTGTTTCCCCACCAGCATCATCCTGCCCTTGGCGCCATTCCTGAAGGCCGGACTGATCGAGCCCGATTCCATCATTGTGAGTTCTCTCAGCGGGGCCTCCGGTGCCGGCCGCAAAGTTGAGCTTCGGCTGCTCTTCGGCGAGATCAACGACAACATGTATCCTTACAGCGTGCCCAAGCATCGCCACCTGGGTGAAATCGAGCAGGAGCTTGCTCTGGCTGCGGGAAAAAAGACCACGGTGACCTTTGTGCCGCACTTGATTCCGATCCATCGCGGTATGCTTTCGACGATCGCCGCCAAACTGACGCGGCCCCAGACCGACGCTGAACTGCAGGCTGTCTTGCAGAAAGCCTATGGGAATGAACCGTTTGTGGAGCTTTTGGTGCCGCCTGCTCTGCCCGAGGCCCGGCAGGTTGCTAATTCCAACCGCATCCAGATCGCGGCCCGGGTCGATGATCGCACCAATCGTTTGTTACTCTTTTCCTCCATCGACAACCTTGGCAAAGGCAATGCTTCTCAAGCGATCCAGGCTGCAAATCTGGCCTGCGGGCTGGAGGAAAAACTGGGTCTGGAGTAAAAGCACGTATGGAAGCCAAAGTAATCAAAGATGGCGGCGTTTCGTCAGCCCTGGGCTTTCAGGCCATCGGCATTGCCTGTGGCATCAAGCCGGAGGGTGAGAAGGACCTTGCGCTCATCGTTTCGGACGTGCCCGCGGAAGTCGCGGCGACCTTCACGACCAACCTGGTCAAGGCCGCGCCGGTTAAGGTTTCCATGAAGCACTCGCGCAAGGGCAAGGTCCGCGGCGTCGTCGTCAATGCCGGTTGCGCCAATGCCTGCACCGGCGTCGGGGGTATCGCCGACGCCAAGCGGATGGTCGAGCACACCGCGAAGGAATTCAAAAGCAAGCCGACCGAGTGGCTCGTTTGCTCTACTGGTCGCATCGGGACCCGTCTGCCGATGCCGCTCGTCCGCAAGGGCATCACCAAAGCTGCCGCCAAATTGAGCCATGACGGCGGAACTGAAGCCGCCAAGGCGATCATGACCAGCGACACGCGCCGCAAGGAATTCGCCGTGCGCATCAAGGTGAACGGTCGCAAGGTCACCATCGGCGGCATGGCCAAGGGTGCGGGGATGATCCATCCCAACATGGCGACGATGCTTTGCTTCATCACCACCGACGCCTGCATCGACAAGGCGACACTACGCGCCTGCGTCGATGACGCGGTCGAACATTCCTTCAACCGGATTTCCGTCGATGGCGATACCTCGACCAACGACACCGTCATCGTCATGGCCAACGGGCTCTCCGGCACAAACCTGCTCAAGAGCTACCACCCGCAATTCGACAACTTCAAGAAAGCGCTCACGCACGTCATGCGCAAGCTGGCCCGCCTGATTGTCGAGGACGGCGAGGGGATCACCCGCGTGGTCGACGTGGTCGTGAAAGGCGCAGCCAGTGCGCAGGACGCCAAGCTGGCGGCCCTCGCGGTGGCCAAGTCGGAACTCGTGAAGACCTCGTGGACCGGGGGCGATCCGAACTGGGGACGCATCATGTGTGCCCTGGGCTATAGCGGTGCGCGGATCCGCGAGGAAATGGTCGAAATTTATTACGACGGTCTTTCTGCCGTGGTCAATGGGCAGCCAAGCAAGACGCCCCATGCCAAGTTGCAAAAACTGGTCAACCGGCCGAAGTTTACCATCACGATCCACCTCCACACGGGATCGGGTGAATACAGTATTTTAACGACGGACCTGACGGAAGAGTACGTCCGCATCAATAAAGGCGAATAATGAGTCGAAGCCCCAAGGTGGACGCGCTTCTCGAGGCGCTTCCCTATTTCCAACAATTTCGCGGAAAGACCGTGGTCGTCAAATACGGCGGTGCGGCGATGGAAAATCCCGACCTGGTCGAAAGCGTGTTGCATGACATCGTGTTTCTCGAGGCGGTGGGGATCAATCCCGTCGTCGTCCACGGCGGTGGCAAGGCCATCACCGCGGCGATGCGGCAGGAAAACCTGACCGCGAAGTTTGTCGACGGCTTGCGCGTGACCGATGCTGCTTCCATCAAGATCATCGACCGCGTCCTCAATGAGGTGATCGGGCCATCACTGGCCTCCAAGATCAACGAGCTTGGCGGGAAGGCCCGGACCTTGTCCGGCAAAAACGTGCTGAAGGCACAAAAAGGCATGCTCCACCAGGATGCGGCTGGGGCCAAGGTCGATCTCGGTTTTGTCGGTGAAATCACGCAGGTCGACATCGCCCCGATCCAAAAGCTGGTCGATGAAGAGATCGTACCGATCATTTCGCCGCTGGGAGTCGGTCCCGATGGACAGGCTTATAATATTAACGCCGATATTGCCGCGGCGAAAATTGCGCAGGCGCTCAAGGCGCACAAGATCATTTATCTCTCAGACGTGAACGGCGTCCGGCGCAATCCCAAGGATGAAAACTCGCTGATCTCCACCCTGACCCCGGCCCAGATCCAGAGCCTGAAACAGCAGGGCGTGATCGAGGGCGGCATGATCCCCAAGGTCGATTCCGCGCTCGAGGCCCTCGCCAGCGGCGTGGCCAAGGTCCATTTTCTCGACGGCAAATTGCCGCATGCGCTCTTGCTCGAACTCTTCACTGATGCCGGGATTGGCACGGAAATCGCCGCAGGAAAATAACCGTCTGGAAAGAGTCACTATGAGCGTACCCCCCCGTCATTTCCTTGGCCTCAAGAGTGCTGATGAACCATCTCTTCGCGAGATACTGACCCTGGCGGCCCGCTACAAGGCGGAGCGCGGTTCCATTTCATGGCGTCCGCTGGCCGGCCAGACATGGGCGATGATCTTCACCAAGTCGTCCACCCGCACCCGCGTTTCGTTCGAGGTGGCGATCCATGAACTGGGCGGCAACTCGCTTTTCCTCAACGCCAACGACCTGCAACTTGGCCGGGGTGAACCGATCAAGGACACCGCCCGCGTGCTCGGACGCATGGTTCACGGCGCCATCATCCGGACTTTTGCCCAAAGTGATGTGGAGGACTTCGCGCATTACGGCCACATCCCCACGATCAATGCCCTGACGGACGACGAGCATCCCTGCCAGATCCTCGCCGATATCCAGACGATCGAGGAGAAGCTCGGCCCCATTGCGGGCAAGAAGATCGCCTTTATCGGTGACTGCGCGTGCAACGTGGCGCGTTCGTGGGTCTATGCGGCGGAGATCCTGAAATTCAACCTCGCTCTGGCCGGTCCCGAGGACTACCTGAGCGACATCACCAACGCCTACGTCACACAGACCACCGACATCAAGGAAGCGGCCAAGGATGCCGACGTACTCTACACGGATGTCTGGGTCTCGATGGGACTCGAGGCCGAGAAGGCCAAGCGGGCGGCGGTCTTTCAGGGGTACCAGATCGACAACGCACTCGTTGACCTCGCCAAAAAGAACGCGATGGTCCTTCATTGTCTGCCCGCCTACCGCGACCAGGAAATCAGCGAGAAAGTCCTCGAAGAACACGCGCAGGATATTTTCGACCAGGCCGAGAACCGCCTCCACGCCCAGAAAGGCATTCTCCATTGGCTGACGGAATTGCCGGTGAAGTAAAGTGACGGGTTGGTTCAATGATCCGTCATCCCGAGATTGTCGAGGGATCAGATACGTGTGCACGGTAAGCTTGAGCTAAGCGGCTTTAATCATGGATTCCCCTTCCGTCACTCTCACCGATATCTGCCAACGCCTCGACTGGCTCGCCCTCTTCGGCAACGACCACCCTGTGGAACTCGACCTCGGTGCGGGCGATGGTGGCTTTGCGTTGGCCTACGCGCAGCAGCATCCCGGAATCAATCTCCTCGCCGTGGAGCGTCTCCTCGGCCGCGTCCGCAAGATCGAGAAACGGGCTGCACGCGGAAAACTGGAGAACATTCGCGTCCTCCGTCTGGAGACCGGCTACACCGTCCGCTATCTCCTGCCGCCCGGCAGTGTCTCCATCGCCCACATCATGTTTCCCGATCCCTGGCCGAAACGCCGTCACTGGCCGCGCCGACTCATGCAGCCCGACTTCGTCCGCGATCTCGCCGCTGCGCTCCGGCCCGGAGGCGAACTCCGTTTCACCACCGATCACCGGGATTATTTCGAGACGGCGCAACAGGCGGTGACGGACGCGAAAGTCCTGGAGCGCGCGCCGGAGTGGGACTGGTCAACCGATCCCAAGACCGATTTTCAGCAGACCTTCGACGCCGAAGGCCGGGCGACCCATCGCGCGCGGTGGATCAAAACCTAAAAGCTGATGTTCGCCTCGCTGCTAACGGCGTTTCTGTGGGCGCTCTCCGGTATCTTCGCCCGCCGCTCGTCGCTTTACCTGGGGTCCCAGCGCGCCAATCTCGCCCGGCAGTCGCTTGCGCTGGTTCTGCTGGGACTCTGGGCGCATACGCTCGGGCAGGGGCTGCATGGTGTCAGCTTGGGCCTTCTCTTTCTCAGTGGCGTCATCGGCTTCGGCCTTGGTGACTGGGCGCTCTTCGAGGCCTTCCCGCGCATCGGTTCCGCGCTGACCATGCTGCTCAGTCAGTGCCTCGCGGCGCCCATCGCCGCGGTCATCGAATGGTTCTGGCTCGGCACCGTGATGACCGTTCCGCAAATGCTGAGTTCCGCCGTCATCCTGGTGGGCGTGGCCTTGGCGATTGCTCCCGCGCACGAATCGGACATCCCGGTCGGTCATCGCTTCACCGGAATCATCTTCGGCGTTCTCGCTGCCTTCGGTCAGGCCGGTGGCGCGGTCATGAGCCGCTGCGCCTTTCATCTCGCGGACCAGACCGGCTTCGGCCTCGACGGCATCACCGCCGCCTATCAGCGCCTCTGGGGCGGTGTTCTTTGCATCGCCGCGCTCGTTCTGATCCGACAGATCTTCCGTTCCTGGAAAAAGCCGGAAACCGTTGCGCCCCGCCCCGACTGGAAACAAGGCTGGCCCTGGATGGCCGCCAACGCGCTCGCCGGAGCGACCCTCGGCGTCAGTTGCTACCAATGGGCGCTCAAGTCGACACCGAGTTCCATCGTTCTTCCCATCGTGGCAACCACGCCCCTTATTGTCATGCTCATCGCCTTCGCGTTTGAGGGTATCAAACCTTCACGACGCACCGTTATCGGCGCCATCCTCGCCGTTATCGGTGTCGTGATACTGATCTTGGTCCGCTAAGCGGACGAAGCAGCTTCGGTCTTCAACTGCTTCAACCTTAACTGTCCGCACGCTGCGTCAATATCATGCCCCTTCTCGCGGCGAACCGTGGCAGTGACTTTGGCGGCATGCAGCACTTCCGCAAACTGATCAATGACCGTATCGCTCGGCCTGCGCCACTCGAGTCCTTCCACTGTGTTGTACGGAATCAAATTCACCTTCGCATGCAGACGGCGTGCATGCTTGGCGAGCATCGCCGCCTGCGCGAGCGAATCGTTCACGCCCTCGATGAGGATGTACTCAAGCGTCATCATCTTGCGTTTCTTCTCCTGGTACTCGGCGCAGGCGTCGAGCAGCTCGGCGAGGGGATACTTGCGGTTCACCGGCATGATCTGCTGCCGCACCTCGTCGGTCGCGCCATGGAGTGAAAGAGCCAGCCGGATTTGCAGTGGTTGGTCGGCCAGTTCGCGGATTTGCGGGGCCAGTCCGCTCGTCGAAATCGTGATGTGCCGCGCCCCGATGCCCACGCCCCAATCGGCGTTGATGATCTTCAGCGCCTGCATCAGGTTCTGGTAATTCGCCAACGGCTCGCCCATGCCCATGAAAACGAGATTATTGATCCGGACCTTCGTCGCGCGTTCCGTTTCGATGATCTGTGCGACGATCTCTCCCGCCGTCAGGTTCCGCTTCCAGCCCTCCAGCCCGCTCGCGCAAAATTTGCAGCCATACGCGCAGCCGACCTGCGTGGAAACGCAAAGCGTGAACCGGTCCGACCGCTCGCCGAAAAGGTCAGGCGAAGCCGGAATCAACACGCTCTCGATGTAATCGCCCGTGCGCAATTCCCAGAGCAGTTTCCGCGTTGTGTCATGCGAGCCCTGCAGCTTGGTGAGCTTAAGCGCGTTGAAATCGTACGTCGCTTCCAGATGTTGCCGCATCGCCGCGGGCAGGTTGCTCATCTCCGCGAACGAAGCCGCGCGCTTGGCGAAAAGCCACTCCGCCACCTGCTTGCGGCGGTACTCCGGCCCGTCGCCGAGGTCCCATTCCTCGGGAAGGAGATCAAGCAAAAGAGGGCGTGCCGGTTTCATGACCTCCTTAATGTAGCGGCGGTCGATCACCGTCGCACTTCAAATTGTTCGATGAGAGACCCGCCTTGCCACTGGCGAAACGGCTTATAGACTCGGGGCCATGGACACCGGTGCACGACTTCGTCTTTATCAGTATCCTTACAGTCCCTTCTGCATCCCGATCGAGCTGGCCCTGAAGCATTCCGGCATTCCGTACGAGGTCGTCAATCTCAGCACCGGCGATCCTGCCCCGGTCATCAAACTCACCAAGGGCGATTGCTACATGGTCCCGGTCCTGGAGGACCTTTTCAACCACGAGGTCATCTACGACAAGACCGGCGACGAGGTCCCTCGTTATATCGAGAACATTGCGCCGTTGACACGCCTCTTCCCTTCGGAAGTCGACGGCATTCACCGGATTTTCCTCCACTATATCGAGAACGAATGCGAATCATGGGGCTTCAAGGTCTGTGATGCGTACGGTGAGAACTGGATCAAGACCGATCTCGAGCGCGGTCTGCACCGCCGTCATAAGGAGCGCAAATTCGGCATGGGCTGCCTCGAAGCCTGGCGCAAGGACACCAATCAGTTGATCGAAGGTTTTCATCGTGCCGTCCAGCCGTTTGAGCAGATCCTTGCCGACAGACCCTTTCTCACCGGCAACCAGCCCGTCTATGCGGACTACGCTCTCTGCGGCGTCATCGGCAATTTCCTTTTCCCCGGCAACACTGCCCTGCCGGAGAACTGCCTTATGCTCGAGGCCTGGTACACCAAGATGCGCGCGGGCAACTTCCGCACGCAACTCGACGACATGCAAGTCGGCGAAGGTGGCGCGGGCGGCGCGGATGACAAGTCGCACATTTTTAAGGACATCTCCGATGTCGAGAAGGCGATCTCGGACCTGAAGCTGCGCCCCGGTACCTACGCGCTCGATGTCGGTGTCGGCGACGGCCACACCGCCATTTTTCTCGCCGAAAAGGGACTTCACGTTACTGCCTGCGACCCCTCCGCCCAAGTCTTGGAACAGGCGGGCAAGCTGGCGGCGGAAAAGAAGGTCGCGATCAACTTCCAGCAACATTCATCCGAAAGCCTCCCGTACGCCGATAATGCCATCGGCCTCATCGTCGGGCGCATGAGTCCCCACTATTTCCCTGCGCCCGAGACTTTCGTCCGCGAAGCGGCCCGCACCCTGAAGACCTACGGCTATCTCGTCCTCATCGACTGTACCGTTCCGGATGACCACATCGAGGCCAACCACTGGATGAATCAACTCGAGAAGCTGCGCGACCCCGCGCACGTGAAATTCGTGCCGCCGAATCAATGGAAACTCTGGTGCCAGCATTGCGGGCTCACCGTCACCCGCTCGGTCATGGAGACGATCAAGATGCCCGACCTGAACTGGTACTTCAACATCGCCAACACTCCGCCGGAAAACCGCAAGAAGGTCCTCGAAATGCTGGCCAAGGCGCCTACGCCGGTCCGCGAGCTCTTCAAGATCGGCCAGGAAGACGGCAAGATCGTCTGGTACTGGCGCCGGATGACCTTTGTCGCAGGGAAGATTTAGAGACGCAGCGACAGGAAGCTTAGCCCGGTCAAGAGGCGTGATCCTTGGGCGCTAACGCGGGGAGGATGTCGAGCGGTTGGCGCTCAGCCATTCCTCTTTTTGCAGCCACGCCTCGCTGTACTTGCCGCCGGTCTGGTCCGCGAGACTGCGCAGGAGAGAAACGGCATCCGAATCGATCCGGGGGGAAATGCCCACCACGGTCAGGGCCGGGCCATGGTTGGCCGGATTAAGGATATTCCGCGCCTTGTCGATCAGGGTGGCGAGCGTGGTGTTCAGGTCGCCGTCGCTGACCAGGACGAGATTGCCCATGCCCAGTTTCATGGCCGAGGCCAGCCCGGTCGGTAAATCGGTCCCACCGCCGCAATCGATGTCCTCCCGGATGAAGCGAATGGCCCCCTCGCGGGTCGCATTATTGGCCTCGACCAGCGGGCCGCTGTTGCGCGCCGTCTGGGCAAAAACGGTGATGGCGAAAGGCGTGCCGTTCTTCAATTCGCGGATTTGGCGGCTCAGCACTTCCCGCGCGAAAGCCAGGCGGGTCGATCCCTCGAACGGCTCATACATGCTGCCGGAGATATCGAGAATGAAAACGACGCCATCGTGCCCGTTGAGGTGCGGGGCCGGATTGGGCGAAAGAACCGATGCCGGTGGGACCGCGCGAATATGGGCGTTGGGATTAGCCTCCAGCGCCAGCGAGGCGGGAGGTGTCGTTGTCATGGTGGAAATCGACTTGGCTTCCGGTTGCGGAGACGAGGGGAGAATCGCTGCATGACTCGCAACGGCATGCGACAGGGTTGTGGCCACAGGCTGGTGACGGTCCGGCATGTCCTCCGAAGTCAGCAGGACGAGAGTCGTTGCCGGTGTCACTGGGGCCACCTCTCCCGTCGGCGTGTGCGGATGAAAATGACGCATTGCCATGCCCGCGGCTACCGCGCCATGGAGGGCCACTGAGACAGTCAGCATGAGGGGAAGGCTAACGCGCACGCGTTCTACACTACCGACTTTCTACCGAAAGTCAGATAAATACTTGCGAAGTACCGTGACGCGGTTTGAAGGAGAAGCGCTTTCCATGAAAAGAGGCGTGCGCATGGGTCATCAACGCGAAGTGAAATGCGGAAGGCTCAATCGCAAGGACGCGGAAACTTTCTCCGTGCGCCGCGCCGCCAGCGATTGAGAAAGAGGGATTCTTTAACGATTGGCGTCGAGAGGAACTCTTGGCAGCTTGGTGCGTGTTTGATCGCCTGAATACCTATCGTTGGTGGTGGTGCGCCCTCTCGGGCCTGCTCTTGGTGACCAGCTTCGCCCCCTTTTCCTGCGCGACCTGCGGCTGGATCGCCCTCGTGCCCGCGTGGTGGGTGATTTCCCGCAGCGAGCGGGTGCAACGGCAACCGATGCGCCACGGCTACCTTATCGGCCTCATCTACTTCGGCGGGACCTTCTGGTGGATCAGCAACGTCACCGCGATTGGTGCCTTTTTCCTCGTGCTCTACATGGCCCTTTATCCTGCCCTCTGGTTCCTCCTCATCGCCCGCCTGATCATGCCTTGGAAAGGCTCGATTTCCGGCCATATCCTTTTCCGCGCCATGGCCGCCGCAGGCCTCTGGGTCATGCTCGAATGGTGGCGCAGCTGGTTCCTAACCGGCTTTAACTGGAATGAGTTAGGCATTTCTCAGGCCCCCAGCATCGTCTACCGCCAACTCGCCGCCTACGGAGGCGTCCATCTGATTTCGTTTGTTCTGGTTGTGGTCAATGTTCTGTGGGCAGAGGGGCTTCTCGACATCATGCAGAACATCCGGAACAAGAAAGGTGTCCGCGCCTCGCTCCCCTTCGCCACGGCAATGTTCATCGTCGCCGCGGGCTTTGCCCTAGGCTGGCATCATCTCTATCGGCACCAGCACGACTCGTTGGGGGCTGGCGTCAGCTTCTCCTGCATCCAACCCAACGTTCAGCAGATTCCCTACGACGGCGGAAAATGGAAAGACTTCCAGGACAAGGAAGACGCCGCCCTGGAAAAAACCAAGAATCTGACCCTCCGCGCTATTGCCGCCCCGCAAAAACCCCAACTCCTCATTTGGCCCGAGGCGATGATCGACCAGGGTGTTTTTAACGATCGCCCCATGAATGAAGCGGTGCGGGACATCTGCCTGCAATACGACGGCTATTTTCTCCTCGGCTCGCAGGACTTTATTGAGAAGGAGCACAAGGTCTACAACGCCGCCTATTTCTTTTTTCCCGAAGGAGATCAATTTGAAGAATACCGAAAAACACGGTTGGTGATCCTGGGGGAATACCTGCCTTTCGGGACCACGTTTCCCTGGCTGCGCAAGGCGGTCGGCATGGGCATGGACATGACGCCGGGTGATGGCCCCAGGAAATTCACGCTGAAAAATCCCGACATCAGCCTGTCGCCCCTGATCTGCTTCGAGGACACGCTGGCCTCGGTAGCCGACAAGGCGGCGCTCCTGAGGCCCAATTTCTTTGTCACGATCACCAATGACGGGTGGTACTGGAGTTGGTACGCGGCCTGGGGCGTGCGGCAGCACCTGAATAACGCGGTCTTTCGTTGCATCGAGCATGATCGTCCCATGATCCGCTGCGCCAATACCGGCATCTCCTGCGTGGTGGACCAGGACGGTCGTGTCGTCGACCGCTTTCGCGATGAATCAGGAGAGGAAATCGATGTTGGTGGGATCTTCTCGGGCAATCTCCGGTGCTACCCTGCGCATCCGACTCTTTATGAAAGTTGGGGCGATTGGATCGTCTTGCTCTCGGGTGCGATCACCGCCATACTCGGAATTCGCCTTTTCCTCCGGGCCCCGAGCCAAAATGAATCCTGATCCCATTTTTTCCGTTGTTGTCCCGTTTTACAACGAAGCGGAAAACCTGCCCCGGCTCGTGCGCGAGATCGACGCCATGCTTCGCGCCCTGGAGCAGACGGCGGAGATCATTCTCGTCAACGACGGTAGTACCGATGACTTTGCCCAGCCTCCGGCCAGTCCCTACTTTGCCATTCGCTGGCTGCATCTGGACCAGAATAGCGGCCAGAGCGCGGCGATGTACTACGGCATGCAGGCGGCCCGGGGTGAGTATCTCATCCTGATGGACGCCGACTTGCAGAACGATCCGATGGATGCGCCGAAGATGTGGAATTACCTGAAGCAAAACGATCTCGACCTGGTGACCGGCATTCGCGCCAAGCGCAACGACTCCTTCAAGCGCCGGCTCTCCTCGAAGGTGGCCAACGCCGTCCGCTCGACCCTGCTGCGCGACCGTACCAGCGACACCGGCTGCACCCTCAAGGTCTTGCGGGCCGAAGCGGCCAAACGACTACCCGCCTGGAACGGCATGCATCGCTTCATTCCCGCCCTCGTGTTGGCCGCAGGCTTCAAGATTGGTGAAATTCCCGTCGAGCACCGGGCCCGCCACGCCGGTGTCAGCAAGGTCGCCGGCAGAAAGCGCGCCATCCGCACGACCATCGATCTGCTGGGAATGCTCTGGTTTTCCCGCCGCCAATTCAAAGGGCGGTTGTTGCCGGAAAAAGAATGAGGCGGATTGGGTCCACGACTTGATTTGAGGCATGAGTACCACCCTTGATTTAAATTCGTTGGGCATCATCGCAGGTAATGGTCGTTACCCCGTCCTGCTGGCCGAGGCGGCGCGTGCCCGCGGCGTAAAGCGCATCGCCATCGCCGGTTTTTCGGGCGAGACCGCGCCGGAGGTCGAGAAGCTGGCGGACAATTACACCAAGTTGCGCGTGGGACAACTGGGCGGTCTCTGCAAATATTTCCGCGATCAAAAAATCACCCAGGCGATCATGGCGGGACAAATTGCGCCCGGTAATCTTTTCGATCTCTTGCCGGACTGGAAAGGCGCACTTCTTTTGGCGCGACTCAAGGAGCGTAACGCCGAGTCGATCTTTGCCGCGATTGCGGAAGAGCTCCAGAAGTCCGGGGTCGAACTTCTTCCCGCCACCACCTTTCTCGAGGACGCGCTGCCTGAACCCGGACACGTGGCCGGGCCCAAGCTGTCTGCCAAACAACTGGAGGATATCGCCTTTGGTTTCCGCATCGCCAAGGAAATCAGCCGCATGGACATCGGGCAGAGCATCGTGGTAAAAAAAGGCACGGTACTCGCCGTGGAGGCCTTCGAAGGCACGGACGCGGCGATGGAACGGGGCGGGCGACTGGGGAAGGGGGACGTGGTGCTGGTCAAGGTCAGCAAACCCAACCAGGATTTTCGCTTCGACGTTCCCGTCATCGGCACGAGGACGCTGGACAAGGCGCGCGAGGCCGGGGTGAGGGTGATCGCCTGCGAGGCTCGACGCACTTTGCTTCTGGATCGGAAACTGGTATTGGAACAGGCCGCGCGGGACGGGATCAGCCTTTTCGCCGCGGATGAGTCGATTTTAAAATTATGAGCAACGTACGAGTTGGAGTGGTTGGAGTCGGACATATTGGCCGGGAACACGCGCGGATTTATTCGCAACTGCCGGGGGTCGAGTTCGTGGGCGTCTACGACCTGGATGCCCACGTGGCCGAGAAGGTTGCGCAACGGCACGACGTCAAGGCTTTCCCGACCGCCAAGGCACTGGCCGAGGTCGTGGACGCCGCCACCATTGCGACGCCGACCAACACGCATCATGAGATCGCCACCCAGTTCCTGGAAATGGGCAAGCATGTCCTCGTCGAAAAGCCGATCACCGACAACACCGAGCAGGCCAAGGACCTCGTGCAACTGGCCCAGGCGAAGAAACTGGTGCTGCAAGTCGGACACATCGAGCGATTCAATCCGGCCCTTAGCGCCTTGGAGGAAAAACTCACCCGCCCCCGCTTTATCGAGGCCCACCGCCTCTCCGCTTATCCGGGCCGGAGCACCGACATCGGGGTTGTACTCGATTTGATGATTCACGATCTCGAGGTCGTGCTGCATCTCGTGCGCTCGCCGATCCAGTCGATTGATTCCGTAGGCACTGCCGTGTTGAGCAAGGGTGAAGACATCGCCAACGCCCGCATCCGCTTCGAGAACGGGTGCGTGGCCAACATCACGACGAGTCGTATCAGCTTCGAAAAGGTCCGCAAGATACGCGTCTTTCAGGACGACGCCTATCTCTCGCTCGATTATTTCGACCAGAGCGGCGAAATTTATCGCAAGGTCGATACCCGCATCACCAAGGAGAAGATCAAGGTCGAGAAGGACGAGCCGCTCAAGCTGGAACTCGCCGCCTTTGTCGATTGTGCGCGTTCCAGCCAGGCTCCCCGGGTGGGAGGAGCGCAGGCGGCTCATGCCCTGGAGATCGCGATGCTCATCACCGAGCAGATCGCGCAGCAGAACGCCAAGGCCTGATCTTGATGGTGTCGTATTGCCATGCAAGCCCCTGAGATACCTCTTTCCGGACGTCCGTTGACCCTCCTAATGGTCGCGGGTGAACCCAGCGGTGACGCCCACGGCGCGGAATTGATCCACGCCTTGAAGGAGCAGCACCCCAAGGTCCGGATTATCGGCGTTGGGGGGCCGCGCATGGCGGCGGCGGGGCAGGAACAGCTCTTCGATTTGACGGCCCATGCGGTCCTCGGTCTGACCGAGGTGCTTCGGCAGATTTTCAAGTTCCGCCGGTTCAAGAACAAGGTGATCGACTTGGCCAGGCAGGAACGGCCCGATGCGGTCGTACTCATCGATTGCTCCGGATTCAACCTTCGTTTGACGCCACGATTGCGCAAAGAACTGCCCGGTTCCCGCATCGTCTATTACATCAGTCCGCAGGTCTGGGCCTCCCGTGCCGGCCGGGTCAAGGCGATGCAGCGGGATCTCGACCTGGTTCTCAGCATTCTTCCTTTCGAGAAGCCATGGTTTGCCAAGACGGCGCCAAAGCTCAATGTCCAATGGGTGGGGCATCCCTTGCTCGACCGGATTCGCAAGGTTGAGACGATCGAGCCGAACCCCGATTGTGTGGCGCTCCTGCCCGGTAGTCGCCGGACTGAGGTGGAATCGCACCTGCCCGTCCTCTGGGAGGCGGCGCGGACCATGGCACGCGAGAGGCCGGGCCTCAAATTCGTCCTGCTTTCGCCCAACGAGGCGATCCAGAAGTATGCCCTCGACATGCTCGACCGTTTTCCGGCGCCGAATTTTTCGTTCGAATACAATATCGGTTATGCGATCTCCCACTTGTCGCGCTGCGCCCTGGCCCTGGTCGCTTCCGGGACGGCCTCGCTCGAGTGCGCGATGGTCGGCATTCCGCAAATCGTGATTTATCGGGTTCACCCGATGACATTTGCGGTGGGCCGCATGGTGGTGAAGGTCAAGCACCTCAGCCTCATCAATGTGATGGCCAACGAATTTGTCGTGCCGGAATTCATCCAGGACAACCTTCAGCCCGAGGCCGTGGCGCAGGAAGCCCTGGCCTTGCTCGACAATCCCCAACGCCGCGAGGCCATGAAGCGTCGCGTCGACCAGATTGTCTCCACGCTGGGCGGTCCCGGCGCCAGCAAGCGTGCCGCCGAGGCCATCCTGCTCGAGGCCGCCTTTGCCACGCCAAGGTAGGGCTTCGAAGGACGCCGCTGTCTCGACGGCGGTTCCGGCCACGCTCTCAGCAGCGCGGCGACGCCCAAACTATTTGCCTGCCGGTGCTGCTGCAGTCGGGGGTTTTTGTCCGGGAAGGGGAATCGCCTCCAACTTCTTTTGCTGATCAGCGTTAAGAATGGACTTCAACTTGGTCTTGGTCTCATCCATCGCTTTTTCCATTGCCAAGCGACGGGCCTCCATGTCTTTTTGCATCTGAGTGACTTGATCTTGAAGGATGGGTTTCATTTTCGCTTTTTGATCGTCAGTTAGGCTCAGTTGAGTGGAAAGATGGTTGAGAAGCGTCTCGGTCATCAAGGTGGGATCAACCGGCCCGACTCCAGGGCCGCCCATCATGCCATGCATGCCAAAGCCGCCGTGACCCATACCAGGCCCGCCGATGCTGTCGGGGTCCATTCCGGGCATGCCGCCCATCATACCGGGGCCCATGCCCATTCGACCGTGGCGACCGCCGAAACCGCCGGGCTTGCCCCAGCCTTGCTGCATGCCCATGCCGCCAAATTGATGAAACCCGGGACTCTGCCCACGGCCGCCCCATTGCATGGCGCATTGGCCGTCTCCACCGCCCCGGCCCCCGAAGCCATGGTGGCGGTCATGTCTGTCATGGTGCCGGATGATGCAGCCGATGAATAAAAGAGCCAGGATCAGTACGTTAAGGCCGATGCTGATATAGGTGAACGTCCATATCCGACAGAGTTGCCTGCTATCGACGACGATGGTTTTTTCAGTGGAGGAGGCAGGAATGGGGGTGTCGCTCATAAAAGGTGGGATTAAAGATGGGAGAAGGTGCCGAAGCGCCGCTACTGAAGTGATTCCGCCGACGAACAGTTGGTTACACTTTTTTTAAGCGGAACGATTTTTCCCGTCCGATTTAAATCGTTCCGGGACGGTCACACGGTCGAGGTGGGGAGGGGCATGGTATCTCTTCGCTCGTTCGGATTCATCCCCATGTTTTGCTTGAACCATGCGGAGAAACTGGACACGTGGCTAAATCCCACGTCCAAGGCCACTTCCTTGATGGAGAGAGCTGGATGCAACACGTTTCTATCCGCATGACGCAGACGCCTCTTCTCAAAATACTGGTGAGGAGTCATATTGAGTTTAGCGATAAAAAGGCGGTCAAGTTGGGCCCGGCTGACCGCCGTCTTTTTTGCGAGTTGGTCCATGGAAAAGGCCTGATGAAGTGGCCAGGCATCCAGCACCAGGAGCGCTCTCGCGACCCGGCTGTCCTCGAATCTCTCCAGGCTGGGCTTGATTCCCTCTGAAGGTAGGGCGTCATAGAGGGCTTTGGCCCATTGAAGTAGAGCTCCCGTGACGTCGATGTAGCCGGGGAACGTCAGTCTCTCGTTCATAAACCCGATATTGGTAAAAATCCGTCGACCACAGATATAGACAATGCGTTCCATGGCCTTGGCGGTGCGAAGCAGGCGGGGGTGTCTCACGCCCGGAATGACAAGACCGGTTTGATGGAAAAAGAGGGGCTGTCCATCAGGCCATTCGAGGTAAAAACGAACGGAAATGATTTCGGTACTCCTGGTGAAATCCCGGTAATGGGGCCCCATATTGGCAAAAAGCCAATGTCCTTTTTTTGCGCGAAATTCTCGTCCATCATGCCGGACGACTCCCTCGCCCTGGAGGATGTACCAGGCAGAGCCCCCGCAGTTCCCTTGGAAATGGCCTCTTCCCTCATCCGGCACCTTTCCCCGATAGACCCACTGCAGAGACATATGGAGTTGTCTCCATTCCATGGCTGTGAGTCCGCGATGGGCAGATGTAAAAGGAACTTCTTCAGTCATTGGCTTGTCCCGTGGGAACCTGGACGTTTAATCTAACTCTTCGGATAAACCACCTAAAGACTTAAAGTTGCCCGGGAAAACGTGATTTAGGTCTGGTGCGAAAGGAAAAACCACGAATTGGATGAAATCCTCTTCTTCCTCTCCGCGGCCCCGGTTCCTTTGCTACCAAGTTTGACATTTAGAGTCCATTTCGGGAGACTTGGCGGGTGACAACTTATCGCATTCTGGTCGCTGACGGCGTTTCACCCAAGGGCATTGCAGTTCTCGCTGAGAACAAACAATTCGAAGTCGAAATCGGCTCGGCCAAGGGGATTCCTGAAGATGAATTGATTGCCAAGATTGGCGATTTCGACGCGCTGGTCGTGCGCAGCGCGACCAAGGTGACGGCCAAGGCCCTCGCGGCGGCGAACCGGTTGAAGGTGATCGGCCGGGCCGGTGTTGGCGTCGATAACGTCAAGGTTGATGTGGCCACCGAGCGGGGCATCGTCGTCATGAATACCCCGGCGGGGAACACCATCTCGACGGCGGAGCTGACTTTTTCGATGCTGCTTTCGCTGGCCCGAAAAATTCCTCAGGCCCACGCCTCGATGGTGGCGGGCAAGTGGGACAAGAAGTCTTTTGAGGGAACCGAAGTGTGCGGCAAGACCCTCGGCGTGATGGGCATGGGCCGGATCGGCAGCGAAGTTGCGCGCCGGGCCATTGCCTTTGGAATGAACGTCATCGCGTATGATCCTTACCTGGTGCAGAGCAGGGCCCGCAGCCTTCAGGTGGCACTCGCCGACGATCTCGCCTCCATGCTTGCCCAGGCCGATTTCATCACATTGCACATGCTGATGACGCCTGAGACCAAGAACATTCTCAACGCCACGACCTTGGCCCAGTGCAAAAAGGGTGTGCGCATCATCAACTGCGCCCGCGGTGGACTGGTCGAGGAAGCCGCTCTTTTCGCCGCGCTGCAAAGCGGCCAGGTGGCCGGTGCTGCGCTCGATGTTTTTGAGAAAGAACCCCCGGCGGACGATCTTCCGTTCCGTTCTCTGCCTAATGTGGTCCTGACTCCGCACCTCGGTGCCTCCACTGCTGAAGCACAGGAAAGCGTCGGGGTTGAAATTGCCCAGGGCGTTTCGGACTATCTCATCAACGGCATCATCGCGAATGCGGTCAACGTACCGAATGTCGATGTCCGCACGCTGGCCGTGATCCGTCCCTACCTCGCTCTCGGGGAAAAACTGGGACGCCTGCTCGTCCAGATTGCGCCCCACGGGCTCGAGACCCTGACCATCCATTATTGTGGCAAGGTGAGCGAGACCGAGACGGTGCCGATTACGCGCGCCGTGCTCAAAGGCCTTCTTTTCCAGATCTCGGAAGTGGCGGTCAACGAAGTCAACGCCGCCAGCGCGGCACAGAATCTCGGTCTGAAGGTCACCGAAATGAAGAGCTCCGAAGGCGGGGAATTCACCGACCTCCTCACGGTTGAAGCGACCAAGGGCGATCTTAAGTTTGAAGTCGCCGCGACGCTCTATGGCGTGCATCCGCGTATCGTGCGGGTCAATGGCCACAGTCTGGAAGCGACCCCGGAGGGTATCCTCATGATCGTCGTGAACAAGGACCGTCCCGGCATGGTTGGCTGGATTGGTACGCTGCTCGCCAAGCATAAGATCAACATCGGCAGCATGTCGTTGAGCCGGGGCGAGGAAGGTGGCTCCACGGGAACCGCCCTCAGCATCTACAATCTCGACAGCCTGCCGAGCCCGGAGACGATCAAGGAAATCGAGGCCGACTCAGGCATCGTTTCCGTCCGCGTCGCCACGCTCTAGTCGGTACGATTGCGGGTCGCGGTCTTTGGGGAAGAACCGGTATTTGAGATGAGACCTTCCATTAAGATTGCCCTGGCGTTTCTGGTCTTGTTTCTCGTCTTCTTCGCCTATGTCACGATCAAGGGACTTAATGCCGTTGGTGTGGCCGCCCGGAATGCCAAGGCCCATCACGACATGGCCTTGGCGTCGACGATGCGGGATGCCTGTTTGAACTACATGGTCGAGTACAACCGGCTTCCACCCGATGCCGATAATCAAAAACTGACAGCCGCCTTGCTCGGCGACAATTCCCGCCACATCCCGTTTTTGTCCTTGAAAAAAAACCAACTGAACGCCGATGGCGAGGTGATCGACCGGTGGGGCACTCCGCTGAGAATTACCTTTCAGGGCGCCTCCGGGATTCAAGTTTCCTCGGCCGGTCCGGATAAGGTATTCAATACGCCGGATGATATCGTCTCCAACAGTCCGGACGTGGAACCCAGACATTAGCCATGCCCGTTCGTTATGACATCGGCCTGACTGGCGGCATCGCCTGCGGTAAATCGACCCTCGCCGAGGGGCTGCGCGCACGGGGCTGGCATGTCATCGATACCGACCAGATTGCGCACGATCTCATGCGTCCGGGCGAAGCGGTCTGGAAAAATGTGGTTGACGCTTTCGGCCCTTCCATTCTACAACCGGACAAGTCGATTGACCGAAAGGTCTTGGGTAGACTCGTTTTTGCCGACCCGCTGCTGCGGGCAAAGTTAAACGAAATAACCCACCCCGCCATCCGATCCGTCTGGCAACGTGAACGCGAGGAGCGGGCTCGAACCCATCCCACACATTCTTTGGCCGTCATGATTCCGCTACTCTTCGAGTGCGAACTCGAACAGATGTTTTCTGCCGTTTGGTCGGTAGGCGCCTCCCGCGCCGTCCAGATCAGCCGACTGCAGGCCCGTGGCTTTTCCCAAGAGGACGCCGTCCAGCGCCTCGCCAGCCAGATGCCCGTGGCCGAGAAGATGGCCCGTTCCTCCATCGCCTTCTGGGGTGAGGGGACTCCGGTTGCCTTGCACCGTCAACTTGATCAGATTGTTTTCCCATGAGGCAACGCCGTTCCCCAAATAACCGTCCTTTCCGTCGTGGTCCGCATAAAGGTGGAGGTGGAGGCGGCGGAGGCCCCCGCCGGATGGAAGGTCTGCCTGCGGATGAACCGGATCTCCCAGTCGGCGTGGCTGCCACGCCTGCCGCCACGGCTCCCCGTCCGCCGGTGATGCTCGACAAAGATAGAGAGAAAATTGGCGAACCCGGAACCGAAGATACTGCCGCTCCCGTCGAATCCGTTGAACCGCCCCCGGCCCCGCTTCCTCCCGGCCCTCACTTGGAAGTCGAGCAACTCCAGGCCAAGGCCACCCGCGACCTCAAAATTTTCGCGAAGAAGGAATACGAGATCGAAAACGCTTCAACCCTCAAGAAGCACGACCTCATTTGTGAAATCCTCAAGCGCAACGCCGCCAAAAATGGCACGGCCAATGGCGGCGGCGTCCTTGATCTTTCCAATGATGGCTACGGCTTCCTGCGTTCGCCCCGTTTCAATTATTTGACCTGTCCGGAAGACATCTACGTCACGCCCTCCCAGGTCCGCCGCTTCGGCCTCCGCAAGGGGGATACGATTTACGGTCCCATCCGCACGCCCAAGGAAAAGGAACGCTATTTCGCCCTCGCCCGCGTCGACAAGATCGAAGGCAAGGAAGCGAAGGAAGGCGAAGTGCGCGCCAACTTCGACCTGCTTACGCCGATGTTCCCCAATCGCCGTATCTTTCTCGAAGGCAAGAAGGGCGATGTCTCCATGCGCGCCATGGACCTCATCTGCCCGCTCGGCTTCGGCCAGCGCGGACTCATCGTCGCGCCGCCCCGCACCGGCAAGACCATTCTTCTCCAGAAGATCGCCAACGCGATCATGGAAAATAATCCCAACGCGCATCTCATCATGCTGCTCATCGACGAGCGGCCTGAGGAGGTCACCGACATGCTCCGCACCGTCAAGGGTGAGATCATCGCTTCGACCTTCGACGAGACCTGCGAACGCCACGTTGCCGTCGCCGAGATGGTAACCGAGCGCGCCAAGCGCCTCGTCGAGAACAAGGTCGATGTCGTCATCCTCCTCGATTCGATCACCCGTCTCGCCCGCGCTTACAACACGATGCAGCCGAGTAGCGGTAAGATCATGAGTGGCGGCGTTGAATCGAACGCCTTGCAGAAGCCCAAGCGCTTTTTCGGCGCGGCCCGCAACGTCCAGGAAGGCGGCAGCCTCACCATCATCGCCACTGCGCTCATTGAGACCGGCAGCCGGATGGACGACGTCATTTTCGAGGAGTTCAAGGGTACCGGCAACATGGAGGTCAACCTCGACCGTAACCTGTCCGACCAGCGCATCTACCCCGCCTTCAACATCTCGCGCTCTGGCACCCGTAAGGAAGAGCTCCTTTACCATCCCGACGAATTGCCCCGTATCCATGCTTTGCGGAAAGTCCTTTCCGAGGAATCGCCCGTCGAGGCCATGAACCTTCTGCTCGAAAAGGTCAAAAAGACCGAAAATAACATTCAATTCCTTATGGGGATGAATGTGAAGGGCAAGTAGTCCTTTAAGGTCATTCTTCCGCATCCGTCGAAAGCTGATCCTTCGACAAGTTTGGGATACGGAGTATCTTATCCCGCGTCACTGAAACGTAACAAAGCATGAGCTTGGCCGGGGCTTCCCGGTAAGGTACATCTCAAACGTGTTGAAGTAACGGCTCCATAGCCGCCTCTCGACACCTCTACTTTATGCAACATCGAATTCTGGTTGTTGATGACGAAACTGATGTCATCGATATGCTTGTCGTTAATCTTCGCGGGGCCGGTTTTCAGGTCTCGACGGCAGAAGACGGGGCCTCCGCCTTGGCCAAGGCCCGCAGCGAGCCGCCTTCCCTCATCATCCTCGACTTGATGCTGCCCGGCATGTCCGGCCTGGAAATCTGCAAGGTCTTCAAGGGTGACGCCGCCACGCGTCACATCCCTGTCATCATGCTCACCGCCAAGGGTGAGGAAGTGGACAAGATTGTCGGCCTCGAACTCGGCGCGGACGACTATGTCACCAAGCCTTTCAGCCCGCGTGAACTTATTCTCCGGGTCAATCGTTCCCTACGCCGCGGAAAGGACAAGCTGCCAGCCCAGGAAAAGTTGACCATCGGCGAGCTCGTTTTGGACCATGCCCGGCACGAAGTGCTGGTCAAGGGTGAGCCGGTGGACCTGACCGCGACCGAATTCCGTCTCCTGGCCCTCCTGATGGATCGCCGGGGCCGTGTCCATGGCCGCGACCGCCTCCTCAACGACGTCTGGGGTTACGAAAGCGCGATCGATACCCGCACGGTGGATACCCACGTCCGGCGTCTGCGCGAAAAGCTGGGTCCTCTCGCCAACTACATCGAGACGATTCGCGGAGTTGGTTACCGCATCAGCGAAGACGAACCGGCCCGGACCTAGACTTCGGGCTAAAACTCGATGACGCCCCGGGAATAGGTCACGGCATGACCGGCGATTTTGACCCGGTCCCCCTGCGCCTCGCAAAAGAGTTCCCCACCCCGTGAGGAGACCTGCCGGGCGCGTAAAACCGTCTTCCTGAGTCGTTCAACCCAGAACGGAATCAACGTGCAGTGAGCTGAACCGGTGACCGGATCTTCCGGTACGCCCGCACGCGGCGCAAAGAAACGGGAAACGAAATCGACCTCCCGGCCCGGAGCCGTGACAATGACACCAAACGCCTGGTCCCAGCTGGCGAGCCGCGCAAAATCGGGCTTGAGGGCGCGGATCTCCCCTTCGGTCCTGAACTCGAAAAGATAATCGCGCGCTTTCCAGCAGGAAATCGGTTGGGCGGAGAGGGCTTCTTTGGCGTCAAGTGGTGGTTCTACCGGTTCGGCGGGACGTGCTGGAAAATCGAGTGTCATCAAATTTTTGTCGTCCCGGGTAACCGTGAGAAGCCCGCTGAGAGTCTTGAAGACGATTTTGTCCTCAACGATGGGGGTAGAGGCCGTCTTGTGCCGCCAGAGCACATGGGCCGCCGCGAGGGTGGCATGCCCGCAAAGATCGACCTCCATTGTGGGAGTAAACCATCGAAGCCCATAGATCCCGTCCTCGGGCCCGGAAATAAATGCGGTCTCGGCCAGATTATTTTCTGCCGTAATTTTCTGGAGGATCTCCGTCGGCTGGGCGTGGGTTCCGCAGCACACACCAGCTGGGTTTCCGCCAAACACACGTTCCGTGAACGCGTCGATGTGGTAGTAGATTGCCTCCATGTCATATATTTTCCCATTGGCAACCGGGGTGCCATCACTAAAATTAAGGTGATGGAAACTTCTGCCATTGCGGCTCCTCCTTTGGCTGTTGAGACAATTGGGCTTACCAAGCGCTATCCCCTCACGTGGAAACGCAAGGTACTCGTGGCCTTGGACCATCTCGATTTACAGGTCCGTCAGGGCGAAGTCTTCGGCCTGCTGGGGCCGAATGGCTCCGGTAAGAGCACGACCCTGAAGCTTCTTCTTGGGTTGATCGTGCCCAGCGAAGGCGAGGCGAGAGTCTTCGGCCTTTCTCCGGATAGCCTCGAGGCGCGCAACCGCATCGGCTTTCTCCCCGAGAACCCTTACTTTTACGCCTTCCTCAACGGTGACGAGACCCTGCGTTTCTACGGCAAACTCTGTGGGTTGAGCGGTGCCAAGCTCGAAAAGAGAATCGAGGAGCTTATCGACCTCGTCGGCTTGCAGAACGGGCGGGAGCGTCCCCTTCGCTCCTACTCAAAGGGCATGCTCCAGCGTATCGGCCTGGCGCAGGCCATGATTCATGATCCTGATCTTCTTTTCCTGGATGAGCCAACCGCCGGCGTCGATCCGCTCGGTTCCGTCCAGATTCGCGATCTCATTCTGCGCCTGAAAAAAATGGGCAAGACGGTCATCTTTTCCTCGCACCTGCTTGAGCAAGTTCAAGAAGTGGCTGACCGGGTGGCGATTTTCTCCCTCGGCAAAAAGGTGCTCGAAGGCTCGCTCGAATCGCTTTTGACCGTGAACCAGAGCACGCAGGTGCTCATTCCGACCGAAATGACTCCCCAGCAACAGGACAAGCTTCGGCAGTTCATCGCCCAAGGCGGGGTCGACGAAAAGGAAATCCGATTCACCCGCCCTCATCTTTCCCTCGAACAACTCTATTTGCGCACTGTTCAGAACCAGCCTGACGTGGCTCCCAAGGAACAGTCCCGCCCATGATCTCCTCTCTTCATCGGATTCTTATCATAGGCCGCAACACCCTGACGGAAGCGGTGCGGCAGAAGGTGCTCAGCGTCTTACTGGTTTTCGCCCTGATCCAGATCAGTTCTTCCATCTTCATTTCGCAGTTGGCCACGCCCGATCTCGATGCCGCCGGCCTGTTCGCGGAACAGATCAAGCTCGTGAAGGATGCCGGTTGTGGTGCCATCGGCCTGTTCGGCTTCTTTATCGCCCTCTTATCCACGGCGCTATTGATTCCGCAGGAGTTGGATAAAAGGACCATCTATACCATCCTGGCCAAGCCGGTGCGACGCGCGGAGTTTTTGCTCGGAAAATTCCTGGGAGTAGTGCTTCTCCTCGCTCTTTGCGTCGCCTTGATGTCGCTGGCCTTCGCGGCAACTCTTTATTGGCAGGAATCGATTGGTCTCGCCACCGTCGAGGCGAACTATGGACAGGTGGGGGACTGGCAGCACAACGCCCACGCCAGGGAAATGCACGACAACGATGTTGCGCTGATCATCCATCAGGTCCGCGACCCCCAGCTCGTCGAAGCCATCGTTCTGATCTTCGCCAAGATTATCATGACGGCAGTGATTGCCCTCCTGATTTCGACTTTTGCCACCTCGTGGATTTTTACGATCATCACGACCTTTCTCGTTTACCTCATCGGGCACGGAGAAGGCATGGCGCGCACTTATTGGCTGGCTCACGGCGCTGAGACGACCATCTGGCAAAGTGGGCTCATCGGCCTGATCGCGCTCCTCATCCCGGACATGAATTCCTTTACCATCGTCGACGAGATTTTGGCGGGGCACCAGGTTCCCTGGCACGACGTGCTCAATCTGCTCTGTTACGCCAACGTCTACGTCATTGTCCTGCTGGCGGTGAGTGTCGTTATTTTTGATTATCGCGAGTTATGAACGATTTTCCGTTGCGGTTGCGGCTTCGGCGGGCCGCGCTGGTGGCTCTCCTGCTGGGACTCTGGGCCCCGTTCAAGGTCGCGTGGGAGCAGCAGATCAGCCGGCAACAGGATGAAATTCGTTATCATGGCCTCGTCATGACCCGCGAGCTGCGGGACGGCCTAGGGCAGGGGCTCACCATCGGGGTCCTCAGCGGAATGCGCAGCGTGGTGGCTGACATCATCTGGCTCAACGTCACTACGGCATGGGAAAACCAGGAATGGTTCCGGATGGGGGGGCTGATCAATCTTTGCACTTCCCTGCAACCGCGGGCCGCTGTCTTTTGGGACATGGGCGGCTGGCACCTGGCTTGGAATGCCTCGGTGGCGGCGATGCACGACAAGGACCAGCCCAATGAACTGCGCCGGATCAAAGCTTCACGCTACTGGATCGACCAGGGGTTGGATGTTTACAAGCGGGGAATCGAGAACAATCCGGAATACTGGCGGCTTTGGCGGGACACGGCCATGCTCTACGATCAGCGGCTGAAAGACTACCCGAAGGCAGCTTACTACTATAAGGAGGCCAGCAAACGACCGGGCGCTCCAGTCTTTTTGGAACGCTTTCCTGCTCTCATGTACGATAAATACCATGGCAATGACGACCAGGCGGCCTACGCCGAATGGAAGGAGCTATGGGAGAGGCTGACACCCGAGGAGCGGGAGATGAAGGAGCATTGGAAGGAAAAGATCGAGAACAATATTCGGGAATTGGAAAGAAAACTTTCGGTCCCAAAAGAAAAAAGAATCTTTCCCAATTAGCAGAGCATACGTAAGTTAAGACATCTGGCGTACGCCGTCGGAATATTCGCAATGAGATTTGGCATTTTTGGAGACGTTCACAGCAACCTCGAGGCCTTGGAAGCCGTTCTCGAGGATATGCAGGCACAGGCTGTCACCCACACGGTGTGTATCGGAGACATCGTCGGCTACAACGCCAACCCGCGGGAGTGCCTGGAAATTGTTCGGGCTCTGGGTTGTCCCATCGTCAAGGGCAACCACGACGAAGAGGCCTCCGAGGGCCGCGAAGTCGAACACTTCAACGACATGGCGCTTTCGGCCATCCGGTACACCCGGTCCCAGTTGACCAAGGAACAGCGGGAATTTCTCCGCGCCCTGCCGCTGCAGCGCCCCGTCAACGCCTTCACGGTGGTGCACTCCACTCTCGACCAGCCGAACCGCTGGGGATACGTCTTTTCCTGCTTGGAAGCCGAAAGCAGCTTCCAGTACCAGAAGACCAACATCTGTTTCTTTGGTCACACCCACGTGCCCCATGTGTTCATCCGCGATACCAAGGTGCACGAGTTCTTTTACAAGAAGATCGACATCCAACCGGAGAAGAAATATTTCGTCAACGTCGGCAGCGTGGGCCAGCCCCGCGATGGCGACTGGCGCTCCGCCTACGTCATCTTCGACTCCGGCGCCAACACAATCGAATTGCGCCGTCTGCCTTATGACCTCGCCAAAGCCCAGGCCAAGATCATGAACGCCGGGTTGCCAGCGCGCCTGGCGGAACGCCTGGCGAATGCAGTGTGACAATTAAGTTTCGTCTGCGCGAATACTTGCCCTTGGCGAGGTATCTTCTAAGCTAAAGTTAAGGGCCCATTGGGACCTGTTTTAAGACATGCAACTTTTCGTCGATCTCCACTGCCATTCCCGCTTTTCCGCTGATGGCGTCGCCGAGCCTGAGTCTTTGATTGCCGAGGCACGTGCCCGGGGACTCCACGCTTTCGCCATCACGGACCACAACACCTGCGCCTGCGTCGATTATTTCATGAACCACGGTTTCATGAACAAAGAGGGCCTTCCCGTCGATGGGCTATTGGTGATTCCGGGACAGGAAATCACCACCGCCGAGGGACATCTCCTGGCGCTGGGGATCACCTTGCCTGATCTCAAGGGAATTCCGGCTATCGAAGCGGTGGATCTCATCCATAAGGCGGGCGGACTTGCCATTCCGCCACATCCCTACGATTTCTTCCGCGCGGGTATTCGCGAACCTGTTCTGGAAACGCTCGATGTTGACGCCATCGAAGTTTTCAACGCCGCCACCACGCTCAAGCGGTACAACAAGCACGCCTTTGATTATGCCCAAGCCCGTGGGCTACCCATGACCGCCTCCAGTGATGCCCACGACAGCGCCGCCCTTGGTACCGCCTATAGCATCCTCGAAGCGGAAGAATTTTCCGTGGCAGGAGTCTTGCAGGCCATCCGCAAAGGTCCTGCCCTGCGTCAGCGCTATCTCACTCCCGCCAATGCCTTGAAAAAGACTTGGAACAACGTTTTCCGCCTCCGCCGCAAACGCAAATCCGAGCCTGAGCCGGAAGAGGTTTCCTGAGCCTGTATTTAGCCGGGCGTCCCCACAACTGTCCCGGAACTTACTCAGTGATTAAAACTTTGTTACTTGCTGTTCAAAGGCTTGCGTAAAGTGGGCGTTGACGGGATATTCAGGCCTCTCACCTATGTTGGATATACGCAAAATCCGTGAAAACCCCGATTTCTTCCGGGAACGCCTTGCCCGCCGGAACTCCGGCGATGAAAAGCTCATTGCCCAAGTTCTTATCCTCGACGAGCAACGCCGCAAGCATTTGCAGGAGGGTGAGGCGCTAAAGAGCGAACGCAATCGTGCCAGCAAAGAAATCGGTGCGATCAAGGCCAAGGGCGGCGACATCGCCGAAGCTTCCGCCAAAGTCAAAGCGGTGGGCGACCAGATCACCCGGATCGATCAGGAAGTGACCAAAATCGAAACAGAACAGACCGACCTTCTGTTACGCATCCCCAACGTCAACCACGACTCCGTGCCCGTAGGGACGACCGCCGAGGATAACCGTATTGAGCGGATCGTTGGCGAGTCCGCGAAATTTGACTTCAAGCCCAAGCCCCACTGGGAAATCGGAACGCAACTCGGCCTGATCGATCTGGACGCGGCTACCAAGATCTCCGGCAGCGGCTTCATTGTCTATAAAGGACAGGGAGCCCGATTGGAGCGTGCTCTCATCAACTACCTGCTCGATCTCCACACCGGCCAGCACGGCTATACTGAAGTTTCGCCGCCGTTTCTCGTCCGTGGTGAAAGCATGGTCGGGACATCGCAATTGCCCAAGTTCGCCGAGGACATGTACCGCGTGGAAGAGGAGCCGCCCCTTTACCTCGTGCCCACGGCCGAGGTCCCGGTCACCAACCTCCACCGCGAGGAAATCCTTTCTCCCGATCGGTTGCCCATCCGCTATGCGGCCTACACCCCCTGCTTTCGCCGCGAAGCGGGCAGCGCGGGTAAAGACACGCGAGGTATCACCCGGGTTCATCAATTCGACAAGGTCGAACTGGTCCATATTGTGACGCCGGAAGAGTCGTACGCCACACTGGAAGTCCTTGTAGGCCATGCGGAAAGGGTGCTTAAGGACTTGGGGCTTCACTACCGGGTCCTTTCCCTCTGCACCGGCGATATTGGCTTTGGGGCCGCGAAGTGCTATGATATCGAGGTCTGGGCTCCGGGGGTAGGGGCCTGGCTGGAAGTTTCCTCCTGCAGCAACTTCGAGGACTTCCAGGCTCGCCGGATGAATTTACGCTACAAGAACAGTGAAGGAAAAAACATCTTCTGCCATACGCTCAATGGTTCTGGCACCGCGTTGCCGCGGCTCTTTATCGCTCTGCTGGAAACCTATCAACAAGCGGATGGTCATGTGGCCATCCCCGGGCTTCTCCAGCCGTATCTTGGAGGGCTGAAACAGCTTTAAAATTATGGTATCCCGACTGAAGTCAATGCACCGCCGCTTACTGCTTTTGGCGTTCCTATTTGTCACCCTCCCGTTCGCCCTCGTCGCACTCGTTCCGGATGCGTCCACCAACGCCGCGCCGGTCAAGCCGCTTCCCGCCACCGGTGGGCCGACCGAAGTTCCGGGGCCCGCCAAGGACAAGGTTGCCGACAAGACTGATGCGCCGGTCCGTCTCGCCAAGGTCAAGCCGCTCACCTTCAATGCGGAACGGGATGCCGATGTCGCGCGTGTGGTGGGCACTCTACTCGAGCAGCGCCATTACCTTGGGGTTCCCATAACGCCGGAGATGTCCCAGCGCTGGCTGAAAAATTATCTCGATTCGCTCGACGTTTTTCATCTCTTCTTCCTGCAAAGCGACGTGGATGAATTCACCGCCAAGTACGGCAACAATCTCGGCGACCTCCTCCATGGTAATAACGAGCAGGCCATCATCGCGCCGGCCTTTGAAATCTATAACCGCTATCTGCAGCGTCTTCAGGAGAACGTGAACCTGGCCGAGAAGCTTTTGCACGAGAAATACGACTTCACCAAGGATGAGCTTTATACGACCCGCGACCACAAATCGCCCTGGATCCAGGATCCAGCCGCATCGCAGGCGGTCTGGCGCGGCCAGGTCAAGTTCGACCTGCTCAATGGGCGGCTCGACAAGAAGTCGAATGACGCGACCATCAAGCGTCTCTCCAAACGATATCAGTCTCTGCTTCGGGAAGGTGCCGAGAAGGAAGACATGGACGTGTTGGAGACCTACCTCAATGCGTTGACCGAAGCGTACGATCCGCATTCTTCCTATTTTGAGCCGGTCGATGCCCAGAATTTTAACATCCTGGCGCTCGACCACTCGGTGACCGGTATCGGTGCGGTGCTTCGGTCGGATGACGGTTACGCCACGATCGAGGAGGTCATTCCCGGCGGACCGGCGGACCTCGATAAGCGTCTCCAGCCAGGCGACCGCATTCTCGCGGTCGGGCAGGGGGATGCGGAGCCGGTCGATGCTGTCGACATGAACCTTAATCACGTCGTCGAAATGATCCGCGGGCACAAGGGCAGCATGGTGCGTCTGGTGGTGGCCCCGGCCGGTGCGGCAGCCGGATCGGTCCATAAGATCTACGATATCAAACGCGATTCCGTCAGCATCAAGGACAGCCTGCCCAAGGCCCGCATTCTCGAGCACAAGTTGCCCAACGGTGCCACGGAAAAGGTCGGGGTCATTGCTCTCCACGATTTTTATGAAAAGACCACCCCGGATGTGGCGAAGCTTGTCCAGCGCCTGAAGAAGGAAAAGGTTGACGGGATCATCCTCGATTTGCGCGGTAATGGCGGTGGACTGCTGGTCCAGGCGGCCGACTTGACCGGTTTGTTCGCCAAGGCAGGGCCTGTGGTGCAAATCCGCAGTTCAGACGCTACGATTGAGCAGCTTGCTCCCGATTCGAGGGTGATTTACGACGGGCCCCTCATGGTCATGGTCAACAAGATGAGCGCCTCGGCCACCGAGATTGTGGCGGCAGCCCTGCAGGATTATGGGCGCGCACTCATTGTTGGTGATCAGAGTACGCACGGTAAAGGCACGGTCCAGCAGCTCTATCCGCTCGAGCAATACATGCCCATCGGTTTCCCCAGCGATCCGGGAGCAGGTAGTCTCAAGATGACGAACAAAAAGTTCTATCGCGTTGCGGGTGGATCCACCCAGGAAAAAGGGGTCAAGCCGGATATTATCCTGCCATCGCTTCTCGATGCCTTTGCCAGTTCTCTCGGCGAAACGACGCTGCCTTACTATCTCCAGTGGGATACCGTGCCGGCGGCGAAATACGATATTCTCGATCTGACTGCGCCCTACCTGCCTGATTTGAAGACGAACTCGGCCGCCCGGGTGGCGGCTTCGCCGGACTTTAATTATCTCCGTCAGGACATTGCCTACGACAAGAAGCAGTTGCAGAACAAGACGGTCTCGTTGAATGAAGCGGTCCGGCTCAAGGAACAAGAAGACTTGAAGACTCAAAAGGCTGCCCGCAAAAAGGACATGGAAGCCCGTGCCGGAACCCGGGACAAGGTGCTCGAATTGACTCTCGACATGGTGGACAATGATCTCCCTGCGGCGCCGCCCGTGGAGAAGAAGCCCAAGGTCAGCCTGTCCGAGGACTCCGACCCGAACGCGGATGCCGAAGCGGCAGCCTTGGCCAAGGAGCCGAAGGATGATCCCCAGTTGGATGAAGCGGTCAACATCATGTCCGACTACACCAAGATGCTGCACGATTCCGGTTCGAGATTGGTGCAGTCAAAGCCAACGGCCAACAAGTAAGTCCAGAACAGGAGAGAAGCCCGGCGGCGGCGCCGGGCTTCCTATTTGTGAGGCAGGACGGGCGGCTTATTGGCCGAAGCACTGGAGATGTTCTCCAAGTGCGGTGTCAGATGTTGAAAGAGCACTTGCAGTGCAAAAGGCTTGGCCAGGCACGGGCAGTTGAGCGAGGAAACAAAGCTCTGTGTGGTATCGCGCACCAAATCCCCGCTCATGAAGAGAAAACGGGTTCGGTAATAGGGATCGATCGCCGTCGCCTTCTCGTAAAGTTGAGGGCCGTCGATTCCCGGCATGCGGATATCGCTGATCACGGCGTCATAACGGTTCTTGCCGATAAGATCGAGGGCTTCCTTGCCATCGTTGGCCTTGTCCGTGGTGATATTCTGCAGGTCGAGAAATTCGCAAATAGCATCGGCAATGGCAGTCTCGTCATCCACGACCAGAACGCGTCCCATCCGCTTGGCTTGCGGCAGCTTGGGGCTGGGAAGCGGCTGGGTCTCCTTGATCGTCTGTGAGATTTTGGGACTGCGGGCCATGGGCAATTCGATGGTGAAGACGGTATGGCCTGGTTCACTCTTGGCGGAAATCGTGCCGCCGTGATTTTCGACCAGCGTATGGGCAATGGAAAGCCCAAGCCCGGTGCCTTCTCCGAGGCTTTTGGTCGTAAAGAAGGGGTCGAAAATAAAGGGCAGGATGTGAGCGGGAATGCCGCAGCCGTTGTCCGTTGCCGTGATAAAGACATTGTCGCCGCGACGTCCGCATTCGACGCGAATGACTCCCGGACGCTCGGTCTTCGCGATGGCCTGCTCGGCATTATTGAGCAGGTTGAGGAGGACCTGTTGCATTTGCTGTGCTGTGACCAGGACGGGAAAGGAGACTTCGCACGGTTCCGCGATCAACTGAATATTGTTCACACGAAGCTGATAGCGCTTGAGGTTGACCGCCTGCTTGATCAACTCGTTGATACCGATCACCTCGCGCTTCTTGGATTCCTTGCGGCTGAAGGCGAGGAGATTCTTGACCAGGTCGGCGGTTCTTTTGGCTTCCAAGACGATGGCATTGATCGAGGTCTCGTCTGCCGCGCCTCCACGCCTCAGGGCGAGAAGCTGCGCATTAGTCAGGATGGAGGTGAGCGGATTGTTAATTTCGTGGGCGATGCCCGCAATGGTTTCCCCCAGCGATGCCAGTTTTTCCGACTGGATCAGGTGGCGTTGCAGGCGCTCCTGCTCGGTTAAGTCGAGCCGCAGCTTGATGGCAAAGGAGGCCAACTCGGCCAGCAGCGCAATGGTATTGAGAGTGTTGTCATCGAAGACGTTGGGCTCCAGTCCGTCGATATTGATCAGTCCCCACACTTTTTCCTCCACGACGATCGGCACGATCAATTCGCAGAGGACATTGGGAAAAAGGGAAAAGTAATTCGGATCGACCCTCGTATCGGGACAAAGGTACGGCTTGCCGGTCAAGGCGACGTGTCCGGTCAGACCTTCGCCTAACGCGAGTTGGCACATTTGTTTTTCGAGGGTCCAGTCCTCTCCCCGTACCGAGGTGATGATGAGTTTCTGGGAATTGTGATCGACGGTGACAATGGAACCATGGACAGCGTTGGCGAGGTCCGTGCAATAAGTCAGCACCATTTCGAGGATTTCCTCGACGCGTTTGCGCTGGCGAATGGCCGTCAGGACTTCGCGGATGGCGATCGCAACTGGATTGGAATCCATAAGCCTACGAGATTTAGCATTCAATATGCCACTGGCTACTTATTACTTTTGTACAGTGCTGTTCAGGAAAAGGAGAGGCTCTCCAGCACAGCGTCCATACGGGGCTCAACCACCTTCGCGTCGATCTTGTTCTGGTCCATCGCCGTATCGGGATCTTTGAGTCCATGGCCTGTCAGCGTCAGCGTGACCACGCTTCCCTTGGGGATGAGGCCTTGGCGGCCCATGCGGAGAAGTCCTGCGACCGGTGCGGTACTGGCTGGTTCGGCAAAGAGTCCTTCCAACCGGGCCGTTTGGGCATAAGCGGCGAGGATCTCGGTATCGGTTACGCTTTCGATCACGCCCTTCGATTCGGCCACGGCAGCACTCGCTCCCTCCCAGCTGGCCGGGTTGCCGATGCGGATGGCGGTGGCGATGGTCTGGGGATCAGTCACCGGTTTGCCGGAGACGATCGGCGCCGCGCCAGCAGCTTGGAAGCCGCACATGCGGGGCAGGGTCGAGGTGCGGCCATGCTGATGGTATTCCTTGAAACCTCTCCAGTAGGCCGTGATGTTGCCTGCGTTGCCAACGGGCAGAAAATGGAAGTCGGGTGCGCGATCCAGAACGTCGCAGATTTCGAATGCGGCCGACTTTTGGCCTTCAATGCGGACGGGATTGATCGAGTTGACCACTTCCACGCCGGGTTGAGCGCCGAGTTCCCGTACGAGCCGGAGCGCGTCGTCAAAATTGCCGCGCAGGGCGATGATTTCCGCGCCGTACATTCGGGCTTGGGCCAGCTTGCCAAGGGCAATCTTGCCGTGGGGCAAAAGAACCACGCACCGCAGTCCCGCGCGTCCCGCATAGGCTGCTGCCGAGGCCGAGGTATTCCCCGTGCTGGCGCAGATAACGAGCTTGGCTTTCCGCGCCGCTGCCATGGTCATCGCGGCCGTCATGCCCCGGTCCTTGAACGATGCCGTGGGATTGACGCCTTCGTACTTCAAAAAAAGCTCGAAGCCGCCACCAGCCAGTTCAGCCAATCGCGGTGCGGGAACGAGCGGGGTATTTCCCTCCTGGAGGGTGACAATGGACGCGCCTTCGGGCAGCCACGTCATGTAGGGGCGATAGAACTCGAGCACGCCCGGCCAGGGAGAAAGGGTCTTCTGATGCATCATGGGAAAAAGATTGGCACTCAAACTAGCCGGTCACCGCCAGCTTGTCGAGGGAAGGACAGCAATAGATTCGCTGCGATTTTTACTGTTCAAGGATAATGTAGCTCCGACGACATGGTATTAATAATCGTGGGCTTGGGCGGGAGTATGCACAGATAAAAAACAAATAAGAAAACTGCACTGGTGACAAGGGCCAGAACAAAGAAAATAACATCTAATCTTTGTCTTTTCGGCTTGAGAGACGCGGAGGGTTTTTCTATTTCCATTTCTTTGCGCTCTTTGTGTTTTTTTGTGGCTAATTCCTCACTCAAAATCCTCCACCCGCAAATGCACCGGCGGGGCCTTAACGGCACCAATGGTGGAAATCTCGCCGATCGCGGCCTTGAGTTGGGACTCCGGCGCATCATGTAGCATCAAAATAAGCGGAGTCGTCTCGCCAGCATGGGCCTCGGGTTGGATCACCGAGGAGATACCGATCTGGCGTGAGGCCAAGACTCGGGCGACATCGGCCAGGACGCCGGGCCGGTCGACCACAAGCAGACGCAGGTAGTAGCGGGAGACGATTTCGTCCATCGTCTTGATCCGGGAATGGAGCGCCTCATGGCCCACGTTGCGCGCCTTTTGCTCCTGCGGGAAATGGGAGGCAATTTGAGCGAGATCGCTGACAACCGCGCTGGCCGTGGGATCGCCGCCTGCGCCGCGCCCATAATAGAGTGTGTCGCCGACCACATCGCCGCGTACCAGCACGGCGTTGAAGACGCCGCTGACAGAGGCCAGCGGATTTTTCTCCGGGATGAGCGTCGGGTGCACACGGACTTCCACCGCGCCGTCCGCGTCCGTCTTGATAATTGCCAGCAGCTTCAGGCCATAGCCGAGCTTGCGGGCATAGATAATGTCCTGCTTCTCAATCGCTCGCAGGCCTTCGGTGTAGAGCTGGCCCTGAGGCACCCAGAAACCATAAGCGAGCGCTGCCAGCACCGCAGCCTTGTGGGCGGTGTCATGGCCGTCGACATCGAGGCTATCGTCGGCCTCGGCGTAGCCTTTTTCCTTGGCCTCGGCGAGGGCGTCCTTGAATTCGAGTCCGGCTTCGTTCATCCGGGTCAGGATATAATTGCAGGTGCCGTTGATGATGCCGTGAATCGAGAGAATGCGATTGGCGACAAGACCTTCACGCAGGGCGCGAATGATCGGAATGCCGCCCGCGACGCTGGCTTCGAAAAGGAGATGTCGCTGATGCTTGAGCGCCGTGGCGAAAAGTTCCGCACCATGCTCCGCCAGGAGCGCCTTGTTGGCCGTGATAACGTGTTTGCCGTTTTGCAGGGCGGTCTTGATCAACTCGAAGGCTTCCGTAGTGCCGCCGATCAATTCGACGATGACGTCGAGGTCCGGGTTCGCGATGAGCTTGCGCCAGTCCGGAGTTGTCAGCTTTTCCGGTACGCCGATTTCCTGCGCCCGTTTCGCTTTCCGGACGGCAACTTGGTCGACGCGGACTTCGGTGCCGGTCCGTTGCACGAGCAAATCTTTTTGCGAGGAGAGACGGCGCCAGACGCTGGCCCCGACCGTGCCGAGGCCGGCGACACCGACGCGAAGAATGGGGGTAGTTGTGCTCACAGGAAGGGCCACCCTAGCAGAAGTTGCAGGGCACGGCTAGTGCCGGTGCGAAAGATTGGAACGTAGCGTAGCCGCGCTCATACGAGCGTGGAGCGATGCTCCACAGCCTCGAGGCGACGACGACTAATTCGTCACAATACCCGGACTATTCGGGTCGGTCTTGCGCTGGGAAATGGCGGATACGGTGCCATTGACGAAATCGATCTGTAACTGCCCGATGGGAACTTTGACAAAGGTGGTCTGCAGGATCGCCTGGCCGTAGGCGTTTGTGACGTAGGTGTACTGCGGGTCTTCCCGATAAGTCGTATAGGTCCAGCTTTGCACCGAGCCGTTGACATCGGTGTGGGACGAACTGGCTTCCGGACGGCCAACCGCCTGTTTCACTTCGTCAGGGGTCATGCCCTGGATCACCGTCTTCGCAGTGATGGCCGCGACCACGGCATCGTGATGGGCCTGGTTCTTCTTCGCGGTCGCAAACAGGGCGGGATCGATGCCGGGCGGCAGGTCGGCGGGACGAATCCAGCCCATGAGGGTGTTGTTGCGGTAATTCGTTTTGAGCAGGAAACCGTCGGGGCTCATGCCCAAAAGCTCGATATTTTGTCCGGCATAAAGGGCGGCGAGGGCGGTCTGGAAATCGCGGTGCAGATAGACCGTGGCCGACGATTGCAGTGTGGCCGTGATCTTGTCCGGGAGATTGCCATCGAAATAAAGGACGCCCTGTTCGCGCAGTTCCGGGGCGATTTGCGCCTGCGCGGGGACGAAGGAAAGCGCCAGAAACAGGGCGCAACCGTACAGGAGGTGGGATCCCTTCACGACTGGAAGGTAACACGATTTTATCGGAAAGGCTAGGGTATCGATTTTCGCGGTTGGAAAGCCTGTTGGAGATTACTCTTTGACGCCTCTCGGGCCCGCTTCCCACTCCCAAGCATACAACGCATAATCGCTAGGGGCAGACATCACGGGGCCACTTTCATTTTCCGAGGCCCAAGGAGCCCGCACGAAAGCGGCGATTATGGACGGCCACAAATTCAGGAAATAGATCGAGAGAACAAAAACCGAAAATGTTGCTACGGCGACAAATTTGAATCGATTGAGAGGTGTGCGACCAAAATATAAAATGAGCACTAGGGTGAAGAAAAAGGCTGCATGAACGAGCATGCCAAACCATCGGTGGGTATAAAAGGCAGGCGCGAAGAGATCAGTGGTGCAAAGCATTGTGAAAATGGCTGCGACTATCCAACCGATAAGTATGCTCACCCAAAGGGTCAGGAAGAGGCGTGGGGACATGGCAGGGACAAGTTAGGAGTTGGCAGCTTTTTTCCGAGGCTTCCCCTTCCTCACGGGTTGTTTTTCGTCAGCATGTGGCGTGAGGATGTCGATCAAGGTCTTCTCGAGATGGGTTGCGGTGAGGGTGGCGTTGACAGAGCCTTTGCTGAGGACGATTTTGACTGCCTGACCTTCCTGGGCTTTGGCGGCTTTGGTGAGGGGATGGCCCTGTGAATCGACGACGAGGGCGTAGCCGCGGTCGAGGGTGGCTTGGGGACCGAGGGCGCGCAGACGGGCGGAAAGTTGAACAAGATGACGGCGACGGCGGTCCAGTTCGCGGGTGGGATGTTGTGCGGTCAGCCGTGCCTGAAGGAGCCGGAGCTCGTGTTGCCGGGACTGGATCGAGTTGTGCGCATTGGCATGGAGATTGTCCCGGAGATCGTCGAGACGCTGGGCCCATTGGCGGACGACCCGGCGCGGTTCGCGCAAGGCATAGCTGGAGGCGAGGCGGGACAATTGCTGGCGGTAGCCGGTCAGAATCTGGCGGGTGGTGCGGTCGAGACGGGTACGCAACTGACCGATTTCTTCGCGCCATTCGGACCAGTCGCGGGTGAGGAGTTCGGCGGCGGCGCTGGGGGTGGGGGCGCGGAGGTCGGCGACGAAATCGGCAATGGTGAAATCGGTCTCGTGGCCCACGGCGGAAATGGTCGGCAGAGAACAGGCCGCGAGGGCCCGGGCGACAACTTCCTCATTGAAGGCCCACAGGTCCTCGAGGCTGCCACCGCCGCGGGCGACGATGACGAGGTCGACGTTCTGCTCGGCGCTGAAGGCATCGATGGCTTCGGCGATTTCCTGCGCGGCACCGATGCCTTGAACGCGCACGCCGCGTACTTTGATGCGGATGCCGGGCGCGCGACGCTGCAAAATTTGGAGCATGTCCTGAAGGACGGCACCCTGGAGTGAGGTAACGACGCCGATGACTTCGGGGAAGACCGGCAGTTCGCGTTTCCGGTCGAGGTCGAAAAGATTTTCGGCCTGGAGTTTTCGTTTCAGTTCCTCGAAGCGTTGTTGGAGCGTCCCCTGGCCGCGAGGACGGACTTCGGCGACCTGGATCTGGTACTGGCCGCGGGCCTCGTAGACGGTGATGGAGCCGCGAACCAGAACGGCCTGGCCATCGGCGAGGGCGAAGCCGACGCGGCGGGCTTCGCGTTGGAACATCACGGCGGAGAGGGTGGCCGTGGCGTCCTTGAGGGTAAAATAAAGATGGCCGGAGCCGGGCGCGCGGAGATTGGAGACTTCGGCGGCGACCCAGACTTCACCGAGACCGGTCTCGAGTAAGTCGCGGATGGTGGCGGTGAGATCGGTGACGGAGACGGGATTTTGCGCAGAGGCGCCGGGAGTCTCGACTTCGAGACCGAGACTGGGTTCTTCGTTTTTTTTGCCCTTATTTTTCACTTATCAATTTGCTCGGGAGTGATCTTCTGCTGGATGCGTTCGATGCGGAGGGCGCGGCCGGTGACGGGATCGGCTTCGACGAAGACGCCATCGGCCTGGAGGCCTTCGCGGGCGATGTAGAATTTGTTGGGGAGGAGGGTACGGTACTTTTGCAGGACGCTGGGGACGTCGCGGCCGATGACGGATTCATGGGGACCGGAAAAGCCGGCGTCGGTCAGGTAGGCGGTGCCATTGGGGAGGATCTGGTCGTCGGCGGTCTGGACGTGGGTGTGAGTGCCGACGACGAGAGTGGCGAGGCCGTCACAGGCGCGGCCAAAGGCGATTTTCTCGGAGGTGGCCTCACAATGGAAGTCGACCATGATGCACGGGGTTTCGCGCTTGAGCTTCTCGATTTCGGGTTCGATGAGGAGGAAGGGATTGTCGACCTGGGGGCCCATGAAAGTACGACCGAGCATGTTGATGACGGCGAGCTTGAAGCCGTTGCCCTCGACGATGACGGAGCCATAGCCGGGGGTGCCGGCGGGAAAATTCAGGGGGCGGATGAGGCGGGGCTCGGTGGCGAAGTAGGGCATGATCTCGCGCTGGTCCCAGGCGTGGTCGCCGAGGGTAATGACGTCGGCGCCGGCGCGCATGAGGTCGACGTCATTAC